>Ga0187894_10006501_pt1 | contig 11446 bp, 11 predicted proteins | sample GBC1701081metaG_FD_136650 | JGI IMG/M metagenome (GOLD analysis project Ga0187894, IMG submission 136650) | White microbial mat communities from a lava cave in the Kipuka Kanohina Cave System on the Island of Hawaii, USA - GBC170108-1 metaG ...
AACCCAGCCGTCGCCAACGTGATCTGCCGCATCGTCCAACCCCGCATGGCGCTCAAACCGCCGCCAGGATGAACTGCTTCGGTCCTTCCGTGAATCCGGAAACTTGTTCAGAGTGTCCCTAGTGCAGCGGCAAGTCCGGCCCCCATGAACTCGAACGGCTGCAGAAGTGACGCGTCAGACCGCAACGCTTGTGTTCATGGTGCCCGGACTGCGCCTTGGCGCATCCGGGAATGGGAGCTTTGCGAAAGCTCACATGATCACCCGGCGCTCAGCACAAATCCCGCGTAGTTGTCCGCCGCTACGGCGTCGATGCGCTGTTTGTAGTTGTCGCCGACGTACGGCATGAACACGCGCGGCTTTCCTTCTACGTTGGCGCCGATGTACCAGCTGTTGGCCTGCGGAAAGAGCGTCTGGTCCGCCACTTCGTTGACGTGAGCCACCCATTCGTCCTGCGCCGTACCTGTCGCTTCGATCGTCGCAAGCTGGCGATCCCGCAGATGCAGGACGGCGTCCGCGATCCAGTCCACATGCACTTCGATCGAGTTGAGCATGTTGGAAAGCACGGACGGGCTTCCCGGGCCGGTGATCAGGAAGAAATTGGGAAAGCCCGCCACCTGCAGGCCAAGATAGGTTCGGGGACCATCCGCCCACACATCGTTCAGCGCGAGACCATCGCGTCCGCGAATGTCGATGCGGGAGAGAGCGCCGGTCATGGCGTCAAAGCCAGTCGCGTAGACGATGGCGTCGACCTCGATCGTCTCATCGCGTGTGCGCACGCCCGTTTCGGTGATCTCGACGATCGCCGTCTCGCGCAGATCGACGAGCCGCACGTTCGCGCGATTGAACGTGGCGTAATAATCAGTGTCCACGCACGCCCGCTTGGCGCCGATGGGATAATCGCGCGGCGTGAGTTTCTCGGCCAGCACAGGATCGTCCACGATCTCGGCGATGCGGTCGCGCACGTAGTTCGCCGCTACTGCGTTGACGCGCTCGCTGCGCACCAGGTTCGGGAAGGCGACGAGCGAGAGGAGCCCGTCGCCGTTCCAGAGCGCGGGCGCGATCGCTTCGAGATCTGCCTGCGGCGGCTCGAAGTCTCGCGGAAAAACCGGGATGAACGATTGGCCCATGCGCAGCATCGCCACGTATTCCGGATAGGCCGTGCGGAACGCGGCCACGTCTTCGGCTGTCAGCGTCCGGTTGCACGCCGGCAGGCTGTAGTTCGGCGTGCGCTGGAACACGGTGAGCGCGCTCGCCTGCTCGGCGACGATCGGCAGCGACTGGATTGCCGAGGAGCCGGTGCCGATGACGGCGACGCGCTGGCCGGTGAAGTCCACGCCCTCGTGCGGCCAGAGGCCGGTGATGTAGCTCTTGCCGCGGAAACGGTCCACGCCCGGATAGTCCGGCTGCTTGGGCACGGAGAGGCAGCCCGTCGCCATCACCACTTGGCGAGCGGAGAACGTATCGCCGCGATCGGTGACGACCGTCCACCGCTTGACCGCATCGTCGAAATGCGAGCTCGTCACGCGCGTGCCGAAGAGGAAGCTGCGGCGCAGATCGAAGCGGTGCGCGACATGGTTGGCGTAGGCGAGAATTTCCGGTTGCGGCGCGTATTTCTCCGACCACTGCCACTGTTCCGCGAGATCGTCGGAGAAGGTGTAGCTGTAGAGCAGGCTCGGGATGTCGCAGCGCGCGCCCGGATAGCGGTTCCAGTACCAGGTGCCGCCGACGCCGTCGCCCGCCTCGATGCCGCGCACGGTCAGCCCCGCCTCGCGCAGGCGATGCACCATGTAGAGTCCGGCGAATCCCGCGCCGACGACGATAGCGTCGAGCACGTTGTCCTTCGCGGTGGTGGGGGGCGCCATGCGTGTCTCCGTCATGGGCATAGGGGTCGCGGAAGCAGACGCCGAGGTCAATATGCAAAAACTGGAGCGCGCATCATGCTTCGGGCAGGTCCCTGAGCGCACGCGCCAGGCGCAGACGCGGCTCCATGCTGCGGTGAAGGATCGCAACCAAGACGAGCCCGCCAGACAGTCTCACGACGTACAGCAAGTGCGATCAAAAGCGGCGCGCGCGCAGAAGAGGGTGATGCTCAGTTCTCGGTCGCGCGAAGTCGAGCTTCTGCGCTATTTCGCGCGCTGATTTGTCGATGCCCTCGATGTAGGCATCGGCGCGCGCTACCCCCACCTCGCAATGGTGAACCGGTGAATCTCCTTCAGCTGGCGGCGCGCGGTCGGCAAAATCCGATAGCGGCTCACCCCTCCGCCTTGATCTCGGCGAGAACATCCAGCACGGTCATATCAAGGATTTCTCCAGCCTCCAGCTCGGCCAGAGCCTGCGCCAGTTCGGCCTCCTCCTCTTCGAGCCGAAGAAGCGCGTCGCGCACAACTTCCGCCTCGTTGGCATAAAGGCCGCTCGCGAGACGCTCGCGAACAATCCGGGCTTCATCTTCCGTCAAGGCTACAGTGATCTGGGTCATGCCTGAAAGCATACCACCGCTTGCACTCCATCGCCAATCGGCTCACCTTCATCGCATGAGGCCGTTTGCTTCGCTCACCACTGCGCGTCTGCGCCTCGTGCCGGTGACGGAAGAGGTCATGCGCGCCGCGGCGCGGGGCAAGGCGGCGCTCGAAGGCGCCATCGGCGCGACGATCCCCGATACCTGGCGCGGCGACTACGTGTTCGAGCGCCGGCGCCGCGCTGCCGTGCGCGACATCCCCCGTCATGCGCTGGTGGTGCGCGCGAGCGACAACACGCTCGTCGGCGAAGTGCGCTTCGAGGCGCTGCCGCAGACGACGCGCTTCGAGGAAGACTGGGAGATCGGCTACGCCATCGCGGGCCAGTTCCGCCGGCAGGGCTACGCGGTGGAGGCGGTGGAAGCGGTTGTCGATTGGCTCGAAGCCCAGGGCGTCAACCGCATCGTCGCCGGCTGCCACATGAAGAATGTCGCCTCGGTGCGCACGCTGCGCCGGCTCGGCTTCACGCTGGACGGCTCCAACGCCCGCTCCAGCGCCTTCTGGTGGACCCGGCGGCCAAAGGCCTGACAGAGGCAAATCCTTGCCCTTCGCAGGCGCAGCGAAGGCCGTTCATCTTCGCACTTCTGGCGCAAGACGCTTGAAACGTCCCGCCCGCCCGTGCTCTGTCGCGCCCAAACAGGCCGCGCCGGGGATGAGCGCGGCGTCAAGGGAGTGCGCCCCTCATGTGGACTATCGTTACGGCCGTTGGCCTGGTGATTACCGTGATCACCGCTGTGCCGGTCTTCATGCAGCTCCAGAAACACCCGAAGGGGATGCACATTCTCTTCTTCGCCGAGATGTGGGAGCGGTTTTCCTATTACGGTATGCGCGGCATTCTGGTCGCCTACATGACGCAGCACTTCCTGTTCAATGACGGAGTCGCGAACGGGCAATACGGCGCGTACACGTCGCTCGTGTATTTGCTGCCGCTCATCGGCGGCATGGTGGCCGATCGCTACATCGGCACGAAGAAGGCTATCGCATTTGGCGCGCTGCTGCTGGTGGCGGGCCATTTCGCCATGGCCATCGAGCAGAAGCCGGTGGTGCAAACGTTGACCTATCAGGGTCAAACATACGAGTTCGCCGCTGAAGGCCGTCAGGATGCGCGCCAGACGTGGCTTGTAGTCGACGGCCAGCGGTACAACTACGGCCCAGCTGAAGGCGGCGGCCTTGCAATCAAAGATCTGCCAGCGACGGCGCCGCTGCCCGCGACGCTTCCCTCGGACAGCTACCAGCTGGGCGAGAAGGGCAAGAATCCGCTCTTCGTGAACATCTTCTATCTCGCCATGGCGCTCATCATCATGGGCGTGGGCTTCCTGAAGGCGAACATCTCGACGATCGTCGGCCAGCTCTACCAGCAGGGTGATCCGCGGCGCGACGCGGGCTTCACGCTTTACTATTTCGGCATCAACCTCGGAGCCTTCTGGGCATCGATCCTGTGCGCAGGCCTGGGCGCAACCTATGGCTGGTGGGCGGGCTTCGGGCTCGCCGGTGTCGGCATGGCGCTCGGCTGGCTGGTGTTCACGCAGCGCCGGCTTCTCTTTTTCATCCCGGGGCCGAAGCAGTTGCCTGACGACGTCGGCAATCCGCCCGATCCTGAGCTCATCCGCAAGCCGCTGATCGGCCCGATCAACCGCGAGTGGATGATCTACATTTTGGGCGTGCTCGGCGTCGGGGGCGTGTGGTGGCTGGTGCAGCGTGAGCAGGCGGTGAACTACGCGCTGATCGCCGCGTCGGCGGCGTTGCTCGTCTACTTTGTCATCTACATGCTGCAGAACTGTTCGTGGGTGGAGAGCCAGCGGATCATCCTGGCGCTGATACTGTGCGCATCGTCGACAGTATTCTTCGCCTTGTTTGAACTGGCGGGTTCGGCGCTCAACCAGTTTGCTGAGCGTAACACGCAGATGCCGTCGAACGGCTTCTTCACCATCACCTCAGGACAGACGCAGAGCTTCAACGCCGGCTTTATCCTGCTGCTGGCGCCGGTGTTTGCGGCGCTGTGGAGCTTCCTCAACAAGCACAACCGCGATCCGGGCGACTCCATCAAGTTTGCATTCGCGCTGATGCAGGTCGGCGCGGGCTTTCTCGTTCTCGTGTGGGGCGCGCAGTACGCGGACGCTAACGCCAAGGTGCCGCTAATCTTCCTGACGCTCCTCTACCTCTTGCACACAACCGGTGAGCTCTTCCTCTCTCCGGTTGGCCTCTCGGCCATGAGCAAGCTGGCGCCGGCAGCGATCGCCTCCTCGATCATGGCGACGTGGTTCCTCGCTTCGTCAGGCGCACAGGCGGTGGCGGCTCAGCTGGCCAAGCTGATGTCGGCGGAAACCGTTGGTGGACAGGTGCTGGACCCGCACGCAGCGCTGGCCACGTACGTCAAGACGTTCAACCAGATCGGCTTGATGTCGATCGGAATTGGCGCTGGGCTGGCGGTTGCGTCGCCGCTGCTGAATTACCTAGCGCACAAGAACGTCAAGGACGCCCGCAAAGGCGCGGCGCAAGCCGCGGCGACGCCGGCGGAGTAGCGTTAACGCCTCGCCCTCCCCATGTCTGTTTGCGGCGCCGTTTCTGCGCCGCAAATGGGCATGGTCGTGGCGCAATCGATGCGTACTCCTGTAAGCTCCCGGATGACGATGGTGCGACTGTCCGGTTGCGAAGGAGACGCGGCCCATGGCCCGCAAGAGAATTGCAAGCGCCCCCACCCGCACGGCCCCGCCCCCTGAGGCGGGCGCGTACGAACTTCTGCTCGGCTGGAGCGGGGGGGACGACCCAAAAGAGATCGGCTTCAACGCCCCGCGCGCCGCCCTGCGCCACGCGCCGCCCGGCGAACAGCCGCTCCTGTACGGCGAGGACCGCCACCTCCTGACCATCGCGCCCACCGGCGCCGGCAAGGGCCGCGGCGTCATCATCCCGAACCTCCTGCGCTTCGAAGGCAGCGTCATCGTCATCGACCCCAAGGGCGAGACCTGGCACGTCACCGCGCGCCGCCGGCGCGAGATGGGCCAGCAGGTGCTGCTGCTCGATCCCTTCCAGGCCGTCGGCAAGCGCACCGACTCCCTCAATCCGTTCGACCTGTTCGACCGCCCCGGCGCGCTCTTGGACGCTGACGCCGAGATGCTCGCCTCGCTGCTGGCGGGCGACGCCGGCTTCCACAAGGAGCCCTTCTGGGACAACTGGGGCCGCAGCCTCATGAGCGGCGTCATCGCCGCCGTCGCTGAAACGTCGACGCCGACGGAGCGTCACTTCGGCCGCGTGCGCGAACTCCTCATGAGCGACGATGCGGTGTTCAACCTGCACACGCTGCTGGAAAACAACGAGGATCTGAACCGCCTCTCCAAGCAGAACATCTCCAGCTTCCTGCCGATCACCGAGCAGACGCGCTCGGGCATCCTCTCCACGGCGCAGAGCTACCTGAAGGTGGTGAATTCGGACTCGGCGCTGCGCTCGCTGTCACGCTCGACGATCGATCTCGACGCGGTGCGCGAGGGCGCGCCGATGACGATCTACATCGTCATCCCGCCGGACAAACTGGAAAGCCACGGCGCGCTGCTGCGCCTCTGGGTCGGCGCGCTGATGCTGACGGTGATGGGCCGCAAGCGCCGCCCGAAGCGCTCGACGCTCTTCCTGCTCGACGAATGCGCCCAGCTCGGCGAGTTCGGCCCGCTGCGGCAATCCATGACGCTCCTGCGCGGCTATGGCCTGCAGGTGTGGCCGTTCTTCCAGGATCTCTCGCAGCTGCAGCGGCTCTACCCGAAGGACTGGCGCACGATCTTCAACAACGCCGGCGTCTTCCAGCTCTTCGGCGTCGCCAACCACCTGATGGCGAAGGAGTCGAGCGACCTCATCGGCGACATCGACGCCGACACGCTCCGCAACATGGCCCCCGAACGCCAGATCGTGGCGACGAGCGGCGCGAAAGCGGTGAACTGTCGCTTGCCGGACTATCTGGTGGATGCGCCGTTCGCGGGCCTGTGGGATCCGAACCCGATGTTCGAAACGGACGCGGATGCCCCGGCGCCGGGAGGGCCGGGGATGTAGCACCGTCCCAACGTAGCGCCGGCAACTTGCCGGCACCCGCCGCGCGCAGCGCGGCTTCTCCAGCGCCGCAAGCGGGCCTGCGGCCCGCAGGTGCCGGCAAGTTGCCGGCGCTACGTGCACCCAGCGCCGCGTCGTGCTAATCTCTCCGCACCATGAGCCGCGATCTTCTCGCCCGCATCACCGTCGAGCCCGACAAGATGGGCGGGCGCCCGTGCATCCGGCGCATGCGCATCCGCGTGATGGATGTCGTCGAGATGCTCGCCGACGGCGCCACCCGCGCCGACATCCTGGAGTCGTACCCCGAGCTTGAGGACGACGACATCTCCGCCGCGCTCCTCTACGCCGCGCAGGCGACGGACCATCGCGTCATCGCCGCGGAATGAAATTCCTCGTCGACCGGAACATGCCGGATGTGCTGTCGCACTGGCTCGGACACTCGCACGGCTCGGCGCAGTCGCGCTTGCGGAGCCTGCGGGCGCAGCACTCAGGGTGTTGTGGCGAAAGCAGGCTGCAGGGCGGCGTACATGTTCTGGACGTAGCCGCCGATATCTCCCAGCGCGGCGACGATGCCAAGGGCGACGAACGCTGCAATCATCGCGTACTCGATGCCGGTGTGGCCGCGAACATCTTGCAGCAGCCGCCACATGCGCACGAGTCTCCGTCGGGGTCCGCATGTCTTGTAGATGAGAGCCCTGAACATTTCGTCTGCAGTTTCAGGTTCCATTTTAGCACTTTGGAAAGTACGATAGCGTACATTCGCGCGCGAGGTCTGTTTCCGGTACGGTAACCTCTGCGTGTTAAGGTGTCTGCTCGCGCGGAGCGGGCAATGACGCCTTTTCTTCAACCGCTGAAACCGTTGAACCGGCGTGGTGGCGTGGCCGTCGTCTGGGGCATGGCCGCGCCGACGCTGCTGCTGTTGCTGATGGGCGGGCTCGACTGCTCCAACATCATCGGCGATCACGCCCGTGCACGCTCGATCGCGGAAGCAGCGGCGCTCATGGGCGCGCGCGATCTCTCAGTCGCCACCGGCCGGACCACCGCCGCCGAACGCGCCGCCGCCTTCGCCGAGGCGCAGATCGCAGAATGGACCAACGGCCCGCGCTTGAGTGCACTGGCTGCGATCGTCGACATGGAGGGCGGCGCAAAGGGCGTCCGCGTGCAGGTTACCGGACGCCGCCCCTCGTTCTTCGGCACCCTGCTGCCACCGGGAGGATGGTTTTTCACGTCGAGCGCGACTGCAACAACGATGGGCACTGTGCCGCTCTGTGTCATCGCCCACGGCGACGGCCTCGGCGAAGTGCTCACAATCAAAGATCGCGGCAGTCTCGCCGCGCCAGCGTGTTTGATTCACTCCAACGAAGACATCAAGGTCGACAAAGGCGGCAGCATCGCCGGCATGGCCGTGCAGGCCGTCGCGAAGGCCAACGGTCCGATCTCGCCCGAACCGACAACCGATGCCCCGATCCTGCAGGATCCGTTCAAAGACCTCTCGATCGTGGCGCCCGCGGCGTGCGCCGCCGGAAAAGAAGAGAAGTCGGATACGTTGCTTCTGGAAACCGGCGAACACACTCTCGCTGCCGGCGTCCACTGCACCAAGATTGAAGTCGCCGGGACTGCGGTGCTTCGTTTCCTTCCGGGTGAGCACTGGTTTATCGACGCCGATTTCGTCGCCCGCGATACAGCCAGGATCACCGGCGAGGACGTGGTCCTGTTCTTCGACAAGAAATCGAAATTCGAGTTCAAGGATCAATCTCTGGTCGCTCTGGAAGGGCGCGACCACGGCCAGTACGCCGGCTTCGTCCTTGCCTCCACGCGCGACAACGACAAGGAATTCCTGATCTCAAGTGACCACGTCGAGATGATGCACGGCGTCATCTACATTCCCCGGGCCAAGCTCATTGTCGAAGGCAAGCGCGACGTCGGCCGTGAAAGCGCCTGGACCGTGCTGGTGGCGCAGCGGCTCGAGCTGAAGGGCAATCCGACGCTCTTTGTTAACGCTGACTATGAACACTCTGACGTTCCAGTGCCCGCCGGCGTCGGGCCGCGGCGCGAAGGTAGCCGACTGGTGCGGTGATGCGGCCCTGCGAAGCGCGTCAGGCGACGTCCTCTCTCGCATGTTTTGCCATGCGCTGCTTCGATGTTCGGCAAGCGTAGTCCGTCGCCTCCCGCGGTCGATCCTGCGTTGGCGCGCCGGATCCAGAAGGCTGTCGAACACCGGCCGGCGCCGAAGACGCCGGTCGAGCGCGCGCCGCGCACGCCGCTCTACAAGCAAGGCGAGCTGCGGCTCGGCAGCGGCGCGCGGATCGTCGTCGCGATCAAGAACGTGAGCGCAACCGGCGCCATGGTGGAGTTCATGGGGCGCGGCGCCTTGCCCGACAGGGTTGAACTCGTTGCGCCGGCGCTGAGGCTGGTGCGGCCCGCCCTCGTGGTCTGGCAAGAAGATGGCGCCGCCGGACTGGCGTTCCTGGAAATCTAGTCGATGCCGCCGTGAAGCCGGTTGAGCGCTTCGCCCCGGCGTCAGCGCACCCCCCACCGTCTCGCGCGGGTCGCTACGCCGCGCGGCGTCCCGGTGCACCGCGGCGTTCGGCCCGATGCATGCTACTTCTTCAGCTTCACGACGTTGTCGCGAGGGCGTACGAGGTTTGTCGCGGTGTCCGGCAGCTGCTCCTGGCTGAAGGGTTTCGGCAGGATCGGCGCGGCGGCGAACGCCGAGGGCAGGCCGTAACGCCGCGGAAGCGCGTGACCTGACGGCGAGAAGTGTGCGCGCCGCGCCATAGTCTTCCGCCTCGATGGCGTCGAGCAGCGCGAAGTAGAGGCCGAAGGCCCCTTGGAGAGAGTTGTCCCGAACCCATTCATCCCAGTGGCGGGGCGGAATGCCGAAAGCCCACAGCATGCGCGCCGCATCCATGGCAGCCTCGCGTGTGCTGCGCAGCGGCTCGCGCAGGTAGTGCAGGATGTGCTCCCCATCGTTGCCCGGCGCTCTTTGCAAACCACGCCGGCCACCCGCTGCCGACGGCTGCGGCGAGCGACAGACCGCCCAGGCCGAACAGGATCGGACGCAGCGGGCCAGGCGCCGGACCGGCGATCGCCCACCAGACAAGCCAGGCGGCGAATGCGATGCTGGCGAGCGGGCCACCTGCCGAAACCATCACGCGATTCCATCGTGTCGCAGCCGCCGCGCTGCGCGGTGTGGCTACGACGTAGCCGCCTACATCGCCGCTGTAGCCCGCATAGCCGATATGGATAAGCGCCGGCATCGTGCGCACGCTGACCGGCGCCACCGCGAACACCCAGACGCGCCAGCCGTCGTGCACGAAGATCGCCGGAATCCAGCCGACAAATGCAAACAAGAGCCCAAACCAGCGGAAGGGCTCGGGCAGGCCGACGACAGCGAAGAACGAGAAGATGGCGAGCAGCGTCGTTGCAACGAGAACCGTGCGAGCGTTGAGATCGCGCCAGAAGTGTGGGTCTCGAAGTCGCACGGCGTCGCCCAGCCAGCGAACGGCGCGAACAGGAGGTTCAGCGGCGCGCGCGGACGCCCACGGTAAAGGCCCGGCCCTCTGCCGGGAAGTAGCGATCGGCGCCGAACGCGAAGTCCGCGCGCTCGGCGTAGCGCTCGTCGGCGAGATTGCGGATGGCGAGGGAGATGTCGGCCGCGGGCGAGGGCGACCACGTCGCGCGCAGATCGAAAACGTCGTGACCCGGGTAGCTGCGCGTGTTGGCGGCGTTGGTGAAGTAGCCCCCCATGTGCGTCCAGCCCAGTTCGGCGCCGAGCGCTTGCGTGGGCCGCCACGTCAGCTGCGCGTTGGCGAGGCGGCGCGGGGCGGTGTCGATGTCCGTGCCGCTGACGATGCTTTCGCCGGCGCGTGTGACGGGATCGCTGAAGCGGTAGGTGTGCTCGGCGTAGCTCGCCCAGCCGCTGAGCTCGAAGCGCGGCCCGAGCGGCAGAGCACCGGAAAGTTCGACGCCCTGATGCTGCGTCTTGGCGAACGGCACGGTGAAACCGTCGGCGTTGCGGAAGGCGCTGTTCTTCTTCTCCATCGCGTAGAGCGTAACCTCCACGCGCGCGCCGTTCCCGAACGCCGCGCGCCAGCCGAGTTCGGCGCTGTCGATGGTCTCGGCCTTCTGGTCGCCTGGATTTTGCAGCGTCTGGAGCGAGTAGAGATCGCTCACCTGCGGCGCGCGGGCGCCGCGCGCGAGGTTGAGCCACCCGCTCGACGTGTCGCTCGTGGTCAAGATCGCCCCGAGCTTCGGCGTCAGCGTCTCGAACGTGTCGCTGCGATCGGCGGGGCGGCGGAAGCGGCCCACGTCGTTCGACGGCGCGCGGTTGTCATAGTCGTACTCGCTGCGCTCGCCGCGCAGACCCGCCACCACGCGCCACCGCGGCGCGAGCGCCCAGCTCGCCTGCCCGTAGAGCGCCAGCACCGTGGCATCGACTTCGTAGTCGTAGTGCAACCCCTGCACGTAGCCCGCCGGCTGCGTCGGCCGCGACTGGAACTCGCGCAGCGAGCCCGCGGTGCGATCGACGTCTAAGCCGACGATGAAGCCGAGATCCTCGCTTGGATCCCAGTAAAGCGCGCTCTGCACGCCGCCGCCGGTCTGCTCGGTCTCCTCAAGGGCGCGCGAGGGGAAGAAGTGCTGCAGCAGATCGGTGTCGACCCAGCGCGCGAAGGGCGTGATCTGCAAAGACCAGTCGCCGAAGCCTCGGGTCAGCGCGGCCTGCGCCCGCAAGACTTTCGAGTTGCGATACGCCTCCGGATTGGCGTTGGCGCGCGACAGCGCTTCGCTCTTGTAGGCGTCCGCGCCTTCGACGAAGCCGGCGGTCTCTTGCTCCAGGTTCACGAACGCCAGGCGCGATGTCAGGGACCAATCGCCAAGATCGGCGTCGAAGGCGGCCG
>Ga0187894_10006503_pt1 | contig 11445 bp, 14 predicted proteins | sample GBC1701081metaG_FD_136650 | JGI IMG/M metagenome (GOLD analysis project Ga0187894, IMG submission 136650) | White microbial mat communities from a lava cave in the Kipuka Kanohina Cave System on the Island of Hawaii, USA - GBC170108-1 metaG ...
ATGGTCCGATCCGGCTTCGGGAGGAAGTCACTAATGCCCTGGGATCGCAATCAGATGGCGGCGCGCGCCGCCAAGGAGCTGCGCGACGGCTATTATGTCAATCTCGGCATCGGGATCCCGACCCTGGTCGCCAACAACATTCCGCCGGGGATGGAAGTGACGCTGCAGAGCGAGAACGGGATGCTCGGCATCGGGCCATTTCCCTATGAGGACGAGGTCGATCCCGACCTGATCAATGCCGGCAAGCAGACGATCAGCCAATTGCCGTCCTCCTCCTATTTCTCGAGCTCGGACAGCTTCGCGATGATCCGCGGCGGCCATATCGATCTGACCGTGCTGGGTGCGATGGAGGTCGCTGAAAATGGCGACATCGCCAACTGGATGATCCCGGGCAAGATGATCAAGGGGATGGGTGGGGCGATGGATCTCGTCGCCGGGGTCAAGAAGATCATCGTCGTCATGGAGCACAGCTCCAAGAACGGCGACCCCAAGTTCATTCCCGCCTGCACCCTGCCGCTGACCGGCAAGAATGTGGTCGACATGATCGTCACCGACCTTTGCGTCTTCCACCGCCCCGATCATGCCAGCCCGTTCCGGCTGATCGAGCTTGCCCCGGATGTCACCGCGGACGACGTGGCGGCCAAGACCAGCGCGCATTACGAGCGCTGAGCGGGTGACGGGAAGTCGAAAGGACGAAGGATGCTGAAACGCGCGATCGCAATGGGACTCGGATGGCTCGCTTTGGCGGGGATGCAGGCGCCGCCGCCGCCGCGCGCCGAGCTATCGCTCTGGCGGCTCGATTGCGGCGAGATTCATGTCGGCAACCTGGACATGTTCTCCGACGCCTATCTCTATGAGGGCCAGGCGAAGACGCTGACCGACTCCTGCTATCTGATCCGCCACGGTGACCGCTATCTGCTCTGGGACACCGGACTTCCCGCGGCGCTCGCCGGACGATCGGCCAGCGAGGGGCCGTTCCGGATGTCGCTGCGGGCGACGATCCGCGACCAGCTCGCGCGGATCAATGTCCGCCCCGAGCAGGTCACCTTCGTCGGAATCAGTCATTATCATGACGACCATATCGGCCAGGCCGCCGAATTCCCGCGCGCGACACTGCTGATCGGTGGACCGGACTGGGATGCGATCCGCGGCCGCGCCGAATCCGCGGCCCAGTTCCGCCCCTGGAGCGAAGGCGGCGGCACCGTCCAGGCGGTGGCCGGCGATCATGACGTGTTCGGCGACGGCAGCGTCGTCATGCTGAGCACGCCCGGCCACACCCCCGGCCATCATTCGCTGCTCGTCCGGTTGCGCGGCCGCGCGCCGGTGGTGCTGAGCGGCGACCTGTTCCATTTCACCGAGCAGCTCAGCAATGGCGGCGTGCCGAGCTTCAACACCAATCGCGCCGACACTCTGGCGTCGGCCGCGCGGGTGCTCGCGATCCTCGACAGCCTCGAGGCCGAGCTGATCATCCAGCACGAGCCGGCCGACATCACCCGGCTCCCGGCCTTCCCGCAGGCCGCGCGATGAAGACGTTGCTGTCGCACGCGCCCGGAGGACCGGAGACCCTCGCGCTTGCCGAGATCGACGATCCGGTCACGGGGCCGGGGCAATTGCTCGTCCAGATCAAGGCCTGCTCGATCAACTATCCCGACGTGCTGATCATCGAGGACAAATATCAGGTCAGGCCGCCGCGGCCGTTCGCGCCCGGCGGCGAGATTGGCGGCGTGGTGGAGGCGGTGGGCGAGGGGGTCTCGGACTGGTCGCCGGGCGACCGGCTGATCGCGATGATCGGCCATGGCGGGCTTGCCGAAAAGGTGCTGGTGCCGGCCGCGAAAGCGGTGCCGCTGCCCAACGGTCGCAGCTTCGTGGACGGCTCGGCGCTGATCCTCACTTATGGCACGACGATCCACGCTTTGCTCGATCGCGGCCGGATGCAGGCGGGCGAGACGCTGCTCGTGCTCGGTGCCGCGGGCGGGGTCGGGCTCGCTGCGGTCGAGCTCGGCAAGGCCTATGGCGCACGGGTCGTCGCCGCGGTCTCTTCGGAGGAGAAGGCACAGGCCGCGCGGGACGCAGGCGCGGACGAAACGATGGTCTATCCGCGCGGCCCGTTCGACAAGGACGGCGCCAAAAAGCTGGCCCAGCAGTTCAAGGACGCGGTCGGAGCCAATGGCGCCGACCTCGTCTACGATCCGGTCGGCGGCGACTATACCGAAGCGGCGTTGCGCGCACTCGCCTGGGAAGGGCGGCTGCTGGTGATCGGCTTCCCCGCCGGCATCCCGCGGCTGCCGCTCAACCTCACCTTGCTCAAGAGCTGTGATGTGCGCGGCGTGTTCTGGGGTGCCTTCGCAGCCCGCGACCCCAAGGCCAATGCCGCCCATATCCAGACCCTGTTCCGGCTCTGGGAGGAAGGCAGGATCGCGCCCAAAGTCAGCCGGACCTGGCCGCTGGCGCAGGGCGCCGAGGCGATCGCCCACATGGCCGCGCGTCAGGCGGTCGGCAAGCTGGTGGTGACGATGGCGTGAGGGAGGCGTTGCGCCTGTCACCTGCGCCCCCTATCTGAATCACGATACCGGCAGCGAAGGATCGCCATGACCACGTTCGACGACCGCGAGAGGGCTTTTGAATCGCAATATGCCCGCGATCAGGAATTGCAGTTCAAGATCATCGCGCGCCGCAACCGGCTGCTCGGTCAATGGGCGGCGAAGAAGATGGGGCTGACCGAGGCCGAGGCCGACGCTTATGCCCGCGAGGTGATCCGCGCCGATTTCGAGGAATCGGGCGACGATGACGTCATCCGCAAATTGCTCGGCGACCTGATCTCGGCCGGAGTCGAGATCGAGGAAGCCGTGATCCGCCAGGCGCTCGACCACAAGATGGTCGAGGCGCGGCGTCATTTCATCGAGGCGCAGAACTGATGCCGATGCCAGCCGACCAGATCGAGACCCTGATCCGCGAAGGAATCCCGGACGCGCGGATCGAGATCGTCGATCTCGCCGGCGATGGCGACCATTATGAAGCGCGCGTGTTTTCGGAGAGCTTTCGCGGCCAGCCGTTGGTCATCCAGCACAAGCGCGTCTACGAGGCGCTCGGCGGACGGATGGGCACCGAATTGCATGCGCTGAAGCTCAAGACCGGCGCACCCGAGTGAAGGATTGACATCATGAGCGACGTTAACGACCGCATCGAAGCCACTGTAAAGTCCAACGACATCGTCCTGTTCATGAAGGGGACGGCGCTGTTTCCGCAATGCGGCTTTTCGAGCCGCGCCGTCGCCATCCTCGATCATCTCGGCGTGCCGTTCGAGACGGTCGACGTCCTTCAGGACGCCGAGATTCGCGACGGCATCAAGCAATATTCCGACTGGCCGACCGTGCCGCAGCTTTACGTGAAGGGAGAGTTTGTCGGCGGATCGGACATCATGATGGAGATGTTCGAGGCCGGCGAGCTGCAGCAGCTGCTCGCCGACCGGAACATCGCCAAAGCGGCGAGCTAAGCGGCCGCGCGGCTTCTCCGCAATCCGGCATATTCGAGCAAGGCCAATCCGAGCACCGCCGCGGCCTGCGCCGCGACAAAGGCGGTGCCGGGCGCGCTGATCCCGGGCCGGCCAAAGGCGACCAACAGGCTTTCGCCGGTCCAGCCGAGATTGCCGAGGATCACGACATAGACCAGAGCGCCGGGCGCGATGCTGCGGGTCCCGAGCCAGAGGATGAACAGGCCGAGCGGCAGCAGCAGCAGGCCGGCGCCGCTCAACAGGCCGGCCGGCAGCCCGAACGATTCGGCCAGCGGGTTTGCGCCGAGCACGAGGCCGGCGCCCATCAAGAGGCAGCTCGCGGCGTCGAGCAGAAGCACGCGCTTCAGGAAAAGATTCATCTCCATTTCGTCCTCCGATTCAAACCGGGCGGATTGTCCCGGACGGCGCGATCATGTTCGGTGGAGGGAATGAGGTCGATTACCTCCAAGGTAATGGCGGCGCACGCGCCGAACCGGCAGGAGAGGCCATGAGCATCGCGATCGATCAGCAACCGCTCGGCGAGCAGCTCAAGCTTTGGCGCCGGCAGCGCCACATGAGCCAGCTCGACCTCGCGCTCGAGGCCGATATCTCCGCCCGCCATCTGAGCTTTGTCGAAACCGGCCGCTCGCGGCCCTCGCGTGACATGGTGATGCGGCTTGCCGAATGCCTGTCGCTGCCGCTACGCAGCCGCAACGCTCTGCTGCGCTCGGCGGGCTTCGCGCCGGCCTATCGCGAACGCGGCTTCGACGATCCGGCGCTCGACCATGCGCGTAAGGCGGTCCAGCGCATCCTCGACGGCCATGCGCCTTACCCGGCGCTGGCGGTCGACCGCCACTGGCAGATGGTGGCGCACAATCGGATGGTACCGCTGCTGCTCGGTGGCGTCGATCCGTCGCTGCTTGCGCCGCCGGTCAATGTCCTGCGCCTCAGCCTCCATCCCGGGGGCCTCGCGCCGCGGATCGCCAATCTCGGCGAATGGAAGCGCCATCTGCTCGATCGGCTCGCCGGCCAGATCGCGGCGAGCGCCGATCCCGTGCTTGAGGCGCTACGCGACGAGCTCGCCGGCTATCCCGCGCCGGCGAGCAAGGGCCCCTGGGAGGCGATGTCGGCGATCGTGGTGCCGATGGAGCTCGACAGCGCCGGCGGGCGGCTGTCCTTGTTCTCGACGACGACGATATTCGGCACGCCGGTCGAGGTCACGCTCTCGGAGATCGCGATCGAATCCTTCTTCCCGGCCGACCAGGGGACCGCGGAGGCGTTGCGTTCGCTGGGCTGAAAAATGCTTGGGGCGGGCAGCGCGACCGGAAAAGTGCGCCAGGCCCGCCCCGGAGTGGGTGTGTGGACGCAAATAATAATACAGGACCCGTGCCAATTTGCAGGAAGCGCGCAAATCCGGGCTTTTTTATAATGAAGCGAAATTAACCCTTTTCGCGAATGTAAGAAATCCCGACGCCGCGCGGCAAATCGCGCGCGTCCCTTCATTTTCCCGGCGCATGATGCCACATGGCGCGGATGGAATGGCCCACCGGCAAGGTCGAACAGGTCCATCCGCTGATCCGGCGGGTGCTGGCGGCCAATCCGTCGGCTTTCACCTATAGCGGCACCCAGACCTATCTGGTCGGCAGGGGCTCGGTCGCGGTGATCGATCCCGGTCCAGACCTGCCCGACCATATCGAGGCGATCCTCGATGCGACCAAAAGCGAGCGGATCGCCGCCATCCTCTGCACTCACACCCATCGCGACCATAGCCCGGCGAGCCGGCCGCTCGCCGCAGCGAGCGGCGCGCCGATCATCGGCTGCGCGCCGCTGGCGATCGACGATGACGGCCCGCGCGCCGACGCCGCGTTCGACTTCGACTATGCGCCCGAGCGCGTGCTGGTCGACGGCGAACGGATCAAGGGCGAAGGCTGGGCGCTCGCCGCGGTCGCCACCCCCGGCCATACGTCCAACCATCTCTGCTTCGCGCTGGAAGGGCAGGGCGAGGCGGTTCGGCCGCGGGCGCTGTTTACCGGCGACCATGTCATGGGCTGGTCGACCACGGTGGTCGCGCCGCCCGACGGCGACATGACCGCCTATCTGGAGAGCCTGGCGCTGCTGCTGCGCCGCGATGACCAGGTCCATTTCCCCGCACATGGTCCGCCGATCGAGCAACCCGCGCGCCATGTGCGCGCGCTGATCACCCATCGCCGGATGCGCGAGAAGCAGATCCTCGGCCGGCTCGGCGAAGGCGAGGGCCGGATCCCGGCGATGGTCGCGACGATGTACCGCGATGTCGATCCGCAGCTGCACCCTGCCGCCGGGCGCTCGGTGCTCGCCCATCTTATCGATCTCGAGCGGCGCGGGCTGGTGCGCGGAGAAGACGAAACATGGACCTTGGCCGCCTGAGGCGCCTGGTCTTCCTCGGCCCGCCGCTCGCCGCCTTATTGCTCGGCGCGCTGCTCGGCTTCGTGCTGCGCCCGGCGCTCCGCGCGCCCACGCCCGATCCGCTGGCGATCGCGCATGCCGCTTCGCTTTCGGTCCGCGAGCATGGCCGGCTGACCAGCTTTACCGGGCGCTATGTCGCGATCGTCAGCAGCCGCCGGACCCGCTTCGGCCTCACCGCGCGCAAGACGCTGATCATGCCGGGCAGCGTCCGCTACAGCGTCGATCTGTCGCGGCTGCGCCGGCAGAATCTCGAGTGGGACGCGCCAACGCGGACCCTCAGCGTCACGCTGCCGCCCCTTGAAATTTCGGGGCCGACGATCGATTTGAACCAGGTTCAGGAATATTCGGAGGGCGGTATCCTTATGGCGCTCACCGATGCCGAACGGACGCTCGATCAGGCCAATCGCCGGAGCGCCCAGGATGAACTGATGCGGCAGGCGCGTGAACGGACGCCGACGAGCCTGGCGCGAGACGCGGCGATGCGCGTGGTGGCGAGAAGCTTCGCCATGCCGCTTCGGGCCGCGGGGGTTGACGCCAGTGTCTCAGTGCGGTTCGTCGACCCCTCCGGACGGGAAGAGGCAAGCTTTCTCGACAGGCCCAATCGCATCGAGGATGCGGTGAAGACGAGGACGTCATGAACACACCCAATCCGAGCCTGAAGGGGCTCGACCTCAGGATGGAGATCGACCGGCTGCGCGGCGAGCGCAAAGCGATCATCCTCGCCCATTATTATCAGGCGACCGAAATTCAGGACCTCGCCGATTTCGTCGGCGACAGCCTCGATCTGTCGCGCAAGGCGCAGGCGACCGACGCCGCGGTGATCGCCTTTTGCGGCGTCCGCTTCATGGCCGAGACCGCCAAGATCCTGTCGCCCGACAAGATCGTGATCCTGCCCGACATGAACGCCGGCTGCAGCCTCGAGGATTCCTGTCCGCCCGCGCAGTTCAAGGCGTTCCGCGAGGCGCATCCCGACCATATCGCGCTGACCTACATCAACAGCTCGGCGGAGGTGAAAGCGCTCTCCGACATCATCGTCACCTCATCGTCGGCGGAGACGATCCTCAAGCAGATTCCGCTGGAGCAGAAGATCATCTTCGGCCCCGACAAGCATCTCGGCGGCTATCTTGCGCGGCGGACCGGGCGCGACATGCTGCTCTGGCCGGGGGTCTGCATCGTCCACGAGGCCTTTTCGGAGACCGAGCTGCTGAAATTGAAGGCGCAGCATCCCGGGGCGCCGGTGCTCGCCCATCCCGAATGCCCGCCGCATATCCTCGACCATGCCGATTATGTCGGCGCGACCTCGGGCATTCTCGCCTTCGCACTCGAGAACGAATCCCAGACGATGATCGTCGCGACCGAGCCCCACATCATCCACCAGATGGAGCTGAAGGCGCCGGACAAGACGTTCATCGGCGCCCCCGGCGCCGACGGCAACTGCAACTGCAACATGTGCCCCTATATGGCGCTCAACACGATGGAGAAGCTCTACATCGCTTTGCGCGATCTCGAGCCGCGGATCGAGATCGAGGAGGGATTGCGGCTCGCCGCCAAGCGCTCGCTCGACCGGATGCTGGAAATGGCCGCGAACACGGTCGGCAAGGGCGACGTCGGCAAGCCGCTGATCAGCGGGGACTAGTCCGGACCCGAGCGCCGCCCGACGCCCTGATTCCCCGGCCAAGCTTATGATCAAGATCAAGAAAGTTGGCCGGGAGATGGCTGCATCGGAACTTGCCCGCGCGCGGAACATTGGTCGTCGACGCGATTGGAGGACGACATGGCCGACCAGGAATTTACCGACGCGATTGCATTGCTCAAGGCGGACCACCGCAAGGTTGAGGGGCTTTTCGAGCAGTTCGAGAAAGCGAGCGGCGACGGACGCAAGGAAAAGCTCGCCAAGAAAATTTGCACCGAGCTCAAGGTGCACACGATGATCGAAGAGGAGATCTTCTACCCGATATTCCGCGGCAAGATCGAGGACGACCTCCTCGACGAGGCCTATGTCGAGCATGACGGCGCCAAGGTGCTGATCAACGATATCGAGGCTGGCGGACCGGACGACGATTTCTACGACGCCAAGGTCAAGGTGCTGTCCGAGGAGATCGAGCATCACGTCAAGGAAGAGGAGATGCCGTCCGAAGGCATGTTCGCCCAGTGCCGCGACACCGAAGTCGATCTGGTCGCGCTGCGCGACCAGATGCTGGCGCGCAAGCAAGAACTGATGGCGCAGGCCGAAAGCGGCGGCCTTCCCCCGGCCAAACCGACCGCGGTCCAGCCTCAGCCGGCCTAGAGGGGCATCAAATTCGGGTTCAGGGCTGCCTGCCGAAAGCGGGCGGCCCTTTTGCGTTTGGACGATCATCGTCGCTCCGGCCGCTTGTTTCACCCGTTCCGAACGATTAGCGTCCGGCCGCTTTCCTGCCTTCCGGAGACGTTTCGTGCTCAAGAAATTGTTGCCGGTGCTCGCTTTTCTGATCGTGCCCGCCGCCTTCGCCGCGACCGAGGATGAGGATCCCTATCTCTGGCTCGAGGAGATCCAGGGAGCGCGCGCGCTGGCGCAGGTCGAGCGGTGGAACAAGGCGACCGAGGACGACCTCAGCCGTGCTCCGGGCTTCGCCGAGATGCGCGCGCGGGCGCTGGCGATGCTCAACGACGAGCATCAGATCGCAATGCCCGAGCAGATCCAGGGCGAGTTCGTCACCAATTTGTGGATCGACGGCGCGCATCCGCGCGGGCTGTGGCGGATCTCGCCGCGCGCCGCCTTTCTCGCCGGCCGCCCCGAATGGCGGGTGCTGATCGACGTCGACGCGCTCGGCCGCGCCGAGGGCAAGAGCTGGGTCTGGCACGGCGCCGACTGTCTGGCGCCCGCTTATCGCCGCTGCCTCGTCCAGCTGAGCCCGGGGGGCGGCGACGCCGACGTCACCCGCGAGTTCGACATTCCATCGGGCCGCTTCGTCGAGGATGGCTTTACCCTGCCCGAGGCCAAGACCGGTGTCAGCTGGCTCGATGCCGACCGGCTGATCGTCGTCACCGATTACGGGCCGGACTCGCTGACCGCCTCGGGCTACGGCCGGATCGCCAAGGTCTGGCGGCGCGGCACGCCGCTCAATACGGCCGAGACGATTTCCGAAGCCGATCGTACGGATGTCGGTCTCACGCCGTTCGCATTCACCGACCGCAGCCGCCGCTGGAACTTCATTCGACGCGGGCTGACCGCATGGCGAAGCCGGATCCAGCTGGTGGCCGACGACGGCAGCGTCAGGCCGGTGCCGGTGCCCGAAGATGCGACCGCGATGGACGCGATCGACGGACGGCTGATCGTCCAGCTCAACAGCCGCCTCGAAGCGAACGGCCGGACGCTGGCGAACGGATCCTTGGTCGCTTATTCGCTCGAGGACATCGCCGCCGGGCGGGCCGCCGCGGCCGAACTGGTGATGGCGCCGACCGCGCGTCAGGCGATCGACGAAGTGACCGCGACCGACGATGTCCTCTGGGTCCAAGCGCTCGAGGACGTATCGGGCCGGCTGTTCGCGCTGCGCCGCGACGGCGATGGTCGTTGGGCCAGCCGCACGGTCGATCTACCCGCCAACAGCACGTTCGATCTCCAGGCGACGAGCGGGGCATCGAACCTGCTGCTGCTCACCGTCGAAGGCATGCTGATGCCGCCCTCGCTACGCGCGGTGACCGCCGACGGCACGGTCAGCGAGGTCCAGAGCCTGCCGGCCCAGTTCGACGCGCGCGAAATGAGTGTCGAGCAGCGCTTCGCGACGTCGGCCGACGGCACCCGCATTCCCTATTTCCTGGTGCGCCGGCGCGGCACGTCCGGGCCGGTCCCGACGCTGATCCACGGCTATGGCGGCTTTCGCAGCGCGATGACCCCGACCTATCTGGTCGGGCAGCCCTATCGCTCCGGCCCGCTCGGCCTGTTCTGGGTCGAGGCCGGCAACGCCTATGTCATCGCCTGCATCCGCGGGGGCGGCGAATATGGGCCGGCCTGGCACGAGGCGGCGCTGCGCGAGCATCGCCAGCGCAGCTTTGACGATCTTCATGCCGTCGCCGAGGATCTGATCCGCGGCGGAATCACCGCGCCGGGCCGGATCGGCCTTTCCGGCCGCTCGAACGGCGGCGTCCTGGTGGGCGCCGCGGCGAACCAGCGTCCCGATCTCTATGCAGCGGTGATCTCGGGCTCGCCGCTCACCGACATGCGGCGCTATTCGCACCTGCTCGCCGGGGCAAGCTGGATGGGCGAATATGGCAATCCCGACGTCCCGGCCGACTGGGAATTCATGCGGCTTTATTCGCCCTACCAGAATCTCCGCGCCGTCCCGAACTATCCGGCGACCTTCTATTATCTCTCGACGCTCGATGATCGCGTCCATCCCGGCCACGCCCGCAAGATGGCGGCGAAGCACCATGCCCTCGGTCAGCGCGTCTATTATCGCGAATATCGCGAAGGCGGCCATTCGGTCGGCGCCGATCGGCCCGAGGATGCGACCCGGGCCGCCTTGCTGTTCGCGTTCCTGACGCGGGAGCTCGGCGGACGCCGGTGAGCGGGTTCACGCTCGAGCGGTTCGACCTCGCCGGCTTCGTCGCGGCGACGCTCGCCGAGGATCTCGGCGATCTTGGCGACGTCACGTCGGCAGCGGTGATTCCCGAGCATGCCCTTTTCTCCGGGGTGATGCGGAGCCGCGAGCCGATCATTGTCGCCGGCCTGCCGGTCGCCGAGGCCTTCTTTCGCGCGCTCGATCCGGCGATCGAGATCGAGCGCCATGTCGAGGACGGCGGCGAAGCCAGAGAGGGCGCGGTGCTGATCGAATTGCGCGGGCGGGCGCGGGCGATGCTGACCGCCGAGCGCTCGGCGCTCAACACGCTCCAGCATCTGTCCGGCATCGCCACCCTGACCCGCCACTATGTCGAGGCGATCGCCGGCACCGGCGCGGTTTTGCTCGACACCCGCAAGACCATTCCCGGCCTGCGCGTCCTCGACAAATATGCGACCCGGATGGGCGGCGCGCGGAACCACCGGATGCGGCTCGATGATGCGGCGATGATCAAGGACAATCATGTCGCGGTCGCCGGCAGCGTCGCCGAAGCGGTGCGCCGCGCGATCGATGCCGGAATCGCGCGAATCATCGTCGAGGTCGACCGACTCGACCAGATCGAGCCCGCGATCGCCGCCGGCGCGACCCATTTGCTGCTCGACAATATGGGCGTCGCCGCATTGCGCGAAGCGGTGGCGATGGTCGCCGGGCGGGTCCCGACCGAAGCCAGCGGCGGGATCAATCTCGAGACGATCCGCGACGTCGCCGCGACCGGCGTCACTTATGTCTCGGTGGGGCGGATCACCCAGTCGGCGACGGCCGCCGACATCGGACTGGACTTCGAAGCGCTTAGCTAGAGCATCGTGCGTTTAATTTGACGCATAGCCTGCGGCTTTGAGGTAGTTCCAGCATTCTTTCGGCGAGTAGAGGTCGCAGATGTCGCCGACGGCTCGCCAGAGGGCGTCGAGAGTTCTC
>Ga0187894_10006504_pt1 | contig 11442 bp, 11 predicted proteins | sample GBC1701081metaG_FD_136650 | JGI IMG/M metagenome (GOLD analysis project Ga0187894, IMG submission 136650) | White microbial mat communities from a lava cave in the Kipuka Kanohina Cave System on the Island of Hawaii, USA - GBC170108-1 metaG ...
AACTGACAAATATCAAATGGAAAATGGAAAATGCTCTTCCTCCGCATTTCGTGATCCACTACCGAACCACGGATCGCGGCGTGCGCCCGGACAACGCGTCAATGGCGTTCTCAACCGCAAGCATGGCCATCGCCGTTCGGGTTTCCAGCGTGGCGCTGCCGATGTGTGGCAATAACACGACGTTGTTCATCGCCAGCAGCGGCGCGCTGACCTCCGGCTCGTGTTCGTAAACATCCAGGCCTGCTCCCGCGATCCGCCGCTGCTGCAACGCCTCTACCAGGGCAGCCTCGTCAACGACGGGGCCGCGCGCGGTGTTGATCAGACACGCCGCCGGTTTCATTCGCGCGAATGCGCCGCGGTCAATCAGATGCTGCGTGGCCGCCGCCAGCGGAACGTGCAGCGTGATGATGTCCGCCGCCTCAAGCAGTTGATAGAAAGGCACACGCCGGGCCGCAAGCCCGTCGAGGCGCGCGCTCTGGCTGAGCGGGCTTGTCGAGCCCTGCCGCGCCAGCATGATCGAGTTGTGGCTCGGATCGTCACGAAAAGCGATGTCGTCGCGCCCGCAATAAACCACCTGCATTCCGAACCCGGTCGCGCGGCGCGCCACGGCCCGGCCAATCCGTCCGTAACCGACCACGCCGAGCGTTTTGCCGGTGATCCCGCTCCCCAGCAGCATATCGAAATCCCAGCCCGTGAATTTGCCCGCGCGCGTAAAGGCGTCGGCCTCTACAATCCGGCGCGTCACGGCCAGAATCAACGCCCAGGTCAAATTGGCCGTCGCCTCGGTCAACACGTCGGGCGTGTTGGTCACGTATATGCCCCGCTCGCGCGCCGTCATCACGTCAATGTTGTTGTATCCGACCGCGATGTTGGCGATCACGCGAAGCCTCGTCCCCGCGTTGATCACTTCACGGTCAACGGTATCGGTCAACAGACAGATCAGCCCATTGGCGTCGCGCACACCCGCGAGCAGAGAGTCTCGATCCAACACGCCATGTTCGGCGCCAATCTGATAATCGCAGACCTCGGCCAGCCTGTTGATCGCGGGAGCGGGAAGTTGTCGGGTGACGAAAACTTGCGGTCGCATATTCACTGCTTTGCCTTTTGCGCCGGATTTTTGAATATTTCGCTCAGATGACACCGGAAGCCAGGAAACAAATCTTCGCTCGCCAACTCGCTGTCTTCGGGAAAAGCGAGGATGTTTGTAGCCGAACGATAGATTGTGACCGTTCGATTTTCCGGCGAAATGATCCAGACCTGTTTGACGCCCGCCGCCAGATACTCCATCGCCTTGGCGTGTACCTTTTCGTAAAAGTCACTCGGCGAGACAACCTCGATAGCCAGATCGGGAGGCATCAGCCATTTCGTTTCCGGCTCGCCTTCCGATGGCAATCTCTCCATTGAAACGAAGGCCAGATCCGGGACCCGTTCGTTCTCGCCAATTTGAAAGGATGTTTCCTCATACACTTCTCCCAGACCATGCGTCTCAACAAACATCCCCAATCTTCGCGAAAGACGCCCACATACACCTCCATGTCTTGCTCCAGGCATCTCCTTTTCCTCCGGTTGTCCGTTGACGATCTCGTAGCTCTTTTCAGGATCGAGCAAAATCTCAGTTTCGGTCTGCATAATTTCCAACTCCTTTCACAGATTGCCTCGCTTGAATTCTTCGGCGATATAATCGCACGCCCGCACTGTGATCGCCATCATTGTCAGCGTCGGATTCTGGCATCCTTGCGAGACGAAACACGAGCCGTCGGTTACGAAGAGGTTCTTGACATCCCAGCTCTGATTGAATTTATTGAGCGCCGACGTTTTCGGATCGTCGCCCATTCGCGCCGTGCCGACTTCGTGAATGCATAATCCGGGGTTGGCCAGGTTCGGGTTGGCCCATTGAATCTCCCAACCTGCCGCGGTAGCCATCTCTTTCAACGTTTCGATCTGGTCTTTGGCCATCTCGCGCTCGTTGTCGCTGTAGGCGCATTCGATGTGCGCGACGGGAATTCCCCAGGCGTCTTTCCGGTCTTTATTGATCGTCACGCGGTTTTCCGGGCGGGGCAGCATCTCGCCGAACGCTCCCATCCAGAACGATGGCGCGTCGGGCGTCTCGCGCGCCATCCGTTTGAATTCGGCGCCGAAGCCGGGGACGCGTCGCAAATGCGTCGGATGCATTCCCTTCTGAGCCTGTCCCTGAATGCCGTAACCGCGAATGAATTTGGGATGTTTGTCGAAGACGTTTCTGAACTTCGGAATGTAGATTCCGTTGTTGCGCCCGTCACCGTAATCATACGGGTATTTCGCCGCGGCGGGCACTATGCCACCGATGCTGACCGAGTAGGTGTGATCCATCAGGTGATGTCCCAGCGCGCCCGATGAATTATTGCCCAGCCCGTTCGGGTATTGCCGCGTCGCCGAATTGAGCAGCAACCGGGTTGATTCGATGGTCGAAGCGCAAAGCACCACGACTTTGCCGTAAACTTCGTGAGCTTTTTTAGTCACGCGGTCAACGAAGGCGACGCCCTTGGCTTTGCCAGTGTTGGTGTCAACGATGACGTGGCTGCAGACAGCGTCGGGGCGCAGGGTCAACTTGCCCGTCTTCATCGCCGCGGGCAGCGTCGAGCCGGGTGCGCTGAACATCGAATGAGTCTCGCAGCCGCGCTCGCAATGGCCGCAGTAATGGCAGGCCGCGCGGCCATTGTGGTTCCGCGTCAACATCGCCACACGACCGATGATCACGTTGCGGTCTTTCCAACGGCTCTCGACCGCCTTCTTCAAAAAACGCTCGCCGCAGGTCATGGCCATCGGCGGCAGGAAGACCGAGTCGGGCAATTGCGGCAGGCGCTCAGCCGTCCCGCTGATGCCGGCGAAACGTTCGACGCGTTCGTAGTAAGGCGCGAGTTCAGCGTGGCTGATCGGCCAATCAACGCCGAATCCGTCCCTGGAGGCGGCCTTGAATTCATAATCGCTCAAACGGTACGACTGGCGCCCCCACATCAACGAGCGCCCGCCGACCTGCCGCCCGCGAATCCAATCGAACGGTTTACCGGCGGTGGTGGTGTACGGATTGTCAACGTCGTCAACAAACAGATGATTGGCGTATTCGTCGCAAGCGTAGCATTTCGATTGAATCGGCTGGCGTTTCTTGAACAGCTCGGTCTGCGGGATCGTGTTGCGGTATTTCAGATCGTAAGGGAAGGCCAGCATCTTGAAATCCTTGGCGGGATCGAGCTTCCGCCCGGCTTCGAGCATGATCACGCGCAGGCCCTTTTCGGTGAGTTCTTTCGCGGCCCACCCGCCGGTCGCGCCCGAACCGACGACTATCGCGTCGTAAAGTATCTGCTTCACCATTGTCTCTCCTGTTTTGCGTGTGTGTTGGAATTTGGAATAAGAATGATGCGCGCAAACTCTATTACAGTCCGGGGGCAAAGGCCAAGAGAGAGATAGGCGCCTCGGTAAGCAGTCAGGCAAAGATTTTGAGACATTTCCATTTTCCATTTTCCACTTGTCATTTTTTATTTGTCATTGCGGCTATGGCTGCAGATCCCGCAATGACAAATAAAAAATGACAAGTGGAAAATGGAAAATGAAAAACGATATGATGCCCACGGATGCGCAAAACGATTCTATATTCACTCGCTTTCATTGCTCTTGGTTTAGGTTCAGGTTCGTTGGGACCGACGCTTCCCGCGCTGGCGGCGCAGACGAACGCCGAGATGAAACAGATCAGCAATCTGTTCATCGCGCGTTCGTTCGGCACGATGATCGGCTCGTGGATGATCGGACGGTTTTACGACCGCATCGCGGGACACCCGCTGCTGGCTTCGTCGCTCTTGGCATCGGCCGTCGCGCTGGCGCTAATGCCGTCGGCGACACTGTTGCCAGCCTTGTTTGTGTTGTCCGCGTTTATTGGAATCGCGTCAGCTTCGATCAACATCGGCGGAAACGCGTTGATCGTGCTGGTTCATGGCGAACGCGTCAGGCCGTTCATCAGCACGCTCCATTTCGCGTTTGGGTTGGGCGGGTTCCTGGCGCCGATGCTGGTCGCGAAACTTGCCCACCGGGCCGATAGTTTACACCTCACGTACTGGCTGCTGGCGCTGGTCATTATTCCCGTGGCGCTGATTACATTCCTTGCGCCAAGCCCCACGCTGCAAGGGCATAAACACCTCGATTCAGCGGCTCCGCTGCCAATGCTGATCATCGCGCTCTTCGCCCTCTTCTTTTTCCTGCAAATCGGCGCCGAAGCGACGATGATGGGATGGTATTTCAGCTACGCCACCGAACGCGGGATGAACGTTCAGACGGCGGCTTACCTGAATTCAGGATTCTGGGCGGCGTTCACGGTGGGGCGCCTGGCAACGATCTGGATGACCGTTCGGTTCAACGCCGCCTCACTGATCGTCACGAGCCTATCAATTACGCTGCTGATCGCGTTGTCGCTGCTGATCTTCGCGCCGACGCCGTTCGTGTTGTGGTTCGGCGCAATCGGATTGGGACTGGCCGTGGCGCCCGTCGTTACGAATGCGTTCGGACTGGCGCAGCGCACCCTGGGGCTGTCAGGCAAAGTCACGGGATTTTTTCTGGTAGGCTCTTCGGCGGGCGGCATGTTCTGGCCGTGGCTGACGGGGCAGTTTTTCAAATCGCATGGGCCGCAGGTCATGGCGTGGGTGGTGGCGCTGAATTTGTTTGGCGCTTTGGTGACCCTCGCGTTCCTCATTTCATATTCGGCCCGCGCTGAGGCCAGAAAATAAAAGTTCGCCGCGGACTCATCCGAAGTTATACGGGCCGAAGATTGAGATCATCGTTGAGCCTTATCACAGTTGAGCGATTTTCTCCTGCGAACCATTTGCTCGATCTCGCATTCAGAGTAGAATTCCCGCAGTAGCGTGGATTTCCGACATCAAACAATTGCCTTAACTGACTAAATCACGCAGCCTCTGCTGGGAAGATGTTTGCCATGGAATTTTGGATGATCAGAACATTCGATCACGCGGGCTATTACGAGACGCGGCTGATCCTGGCGGCGATTAGTCTGGTTGCCGCATGCTATTTTGCCTATTACAAACCCGACCGGCGGTTTCTTCTGATGTTCGCCAGCGGCGCGGTGTTGCAGACGATCACTGAATACGTTTTGCTATTCAGAGTATTGCGCACGGGCGATCACTCCATCTCGGTCTTCAACGAGCGGATACCGTCTTTGATCGGGCCGGTCGTTCAAGGCTTCACTGAGGGCGGCCCGCTCGCGATGTTCGCGTTCTGGTTCGCCGATCTGCGATCATCTCGCGCCAGGATAACGCATTGGCTCCCCTGGATCACGCTCGGCGTTGCTATAGCCGTCCTGTCCTTCGTCGCCGGATCCGTGGCGCGCAACCAGCCGATCCCTTCGGCGCGCCCGATGTTCGCATCGCTTCCGATCTTCACGATCACGGCAGTTATTTTTGTCTCGCTTTTCATAGCCTGGCGGAAAGACGCGCTTTCCGGCCTCGCCAATTACTATGCCGGGATGCTCGTCTTCGCCGTCCTTAGTTACGAGCCGCTGCACCTGATGGGCGCGCGTTACATCGGCGTGCTGTCTAATCCGCCAACCGGTTTGCAAGACGCCGCGCAATTCGTCGCCGCCCCGATGCCCGCACAAGCTGTCGTAATGCTGCTTTCCCACCTCTATGAAGCCGCGGGTGGCAAACTTCATTACTTCATCATCCCATTCGCGCTCGGTCTCGTGTCACTCAAAGAACGTGAGTATGGCGTCAAGCGCGAACGCTATTCGACGCAACATCTGCAGGACCTGGCGCAACGCGGCTGGCGCAAAAAATCGAAGCCTTTTACCCGGTAAAACAGTACCGCTTGCTCACGCGCGCGGTACTGCCCTAAAGTACCGCGCGCGTGAGCAAGCGGTTGTTTGTGAGGTCTGCCACTTGCTCGCGCGCGCGGTACTGCCCTAAACAGTACCGCGCGCGTGAGCAAGCGGTTGTTTGTGAGGTCTGCCACTTGCTCGCGCGCGCGGTACTGTCCCATAACGAAGAGCGCAGGAGAGGGATAGCCGGAGAAGCGAACTGCGCGGATGTTTGACGACCGGGCGACTCCGCGCTCCCCATTTCGTAGTCGCCTATTCGCCCCGTTCCCACCCTATACGCCCACCGACCCTTCCCTCTCCTCCACTCTTCAGTTACTTGCCATTCCAGTTGGATACTGGTTCAGACAATGTGGTATTCAGCGCCAAAAAATCAAAGACCGGGATAAAAAACCAATAGAATCAGGCTTTCAAGACAAGCCTTCGCCTGCCGCAGCTTCAGTGACGCATACAATGCGCACAATCTGGCTCTGCGAACTCACCTTTGCTTATCGCGCATGGGCGGCGCAAGCATTCTTCACGAGGCGAGTGAAGACAGTGATCACACGTCAAGCGGGTGAAGCGCTCGTTTCTTGATTTGTGGCACCAAAGTTATTTTGTTAAGAGTTGGGGCTTGCAGATCAGGGGGAAACACTGAGGTGAGGAAAAGGGCGTTGTTTTCAGGGCAGTCAGTTCGATCAACAACGTTTAAGCAGGGGCAGGATATTTGCTTCGCGCGTTTATGTCAAACACAAAAACATTAAAGTCTACGCGCCGCTCGAAAGCGCTTCAGCTCACTTTCTTCACTACATAGAGATGGCGCGTCGAGTCCGACCAACTTCGTTATTGAGTCATTTCAAAAAATTCTCGCCTGGGTGAGACGTTTTGCCGGGCTATTGCGATTAAGAACATGAGAGCAGAAAGTCGCCTGTCCTCGAAACTTTGCTCAAATCTTTGACGGAGGGGACGAGATGAATCCCTCACCACAAAAAGTGACAGAACTGCTGCGCGCCTGGCGCAACGGAGATCGTGCGGCGGCGGACGAGTTGATGCCGCTGGTTTACGACGAGCTGCGCCGCATAGCGAAGCGCCAGTTGGCTCGTCATCCCGGCCACGCGCTGCAAACCACGACGCTGGTTAACGAAGCCTGCGCGCGACTGCTGGGCCAGCAACCCATCGCCTGGCAAGACCGCGCGCACTTCCTAGCCTATTGCGCCAACGTGATGCGCAACATCCTGGTAGACCACTTCCGCAAACATCGCCCGCAAGTTTCGTTGAGCGAAGCCGAGCATGCGCCGCGCGAGCAGAATGTTGACGTGCTGCGCCTGCACGAAGCCCTTGGTGATCTGGCCAAACTCGACCCACGCGCCAGCCGGGTGGTCGAGCTGAAATTTTTCGGCGGCCTGACGATGGAAGAGATAGCCGAGGTATTGGACATCGCGATTGCAACAGTCAACCGCGACTGGCGCGAAGCCAAACGCTGGCTCAAAGCCGAACTCGAAGGAGGCCCACAGCAATGACGCCCGAACGTTACCAACGCATTCAACTGCTCGCGGACATCGCCTCGAAGCTCGATCCCGACCGGCGGCGCGCTTACCTCGACGAACAGTGCGCCAGCGACGAAGCGTTGCGCCGCGATGTCGAGCGGCTGCTGGCGGCGGACGACCGAAGCAACAGCTTTCTCGAAAAACCCGCGATGGAAAAGTTCGCCGGGATACTCGCCTCGGATCAATCGCAAGGAGGTACGCAGTCAATGGTTTTGCCAAAGGTCTTGCAGGATCGTTACTCGGTTGAACAAGAGCTTGGGCGCGGAGGTATCGGCGCGGTTTACCTGGCGCGCGACCGGAATCTTCATTCCCGCCGCGTCGTCATCAAAATCCTTCAGACCGCGACAGACTACCTGAAGCGCAAGTTTCACGGTGAAATCGAAGCCCTCACACGATTCGAACACCGCCATATTGTCAAAATCTTCGATCAAGGCGCGCTGCCCAATGGCGATCCGTTCTTCGTGATGGAGTTCATCGAAGGCGTCAGCCTGGATTCGATGATCAGACAACCAGGCATGGATTTCGCTCGCGTGGCTCGTCTGATGAGGCAAATCGGAGAAGCGGTCAACTATGCCCACGACCAGGCCGTCTTCCATCGGGACCTCAAGCCCAAGAACATCATGGTCTGCGTCGTTGACGGCGAAGAGTTCGTCATTGTCATTGATTTCGGCATCGCCACCGTCAAACAGCTTCAACCCACGACGCGCGGCGCGCCGATAACCTCCGTCGTCGGCACTCGGCCTTACATGGCGCCCGAACAGTTCCTTGGCGCGCCGTCGCAGCAAAGCGACATTTACGCGATGGGCGTCGTCACCTACGAGATGCTGACCGGGCGGCTGCCCTTCGACCTTCCATCGGAACATCAGAACTGGCCGAGAGAGCTTCACGAAAAGCAACGCGCCGGAGCGATGGCGAACCTGCGGCGGTTGCTTCCTGACCTGCCTGACGCCGCTCGAGATGAAATTGGAAAAGCGATTTCATTCGATCCCGGCGAACGGCGCACACAAGCGCGTGAGTTCAGCGAAGGGCTGGCCAAAGCTTTAACCGGCGAGCGGCTGCGCGCCTCATCATCAGCCCCGACTGAAATCATCACACCAGGAATTGACCGGCGAACCGCGACCCTTTCGACCATCATTCGCGCCAAACCTGAGTCGGCCGAAGTCGTCATCAGTTACGCCGCGCAAGACCTGAGCCGCGCGCTCCAAATCGCCGAACATCTGCGGAAGGCCGGCGTCGCGCTCTGGATGGCCGACCACGCGCGCGAAGTTACGTCGGGCGACCGCTCCGAGACCGTCCGGGCGATCAAACAGTGCAAAGTCGTGCTGCTGCTCTGTTCCGACGCCGCGCTGCAATCGAACGCGGTCAAACAGGACCTGCAACTGGCCTGGAGCCACGAGCAGCCTTACCTGCCGCTGCTCATCGAACGGATTGATTTCGTCGAGCAGGCCGAGTACTGGCTCGAAGGCAGCCGGTGGATCGAAGCGACCGCCGAGCCGCCCGACTACTGGCTGTCGCAAACGCTGCAATCTTTGTCGCAGTCCGGAGTCCGTTTCCACGACACCGAACTGCCGACCCTGACTGCCGGACAAGCCGTCCAGCCAATCCCCCCAATCTTATGGACCCGATTGGATCGCAGCCTGCAAAGCCTGCGCCGGATCGCCCGCTTCACGGATCGAATCTGGCCGCTGCCCGCCGCCGCTCGCCCGCGCAGCGCCAACGCCGCGGCCATTCGCGGCTTGGGCGCTCCGCAAGAGGACGCGCAGCGCGGCTATCCACTGGGCAGCCGCGTCCGCCTGGCCATTGAATCCGACCGCGCTGAACAGGGAGGATATTTGTTGTTACTGGACGAAGGGCCGGAAGGGATCATCTATTGCCTGTGCCCGTCGCAATTCGCGACCGAGACGCGCTTGCAGCCGGGCTGCAATCTCTTGCCGCAGAGAGGGGCGCGTTACGATTCGTTTGTGGTGACGGGCAAGCCAGGGCGGGAGCATTTGTTGGCGATTGTGAGTGATGAGCCATTGGGGTTAGAGTGGTTGCTAGGCAATCCGCGCAATCCGGCGAGAGTTCTGAGTTGGGATGACGTCAGTAAGCTGCTGACTCGATTACGCGGTTTGGACGACTACCGCTGGACGGCGTTGTCCACGTATTTCGATGTCGTAGCCTGAGCGCGTATTACGGAGGTTGCATTCGTTTGGCAGGTGTTGTTTCATCTCGGTTCGAGGAGCCTCGGCATTACTGAACTTGTATTTTTCGACGGAGGAATGGAGAGTATGGCAAAAGTCAAAATCCGATACAAAAAAGGCGGCCCGTCGCAGCTTCTAGCGCTCCGCGCCGCGCTGAGCGAGCCGATTAATACACAGGAGAGCCTCGCGGCAGTCATTGCCGAACTCAACGCTTTTGAGCAGCAGTACGGCCTGACGACAATTGAATTCTTTGCCCGATTCAAAGCCGGCTTGATGGGCGACAGCCGTGATTTTCTGAAATGGGCCGGGGCCTTCGATGACTATCGCTACTTGATTGATCGGTATTTCACCCAGCAGGACAAAGCCGCCTAACAATCGCAACTGATGCGCAATGTCAGCCAATATTTCGAGATCATCGAAAAAGCCATCGAATACAGCCCCGCCGAGGAAGCGGAGATCGAGATCGAGCGGCGCGATGCGACGCGTGGAAGGATTGAAGGCGTAGTCTATTTTGCCGATGGCTCACGCCTGGAATTCAATGAGCGTGTCGTGATCGATCAAAGCCGCTCGGTGAAGAAAGAGTACCGCTATCAATTCGTAAGGCATGGAAGGGCAGTCTTCCGCTACGACAACGCGCCACATCACCCACAGATCGCGACGTTCCCACACCACAAACATGTCGGGGCGAAAATCCTACCTGCGGCTGAGCCTGAGTTCAGCCAAGCGCTCGACGAAGCCGTCGCCCTGACAATGGAAGAGGCCGAATCCATCAGGGATGCGGGCAGAAAAGCGGGCAAGAAACGACGACGAGCGCCCAGGAAAAGCTAAACGCCACGATAAATTCTCGCCGCCGTGATCCGTTTTGGCCGGCTGATTCGATTGTACAAATGGAGATCGCTTGGGCAACTACGTTGCATCCGGCCGCATAGGCCATCTGCTGTTGCTCGACGAGAGGCCGGAAGGGATTATCTATTGCCTGTGCCCGTCGCAATTCGCGCCCGAGACGCGCTTGCAGCCGGGCTGCAATCTCTTGCCGCAGAGAGGTGCGCGTTACGATTCGTTTATGGTGACGGGCAAGCCGGGGCGAGAGCATTTGCTGGCGATTGTGAGCGATGAACCGTTGGGGTTAGAGTGGTTGCCAAATAATCCGCGCAACCCCGCGAGAGTTCTGAGCCGGGATGATGTCAGCGCGCTGCTGGCTCGATTACGCGACTTGGACGACCGCCGCTGGACGGCGCTGTCCACGTATTTCGATGTCGTAGCCTGAGCGCAGATCGAGAGAGGAGAATCTTATGTCTGTAATCTCTGCAACCAGCGGCGCCAGCGCTCTCCCGCAATTGCTCGCGGCGACCGAGGAAGAAGCGATGACGCTGGTGAATCGCTGGCTCCACCGCGAAGTCGGCATGGCGTTGAATGTCGAGAGCGCCACTTTCGACCCTGAGGCTTTCTGCTGGCATCTGCCAATCCATCTGGCCTATGGCGCGACCGGTTCACTGGGCATCATCGCCGACGTTTACCTGCACGCCGCCAGTGGCAGGCTGCTCGGCGCGCCGTCCGTCGCCGAACTGCGCCGCCGCGCCGAGGCGCTCGCCGCCGCTCACGGGATCACGGAATGATTCAATGGTTTGCACAAGAACATCCGGCCTCGTGTGTCGCGGCTTGCCTGAGAATGGTTCTGAGCAGTTTCGGAACGCCTGGCACGGAAGAGGAAATCCGCCGCCGATTGGGTAATCCGCGCTATGGACTGACTTTGGAAGAGGCTGCCGCCAAGCTGTCGGAAGGCGGCGCAGTGGCAGAGTGGCGCCCTGACTGGGGATTAGACGACTTACGTGACTGCGTGCGCGACGGCAATTACCCTATCGTCGGCGTTGAACGACGTTAC
>Ga0187894_10006505_pt1 | contig 11440 bp, 9 predicted proteins | sample GBC1701081metaG_FD_136650 | JGI IMG/M metagenome (GOLD analysis project Ga0187894, IMG submission 136650) | White microbial mat communities from a lava cave in the Kipuka Kanohina Cave System on the Island of Hawaii, USA - GBC170108-1 metaG ...
CCGTCGTCTCGTCGAGGTTCTCGAGCGCCAGCTCGATGGGCTGGCGCGTGAGCGCGGGCAGATCGATGATCCGGAGGAAGTTGTCGTGCTTCGACCACGAGTACGTCCGGCCGTCGATGCGGACGTCCTTGCCCCGATTCTGCCAGGTGGCCACCGTCGTGAAGCACTCGGCCGCGCCCGTCGGGATCGCGCGAGGCTCCCACAGATCCAGCACCACCGGCGGCAGCGTCGGCCGCCACTCGAACTTGCGAATCGGGACCGGACACTCCGGGCGACCGAGGTTGACCCCGTAGGTGAAGTGATGGGTGTGCGCCTCGAGCGTGGCGATCGTGCTCGCGTCGTTCTCCATGACGCGGACCTGGTCGTGGACCGGATCGGTCTGAAGATAGATGCGAACCGGACACTGGAGATGCTCCTCCCGGATCCACGTGGCGCCGCACACGTTGATCAACGCGTCGGACTCGCGGTAGAGGTGCTCGAGGCGCTCGCGCGACAGCCCGTAGCAGCGATCACCGGTGATGTCGTGGTACACCCACCGATCGCCGAGCCCGAAGCGCTCCATGGTCCGCCGGAGGAACTCGACGCCGTAGGTCGGCTCGCCGACGATGCTCCGCAGCCGCGGGTCGTACGGCGCCGCCGACGAGTCCTCGACGTAGTAGGCGTCGTGGCCGAGCCGCACGAGGCCCAACACGTGATGCACGGCCTGATAGCCGATCCCCCCGAGCGGGTACTGCCCGGCCAGGTGCAGGACGATGATCCGTCTACGGCGCGGCAATTGAGGTCTCCCGCGGACGCCACGCCTGGGCGCGGTAGAGCGCGGCGAAGGCGGCACCCTGCGCCATCAAGGCGTCGAAGGTCCCCCGCTCGGCGATGCGGCCCGCGCGTAGGACCACGATCAGATCGGCCTGGCGGATCGTGGACAGCCGGTGCGCGATGATGAACGTCGTGCGATGGGCTGAGAGACGCTCGAGGCCTTGCATGATGAGCGCCTCGGTCTCGCCGTCGAGGGACGACGTGGGCTCGTCGAGGATGAGGATCGGGGAGTCGCGCAGGAGCGCGCGCGCGATCGTGAGGCGCTGCTTCTCCCCCTCGGAGAGCGTGACACCCCCCTCGCCGACCACGGTGTCGTAGCCGTCGGGGAGCGCCGTGATCGTGTCGTGGATCGACGCCAGGCGCGCGGCCGCCTCGATCTCCTCCCGCCGGGCGCCGGGTCGGCCGAACGCGATGTTCTCGGTGATGCTCGTCGGGAAGACCAGCGGGGGCTGGAGCACCATCGCGATCTGCCGCCGGAGCGAGGCGAGACGATAGTCCCGCACGTCGACGCCGTCGATCGAGACCCGGCCCGCCACCACGTCGTGCAAGCGCGGCAGGAGCCCGAGCAGCGTGGACTTGCCCGCGCCAGTCGGCCCCACGATGGCGACGCGGGCGCCCGCCGGGACGGCGAGGTTCACGGCGTCGAGGACCCGGCGGCCCGGCACGTACTCGAAGGCCACGTCCTCCCATTCCACCGCGCCTCGGGCGCCCGACGCCGGGAAGCTCCGCGTCCCGTCCGGCACCGTCTGCTCGAGGTCGAGAATCTCGAACACGCGCTCGACGCCGACCCGGGAACCCTGCGCCAGGCCCCAGGCGTGGAACATGCTGTAGAGGGGGCCGTAGAGCGACGAGAGGTACGAGACGAACACGACGAGCGAGCCGAGGCTCAGGGTGCCGTCCAGCACGTGGCGCGCGCCGATCCACACCACGGCCGCCGTCCCCACGGCGATCAGCGCGTTCACGACGCTCGAGTACGCGGTTTGCAGCGTGTAGAGGCGGAGGCCGGCCGACAGGCTCCTCCCGCTCGCCGACATGAACTGGCGGTGCTCCTCCCCCTCCCGGGCGAACGCCTGGATCACGCGCATGGCCGACATCGAGCGCTGCACGAGCGCATAGACCTCGCTCTCGCGCTGGCGCATGTCGCCGGCGGCGCGGTTCACGCGCGCGTCGAGCCGGGCGATGGCGACGAGCAGCAGCGGCCCGACGGCGAGCGCCAGCAGCGTGAGCCGCCAGTCGAGGTGCAGCATGATCGCGCCCATGCCCGCGAGCATCAGCAAGGCCGTCGCGGCCGGGAACAGGCAGTTCATCGTGAGGGTCTGCAGCGCGAGCGTGTCGGCCGTGACGCGGTAGAGCAGATCTCCGACCCGCGCGCGGCCGTGAAAGCCGAGCGACAGCCGGTGGAGATGCGCGTAGAGGTCGCCGCGGAGGGCGCCGACCATCCGCTGGCCGATGCCGATCGTCGTGTAGTTTCCCAGCACGGTCAGCGCGCCGAGCGCGACGTGAATCAGGACGAGCCCGGCGCACGCCGCGACGAGGAGCGCCGAGCCGGACCAGCTCGCGGCCCAGGCCCAGGGCAGCGGCTGCCCGCCCAGCACCGAATCGATGACGATCTTGAGCGGCCACGGCTTCAGCAACTCGAGGCCGCTGATCACGAGCACCTGGGCAAACGCCCACGCGAGCGCGCGGCGATGCGGCGCGAGATAGCCGAGGACGCGCGGGGCGAGACCCCTCACTCGGCTCCGCGACCCCCCGCGAGCGGCGGCGCGTAGTGGAGCTTCATCCGGCGCGCGACCGTCCGGAGCGCGGCGCGGAGCATGCCGCCCAGGTGGCGGGCCTCGTGCACGAACGCGCCCGCCGCGAGCGCCGTCCCGGCCAGGCACACGGCGCCGAGCGCCGGCAGGCCGAGCGCAAGGCTCGCGCACCCGGCGACCGCGGACGCCGTGATGCCGATCCGAGCCAGCCGCGGGGCCCGCAGGACCGCCTTCACGCGCAGGACGCGCCGGCTACCCCCGTGGTACTCGGTGGCGACCGTGACCCGGCCGCGCGACCAGACGCCGCCGTGCACCTCGAGGTCCCACTCGCTCCAGCCGTCGTCGGTCATCACGAAATACTTCCGGGCCGACGCTTCCTCCTTGAGCCCCTCGAGAATGGCTTCCTTCTCGAGGCCGTTCTCCGTCCAGAACGAGACGGAGATGGTCCGCTCGGTCCACGACACCGGGGGCGCTCCCCGCCAGTCGACCTCGACGCGCTCCGCCGCCGACAGGCCCCGCGCCCACCAGCGGTAACGCTCGAGACAGCGCAACAGCGGCCCGAGATAGGTGAGCACCGCGATGAGCAGGCGGCCGCGGACCCCTGCCCCGCGCGGGTCGACACGCGCGCGAAACGCCGCGACGAGACACGCGATCCAGGTCAAGAGCAGCGGGGCGACGCCGATCCAGGCGCCTCCGCCCCGCACCGCCGCATGGAGGGCCAGGATCAGCGCCACCGCGTTCCACTCGAGAGTGAACGGCAGATGGGCGAGCAAGCTCGACGGCGGTTGATAGAGCGTCTGGAAGAGGCCGCGTCCATAGACGCCTGCGTAGACGATGGGGCGCGAGAGCGACAGCAGCGCGGAGGCGGCGCCGTAGATCCGGCCCCGCCAGCGCGCGTAGCCCAGGGCATTGAACCGGTTGGGATGACGGAAGTAGAGCAGGGCCTCGGCCTTGCCATAGCCCTTCTGCTGGCCGATGTAGGACTGGATGGTGTTGCGCCGGAAGTGCCAGACCACCGCAGCCGGGCTCCAGCCGATCCGATGGCCGAGGCGCTGGAGGCGCCAGCACACGTCGACGTCGTCGCCGGCCGTGCGATAGACGGGATCGAAGCCGCCGATCGACTCCAGGGCCTCCCGGCGGAAGGCCATGTTGCACCCGGGGATGTGTTCCGCCTCCTGCTCGTTCAGCAGCACCTCCACGGGACCACCCGGCGACGCCGCGACGCAGGTAGCGACGAGCGAATCCTCGGGCGGCGGCAGGTTGGGCCCACCGACGGCCGTCATGCCCGACGAGAGGAACGTCGCGACGAGATGATGGAGCCAGTCGGGATCGACCACGCAGTCGGAGTCCGTGTACGCGACGATCTCGCCGGTCGACGCGGCCATTCCGACGTTTCGCGCCGCGCTCAGCCCCTTGTTCTCCTGATGGATGACGTGGATGCCCTCGTACTGGTCGGCGATCCAGCCGGTGCTGTCCGTGGAGCCGTCGTCGACGACCACGACCTCGTAGGCCGGATAGCGGAGCGCTCTGAGCGAGTCGAGACACGCGGCCATCGTGCTCTCGGCGTTGTACGCGCAGACCACGACCGACACCTTCGGGTACTCGGAGAGCGCCGGGAGCCCGTCTCCCGCGTACCAGCGGCGCACGGCGCGGAACGCCGGCTTCGGCACGCGCTCGCGGTCCACCAGGCCGAACGCCCAGTCCCGGACGAGGTGTCCGCCCGTGAACCACTCGTCCGTGAACGAGAAGATCGTCGTGCCCGCGACGCCCATCTCGAGTGCGACCCGCACTTGCCAGGACAGCGTCTGGGCCTGCCGGTCGGCGCCTTCTCGGATGGAGTCCATGCCGAACTCGGTGAGCACGAGCGGCCGCGCGCCCGCGAGCGAGTGCAGCCGGCAGCAATACCGGCGGAAGTCCTCCTCGCGGTGCAGGTACACGTTGAAGGCGAGGAAATCGGTGAAGTCGGTCTCGAGGTACTCGGTGGACGGGAAATTGGCGTAGCCGACAAGCGCCCCGGGATCGAGCGTCCGGACCATGTCGACGAGCCGCGCGAGAAAGGCCGCCACGCGGCGCGCGCCGTACCAGCGCACGATGTCCGGTGGGATCTCGTTGCCGACCAGATACGCCGCCACCGCGGGATGTCGGGCGCACGCGCGGACCGCGTCAGCCACCGTGTCCTGGATCGCGCCCGTCAGCGCCCGCGAGTCGAGGAAGCACACGTGCTCGGTCCACGGGATCCCGACGAGGAGGCGAATGCGGTGGCGCGCGGCCAGGTCCAGTAGCCAGCGCGGCGGGACCGTGAACGTGCGCAGCGTGTTCGCGCCGAGCTCGACGATGAGGCGCAGATCTCGCTCCACCATCGCGGGAGGAGGACACTGCACGCCGTTCGCGTCGGGCGCGAATGGCCCATACGTGACGCCCTTCAGCAACACTTTATCGGCGCCGGAGAAGAAGAACTTCCCTCTGACTTCGATCCTGCCCGTCCATCCGGACTGCTCGAGACCGCATCGCACGACTATCGAGCGAGCCACCGGAAATTTTCCATGGGTGTTCAGCAAAGTTTACGTGGTAAACGCGGCACGGCATGCGTGGGTTGCATGGAACGCAAGAAAGCGCGCGGCTCGACTCAGCATAGTCTGAGGCTGAGCAAGCCCTGTGCCAGCTATCTATGCAGCGTCGTGGAAGATGATCCCGAGGCTGTAGCGACAGCCGGAGAGAATGCGGCTGACGCCGTGGCGCATCGTCACCCGGTGGTGTCCGTGCGTGCCGCGCACCGGGCGGTAGCGCGTGGGGAACACGAGCGCTTCGCCCTGCTCCAGCGCGATGACCTCGCCGCGCGACTGCGCGCGAGGCCGCTGCTCCACGAGGAGGCTCTCGCCGCCCTCGAAATCCACGCCGCGGCGGCTCAGGGCGATCGTGATCTGCAGCGGGAACGCGACCTCGCCATAGAGGTCCTGGTGCAAGCAATTGAAGCCGCCTGCCTCGTATCGCAGCAGCAGCGGCGTGGGCCGTGTCTGGCCGCGCTCGGCGCACACCCGGAGAAACCGCTCGAGGTCCGGCGGGAAGCGCGATCGCTCACCGAGCGACGCCTGCCACCGATTCGCGATCGCGGCGAGCGGCGGGTAGGCGTGGGCGCGCAGCGCGGCGACCATCTCCGGGAGCGGGCGCGCGAAGTACCGGTACTCGCCGACGCCGAAGCGGTAGCGCGCCATGTCGACGTGGCTGCGGAACCGTTGCTGCTCCGAATAGAGCGCGATCAGCTCCGCGCACTCGCGTCCGCCGAGCAACGCGGCCCTCGCGTACCCGCGCTCGTCGAGCATGCGCTCGAGCGCGGGCCAGTCGAGGCCCGAGAGCCGCGCCGCGAGGGACGGCGCCGCGCTCAGGCGGCCGCGGACGGCTTGCATAGCTTGCACGGCCGATAGCCGACCGAGCGCGCGTCCTCCACCGAGCCGAAGACGACGCGATGGTCGGGGCGCATCTGCCGGCCGTGCACGCAGCCGACCCGGCACACGATGCGGGTGCTCGTGCACCCCTCCAGGATGGGCGTGCGCCGCTCCAGCTCCGCGAGGCGGCGCTTCAGCTCCGCGCCGAACAGATAGCCGCCGAGCCCGCCGTCGCTCCGCCACACGCGATGGCAGGGCACGATGAGCGGCACGGGGTTCCGGCCGAGCGCCGTCCCCACCGCGCGCACCGCGTGCGGATGGCCGATCCGCTCGGCGACCCACGCATAGGGGCGGGCCTCGCCGAACGGGATGCGCCGGGCCGCCTCGAGCACGCGCCGCTGGAAGGGCGGCGTCTCCGACAGATCGACCGGCACCGAGAAGAACACGCGTTCGCCCGCGAGATACTCGGCGATCTCCTCGCGAGTCTGCTCGGTCAGGCGCCGGGCCACCGCGGTCGCGGGGCGCTCTTGCTTGCCGGCGCGGATCAGGCACACGCCCTCCGACGTCGCCCCGATCACGAGCCGCTTGGCCAGTCCCGCGAGGTCAGCCGTGTCCTGCGCTCCCGCCGCGAGCGCTCGACGCGCGAGCCCGGGCGGCGCCGCCTCCGGGCGGAAGTAGTCGCGCAGGAGCGCATCGAGCGGATCGACAGTGGTGAGCTCACTCATGGGACGCTCCTCGTTTGCCCAGCTCGGCGCGCAACAGGGATTTGCCGCGCGCGAGTTGGCTCTTCACGGTGTTCACCGAGATGCCGCGGATCTTCGCCAGCTCGTCATACGACAGGCCATCGACGTAGCGCAGCGCGAGCAGCACCCGCGCCTCGCGGGGCACTCGCTCGAGGGCGCGGTGGAGATCCATGTAGCGGCCCGGCTCGCCGTCGTCCGCGGGCCGAGAGGCGGCCGGTTCGCGGCGCCCCTGGCGGGTCGACCGTCGCCGGAGCTCGTCGACGCAGATGTTGGTCAGGATGCGGTAGAGCCACGTGGAGACCGCCCACTCGGGCCGATAGCCGCCAGCTCCGGTGTAGCACGAGAGCAGCGCGCGCTGGACGGCATCCTCGGCGTCAGCTCTGGACCCGAGCAGCCGGCGCGCCACGCCGAGCAGTCGACCTCCGTAGCGATCCACCATCGAGGTGAACGCCGCCTCCTCGCCCCGAGCCACCCGCGCCATCAACGCCCGATCGCTGTCCATGGCCTTCACCCGTTCATACGTCCGAGGCGGCAAAACGGGTGGAACGCGGAGGGCCTGGACTCGGCCGTCTCCTAGTCTAGCGACCCTCGCAGAACGCGCTGACCGGGGCTCATTGGCCCGAACGTCTCACGCACGGATCACGCGCGTGGTCCCGCGCGGTCGATGTAGATCGTGGTGCCCGAGCGCACTTTCTTGAACACGCGCGGGTCACCCTCGATCCTGCCGAACACGTTCACCGGGCTCGCCGGCCGGATCTCGTCGCCGCGGCTCGACGGCGTAGGGCCGAAGAAGATGCAGAACGCCGACCCCGGCGGCCAGTAGCCGAGATCGCCGATCTCGACGGTCTCGCGCGGGGACTCGACCTTGGCCTTGACCGGAATCTCGAAGTAGATCTCGTCGCCCCACGTCTGGCCCGGCACCGCGAGCGGCAACGCCGCCCAGATCAGCTCGGCGGTGGCGGTGCCGTTCAGCACGGCCTCGGCCGATACCGAGCCCGCGGTGATCCCGATGCGCCGGTCGCTCATCGCGCTACCCTCCCACCTGACGCCGCCGATACGCTACGACGCGGGCGTCGAGCGCCGCGCGATCCGGAATGCCCGCGGCGCCCACGCCTTCCACGGAGGCCGCCGCACAGCACGCAGCGGCCGCGGCGGCATCCCAGGCGTTGCCCTCCCGCTGATACTCGATCAGGAGCGTCGTGGCAAACACGTCGCCGGCTCCCGTCGCATCCACCTCGGTCGCCGGATCAGGCGCCACGTGATAGCGCTCGCCATTCACGAAGAGGACCGCGCCCTCCCGCCCGCGCGTGACCGCGGCCATCGGCACCTGCTGGAACCACTCGAGCGCCTCCTTCTCGAACGGGTCGATGTCTTCGATGCTGACGACGACCGACTGCGCGTGGGGCAACACCAGCCCGGCGTCCTCCCAAGGCGTCCGAGAGATCGCCCCCTCAGCCCCGCGAGTCCGCATCCACCCCTGAGGCAACACGCCAACAGAAGCCTCGTCGAAACAGGCGGCAAGCAGAGGATCGACCTCGTTGGCCACGGGACAAATCAACGCCAACCCCACCCCCCGCCACGCCGAAGGCAAAGCACCAACCTCGATGTCCTCAGCGCGACTCAACAACGTCAACTCCCGCAAGGTGCCAGACGACCCAACGCGAAACATGGTAGTCCGATCAGAAGGCGAGTTGACTAGGGAAACGCCCGACGGCAGACAGTCCCGAGGAAAGTCACCCCCGAACGAAGTCAACATCCCAACAGAAAGACCCAACCGAGAAGCAGTGACCGCAGAATAGAAGGCAGCCCCCCCAGGCCGCACCTCACCCTCAACATGATCCAAAGTCACATGACCAACAACGACCAAGTCCATATCACGCGCAAACAGCTCTAGCCCGGGAGGCGGGCCAAGTCACCCACGACCGGCGGCGCGGCCCGGGGCGCGGCGGGGGCGGGGCCGGAGGTCCCTCCCCAGGACCGTATCTTCTGGGGAAAGTCGAAGCCGCGAACGCTCTCGATCTCGTGGCCCCATCGAGAGCAAGAGACGCAGTGCAACGCAGCGTGTCCTGGGGAGGGACCTCCGGCCCCGCCCCCGCCGCGCCCCGGGCCACGCCGCCGCCTCGCGCCGATGAACTCGTGCACCACCACCAGGCTCAGAGCGCCAACTGCTTGGCGATGATCTCTTTCATGATCTCCGACGTCCCGCCGCCGATCGTCATCAGCCGGATGTCGCGGAAGAACCGCTCGATCGGGTACTCGCGCATGTAGCCGTAGCCGCCGTGCAGCTGCACGCAGTCGTAGGCCACGCGCTGGGCCATCTCCGCGGTGAACAGCTTGACCATGGAGATCTCCGTCACGCAGTCCTCGGCGGCCGCGAACTTGAGGCAGGCCGCGTAGGTGAGCGCGCGCCCCGCTTCGATCATCGTCGCGAGATCGGCGATCTTGTGGCGGACGACCTGCCTGTCGGACAGCGGGCCGCCGAACGCCTGGCGCTCGCGGACATAGGCGATGGTGTCCTCGAGCGCGCGCTGGCACCCGCTCACGGCGTGCAGACCCGCGACCAGCCGCTCGCGCTGGAAGACCCGCATGACCTCGTAGAAACCCACGCCCTCGCCGCCCAGCAGATGGTCGGCGGGCACGCGCATGCGCTCGAAGACGAGCTCCGCGGTATCGGAGGCGCGATTGCCCATCTTGTCGAGCTTCTTGCTGACCGCGAAGCCCGGCGTCTCGCGCTCGACGAGGAACATCGAGATGCCGCGATGCCGCCGGCCCGGATCCCCGGCGTCGAGGCGCGCGGCCACGAAGTACACATCGGCCATCACGCCGTTGGTGATGAACATCTTCGAGCCGTCGAGCACGTAGTGGTCACCGTCCCTGACGGCGCGCGTCCGAATGGCCGCGACGTCGGACCCGCCGCCCGGCTCGGTGACGGCGATCGCGCAGAGCTTCTCACCCCGGCAGATCGCCGGCAGGTACCGCTCCTTCAGCGCCTCGCTCCCGGTCCAGTAGAGATGGGGCGATGACATGTCGGCGTGGACACCCACCGCCATGGCCAGCGACATAGAGCGCGAGCGCGCCATCTCCTCGCACAGCACGGCCGTCGTGAGGAAGTCAGCCCCGCCGCCGCCGTACTTCTCGTCGTACTCGACGCCGAGAAAGCCGAGCGCGCCCATGCGCGGCCAGATCGACTTCGGGATCTGGCCCGCCGCCTCCCATTCGTCGATGTGCGGGGCCACCTCGCGGTCGACGAAGCTCCGCACGGCCTGGCGGAACATCTCGTGCTGCTCGTTCCAGATCTTCACGCGGACGATCCTTCCCGTGGTGGCGCTCGAGAACTCGCGGCTCGCCTCCGTGTGATAGCACACTCGAGCGCGACGCGCCACGTCCCACGGACCATCGGGGCTTGCGCGCGATGGAGCCCGGCTGCTAAATGGACCCCGGCGCCCGGAACGTGATCCGTGTCGACGGCGGGGCGCCGGAAAGGGCGAGGCGATGCTGCAAGAGCGAATCGAGGGCAAGTGGATCGACGCGTTCGCCACCGTCTTTCGCCGCTCCGAGGTCAAGCCCGGCGAGGACGTCGCGATTCTCTCGGAGACGCAGTCGCGGCCGGTCAACGTCCGCCTTGCCGAGCTGGCGCTGCTCGCGCTCGGCGCGCGGCCCTTTCACGTGGTCGTGCCGTCCCCGCCGCAGCGCGCGGGCGTGCCCGTGCGATCGACGGGCGCCTCGGACGCGCTCGCGGGCAGCAAGCCCGTGGTGAGCGCGCTCGGGCAGGCCGGCCTCGTGGTCGACTGCACGGTCGAGGGTCTTCTGCACGCGCCAGAGCTGCCACAGATCCTGGGTGGCGGCGCCCGGGTGCTCATGATCTCCAACGAGCATCCCGAGGCGCTCGAACGGCTCGTCCCCACGCCAGACCTCGAGGCGAAGGTCAAGGCGGGCATACGCCGGCTGCGCGCGGCCAAGCGGATGGACGTCACCTCGCCCGCCGGCACGGAGCTGTCGATCGCGCTCGAGGGCGCCGTGGTCGGAGGCGGCTGGGGGTACACCGCGCGGCCGGGGACGGTCTCGCACTGGCCGGGCGGGCTCTGCCTCTGCTTCCCGGCGCGCGGCAGCGTGACCGGGCGGCTCGTGCTCGCCCCCGGCGACGTGAACCTCACGTTCAAGCGCTATCTCGAGTCAGCGATCGAGCTCACGGTTGCCGACGACTACGTCGTCGACATCGGGGGCGCGGGGCTCGACGCCGAGCTGATGCGGAGCTACTTCGCGGCCTGGGACGACCGCGACGCCTACGCCGTGAGCCACGTGGGCTGGGGCATGAACCCGGGCGCGCGCTGGGACGCCATGACGATGTACGACCGGAACGACTTCAACGGCACCGAGCTGCGCGCGTTCGCCGGCAACTTCCTCTACTCGACCGGCGCCAACGAGGTCGCCGGCCGGAGGACGCTCGGCCATTTCGATCTGCCGCTGCGCCACTGCACGGTGCGTCTCGACGGAACGGCCGTCGTGGCCGACGGCGCCCTCCAAGGCGAGCTCGCGTGACCGCCCACCCGCCCGAACACCTCGTCGGGCTGGTGCGCGAGCTTGGCCGCGAGCGCTTCGCTCCGCGCGCGCACCGCTACGACGCCGAGGCGTCGTTCCCCTTCGAGAACTACGCCGACCTGCGCGCGGCCGGCTTGCTGGGCCTCACGGTCCCGGAGCGCCACGGCGGCCTCGGCGCCGACTACAGGACGTACGCCCTCGTCTCCGCCGA
>Ga0187894_10006507_pt1 | contig 11439 bp, 5 predicted proteins | sample GBC1701081metaG_FD_136650 | JGI IMG/M metagenome (GOLD analysis project Ga0187894, IMG submission 136650) | White microbial mat communities from a lava cave in the Kipuka Kanohina Cave System on the Island of Hawaii, USA - GBC170108-1 metaG ...
GATGTAATAGGCATTCCCAGCGGTTAGCGGATAGACACCCGAGATCGATCCGGCAATCGAGAGGAAGGTTCCGCAGCACGCGGTGCGATCCAAAATCCTTTGTCGGCCAGCTGCACTAGGCCCGTTTGGATTCAGGAACAACTGCGAACCGTCATCGGCGTTTAGGTAGAAGCGCCAGTTGCCCGACACGGGAGGAATGAATAATCCGCGAACACGAGCACCATAGGCTTCATGACTATCGTCCGGGTAAACTTGCCGCGATCGGAACTCGGTCAGAGCGAGAACTTCGCTTGGGCTATTCGGGAAGCTAGGATGGGCCGTGAGCACGGAGACAGCGTTGCCCGCCATCGTGCCAGCAGTGGTCGGTCCCGGCGTGCCATTGTAAGCCTCGAATATCAACCCCCCGCAGCGTGTTGGCACCCACGAACGGAATTGGGCGCTGTTGTTATTCGGATTGACTGGATTTCCGGAGAGGTCTGTAACTCCAGAGCCCACCGTGACCGTGTGAAGTGTGTCTGCCGCGTACGGTGCGGTCATGGTCAAAATCACGCTCTTGCCGCTGGATACCAAAACCGCAGACGCAATGTCCAAGGGATTCACGCCATCAGAAACCGTGTAGCTGAAATGGTCTATCGCTCCGGCCCCGACGAATTCATCAAATTCGACCGCGATCGTCGTGTGGTCAGCGCTGCCGACGGCGCGCACGACTTTGGGTCCTTCGGTATCGGTGGTGAACTGAATGTTGGCGACGCGTGTGTTCACGGTCCCACCCACGTTGCTCACGCGCGCGTAATATCTTCCCGCATCGGTTTCCTGCATGCTCTGAATCGTATAGGTCGGGCCGGTGGCTCCGTCGATGGGCGCGTCGTCTTTGAACCATTGATAAGTCGGATCAGGAAAACCCGTGGCGTTGCCGATCAAGACCACGGTTTGATTCGCCGGCACGATACGATCCCGCGGTTCCATTGGATTCGTGATCGTGGGCGCGATGGCCGGCACCATGGAGTCGATGCCGGCACCGAAGACCATATCGCTGCTGTCGCCGCCTTGCTGGAAGACAATGGCTGCCAGCACGTTTTCGCCCGCCACCAAGCCAATGGCTGGAGCCGCAAAGACATCATCACCACAATCGGCATCGCCACCGCAAGGCAGCGCTTCGGCGAAATCCAACGCATTATAGGAAATCGGCGTATTGTTTGTGGCGCGCAGGTGATAGATGATGTTTCCGTTTAGAAAGAATATCGCGCCATCGTCCACCAACGAGCGCATGTTGAACACGCTCGGCGCGACTGGACCCGGCACCGTGAACTTCTTTCGGAAATAGTAAGCGTGTTGGACCGGACCACCGTCCACCGAAACACGGGGGCCAGCCATGAGCGTCCGAATCATGGGATTGATCGTGCCATTGCCGGTGTCGTTGGAGAGCAGGGCCGGACCCTCAAACCACGGCGCGGCACTATCGTTATATCCGGGCATGGTCCATTCGATGCCATCCGGGAGAGCGTTACTACAGTGCCGCCAAGAAGTACCAACGATGGGGAACGGAATGGTGGTTTGAGCTGCCAAGCGAAACTCTCCTGCGACCACGCCCGCAACGAGAAGCGCCAATGCCAATATTCTTTTAGGGGGAACACACATATTGATGCCTTCGGTCTTTGTTTACTCTGACTAATAACTAAACCAACTGCGCCAGTAAAACCACTCACGCCAATGGCGCGAATCGGCCTTGTGCCGCAATTGTCCTGTGAACGGGGACAGTTAAAGCAAAAAGTTCCCCAAAAGGCAAGCAATACTCCGCGGTGATTTGCCGGACGGGAGGCATCCTGCCGCAGCCTGGAGGCCAGGCCGTTTTGCCCGGCGGGTTCTGAATGTTTAACCATGATGAACGCCAATGGACACAGCGCGGCGGAGCCGCCACCCCTCCAGGGAGGCACGTTGCATGAATGCCTGTCTGTTGAACACCGTCTCTGTTCCAAACATCGGCCGCCTTAAAATCCGGCCACTTATTAATTATGAAACGCTTCCTGTCATTCACGGTCCTTCTGTCCCTGCTCACCCCCATTGTTCTGGCCGCTGCCGAAGAGGGCTTCCGTCCGCTCTTCAACGGCAAAGACACGTCCGGCTGGCACCTGCGCCGCAAAGACGGTCATAATAGTTGGAAGGTGGAAGACGGCGTCCTCAAGAACATCGTCAACAAGGGCGAACACGGCACCGACCTTGTCACGGACGACAAGTTCTGGAATTTTACCGTGCGTTACGAGTTTCAAGTGCCTGACGGCTCCAATAGCGGCTTCTATCTGCGCGGGCGGCACGAGATCCAAATTCTTGGTGATTATAAGAGCGGCCAACCGGCCAAAGGCGGCAACGGCGCCATTTACCAGCACACCGCGCCGAGCGAATTCGCTTCCAAACCCGGTGGTGAATGGCAGACCGTCGAAGCCACCATGGTCGGTCATAAGATCACTGTGATTCTCAACGGAAAAAAGATTCACGACCATGTCGAGTGTGACCGCGCGACCGGCTCCGAGATCGACAACAAAGTGAACGAACCGGGCCCGATTTTCCTCCAAGGCGACCACGGCACCGTCTGGTTCCGCAACCTGCGGATCAAAGAATTGAAATAGGCTTATAGAATCTGTTTCGGCTCAGCCGTCACCAAAGGTGACGGCTTTTCATTTGGCGTGCATCTCGTGCCGGAGTTTCAGCCGTATTTTGACTCCACTTCATCCTCAAGCCACGTTTGCTCAGACCGATAACGAAACAATGGGTTGCCAGGAAACACGGGCAACCGGTAAAAGTCGCAGGCTCGTTATGGGAAAAGCGTTGATCATTGCCGAAAAGCCGTCGGTCGCGGGCGACATCGCCAAGGCCCTCGGCGGTTTCGCCAAGCACGACGATTACTTTGAGAGCGACCAGTTCGTGCTCTCGTCGGCGGTCGGCCATTTGCTGGAACTGGCTTGCCCGGAACAGTTCGAAGCCAAGAAAGGCAAATGGTCCTTCGCGAATCTTCCGGTCATCCCTCCGCACTTCGACCTCAAACCCATCGAGAAAAACGAGAACCGCCTCAAGGTGCTGCTCAAGTTGATCAAGCGAAAAGACGTGGATGCGCTGATCAATGCTTGCGACGCCGGGCGCGAAGGCGAATTGATTTTTCGCTATATCGTTCAGCACGCACATGCCCGGCAGCCGATCCAACGGCTTTGGCTCCAGTCGATGACGCCCGCGTCCATCCGCGACGGTTTCGCGCGCTTGCGTTCCGACGCTGAAATGCGCCCCCTGGCCGATGCCGCCGTGTGCCGCAGCGAGTCCGACTGGCTGGTGGGCATCAACGGCACACGGGTGATGACCGCCTTCAACTCGAAGGGCGGCGGCTTCAACAAAACCACCGTGGGCCGCGTGCAGACCCCGACGCTGGCGATCCTGGTCGAACGCGAGGAGCGCATCCGCCGCTTTGTTTCGCGCACTTACTGGGAGTTGATCGGCACGTTTACTTGTGCAGCGGGTGAATACACCGGCCGTTGGTTCGACGAGAAATTTGCCAAGCCGCAAAACGGTAAAGAGACGGATGACGCGCTGCGGGCCGAACGTATCTGGGATCAAGCCAAGGCGGACGCCATCAAAGCCAAGTGTTTGGGCAAGCCGGGCACGGTGACGGAAGAGAGCAAGCCGACCACGTCGCTTTCGCCAGCGTTGTTCGACCTGACAAGCCTTCAGCGCGACGCCAACAAGCGTTTTGGATTTTCGGCGAAGAACACGCTGGGTATCGCGCAGGCACTTTACGAGAAGCACAAGGTGCTCACTTATCCGCGAACCGATTCACGGCATTTGCCGGAGGATTACATGGGCACGGTGAAGACGGCTCTAGGGACGCTGAATGAAACGGCCTATGCGCAGTTCGCCAGCACCATTCTCGATCAGGACTGGGTGAAGCCGAACCGGCGAATTTTCAACAACGCCAAAGTCAGCGACCACTTTGCGATCATTCCCACGAACGTTGCCCCGAAGAACCTTTCCGAACCGGAGCAGAAAATCTACGACATGGTGGCGCGCCGGTTTTTAGCCATTTTCTATCCAGCGGCGGAATTCCTGGTCACGACTCGCATCACGCGCGTCGACAACGAACCCTTCAAGAGCGAAGGCAAGGTGATGGTCAAGGCCGGCTGGCTGGAGGTGTATGGCCGCGAAGCCGCCGCGGAAGGCGCGGAAGGCGGAACTAATCTCGTGCCTGTGTCGGCGGGCGAGCAGGTGCAGACGCGTGACATCGAGATCAAACAAGCGCAGACGAAGCCGCCGCCGCGTTTCTCGGAAGCCACGCTGTTGGGCGCGATGGAAGGCGCGGGTAAATTCGTCGAGGACGATGAACTGCGCGAGGCGATGGCGGAGAAGGGCCTCGGCACGCCAGCCACGCGCGCGGCTATCATCGAAAACCTGATTTCGGAGGAATACGTCCACCGCCAGGCCAACGAGCTAGTGGCCACGGGCAAGGCGTTTATGCTGCTGGCACTGCTGCGCGGGCTGGGCATCCAAGAGCTTTCCAAACCGGAACTCACCGGCGAGTGGGAATCTAAATTGCGCCAGATGTCGCATGGAAGGCTCTCTCGCCCGGAGTTCATGGCTGAGATCGCCGAGATGACCCGGCGCATTGTCGATCGCACGAAAGCGTTTCAAGGCGATGAAGTCCCCGGCGATTTTGGCGACCTGGGAACCCCGTGCCCGAAATGTGGCGGGGTGATCAAAGAGAATTACCGGCGCTTTCAGTGCCAGAAGTGCGACTTCAGCCTGCCCAAATTTCTTTCAAGCCGCTTGATGGAAGGCGCCGAAGTCGAGCAGTTAATCCGCGAGCGCAAGATCGGCCCGCTGCAAGGCTTTCGCAGCAAGAAGGGCTTCCCGTTCGCGTCCATCCTCAAGCTCAATGCCGAAAACAAACTGGAGTTTGACTTCGGCAACGACGACAAGAACGGCGCGAACGGCGGCGCCGAGCCCGTGGATTTTACCGGCAAGGAACCGCTGGGTCAGTGTCCCAAGTGTGGTGGGCGCGTATTCGACAATGGAATGAATTACATTTGCGAACACGCCACCGGCAAAGACCGCAAATGCGACTTGCGCATCGGGAAAATCATTTTGCAACAGACCCTGGAACCAGCGCAGATCACGAAACTGCTCAGCAGCGGCAAGACGGACTTGCTCGACAAATTCGTATCCAAAAAAACGGGACGTGCGTTCAAAGCGTTTTTGGTTTTGAGCAAGGAAGGCAAAGTCAGTTTTGAGTTTGAGAAGCGTGAGCCAAAGGCCAAGGGCGCTGGCAAAGGCGCCAAGTCGAAAGAGCCTCAGCCGAAGCTTGATTTCACCGGCCAAGAGCCGGTGGGCAAATGCCCCAAGTGCGGCGGGAAGGTCTTTGAGAGTGAGAAAGATTACCTCTGCGAGAAATCCCAAGCCGATACCAAGCCGTGCAAATTCAAGACGGGCAAAGTCATTTTGCAACAACCCGTCGAGCGTGCCCAAGTGGTGAAGCTTCTCGCCACCGGCAAAACGGATCTGCTCCCTCGCTTCGTCTCCGGCAAAACCGGCCGTCCCTTTTCCGCTTATCTTGTTTTGGGTGAGGACAAGAAAGTTGGCTTCGAGTTTCCACCGCGCGAATCCACAGCGTAATTTCGTGGCGGCTTCTCCGCGGAGGCCGCAGGCGGTTGCGCACGATCTTATTTTCTCGGATCGGTGTCTTTCGGCAGAGCGATTTTGTATCTTGGATCGAGAATCTCAACCCCGGCTTCGGCCTTGAGTTTGGCGAAGTAATCCGGCATTTGCCGCTGCAACTGCTGTTCGGTGAGGAAATCTTTCAATTCGCCGGAAATCTTCTCGAAGTCAGCCTTCTTCGGCGGGATGCGCTCCAGACATTTGATGATGTGATAGCCGAACATGGTGGTGACCACGTCGCTAAGTTGGCCGGAATTGAGCGAGAAGGCCGCCGCCTTGAATTCAGGAACGAACGGATCGTTGCGAGAGAACGTGTATTCGCCCTTTGTTTCCGCCAAGCCGCGGTCTTCCGAGAACTCCTGGACCAACTTGGCGAAATCCTCGCCGCCCTTGGCGCGCTGCCAGAGCTTTTCGATCTGCTCGCGCTTGGCGCGACGGAGGTCTTCGGGCAACTCCTGTTCGGTTTGCCGATCCCGTGTGGCCAGCAGGAGGTGAATTACTCGCACTCGTTCGGGCTGCTCCATGCGTGCCAGATTGCCTTTCTTGAATTCCTCAAGCCGGCTCTTAATATCGGCGAGGTCAGTCGCCTTGCTCTCGGGATTTTTCGCCAATTGCTCCAACTCGGCCTGAAGCAATTTCACCACGAGGTCCGTGCCGGTCTGATAAAATTCTTTCACGTCCGCGTCGCTCACGGTGATCTTCGACTTCAACTCGCGTTCCAACACGACTTGGGAAAGCGCCTGTTCCTGCACGCGACTTGCGAACTGCTCGGGAGTCAGCCCCAACGCCACTAGCTGGCGATTGAAACTGTCTTCGGTCGGGGCCGCTTTCTTGTAGTCGGTCATGGACTTGGCGGCGACCTCCCTTGCTTTGACATGGTCGTCGGCGTTGGCCTGGTTGGTGAGAAGCTGAGTCACGATTAACCGGTCAAGCATCTGAGCTTCGCGCAGGGATCGCATGTCCTCGCTCAAATTTTGACCGCGTGCGACCAAGTTGGCCTTGTAGGCGGTAAAGGCCTCTTCCAGTTGGGCGCGCTTCACTTCGATGCCCTTGCCGCGCGCGAGGACCGGATTGTCGAATAACTCGGCCAGCTTGCTGGCCAGCGTGCCTTGGTTTTCGGCGGCGGGAAGGACTGCTCCGGCGGCGAAGAAACCGAGAGCAGCGAAGAGCGCGGCGAGCTTGACCGCCGCCCTGACTCTCAGTCGTGATCCCAATCCTTCCAGGGAAGGCGGCGCGATAGAGGAAATAGTCATACTACAATTTCACCACGCGAACGTTGGTGATGTCTTTGTCCTTCTGGAGTTCCTCCAGCAAGGCCGGCGGCGGGACGCTATCAAGGTTCAACACGGTGAGCGCCTGGCCGCCAGCGGCATCGCGGCTCAAACTCATGCTGGCGATGTTGACTTGGTATTTGCCCATCAAGGTGCCGATGTAACCTACGATTCCAGGCCGGTCCTTGTTGTTCATCAAGAAAACCACGCCCTGGGGCACGATTTCCGTGGGCACGCTGAAGAGGCGAACGATGCGCGGGTTGTTTGGCGAGCCGAAAAACGTGCCGCCAGCCGACAACACTTTTTCACTGCCATTGAAAACCTGGACGTGAAGCCACTCGTTGAAGGTCACGGGTTCATCTGAGCGCTTTTCCTCGATCGTCAAACCCAGGGTTGAAGCCACGTTGCGCACGTTGATGTTGTTGAGATTATTGACCGAAGAGCGGCTTAAGAAGCCTTGCAGCACGGCGCGGGTCACGGGATCGGTGTTGGGCAAGTCTTTGGCCTTCCCGCCATAGGTCACATGGAGGCGGTCCACTTGAGCAGGCGCGAGTTGAGCGAGCAGTTTACCGAGTTTCTCACCTAACGTGAGATAAGGCTTCACGTGTTCGTAGGTCTTGGCGTCGAGAAATGGCATGTTCACCGCGTTGCGCATTTCGCCGGTAAGCAGAAAACCAGCGATGACCTCGGCCACTTCAACGCCGCACTTCTCCTGCGCTTCGACCGTGCTGGCGCCAAGATGGGGCGTCAGCACCACGCCTGAATGCTTCCGGAAGGGATGGTCCGCCGGGAGTGGCTCCGTTGTGAAAACATCCAGTGCCGCCGCCGCAACCTTGCCGGACTCCAGTGCTGCCAGCAGATCGTTTTCGACAATGATCTCGCCCCGCGCGCAGTTCACGATGCGCACGCCCGGCTTCATCTTCGCGAAAGCAGCGGTGTTCAACATCCCTTTGGTCTGCTCCGTGACCGGCATGTGGACCGTGATGAATTCGGCTTCACGATAAAGGGCGTCCACGTCTGATACCAATTCCACGCCCAGTGCCTTGGCCCGCGCTTCGGTCAGAAACGGATCGTAAGCCAGCACGCGCATCCCGAAGGCCAGACCGCGTTTGGCGACTTCGCCACCAATGCGGCCCATGCCCAGCACGCCGAGCGTCTTGCCGCTGATCTCGACGCCCTGAAATGCTTTGCGATCCCATTTGCCGGCGACCATGGTGGCATAAGCCTGCGGGACTTTCCGCGCGAGATTGAGCAACATGGTGAACGTCAACTCCGCGGTGGTGATCGTGTTGCCTGCCGGCGTGTTCATGACCACGACGCCGCGTTCGGTGGCCGCTGGGACGTCTACATTGTCAATGCCAACGCCGGCTCGGCCGATGACACGCAGTTTCGGCGCGGCTTCAATGACCTTGCGAGTGATCTTAGTTTCCGAACGCACGACCATGGCTTCGACTTCGCCCAGCAGCGGGAGGAGTTCCGCCTCCGTCAATCGTTTATCGAGAACAGTCACCTGAAATTCCGGTCGCTCCTTGAAAAGCGCGATGCCTTTGGGCGAAATCGGGTCACAGATCAACACGTTCATAAAATGGAGCGCGCAGTCTAGGTAAAGGGTCAGGCACGGTCAAATGTTCAAGCGCGGAATCACTCAAGGGCGCCCTCCGTCCAACCGACAAATAAACGGGAATGAAGCGATGGATCAACGGCGGGCTGGAAGCCGTTCGATAGCCGCGCGTTTCCGATGCAGAAACCAGTTCGACAACGCGGCCTTGCGACCGCGACAACGCATGAAACGGAAGATTTTGTTTCTGGTTCGAAACCCGGCCGATGTGCCGAGCTTCGCCGACCTTCGTCTCGAATGGGAAGCGTTGACCGCGCAGAACACCGACAACGCGCTGCAAGCCCTCTTGCGCGACCCAATCGAAGCCGTCGTCGTCGATGCTCGATTCTCTGGCGAACCAGAGCTTGGTTTCCTGGCCACCGTGGCGGCCCGCGCGCCACAAGTGACCCGCCTGATGTTATGCGACCTGGCGGACATGAAAACCATCAAGAACGACGGAACCGTTCAGCAGTTTTTAGTGCGTCCCACGACTGTGGAAGCAACGGTGTCAGCGGCGTTGCGAGCGCGGCTGTTGAGCAGTTGGATGGCGGATCCGGCGTTGAAACAACTGTTCGGCCAGATGCGCAAACTGCCGAGCGTGCCCACGGTTTACCTTCAGCTTTTGGAACTCGTGAAGTCGCCTGACACCGACATGGACGAGATTGGCCGGACGATAGCCCAAGAACCCGGCTTGACCGTGCGCGTGCTGCAGATGGCCAATTCGCCCTTTTTCGGACTGGGCCGCATCGTCAGCAATCCATCCGAAGCCGCCAGCTACATCGGTGTCGAACGCACGAAGAGTCTCGTCCTGATGGCACAGGCTTTTGCCAACGGCGCGGAAGCGCAGCAAGCCGGCCTGCTGGTCGACAAGCTCTGGCGACATTCGCTGGCGACCGGAGATTTCGCACGGCGCATTGCACGCAGGCAGATCCGCGAAGAACGCATTGCCGAAGAGTCCTACACCGGTGGTCTCCTGCACGACGTGGGCAAACTGATGCTGGCCACTAACCTCCCCAAAGAATATGGAACCGTGTTACAGCGTTGCCAGGCGGAGGGACGGACCCTGGACGCGGTGGAGCGCGAAGTTTTCGGCGCGACTCACGCCGAATTGGGGGCTTGCGTCCTGACCGTGTGGGGTTTGCCTTCCGGCGTGGTCGAGTCCATTGCCTATCATCACCAGCCAGACAAGAACCCGTCGAAAATGTTCAGCCCCACCGTGGCCGTCCACGCTGCGAATGCGATCGCACATGAGTTTCATGTCGAACCCGACGAACCCGCGATCGTTCGTCTGGACAAGTATTATCTCGACGACTTGGGGCTGGCCAAACACGCCGATGCTTGGCGGGAAGCCTGCCGGGAAGCGGCGGTCGCGGCTTGAGCCGGCCAACACGATCAAGCGCAGGTTTTGTTCGCCTTTGCCGTCGGAAACATTACGCTCGCGGACGTGTGAAGAGCTTGCTGTTTCCATCCTCGAATCGCTGGTGGGCGATTGGCCTTGGGTTGGTCCTTTCGACCGCCGGATTCGCGCAAACTGAAAAGCCGCCATTGCATGGCCGGCATTGGATGGCGATCGCCGGAAAACCGCTCGGCGCCACCGCAGGCGCAAAGATGTTCGAGCATGGCGGCAATGCCGTGGATGCCGCTTGCGCCATGCTATCCGCGCTCTGCGTGATGTTTGACGACGTAAGCTGGGGTGGTGAAACGCAGGCGCTCATCTACGATCCGCGGTCCAAGAAAGTGATCGGGATCAATGCCCTTGGCGTCGCGCCAACCGGAGCCACCCCCGAATTCTTCAAAGCGAAAGGCATGAAGTTTCCGCCCGGCGAGGGTCCCCTGGCCGCGCTCACTCCGGGCACCGCTGGCGGTATCATGACGATGCTCGCTGAGTATGGGACGCTCTCGTTAAAAGAGATTCTACAGCCGGCAATGACGATGGCGGAGGGCTTTCCTGTGGAGGAGGAATTAGCCGGCAAGATCGAGAAGGAAAAAGCCAAACTGCGCCGCTGGCCCTATTCGCGAAAGCTTTTCTTGATTCACTCCGGTGAGCGGATCGAAGGCCCGCGGCCTGGCGAAATTCTGCGTCAGCCGGACCTTTTGGCGACGTTGCAGAAGCTCGTCGATGCCGAAGCTAAAGCGCTCAAAGCTGGCAAGAACCGCAAACAAGCCATCCAGGCCGCCTATGACCGTTTTTACAAGGGTGACATTGCCGAGGAATTCGTTCGCGCGTCGCGCGAAATGGGCGGATTGCACACAACGGACGACCTCGCCCGCTGGCAAGTGAAGATCGAGGAACCGCTCCACACCAGCTACAAGGGCGTTGAAGTATACAAGCTGAATACCTGGACCCAAGGAGCCGTGTTCCTCCAGATGCTCAACCTGCTCGAGCCGCTCGACGTTTCGAGCATGAGCTATAACACCACTCGTTACATTCACGCGCTGAACCAGGTCATGAATCTCGCCTTCGCCGACCGCGACTTTTATTACGGCGATCCTTACTTTCCGCCCCAAGAACCCGTGCGCGGCCTGCTCTCCAAAGACTACGCCCGCGAACGGCTGCGCCTGATTGACTGGGAGCGTAACGATCCCGACGCGCGGCCCGGCGATCCCTACGCTTTCGAGAACAAAGAAAATCCGTTCAAAAATCTATTGAAGAACTGGAGTAACGCTCGTCCCCGCCGTGCGCGAGGTGGCGACGAAAGCGATGGCGCGCAATCGGAAGCTGCCTTTCGCGCCGGCACCACTTCGATTCAAGCGGCGGACAAAGCCGGCTGGGTCGTGTCGATTACACCCAGCGGCGGGTGGATTCCGGCATGTATCGCCGGGAGCACGGGTTTGGGCATGAGCCAGCGAATGCAGAGTTTCGTGCTCGACGAGGCCGAC
>Ga0187894_10006508_pt1 | contig 11438 bp, 7 predicted proteins | sample GBC1701081metaG_FD_136650 | JGI IMG/M metagenome (GOLD analysis project Ga0187894, IMG submission 136650) | White microbial mat communities from a lava cave in the Kipuka Kanohina Cave System on the Island of Hawaii, USA - GBC170108-1 metaG ...
CAGATCGAAGCGCTCGTCGCCCGCCAGCTTGGCGGCAGTGATGCCGGTTGGCCCGCCGGTGATGGCGACCGTCGGGCGCGCGACGAAGTTGCCGTCGCCGTCGCCGGCGAGGATGGTGATGGTGTCGTCGAAGAGATTGGTGACGGCGATGTCGGCGGTCTGGTCATTGTCGAAGTCGGCGACGGCGACGCCGCGCGGCGATTGGCCGACGCCGAAGTCGCGCGCCGCCTCGAAGCTGCCGTCTCCGTGGCCGAGCAACACGCTCACACTGTTGCCGATGCCGTTGGCGACGATGAGATCCGGCTTGCCGTCGCGGCTCACGTCGGCGACCTGCACTGCACAAGGCGAGACGCCCGTTTGCAGCGGGCCGCGAACCTCGAGGTGGCCGTGCCCGCGCCCGAGGAACAGCCACACCGCATCGGTGTCGGCGTCGACCGCGACGAAGTCGGTGCGGCCGTCGCGGTCGAGATCGCCGCTCGCGATCGCCGCCGGCCGGCCCCCGGCCGGCAGATGCACCGCGGCATCGAACGGTATGGGCTCGGCAACAGCCGGCGAAAGCAGAACGAACGGAATCAGGGCGAGAGCAACGACGAGTTTCATCGGGTGCTAGGGCTCAGACCTCCTCAGTCCCCAGTCCTGGTTCTTCTACTGCGAGGTGATCGCAGCGCGGGCTTCGCCTTCGAGGTCGCGATACGGCGCGCCCTCGACTTCGACTGCGACGCGCTCGAGGCGGCCGGTGAACGCGAACGGCGCGCGGAAGTCGTCGCTGACGCCCGGCTCGACGGCGTAGCCGCAGGTGAGACCGGCGCCGGTGATCGAGAACCGCGCCGGGGTGAACTGGTCGATCTCACCGCCGCCGATCACAACGTCGTCGACTGACAGCTCGCCCGTGCCGCTGTGCTCGCTGGCGCGCGTGAAGCGAAAGGCGAGGACACGTCGCCCCGGTTCGACGTCTGTGGTCGAGACGATGCGGTGCTCGGCCGCGCCGACGTAGTTGTGCACGTAGACGAGGCGGCGGTCTTTGAGGTAGAGCGCAAAGCCCCCGAGCAGCGAGCCCATCGCCAGCAGGACGCCCTCGTCGCCCTCGGCGAGCTCGACCTCGGCCGCGATCCGGTGCGAGCGATTGCGCACGTTCACCGCGACCATCTCCGGCACCGCTTGTCCGGGGTAGTAGACGTAACGCGCGCGCGGTGGCACCGACGACGGTCTCTCGAGGACGAGCTCCGACAGGGCGCGATTGTCGAGCGGCAGCACCTGGTAATGCTTCGCCTCGCGCCACCATAGGGCAGTCAGCTCCGCGAGCTTCTCCGGATGCGACGCGGCGAGGTCATGGCACTCTGCGACGTCTTCGTCGACGCAGTACAGCTCCCACACGTCGTCGTCGAAGTTCTGGTTCGCGTCCTGGATCGGGTGGTAGGTCACCGCCTTCCAACCGCGGTGATAGAGGGCGCGGCAGCCGAACATCTCGTAGTACTGCGTCTCGTGCAGGCCGGGGGCCGACGCGTCGGCGAAGCTCGCGGCGAAGCTCGTCCCTTCGATCGGCCGCTGGGCTACGCCGGCGATGCTCGCGGGCGCTTCGATGCTCAGGACGTCGAGAACCGTCGGCACGATGTCGATGGCGTGCGCGTACTGGCGCCGCACTTCGCCGCGCGCGGCGATTCCGCGCGGCCAGTGCACCAGCAGCGGATCGGCGACGCCGCCCTCGTGCACCTCGCGCTTCCAGCGCCGGAAGGGCGTGTTGCCCGCGACCGTCCACCCCCACGGATAGTTGTTGTGGCAGCGCGGCCCGCCAATCTCCTCGATGCGTGAGATCGCTTCGTCGATCGGACGCGGTGCCATATTCCACGGGCGCAGATCATTGAGCGACCCGAACGGCCCGCCTTCCGAGCTCGCGCCGTTGTCGGACAACACCATCACCAGCGTGTTGTCGAGGTCGCCGACCTCGGCGAGACAGGCGAGCAAGCGGCCGAGATGATGATCGGTGTGCGAGAGAAACCCCGCGAACGCCTCTATGTAGCGCTCATAGAGGCGGCCCTCAGTGGGCGAGAGCGAGTCCCACGCCGGCACCCATTCCGGACGCGGTGAGAGCTCGGTCCCCGCCGGCAGCACGCCGCCTGCGAGCTGCCGCTCCAACGTCGCCTCGCGCCAGGTATCCCAACCGCGCGCGAAGCGGCCGCGGTAGCGCTCGATCCAAGCAGGCGGCGCCTGGTGTGGCGAATGGCAGGCGCCGGTTGCGAGGTAGAGGAAGAAGGGCTTCTCGGCGTCGATCGCGCGCAGGTCGCGCACCAGGTCTATGCTCTGATCGACGAGGTCTTCGGTCAGATGATAGCCCTCGTCGATCGTGCGCGGCGGCGACACCAGACGGTTGTCGGCGATCAGCGCCGGCGCGAACTGATGCGTCTCGCCGCCGAAGAAGCCATAGAAGCGCTCGAAGCCGCGGCCGAGCGGCCAGCGCTCGCGCGTGGCCGCGGGATGGCACTCGTCTTCCGGCGTCAGATGCCACTTGCCTACGGCCCACGCCGCGTAGCCCTGTTGCACGAGGATCTCGGAGAGGAAGCCGTTGCAGCGCGGGATGCGCGCCGTGTAGCCGGGGAAACCGGTGGCCAGCTCGATGACACGGCCCATGCCATTCGAGTGGTGATTGCGACCGGTGAGGAGACAGGAGCGCGTCGGCGAGCAGAGCGCGGTGGTGTGGAAGTTGGTGTAGCGCAGTCCCGACGCCGCGAGCCCGTCGAGCACCGGGGTGTCGATGTCGGAACCGAAGCAACCGAGTTGCGCGAAGCCGACGTCGTCGAGCACGACCAGCAGGACGTTCGGCGCGCCGGCGCGGGCGCGGCGGTAGGGCGGCCAGTAGGGCTTGGACTGCCAGTAGTAGCGGCCGATCACGCCGCCGAAGTCATCCGACATCGACTGGCGCTTACCAGAGTTTGCGCCGGGGATGCGAGCCCGCCGCTCCGGCGCGCGGTGACAGTGGGTCGGTCGCCTTCCGCGCCGCGCTCGCCGAGGCCGACGACCTTCGCCGGAAGCGGCGGCGCTGCCCTGCTGCGGCGGGGGGGCGGGCGAGTAGAGAGAGAGTGAGCGAGCAGCCTCTCTTGCCCTCGTATCGACGATGGGCGATGAGGGGCGGCGGTGTGGGGGTACGTGTGAAGACGAGAGCGAAGTTCCTGGGGCTCAGCCTCGCCGCCGGCCTGAGTATCGCCAGCGGCTGTCCGCGGACATCGCCGACGTGCATCGTCAAGGATGTGAGCGGCGTGATCGGCAAGTGGCACTACGTCGGCAAGGAGGGCTCGAGCGAGCCGTCGACGCCGAGCGAGAGCGCGCGGCCGGCCTCGATCGAGTTCCGCGCCGACCACACGTTTACCGCCCTCTACGATCCGCCGCTGCCGTCCGGCGTCTCCGCCGCCGCGTTCAACGGCACTTGGAGCGGTGGCCAGCACTGCGCCGGGTCGCTCTTCTTCTCCGGCACGGAAGTGCTCACCGACCCGCGTATCCCGCGCACGATGGGAATCGAGATCGCGCTCGATCATCTGGTCCTCGTCGGCGCGGCGCAGGGGTTCGCCAACACGCGCTACGAGCGCGATGACGGCGGTGCGGTCGCGGTGCCCGCCGCCGCCGGAGCCGCGGTTGCCGGCGAAGCGCCGCCTGCGGGTGAGGCCGCCCCGGCGGTCGAAGCAGCGCCTGCTGGTGCGGCGGTCGAAGCAGCGCCCGCTGGTGCGGCGGTCGAGGCCACCGTCGCGAGGGTGCCGACACACACACCGACGCGTAACGTCGATGAAGCCACACCGACCCCAGGGCCACCGACGCCGAATCGCTGGCACGGCAGGAAGATCTAGCTGCGGCTCATTCGCAGCCGGCGAGTGCGGCCCCGACCGCGGCGAGCACTTCGCCGAGCGAGACGTGATCGTCGGGATCGGTGTCGAAGCGGGCACAGCTCTGGGTCGTTGCCTGGCTGCGCAGCAGAATGACGCCGTAGACGATCTCCTCGACGGTCGGAATACCGCTGTCATCACAGTCGCCGGTGCAGAGCGACAGCGCGACGGTGGCCGTCGGCACCGGCGTCGAAGTTGCCGTCGGGGTCGTCGTCGGCACGGCGGTGGCCGTGCTCGTCGGCAGCGGCGTGCCACCCGCGGTGAGGATGACGTCATTCCCCGAGCCACCCTTGTAGGTGATGGCGAAGGTGGTGCCGCCGATTTGGAACGTCGCACCCTCGTCGAGGGAGGCGAAGGCGCCATTCAATGGCTGCGCCCCTTGCTTCGAGATCAGCGCGAACGCCTGACCGTCTGGGGGAGAGTAGGAAAGCGAGACGGCGAGCGTCGCACCGTCGAGGTCGCCGCCGCCGATCAGAGCGATCTGATCGTACTGGTTGACGTCCGGTCCGGCGATCTCGGCGGCGAAGGTGGCACCGGGGCTCATCGTCAGGCCGGCACCGGTGATCTGCCCGGGGCTCGAGCCCGGAGCGACGATGCCGCCGTTCTTCACGACGATCGTGCCGCCGGTGCTGCGATTGCCACTCAGGGTCCCGCCGCTGTTCACCGTCACCGGATTGGTGCTGGCGAGGTTGGCGTCGAGTTGCAGCGTTCCCTCTGTGACCATGGTCGCGCCGGCATAGAGCTTGGTCGCGCCGTTCAACACCACCCGACCGGGACCGGTCTTGTTGAAGCCACCGGCCCCAGAGATCGCGCCACCGATGGTGATCGTCGTCTGCGCTTCGAACGCCTCGATGCCGATCGTCGTGTCGAGGGTGATGTCGCTCTGGATCGTCGGTGTTCCGTACGCCAATATGCCACCGCCGGTGAACAGCAGCGGTTCCGCGAGAACAAAGGTGGAGCCGGAGAAGCCGAGGAAGCCGCCAGTGAACGTCGTGCCGCCGACCGCGGAGCCGAAGGCGGCGGGATTCGAGATGTAGAGTGCGCCCCGGTTGCTGATCGTGGTTCCGGTGTAGGTGTTCGTGCTGTTGATGGTCAGCGCGGAGCCGTTGTTCTTGATCAGGTTGCCGGCGCCGCTGACGACGCCGGCGATGACGAGGTCGCCTTCGGTGTCGAGAGTCAGCGTGTCGGTGACGAGGTCGATCGGCGCTTGTAGCTGCATCTGGCGCCCGGAGGTGGAGATGGTGACGTCGGCGCCGAGCTTGAGCGGGATCTGCCACACGAGGTTCGGGTTGCCCGACGAGGGGCTCGCCATCAGCGCGGGGCCCGCGAGCGTGATCGGGTTGCCGGTGAAGAGGTAGTTGCGGTGATGACTTGGGTCGTGATCGACAGCGAGGTGACGACCAAGCCGGTACGATCGTTGTTCGACGTGTAGGCGGGCGCGAGCGCCGGAAATGCGAGCTCGACGTCATGCTCATTGTCGCCGGGCGCGCTGCCGCCCCAGTTGAGCTCGCTCGACCAGTTGGTATTCGCCCCGCCGCCGCCGGTCCAGACGTAGCTCGCGCCGTAGGCCGGCGTGGCCGCGACGACGAAGGCCGCGAGCGCCAGGGCCGATGAGCGAAGCATCGTCGGGCCATACAACAGCGGTAGCCGGAGCGCGAACCGCACCCGCGCGACGCGATGGCATCGGTGCTTGACTTGAGTCGCCATTTCATTGAGGCAGCGGCGCAGGTGGCGAATGCGTGCCAGCGCATCGCCGCAGCAAGGGGTGCAATGAGCGAACATTCCGACAATCCCGCGTTGGATCCGACGGACGTGGACCACGCCTTGGTGGAGCAGCTTGCGGCGCAGGTGGCGACCAGTGGCCCGTACGAGGGGGCGCGCCTTCTCGAGCAGTACGGCAACGACATAGCCGTCCGTGTGCTGGAAGGACTCAATCCGTCGACCGTGCAAGACGTGCTCGATGAGTTCTCGCCGGCGCGCAAACAGGCGTTGATCGCCGCGGCGCCGGTCATCTACGGGAGGCAATGGCTGCGCAACCAGTCGTTTCGGGAAGACAGCATCGGCCGTCTCATGGATCCGCCGGTCGCCGTCTTTCATGCCGCCGACACGGTCGGCGCCACCATCGAGCACCTGCGCACGCTGGTGAGGGACGTCTTCATCACCTATGGCTACGTCACCGACAATGACGGCCGGCTCACCGGCGTCGTCGTCATGCGCGACCTGCTCTTCGCCGGGCGCGAGGCGCATCTCGACTCGATCATGATCCGCGATCCCTTCTTCCTCGAGGCGGAGATGAGCGTCGTCGACGCGATGAAGCTGGTGCTCAAGCGTCACTACCCCGAGTATCCGGTGTGCGACCGCAACGGCCACCTCGTGGGCATCGTGCGCGGCCAAACGATGTTCGAAGCGCAGGCGTTCGAATTGAGCGCGCAGGCCGGCAGCATGGTCGGCGTCGAGCGCGAGGAGCGTCTGTCGACGTCGTGGCAGCGCAGTCTGCGTTTTCGTCATCCGTGGCTCCAACTCAACCTGCTGACCGCCTTCATCGCCGGCGGCGTCGTCAGCCTCTTTCAGGGCACGATCAACGAAGTCGTCATTCTCGCCGCGTTTCTCCCGGTGCTCGCCGGACAGTCCGGCAACACGGGCTGTCAGGCGTTGGCGGTGACCTTGCGCGGCATGACCCTCGGTGACCTGCTCAGCGGCGGCGGCCGCAGGCTGGTGTTGAAGGAGGCGTGGCTCGGCTTTCTGAACGGCTGTCTCGTCGGGGTCAGCGCCGCGATCGGCATGTACGTACTGGCGCGCATCGAGGGCGACGGCCGCGCCATCCCGCTGAGCTTGATCGTCTTCGTGGCGATGATCGGCTCCTGTGTCATCAGCGGTGTCTCCGGCGCGCTCGTGCCGCTGACCCTGAAGCGCCTCGGCGCCGACCCCGCGACTGCTTCGAGCATCTTCCTCACCACCTCGACCGACGTCGCCAGCATGGGGTTGCTGCTGGGGCTGGCGACGTTGTTCGTGCGCTAGCGCCGTGCCCCGCGGCTAACTCCTCGCCACATTCCTGTTTCTCGCGCTCGCCGTTGGCTGCATTACAAAGCAGAAGTGGGAGGGCGGGCGTCCGACGTTCAATCGGGAGAAACCCCTACTCAGGTGCCATCCCGGCGTCCCGGGCGAGAGCGGTGCCGAGCTGGCGACGTGATTCCTCCGAGCCGTCAAGCGACACGGCGACGTTCAGTTCGGCGATCGCTTCCTTCGTTCGCCCGAGCTCGAGCAGAGCGGTGCCAAGGCCGCGGTGCGCGGCGGCGCGCGAAGGATCGATGCGGATCGCGTTCCGGTAGCGGTCGATGGCGGGCTCGTAGCGGCGCAGCTGGACCAGCGCGTCGCCCCAGTGTCGATAGGGGGCGTAGACCCGGGGATCGAGCTCGACCGCGACGGTGAAGTGCGAGATCGCTTCCTCAGGCCGGCCGAGGGCGGCGAGCGCCACACCCCAGTTGTCCTGCGCCTCGGCGTAGTCGGGATCGAGCCGCGCCGCAGTCTCGAAGTGCGCGCGGGCACTCTCGTACTCACCGCGCTGGAAGAGGACGGCGCCCCAGTTGTTGTGCGCCGGCGCATAGCCCGGGTCGCGCTCGATCGCCGCGGAGAAATACGCGATCGCCGCGTCCTGGTCGCCCTTGGCCAGCGAGGTCACGCCCATGCTGTTGCGTACGACGCGCGAATCCGGGCGCAACCGGAGGGCTGCGGCGTACTGCACCATCGCTTCGTCGAGCCTGCCCTGGCGTTGCAGCGCCAGGCCGAGATTGTGTTGGGGGTCGGCGAGAGCGGGGTCGATCGATGCGGCGCTGCGGAACGCCTCGATTGCCTCGTCGACGCGGCCGCGGTTGTAGAGGACGGTGCCGAGGTGATTGTAGGCGGTGGCGGCGCGCGGGTCGCGCTCGATGTTGTCGCGCCACAGCCTCTCGGCGTCGTCGTGCACCAGCGAGCGCTGCGCCGCTATCGCGCCGAGCGCCGCGACCACGAGGCAGGCCGCGGCTGCGCGCAGCCTCGGCACGATGCTGCGCGGCAGCAACTCGGTTGCGCGCGCCGCGGCGGCGACGGCGAGGGCGATGAGCGGAATGCTGGCGAGGTAGGCGAAGTGATCAGCGACGAAGGCGAAGCGCATGAAGTGGAAATCGACGAAGCCGAGCCCCGGAGCGAGGCAGACGACGTAGCTCGCCAGCCCCACGAAGGGTGCCTTGCCGATGCGTTTGCGCGCCGCCCAGGTTGCCGCCAGCGCCGCCGCCGCCGAGAGCGCCGCGAGGAGCTGCAGCGGGTCCGAGGCAGCGACGCTCCAGTTGCCGTAGATCGCCCGCAGGCGCGCCGGCCAGAAGAAGCTCACAACGTAGAACCAGAGAGCGCGGCCGGCGACGAGGACGCGATCGAGCGGGGAGAGCCGCGGCATCGGATAGAGCACCTCGCCGCTGCCAGCCTCGAACCACACCGTGGTCAGCCCGCCGGCGAGGCCGATGACGGCCAGCGCCGCGAGCGGCAGCAGCGCCTGGCGCAAGCGCTCCGGCCGCTTCCACCAGGTGAGCAGCAGCAGGATCAACGGCAGGCCGCAGACCTGTGTCTTGCTGAGCAGCGCCAGGGCGAAGCAGAGCGCGCTGAGCAACAGACCCGAGCGGCGCCGGTCGTCGAGGTGGTGCAACCAAGCGAGCGCGGCGAGCAGGGAGAAGAGACCGGCGAGAACGTTCTTCAGCTCCGTGATCCACGCCACCGACTCGACGTGCACCGGATGCACCGCGAAGATCCACGCCGCGACGAAGGCGCCGCGCACTTCGAGGCGCCGCAGCAGTCTCCACACGAGCAGGGCGTTGGCGGCGTGCAGCAGGAGGTTGACGAGGCGATAACCGAACGGCGAGTCGGCCCAGAGCCGATACTCGAGCCAGAACGCGGTGAAGGTGACCGGGTAGTACTGCCGCGTCGAGGGCGGGATCTTCCAGATGTGCGCCAGTCCCGCGGGCGAACGCAGCGCGGCGTTGGCGGTGACGTAGACGTCATCGTCCCAGAGAAAGCCGCCGCCCAGTGCCTGCCAGTAGACGGCGAGAATGGAGGCGAGGATCAGCGCCGCGCGCAGGATAGGGATCCTCGCCCGCATCGGCGCCGTCTCTACAGATCGTCGACCGGGGTGTGGCCGTCGAGCCAGTTGAGCTCGCTGTCGACCATGAACTGCACCGGCCAAACGCGGTCGCACTCCCAGGTGCGGAACTCGCTGACCGCTTGGTAGAAGGCGAAGAAGTTCTCGGCCGTGGGCTCCGCGTGCAAGCGCGCGATGCGGTCCATGAGATCCGCCGGCTTGCTCGGCGCCTGCGAGAGCACGCGCAGGAACCACCTGTGGTACGGATAGAGGATCTCGTTGTGGGCGAGGATGAGGCGGCCGCCGAAGAGCACGAGTCGACTCGTCGCCGTCGCCAGCAGATGGCGGTCGTCGCACTTGAGCGCCTCGTGCGCATACCAGTGCCAGGCTTCGAGCTGAGCGTAGAAGCGCTGGATGCGGCTGGCCTTTTCTTCCGCCGGATAGCGCGCTGCGGCGCGCACGGTCGCCTCGAGGCCGTCGAGGCGCGAGAAGAGGATCTCGGCGTCGGCGAAGGCGAAGCGGGCGGGCTCGCTGCCGCGCTCGGCCACGGCGGCGAGCAACGAGCGGGTCAGGTACTTGCCGTCGACGTAGCCGCCTTCGTAGGTGCAGACCTCGGTGTCGTAGTACAGCAGGCGGCCGTCGCGTTGGCGCGCCTCGTAGTCGGGGTCGGCGACGACCAGCATCACGTCGATGTCGGAGTCCGGGCGCGCGAACCCGTGCGCGACCGACCCGCCGAGGATCAAGGCGAGAACCTCGGAATCGGCGGCCAGCCGTTCGGTCACGCGGGCGATCGATTCGCGGTGGTGTTCGACCATCGCCACCTCTCCTAGGCGATGCGGGGCAGCAAGAGAAGGACTGGAGGACGATCCAGCACTCGGTCCTGAGCTTGACCTCCTGGGTCGGCGAGGACGATCATCGCGGCGGCAGGAGGACGGATGTACGACAAGAACCTGTACGAGTCGCTCTACCGCGAGAAGCTCTGCAGCGCCGAAGATGCTGTCGCCGTCGTGGCCGACGGAGAGCTCGTCACCTACGGCGCGGCGTCGGCGGAACCGCCGGCCATCCTATGGGCGCTGGCGACGCGGCTGCGCGACGGCAGCCTGAAGAAGGTACGCATCTTCAGCGGCCCCGCAATGCAGACTTCGCTCGACTCGGTGCTGGCGCTCGATCTGTCCGACTGCGTCGAGCGCGTGTCGCAGTTCGTCGGCACGGGCGATCGCGGCCTGGTGCGCGTCGGGCTCAACTCCTATCTGCCGAATCACTTCCATCAACTGCCGAGACTGGTCAGCGAGTACCTGCGCCCCGACTTCTGTGCCACGATCGTCTCCCCAATGGACCGCGCCGGCTTCTTCAGCTTCGGTACCAACAACGACTTCATCTCGACCGCGACGCGCTGCGCCAGACGCGTCGTCCTCGAAGTCAACGAGTGCATGCCGCGCGTGCACGGCGACTCGCGCATCCACATCTCCGAGGTCAGCGCCTTGGTCGAGAACACTTCGGAGCTGCAGGTTTTCACCACCGGCCCCACGAACCCGCAGGACGAGCCGCTCGCGCGCCACATCGCCGACATGATCGACGACGGTGCGACTCTGCAGATCGGCGTCGGCACGCTGCCGGCGATGGTCTGCGAGTTTCTCCGCGAACGCAACGATCTCGGCATCCACACCGAGTATCTCTGCTCGAGCATGGTCGACCTCGTGCGCGCCGGCGTCGTCACCGGCGCGAGGAAGACGCTGCACCCCGCCAGACACGTCTTCACCATCGCCTCGGGCGGCCCAGAGATGCTCGACTTCATCCACGACAATCCAGCGTTCGAGAGCTATCCCGTCTCGCACACCAATCACCCCGCGGTGATCGCGCAGAACGACAACATGATCTCGGTCAACTCGGTGATCGAGGTCGACCTCCTCGGTCAGTGCAACGCCGAGGTCCTCGGCGGGCATCAGTACAGCGGTTCGGGTGGGCAGCTCGACTTCGTGCGCGGCGCCTACGACTCCAAGGGCGGCAAGTCGATCCTCGCCTTCCACTCGACGGCGCGCGAAGGGACGGTGTCGCGCGTCGTCCCGCGCCTGAACGAGAACGCCACCGTCACCACGCCGCGGAACGACACGCACTATCTCGTCACCGAGCAGGGCGCGGCCAACCTGAAAGGAAAGTCGACGCGCGAACGCGCCCTCGCCATCATCCAGCTCGCGCACCCGGCCTTTCGCGACGAGCTCCTGCGCGCCGCGGAAGACATGTATCTCGTCTAGAGAGAGGGCGCAGAACGAGAGCAGGTACCCAGTACTGACTCATGAACTTGGCCGAGACACTCTGTCCTCAGCGCTCGGTCCTACTCTTGTCGGGTGGCGGCGATGCGGAGGCCGAGGGGGCCGCGGGGGACATCGACTTCGACGACTTGGCCCTGGCGTAGGATCTGAATCCGCACGGTCTCACCCGCGGTGCCGCCGCGGGTCTCGGCGACG
>Ga0187894_10006509_pt1 | contig 11436 bp, 10 predicted proteins | sample GBC1701081metaG_FD_136650 | JGI IMG/M metagenome (GOLD analysis project Ga0187894, IMG submission 136650) | White microbial mat communities from a lava cave in the Kipuka Kanohina Cave System on the Island of Hawaii, USA - GBC170108-1 metaG ...
AAGTACAAAACTGCTTCCTGTCGGATTCGCATTGAGCTTGAGATAGGCCAGAGAGGATTCAAATTTGCCCTCTGATGGAGGGAAAGAGAGCCTCTGGTTCCCCTTTTTCCGACAGGCTGCTAGTGGACGGTTTCAAAAGTAACCCTCCCCTTGGTCGGGATATTTTCCTCTCCCACATTTTCCTCTGGCAAAAAGTCGGAGAGGAAAATGTGGGAGAGGAAAATAGGAATTGCTCAACCGGGTGGAAAACTTCAGAAGTCTTCTACTAGGAACATGACCTGCTCAGCATTGAAATATGTAAAACTACACGACTTGGAAAGTTATCCGATTGGCCATTGTCAATTGGCTATTGGCCATTGTCATGCTAGGAGAAAACGCTTTCTTTCCTGCTTTTCAATGACCAATTTTCAATAGCCAATACCCCATGGCCTCGCGCCGTGAGCGCATCTTTGGCGCCGGGGCCGGTAACTTTCCAAGTCGTGTGTAAAACTACCCGACATATCGGGTTTTCCATGCGCCAATAATCTCAGCTCTCTTCTGGCGCCCTGATTGCTCAACCCCAAGGGCGTATTCCATCGTGACCATTAACAGGCAAAGCAGCGCCGCGGTCATGGCGCGCAACGGCAAGGTGAATAACAAGCCGGAATGTCTACGCGGAAGCCTTACACAGTCGAGAGAATAAAGCGCCCTGGATTGTCATCTGGACACCCTCACGAGCGCATATCTGAACCCCGTTTTATGATTAATCACCCCGCACAGAATTGAATCAATCAATTGGTGTGTGATGCGTATTCTATACGTCGAAGGACACGCGGAATCTTGTGAATTGCTCGTCTTATGGTTGAGCGGTTCAGGGTATGAAGTTGTGCCAGCCAACACCGTATCCGATGGTCTACGTATGGCCAAGGGCAGGGCTTTTGCCGCCTATTTACTGAGCAGTTGGTTCGCCGACGGGACCGGGCTTGAGTTGTGTCGGGAGATACGGCGGTTCGATGTGAACACTCCGATAATCTTTTACTCGGCGTTGACGCGTGAATGTGATCTTGAGGCGGCGATGAGCGCGGGCGCGCAGGCTTATCTAATCAAACCGGATGATCTTGAGAGTATAGAGCCAACTATCAGACGTCTTATTGATTACGGCCAGGCCAGGTAACATATGAACAAACTGAAGCGGCGCGTGGGCTGAAATAACAGACGACGGAGTATACCTGAGCCGCCACTCTGGTATATGGATTGATGTGGAATCGGGGAGGAAGGTTTTTATTGAGCGCTGAATGGCGCCAAGGCTTTGACAATGCTACAACTGTCGCCGTTTATTGCACGCGACTCGGTTGTTTAGTTCGGCTGAATGTCATCTACAGCGCTGTGCGACTCTTCCCCGGTTGAATACCCACCACGACACTTAAACGCCAGCGGGCGTCCACACGCGCCGCGTATGTGGCGCAATTACTTCCCGAGCTACTCCCCGGTAACAACGGCGTCTATTTCCGCGCCGGAGCGCCTGAGATTGTCACGCGCGAGTGTTGAAGTCGCGCCGGCATTTCCCGGGCGAACATCCGGGCGTTGCTGAGAGCAGATGGTTATTTTGATTCAACTTAGACAAGGAGGGAGCAGCTATGACAATTCTTGAGCCAATCATCAACGAAGTTTCGGAGCAATTCGGACTGAGAGGAAAAGCCGGCCCATTAATGACCGGGCTACTCTCACTCATAGGCAACGAACGTACCGGTGGATTGCAGGGATTCCTGGATCAATTCAGACGCGCCGGTCTTGGTGAAATGGTTTCGTCGTGGGTCAGCCGCGGCGCGAACACTTCGGTGACGACGGAGCAACTCGATAGGGCGGTCGGTGGCGATACAATCAACCGTCTGGCGTCGAGCGTTGGCATCCCGCGCGCCGCCACCGCTTCCGCGTTGGCTTTTATGATCCCCAGAGTAATTGATCTTCTCACACCCGAGGGAGTGGTTCCCAGCCGGCTCCCGGCCTGGGTCAGCTCCTTCCTCGGTGGAGCCGCGACCAGGACTGAGCCCGTCAGGACCGAGGCAACAAGGGCCGAGACGGTTAGACCGCCGATCGAACCCGTTCGGAGAGCGGACACCGGCGGTTCGACATTTCTCAGATTGTTGCCATTCCTGGCGCTACCGCTGCTCGGTTTTCTGGCCTACCGCGCCTGCAGCCACGAACCTGAGCGGATCGCGATACAAGCTCCGGTGACGGTTTCACCCACGCCAACAGCGACTGTTGAGACACGTGTCCAGACTCAGGTCCCAGGCGTCAACCCACGGCTTTCCCTGGTCAACATCGGCGGCAAGATCAGATACTCGGGTGTTGTGGACGATGAGCAGACCAGACAGACCATCCTGAATCAGCTCAGGTCGACTTACGGCGCAGGGAATATTAGCGGCGCCATTAGTGTTGATTCGCGGGCAAGAGATGCGGCGTGGACGTCCGGACTCGCGGCGGCGCTGCCGAATTTCAAGACGCCGGGCGCGGAGTTGACCTTTGATGGCGATTCGATCAACGTCGGCGGGGCGCTCTCCGAGAACGCCAGGAGTGATATGGTCTCCAAACTCAAATCCGTCTACGGCGACGGCATGAGGGTCGGCTCGTTCGATGTCGCTTCCTCAGTCGCCGAAGCTGGTCGGATGGCTTCCACGGCTTTGTCCTCGCTGAAGCCAGGCTTCACCGCGGAAGAACTGACCAAAGCGCTTAACATGAATGTTATCAATTTCGCCTCTGGCAGCGCTCAGATTCCGCGAGAGAATACGGGTGTGCTTGAGCAATCCGCCTCGGCGATCAAATCGGCGCCTACGGGAACCGTGCTCGAGGTAAGCGGGCACACCGATAACGTCGGTAACGCCGCCGCCAACCAGAAGCTCTCTTTGCATCGCGCTGACTCAGTGCGCCGCTTCCTCATTGACAAAGGGGTTAGCCCTGACTCCCTGGTCGCCAAGGGGTTCGGGGCCGGCAAACCGATTGCCAGTAACGATACGCAGGACGGGAGGTTCAGGAACCGCCGTATCGAATACACGGCTTTGAGGTAAAGCCCTGTGTCGCCAACAAGCGAGGCGGGACTTCTCGATCAGATCGATCTGATCGAGAAGCCCTGCCTCTGCAAAATATGAGCCAGGAGAGCGAGTTCTTGAAAGCTCTTGAAGCCGCGAACTCGTTCAAGCTCTCTGGCGGCAAACTGGAACTGCATGACGACGGAAAATTGCTCGCGCGATTCGAAGCTCGCCATTCGAAATAGTGGCGCCGCGACGTCATTGGCCTGAAGGCGGAGCTCCAAACCTCATAGCCATTCCTGCTTTAGATTTCACCGCCAATAACAGTTACACTCTGGCTCTCAAAACGCAATTTCACTTTTTCACGACACTGGAGCCGACTTATGGATTCGATCACTCAGGGAGTGCTCGGCGCGGCCGCCGCGCAATCGCTGATGGCCCGCCGGTTACCACGAGGAGCGGGGTTGATAGGAGCGATCGGGGGGATGGCCGCCGATCTCGATGTCTTCATATACTCGCTCAATGATCCGACCGTGGGCTGGACATTTCATCGCCACTTCACGCACAGCCTGATTTTTATTCCCGTGGGCGGTCTCATCGCCGCGCTACCGTTTCTATTGATGAAACGGTTCAAGGACCATAAACGCGAGGTGATACTCGCCGCAATAATAGGCTACGCGACGCACGGCCTACTTGACGCGTTCACGAGTTACGGGACGCAACTGCTCTGGCCGTTCACGAATCTGCGCGTGGAGAGGGACTGGATAGGAATCGTTGACCCGGTCTATACGATCCCGCTCTGGATCGGAGTGATCTGGACCGCGCGGACGCGCAATCCGAAGGCCGTGCGCGTGGCGCTGCTCCTGACGAGTCTCTACATCTGTTTCGGTGGATGGCGGCATCATCGGGCGGTTGAAATGCAGAAAGACCTGGCCGCGATGCGCGGCCACAAAATCGAATATTCACGCGTGATGCCCGCGCCGGGATGGCTGATGTTCTGGCGTTCCGTGTACATCTCGAACGGGCGGCTGTACGCCGACGGGATAGAGACTCGCTGGTTCAATTCCACGCTCGCGCTCGAAGGCGGCTCGGCGGATGTGACGACGTTTGATGATCTGCCCGCGGGCGCGCGGTCGAACACGGAGGCGCGGCGACGGTTCGAAGTCTTCAACTGGTTCGCGGACGGATTGGTCGCTCCGGTCGCCACGACTGCGACGACTGCGACGACTGCGACGACTGCGACGACTGCGACGACTGCCACGACTGCCACGACTGCCACGACTGGAGGAGGTCTGAATGCTTATGGTGATATGAGAATCACCTCCACAGTTGAAGGGCTGACGCCGTTGTGGGGATTGCAGTTCGATCCGGCGTCGGGCGCTTCGCGGCGTTGGACCCCGCCGCCGAACCAAAGCAGAGAGATTGGCCGGATGGTCCGGGCTTTGGTCTTCGGCGATTCCCGCTACAAATCGCTCGCGGAACTTCGCGCCTCGAACACTCAATGAACCGATAAAACCGGCGCTCATGGCAATGGCTGTCTTTAAATTGATTTTTTCGTCGCGAGGGCGACAAAAGCTATGTACAGAACGCTCGCCTGAAGTTATGATGGTTGCACGTTCCGAGGTTGGCTTAAATACTCACGACTTACTTAAAGCCACCGTAAATCACTGGGAAATCCGACAAAAATTTATTTAGCCCATGTGCGGCCACAAGCCGTTCAGATTAAAGGTTGCCCTCACTCTTGCCTGTCAGGCGCTGTTTTCAAGGAGATGATGCGATGGTACGCGAAAAATACCTCACTTATTTTTCAACACCCGTTTTGCTCATTCTGCTTTTGTTCGTCAGTTTGCTTGCCTTCATTGCCGTTATAGCAGTGGCTTGAAACAAAGCCCTGCTTTCATCCCGGCATTGCTTGCCATACTCTCCCCGCGATAGTAGCATCGCGCCCGCATTACCCTTCTCGCATAGAATTTTCATCAACGGCGCCAACAAGGAGAACTGTAACGATGGCGGTTAGCGCGGCGAATACTGTTCAACTATCCATGGGGGAGCGCGCACGGCGGCGTGTTTCGCTTCACATCATCCCCTATTTGTTCATTCTTTACATCATCGCTTTCATTGACCGAGTCAACGTCGGTTTCGCAAAGCTTCGGATGAAAGAAGACCTGGCATTCAGCGAAACGGTCTTCGGCTTTGGCGCGGGAATTTTTTTCATCGGCTACTTCCTGCTCGAAATCCCCGGCACTTTGATTGTTGAACGATGGAGCGCGCGCAAATGGATCGCGCGAATCATGATCACGTGGGGAATCTTTGCCACCTGGATGGGGTTCGTCACGACCGAGTGGGAATTTTATGTGGTGCGCTTTCTGTTAGGTCTGGCCGAGGCGGGATTCTTTCCCGGCATCATTGTTTATCTGTCTCACTGGTACCGTTACGAAGACCGCGCCAAAGCTGTCGCCATGTTTATGTCCGCAATCCCGGTGGCGCAATTGATCGGCGCGCCGATGTCGGGAGTGATTATGGAGCGCGTCAATTGGTACGGCTGGGCGGGGTGGCAATGGGTCTTTATTCTCGAAGGCATCCCGGCGGTCATCTTCGGATTCATTACGATCTTCTACCTCACCGACCGCCCGCATCAGGCGAAATGGATGCCGGAAGACGAACGCAAATGGCTCAGCGAAGAATTGGAACGCGAACGGCGGGAGAAGAAAAAAGCGCGCCCCTTGAGCGCCTGGCAGGCGCTTCGTCAACGCGAAGTGGTGATGTTGCTCTCAGTCTATTTCCTCGCGGTGAACGCCTACTACGGTTTTACATTCTGGTTGCCTTCGATCCTGAAAGACACCGGGCTGCCAAATCTAACTGTGACTTTGATCAGTGTCATCCCGTTCTCACTAGGGCTGATCGCGATGTTGCTGGTCGGGTGGGATTCGGACAAAACTGGCGAGCGGCGTTGGCACACGGCGGCGCCGATTTTGATCGCGTGTTTGGGCTTCGGGTTCGCCATCGCGTCAGGCGCTAATCTGACGCTGATTATCGCCAGCTTCTGTGTCGTTTCAATCGGCGCGCATTCTTACCTGCCCAGCTTCTGGGCAATGCCGACTGCGTTCCTTACTGAATCGGCGGCGGCGGCGGCGATCGGCCTGATCAATTCGATAGGGAATTTGGGAGGGTTCGCTGGGCCGTTTGCGCTCGGTTACCTGAAAGACAAAACGGGAGCGCATTACGCAGGGATGGCTCTCCTCGCGACCTCGCTGTTTTTGGCGGGGTTGCTGGCTTTGGCTATCAAACCGGCCAAACAGCCGTCGCCTTGAACAGTGAGATCGCTATCCGTCTGTTTCTATTTTCGTCACATTAGCGGTCAATCTCTGGGAATAGAATTCAACTACCCGCTCCGCGCGATTAAGTAGTTTCTGCCGCAATTCCCGCGGCTCCAGAACTTCAATCTGATCGCTAAATCCTAGCAGGCACTCGCAAGCGTCGTTTTCAAACTGAAAACAGATTGAAGCCTGCCTCCATCCATCTCCATCGGCCTCGTCTGGTGGATCCACCCGTTCGACGCGCGAGAACCTGCCGATGATGTACAGACGGTTGACCGCTTCAGGATGGACGCGGGCCGTCACCGGATAGCGCGGAAACCTGGATTTGAACTCGATGGCGGATTGATGCCAGTGCGTGACGAGATCGAATGCTTCGGGGCGGGCGAACGTTTGGTCGGTTATCTCAGCCTCGATCACACGTGAGACCCGGTAGTTGCGAATGTCGCCGTCAATCGCCGCGACCAGATACCAGACGCTGCCTTTGGCCACCAGCCCCAGCGGATCAACCACACGCTCGACATCGCAATCATCGCCGCGTTGATACTTGAATTTCAATTTGCGTTCTTGCCAGACCGCCTCCTGCAACAACGGAAGAAGCGGGACGGATTCTTCGCTTCGATTCCAGCCTGTGACATCAACGTAAATCCGCTGGCTCGCCGATTCGGCGTCGTGACGCGTCGCGGATGGAACCGTGGCGAAGAGCTTGATGAACGCGGCTTCGGCGGCTTTGCCCAATCCGAGATCGTCGAGCAGGCGGGGCGAGCGCGCTAAAAAGAGCGCCTGAATCTCGGCTTCGTTCAGCCCGGTCAGATTGGTTCGATACTCGCCCAGCAAAGACCACCCGCCGCCTATACCTCGTTCCGCGACGACAGGGACACCCGCTGTGCTCAGCGATTCCATGTCCCGGTGAATTGTCCGTTCGGAGACCTCCAGGCGAGATGCCAAGTCATGCGCGGTCATCCGCCGATAGGTTTGCAATAGCAACATAATCGAAAGCAGCCGATCAGCCCGCATACGTTCCTCGCTTCCAAAACTTTTTTATGGCAAGACTCGAAATATGACAAAAGGTGTCAGGAATGATCGCATAAGCTTGCGGCATCTTCTACGTAGAAACCGCATGTCAGGAGGAATCGAATGATCTGGGAAGAGTTCAAAAAGGCCGCGCCGGAGATGGCCGCTCTCGGCGAAGAACGTTTCAACCGCAGCGGAATGATAATGCTCGGAACCTTGCGAAAAGACGGATGGCCGCGCATCTCGCCCGTTGAGTTTCTGATCGTTGACGGCCATTTCCTGATGGGAATGATCCCGCAATCGCGCAAGGCTCAGGATTTATTGCGCGATCCGCGCTGCGCAATTCACAACACCGTCACGCAAAAAGACGGCGCCGAGGGAGAAATCAAACTGTACGGGCGGGCGATAGACATTCGCGATCTTGAGTTGCGAAAGCGCTACTGCGACGAACTGTTCGCAAAGATCGGATGGCAGCCTGAAGAGCCGCACTTTCACCTGTTTTCGATAGACATCGAGAACGCCTCATTCAACGAAACTCGTGACGGAGAATTGATCGCAAAACAATGGACGCCGAACGAAGGCGTGCGAATCGTCAGGCGATGGAAGCCTGATGTATGAAAGGAGAGAAAATGCGAAAGGTAGTCTATTCCCTTACCAACAGCCTCGATAATTTCATTGCCCGCGCGGACGGCGCCGCCGACTGGATTTTGATGGGCGACGAGGTCATGAATGAGTTTCCCAAGTTTTTCGCGTCGTTCGACACCGTCCTGGTGGGACGAAAGACCTATGACCTCACCTTGACGCAGAACCCCGAAACGGACCAAGAGATTAGCGGTTTTATGGATATGAAGACCTACGTCTTTTCACGCACGCTGAAGGAGAGTCCGAATGCGGGTGTGAAGATCATTTCAGACAACGCAGGCGAATTTGTCAGGAATTTGAAGAACGAAAGCGGCAAAGACATCTGGCTGATGGGCGGCGGAATTTTAGCCGCGTCTCTACTGAGGGAGCGTCTGGTTGATGAGATAGGGTTGGCGATCCAGCCCGTTTTACTCGGCTCGGGCATTCCACTCTTTCCCGATATCGGCATGCAGGTTGACCTGCAAATGCTCGAATGCAAGACCTACAAGAACGGACTCGTTGGCCTCAAATATCAAGTGAAAAATTGATGCCTAACGACTTGCGTTCTCTCGGAGACAAAACATGGCAACTACGAAACGAGCCTCGAAGAAGAAACAAGCCAACCAGGAAGTAGGCCCGACAGCGAGCCGCCCCCACATGCCAGGCTACGGCATACCTAAAGACAAAAAGGGATTGCTTCCCTGGTCTCACGTGACTGAGCGGATGGCCGAGGCCCAGAACTACTGGGTCTGCACGGCCAGCCCCGACAGTCGGCCGCACGCGACCCCGGTCTGGGGCTTGTGGATTGATGACCGGCTCTATTTTGGCGGCAGCCCCCAAACCCGGCGCAACCGCAACCTGGCGGAGAATTCGGCAGTGTGCGTGCATCTGGAAAGCGGCTCCGATGTGGTCATCTTGCACGGGGATGCGCACGAGTTGCGGGCGCCGGGTCGGTCGTTGGTCACTCGCTTGATCGAAATTTCCGACAAGAAGTATGGCTATGCGCCGAAGCCTGAAGACTATGAACATATATCCGGGACGTATGTGTTCCGCCCCCGCTGGGTTTTGGCCTGGAAGCAGTTTCCCAAGGACGCCACGCGCTGGCATTTTAAGAATGACGATTGAGCAAAGGCTTCCGAGTTATGCAATATTGCATATGAAATATGGCATATCGCCTCCGCGGCTATCCTGCCCAATGGACAGCCATTATCGTTAAATCATCCGACTTGCGCGCTCCGCCGCTGAATGTTTTCAGGTCTTCCAGACAGGCGTTGATCATTGCCTGGGGCGACGACGCGCGACCGGCGCTCACGAGTTTCGCCAATCGCTCTATGCCGTATTCGGCGTTGTGGATGTCGCACGCCTCTGAAAGCCCGTCGGTGTAAAGGAGCAACGAGTCGCCGGGCTGTAGGCGGATAGTCTGAGATGAAAATTGTTGTTCGCAAAACACGCCTACGGGAAGACCGGTGGCTTCAATGATGTTGACCTCGGCGCCACTCAGCCAGAGAACCGGCAGGTGGCCGGCATTGCATATCTCCACGGCGCCCGCAGCGTCCGCCTTGCCGCAAACCAGCGTGGCATACTGCGTGGGCAGCGAGCTTTCACATAACAGGCGGCTCGCCCGCTCAACAATTTGCGTGAGAGGGAGGCCAATGGATTTCAGCGAGCGGAACGTCGCGTGCAGTTGCGTCATCAGCATCGCCGCCGCGACGCCTTTGCCGGAAACGTCGCCCAGCATGAAAAAGAAACTGCCGTCTCCGTCGCTTACCAGATCGCAATAATCGCCGCTGACCGGTCCCGCCGCTTCGTAATGACGCGCGACTTGCCAGGCTCCGAATGCGAAATCGGGTCTCGGCAAAAGTTCCGCCTGTATCTGCGCCGCCGTCTCCAGATCCCGTTGGAGCATCTGCTGCTCGCGCCTTGACAGGTGATCCAGACAGAATCGCACCAGCGGATCAGCGATCAGCCGCTCTGTTTCGACCGGATCGTGACAGGCCTCGCATAAGCCGTACGTGTCGTTGCCCAACCGCTCCAGAGCCGCGTCCACTTCTTGCAGCAGTTGGCGTACATGATCCGATTCGTGGAATTTGACGAGCGCGGTCTCCAGCTTCCGATGCCGATCCAACAGTTGATCGCGCAGAATGACCTCTATCTGATTTACCATCGCTACCTCCTTCAGTGAGATATCTTGCCGAACGAAACGCGGGGGCGGCAAGTTCCGCCTCGGTAATCGTAGCGCAAACTGTCGGGCTAAGGTTCCTCAGGCCTATTTTCTGCGCCACGCAAACCACTTTTGGAAGATTTTCCGCAACGTAGGTGTGAGTCGCGCGCGGTTATAGGAGTCACCGATCTTTCGTAACACCTCGGCTTGTGTCGGATATGGATGGATAGTGGCGGAGAGCGCTCCCATCTTCAATCCGTTCGTGATTGCCAGCGTCAACTCGCCGATCATCTCTCCGGCGTGGCGCGCGACGATTGTGCCGCCGAGGATTTTGCCGGTCTTGCGGTCGTAATGGACTCGCGCGAAACCATCCTCTTCACCGTCCAGAATCGCCCGGTCAACGTCTTCGAAACTCTCCGCGATTGTCGCTACATCAAAGCCCGCCGAGCGCGCGTCGGCTTCGTAAAATCCGGCGTGCGCGATTTCGGGGTCGGTGTAAGTGACCCAGGGCATGACCATCGCGCTTACCTTTGCGCGACCGAAAAACAGAGCGTTGCGCAACACCGCGCGCGCCATCGCGTCAGCCGCGTGCGTGAATTTGAATTTCGAGCAGATGTCGCCCGCCGCGTAAATTCGCGGGTTCGACGTGCGCAGATAATCGTCAACGATCACGCCGTCACGCGAATAGTTCACGCCCGCGGCTTCCAGGTTCAAGCCCTCGATGTTGGGCGCGCGGCCCGCGGCGGACAAGATCGCGTCGTATACGACTTCTGATTCTTTGCCGTTGCTGGAGTAGACAATCACTTTGTCGGAGCCTCGCTGTCCGACACGCGTGATTTGGGCTTGATTGATGATGGTCATTCCCTCGCGTTCGAGTTGGCGGTGAACGATGGCGCCGGCGTCCGCGTCTTCACGCGACAATATTTGAGCAACATCGTTGATGATCGTGACGCGGCTGCCGAAGCGGGAGAACGCCTGCGCCAGTTCACAGCCAATAGGCCCTCCGCCGATCACAGCCAAGCGGCGCGGCAGTTCGGTTAGCTTGAAGATGTTTTCGTTCGTGAAATAGCCGCACTCTTTCAAACCGGGGATGGGTAATTCCATTGGGCGCCCGCCGGTGGCGATCACGGCGCGGTCGAATTCCAAACGCTTGCCGTCAACTTCAATCTCGGCGGGGCCGGCGAATCTTGCGTCGCCGAGATAAACATCAACGCCAAACTCGTTTTTGAACCGCGCGACCGAATCGTTCGGACTGACGCGAGCGCGCAACCGCCGCATTCGTTCCATCGCTTCCGCGAAATTGATTTGGGGGGCGGCGCCC
>Ga0187894_10006510_pt1 | contig 11436 bp, 6 predicted proteins | sample GBC1701081metaG_FD_136650 | JGI IMG/M metagenome (GOLD analysis project Ga0187894, IMG submission 136650) | White microbial mat communities from a lava cave in the Kipuka Kanohina Cave System on the Island of Hawaii, USA - GBC170108-1 metaG ...
CCGCCGCCAGATTGGCGGCGCCCGAGCTCGAGGTGGGGATCACCTATATCGGCTCGCGGCGGACGGAGGACTATCTCGCCCTGATCGGCTGCTCGTATCTCCACACTGGTTGTCGACCGTCGCCCCGCGACTACCATCAGACTGAGCCGGGGATCGCGAAGCTCCGGGTCGGGCTGTCCTACCCGGTGAGCCGTAGCCTCGAGGGGTTCATCAACGTCGACAACCTCTTCAATTCGCAGGTCAACGAGATGTTCAACATCCTGCCGTCACGCGGACGGAAGACTCTGGTCGGGCTGCGATTCGGGAATTGACCATCGATTCATCCATCGGGCCACGCGAAGCCTAACGGGCTCAACTCACTACCACTCGCCGCAGGCCCGGGCTCAAATGCATGAACATGTCGTAGCCGCCGTACTGGGCGCGCGACGCGATCTCGTTGGGATGGAGCTCGGGTCGATCGGGGCCGACGAGCGTGGCCACGTCGCCGACCCGGACCGTCGCTTCGCTCCCCACTTCGACGATGGTGTGGCTCGCGCTCACGCCCCCGATCACCCGATGCAGCCGATCGCCGATCAGGACTTCGGCCCCTTTGCCGGCGCCGCTTGGATACCCGTCGACGTGCCCGATCGCCAGGGTCGCGACCCAGGTCGGCTGGGTGGCTCGCCAGCGCCGATGGTAGTTGACGCCCTCCCCCGCGTCGAGATGTTCGACCCGCACCACGCGTGCCTTGAGTCGGAATGCGCAGCGGAGCGAGTTGGTCGCCCGCGACTGCTCGTTAGGATAGCCGCCATACAGCGCAATACCGGGCCGGACCAGGTCGAGAAAAGTTTCGGGCAGACCCATCACTGCGTCGGATGACGCGGCGTGGAGTTGCCCGACGGCGATCCCGGCCGACTTCAGCGCTCCCGCGATAGTCTCGAGTCGGCGAACCTGTTCGCGGTCGAAGTCGGGGTCCTCGGTCAGCTCGGTGAACATCCCCCCGATTCGGAGCGGGCGTTCGGCAGCGAACCCTCGGGCCCAGGCCACCGCGCGCTGCCAGGGAAGTCCCATCCGGCTCATTCCCGTGTCGACATAGAGGTGCGTCGTCACTCGCCGCATCGCGCGAGCAGCGGCTCGAGCCAACCCGGCCGCGTCGGCGTCGTCGCTCGCCGCCAAGCTGACGTCGAGCCGGGCGAGCGCCACGGCCTCGCTCGGGTCACAACGGCCCATCAGCAGCACCGGCTTTCGAACCCGGGCGCCCCGCAGACGAAATGCCTCATCCGCCCGGACCACGGCTAACCCGGCGATTTGTGGCAGCCGATCGAGCATCGGCCCGGCGATTTCGATCCCGAGCCCGTACGCGTTGTTCTTGGCGACGGCGAGAATGGGGCGTCCGCCGACCAGCCGGGCGACGGTTTCGACGTTGTGGCGAATCGCCTGGGGGTCGACTTCGAGCCAGGGGTCGAACTGGTCCGTCGGCGGCCGCTGGGTCGGCCGCTCTCCGGCCGGCGTTTCGGTGCCCGGGATCGCTGCGGCGCCAAGTCCGCCGGCGGCGACGGTAAGAAACTCCCGGCGGGTGGTGGTCATCGTCGGTCACCTCGGCGTGGCAGCCTAACGCCCGCCGCAATGCGTGAAGCTCGGTCGACCGGCGGGGTTGGTCCAAGCTACCGGCGTCACCGCACCGATGCCAGCGCGGTACCGGTGCCGGGTCTTCCCGGGCGGCCTGTAAGGGTGGATTCGGTCTCGTGCGTGATGGTGGTGCGGACCGGAGCGGCCCGGTCGCAACGCCGATCGCACCGGGCGAGTCCGCTGACATCCGCCGCCCCGCTCCGCCCCGCTATCGGAGGATCAGTCATGCGAGTTCGAGGGTTTGCCATCACCGTTCTCTTGGCGCGAGCCGCCACCGCGCAGGCCCAAGTATCCGGCCGGGTCACCGACTCCACTACCGGCAAGGGTATCGACGGCGTGGAGGTGCGCATCGCCGGAACGGCGGCCGCAGCCACGACGAACGCGGATGGTCGCTACACGATCACCGGTTTGACGGGTGGACGTCACGTGTTCGTTGTGCGGCGGGTCGGGTACCGCGGGATCCGCAGCGCCGCCACGGTGGGGGGGGCAGCGACCTCGCTCGATTTCCGACTTCAGCCTGCCGTGTCCACCCTCGACGAGCTGGTGGTCGCCGGATCAGTCATCGAGGCCAAGAAGAAGCAGGCGCCGGTCCCCATCACGGTCATCAACGAAGCCCAAATTCAGACCCCGTCGCGCAACAAAGTCGAGCAACTCTTTCGCGGTGATGTCCCCGGAGTCGTCGGCTTCGACGTCAACGGCCAGGTCAACAGCACCTTCGCGCTGGTTCGAGGGCGGGCCACGCTCGATCTGTACAACCTGATCAAGGTGTACATCGACGACATCGAGCTGCCGTCGAACGACCTCATTTCATCGATCGATCTCAAGAACATCGAGCGGATCGAGCTCTTGCGCGGGCCGCAAGCGTCGACCATCTACGGCGCCAACGCCAGCGGTGGCGTGCTGCTCTTGTTCACGAAGAAGGGCAGGCAAGGGGGTCCCCGAATCAGCGGCTCGACCGCCGCCGGATTCATCAACTCGGACTTCGTATCGAGCGCCGCTGCCACCGAGAACAATCTGAACGTGGCTGGCGGCGGTCCCGGGTTCACCTACTCGTTCGGCGGCTCACTCGAAGCGAACGGCGACGTGACCCCGGAAGTGGATTATCGCCGGTATGGGTTCAATGGCCGGACCCAGATTACCCAGGGCAAGGTCACCCTCGGCCTAACGGGGGCCATTTCGCGGTTCATCAACGGGTCGGGGAACGTTCCCAAGTTCGATGATTTCTTCAAGACGCTCTACGATCTCTTGACCCCGCCCGTCGCCCAGCAGTTCGGGATTCCGGCGCCAGGGTCAAAGCTCTACCGCGATCAAAAGGTCGCCAATCAAACCCTCGGCGCCACCTTCACCTACCAGCCGTTTCGCAACTGGAACCACAGTCTCACGGTTGGGTACGGCCGATTCCGGTATGACACCGACCAATACCGTCCGACTCTCAACACGCCGGCCGACACGTTTCGACTGCAGTACAACGAAGACCACGACGATGCATCGGTTCGCTATAACACGACCGGAAACCTCACGGTCGGCCCGACTGCGACGCTCACTCTGACCGGGGGCCTGGACTGGGCGCGCCGCAGCACGAGCATCGCCACCAGCAACCGCGTGAGAGGCGAGGCCGTATCGGCACCCGGCAACTTTACTCCCGGGCGCATCGGCCTCAGCCGGGGTATCTACGGGCAGGGCGTGCTTGGGATCAAGGATCAGCTCTTCTTGACCGGCGCGATGAGGTTGGAGCACTTCAGCAGCACCGGCGCGACGCTGAACGACGAAGACGTCGCGGCGCCACGAGTGGGCGTCGCGTATTCCATCCCGCTCACCAACGCAGTGCTCAAGCCCCGAATTGCGTACGGAAAAGGCGTTCGGCCACCGCAGGCCTGGCAGATCGTCGGGAACTCCGGCTCGAATTTCCGCCAGCTCCCGAATCCCGCCCTCCGCCCCGAGATCCAAACCGGGTTCGACGGTGGCTTCGACCTGGACGTGAGCAGCGGCAAGTACTCCTTCGAAGCCACGTACTTCAATCAGAAGGCGAAGGACCTGATCACCGAGACGAGCAGCGTCCAGACCCAGCCGGCGTTCTTCGTAACCCGGCAGTACGTGAACGTGGCGAAGGTGAGCAACAAAGGCCTCGAGCTTGCCGGGACGGCGAACTTCGGCCGGCTGACTCTCCACGCCCAGTTCACGGCGCTCAAGAGCAAGGTCCTCGAGGTGAGCGCTCCGACGACGGGAACCCTCAACATCACGGTGCGGCCGGGCGACGACCTCCCCTATGCGGTCGAGAAGTCCGGCGGTGGGAGCGCGGTCTTGAGCTTTGGCCCGGCCTTCGCGAAGCCGAGCGGCATCGACGGTATGATCGAGGTCGGCCTCACGTACCTCGGGTCGCGGATCTCGATCGACCAGGTCGGTCTCATCTCCTGTCAGATCCTGCAGCTGCCGCAATTCTGCGGGACGGTCAACCCGGCGACGGCGACCGAGCGGGATTTCCGAGTGACGCTACCCGGGTTGACGAAGGTCCGGGTTGCGTTCTCTCACCCGCTGGCGCGCGAGCTGGAGGGGTTCGTCAACGTCGAGAATCTCTTCGACAACCAGGATCCCGAGATGCAGACCGTGTGGCCGTCCCGCGGGCGCATGGTGTTGTTCGGGCTTCGGTTCGGGAGGTAAGGGAAGTCGTTAGGCGGCCGGAGGAGCGATGACGCGACGCCGCCGGGTTCATCCCAGCCTCGCGCTGCTGTGGCCGGCGGTGCTCGGTGGCCAGGTGCCCGGCCCCAGCTTCCGCGACGTCATCGGCCTGGAGAGCGTCGGCGCGCCGGCGATCTCGCCTGACGGGAAGTCGGTCGCTTACACCGTGCGCACGACCGATTGGAGCGAGAATCGGTTCGATACCGAGGTCTGGGTCCGTCAGGCCGGTGCGGAGCCGGTGCAGCTGACCCGGACCGCGAAAGGAAGCAGCTCCTCACCCAGGTGGTCTGCGGACGGGAAATGGATTGCGTTCTTGGCCGACCGGGGCGAGCGCCAGCAGGTCTACGTGATTCGGGCGGCCGGCGGCGAGGCCGTGAAGCTCACTTCCGTCAAGGAGGGCATCCTCGACTTTCGCTGGTCACCAGCCGGCGACAAGATCGCCTTTACGTCACTCGAGCCGGAATCGGCAGCCAGCATCAAGAGCCGTTCGCTCTACGGTGATTTCTATTTTCAAGATCACGACTATCGGATCAGTCACCTGTGGGTGATTGCCGTCGACCCTTCCCGCTCCGCGACCGACTCGATCTCGGCGGCGTCGCCGACTCGGCTCACCGGCGGTACCAGGTTTACCGTCGGCTCGTTCGCCTGGTCGCCGGATGCTGGCCGAATCGCGTTCGATCATCGACCTGACCCGCTCGTGCGCAACAGCGCTGCGTCCGATATCTCGTTGGTCGACACCCGCACCGGCACCGTCACGCCGTTGGTCAACCGCTCCGGCACCGACTTCGCTCCGGTGTGGTCTCCCGACGGAGACTCGGTCGCCTTCATTAGCTCTGCGGGAGATACCGTCTCCAACTCGTACCGAAACAGCCGGCTGGTCAAGATCAGCGCCACGGGTGGAGAGCCGATTCTGCTGGCAACCGATGTCGACGAGTCGATCGGGCCGTTCTCGTGGACACCTCACGGACTCTGGTTTCTCGCCTTCACTCGGACTCGGTCGAGCCTGATCAAGGTGGATCCGGTGACCGGCCGAGCGGAAAGCGATACTCGTTGGCCATTTCTCGCGATTGGCGGCGCGATTCCTACGCCCGATGGCTCCTGGTGGGGCGTGGTCGCGCAGAAGGATGCGGCGTCGCTGCCCGAGGTGTATCGGGTCGACATAACCCGTCCTGCGACGCCCGAGCGACTGACCGACATGACCAGTCAGCTGGCTCACTGGAATCTCGGGACCAGCGAGGTCGTCCGGTGGGCGAGCCGCGATGGGACCGTCATCGAGGGTGTGCTCCGCAAACCGCGCGACTATCAATCCGGGAAGCGCTATCCGCTCTTCGTCGTGCTTCATGGCGGGCCCGCCAACGTCGACTGGCCGCAGCCGGTCCCCTTTTCGCCGTACCCGATGGTGCAGTGGATCGCCCGGGGCGCCTTGATCCTGCAGCCGAACTATCGTGGGTCGGCGGGTTACGGCGAGCGATTCCGATCGCTCAACGTGAGGAACCTTGGTGTCGGCGACATGTGGGACGTCATGTCCGGAGTCGACACCCTGATCCGAAGCGGCATGGTCGACAGCAGCAGAATGGGCGCCATGGGATGGAGCCAAGGCGGCTACATCTCGGCGTTTCTCACGACCCATACGAGCCGCTTCAAGGCAATCTCAGTGGGGGCCGGCATCTCCAATTGGGTCACCTATTACGTTGCGACGAACTTCACGCCTTTCACGCTCCAGTACCTCAAGGCCAATCCCTGGGACGACTTCGCGATCTACCAGAAAACGTCGCCCATGACGACCATCAAGCAGGCCCGGACTCCAACCCTCATTCAGCACGGACAGTTCGACCAGACGGTGCCGATTCAGAACGCCTACGAGCTCTACCGTGGGCTGCTCGATCAGGGCGTGCCGACCGAGCTCGTGATCTACCGCGGCTTTGGGCACGGGATCAACCGGCCGAAGGAACATCTGGCGGCGCTGTGGCACAATTGGCAATGGTTCGGCAGATATGTCTTTGGCGAGGAGGTCGCGATCCCGCTCGAGGAGGCAGCGGTGCCACGAGGGGATCGGTAATGCCTGGCGATTCGGTTCGAGTCAACCGTTAGGTCGAGCCGCCATGGACCGACGCCGCTTTCTCGAGCAGGGCCTGGTCGTCTCCGGCGCGGTAGCCGGTGGCGCGATCCGGCGTCCAGGTCGCTCGGCTCGGAGTTTGGATCGGCCGCGGGGCCCGAGCCGGGCTGTTGCCCCAGGTCGCGAGCGGCTCCGTTTCGATTCCGGCTGGCGGTTCGCGTTCGGTCATGCGCAGGATCCGGCCCGCGATTTCGGGTTCGGCCTGGGCGACGAGATCAAGCAGGCTGGCGCCGTCCGCCTCTCGAGCGATTTCCCCGGTTTCGGGTTCGACGACAGCGGCTGGCGCGTCGTCGATCTCCCTCACGACTGGGCGGTCGAGCTTCCGTTCGAGAACCACGAGGCCAAACGATTTCAGGGATCCAAGCCCGTCGGCTGGCCGTTCCCCGCGACCAGCGTAGGGTGGTATCGGCGGACCTTCACCGTCGCCGACGTGGACCGGGGTCGTCGCCTAACGGTTGCCTTTGACGGGATCTACCGGGACAGCATCGTCACCCTGAACGGATACCTGCTCGGCCGGCATCTCTCCGGCTACACCGGGCAGGAGTACGACATCTCGGACTATGTGAGCTTCGGCGGAAAGAACATCGTGGCGGTGCGGGTGGACGCCACCCAATCCGAGGGCTGGTACTACGAGGGAGCGGGCATCTATCGACATGCCTGGCTCACCAAGACTCATCCGATTCACGTCGTGCCCCAGGGGACCGTGATCCGCTCGGCGGTCGAGCCGGGCCGGGCGGTGATCTCGGTCGGGACGGAGGTCGCCAACGAAAGCGACCAGGAGGCCGCTGCCCGGGTTACGACGACCATTCTCGATCCCGGCGGCGCGAGCGTTGGCTCGAGCGGGGCCCGAGCAGCGCCGATTCCCGGGTGGGAGCATCGCACGCTCGATCAACGAGTGGTCATCGATCGGCCAGCGCTCTGGTCGCCGGAGTCCCCCCAGCTTTACGAGGCGGTGATAGTCGTCGAAGTCGATGGCGTCCAGGTCGATCGGTTCGAGACCCGATTCGGCATCAAGACAATGGCGTTTCACCCCCAACGGGGTTTCCTGCTCAACGATCAGCCGTACGCGCTCCGCGGCACGAACAACCACCAGGACTTTGCGGGCGTCGGTGTGGCTGTTCCCGATGCGATTCACCGATACCGGATCGAGCGGCTCAAGTCGATGGGCTCTAACGCCTATCGCGCGCATCACCCATCGACCGCCGAGTTCCTCGACGCCTGCGATGAAATGGGCATGCTGGTCTTGGCCGAGACTCGCGCGGGGTGGTCCACGCCGCAGGCGCTGGAGCAGCTCGAGTGGATGGTGCGCCGCGACCGCAACCACGCCTGCGTTCTCGCCTGGTCCCTCGGCAATCAGGAAGTCTACGGCGGCACTGAACGAGGCGACCGCATCCTCGCGAGCATGCGGCAGTCAGTCCGAGCGCTCGATCCGGTCCACGCGGTCACGTTCGCGCAAACGGTCAACCCGCAGACCCGAGACTATAGCTACAGCGACCCCACGGTGCTCGATGTGCAGGGCCTGCAGTATCCGAAGGCCGAACAGAGCGACGAGTTTCATCGCCGGTTTCCTACGATGCCCGTCCTTGGTACGGAGGTCGCTAGTACCGTATCGACCAGGGGGATCTACGTCGAAGAAAAGGTGAACGCGCACGTCAGCACGTTCGAGGCGTACGAGAAGAATCGCCCGGGGTGGGGATCGACGCCCGGCCGGTGGATGAGCGCCTTCGCCGATCGGCCGTACCTTGCGGGCGCGTTCGTGTGGGCGGGATTTGATTACCGCGGCGAGCCTAACCCGTACCAGTGGCCCGCCGTCAGCAGCCACTACGGGGTCTTCGATACCTGCGGCTTTCCCAAGGACCATTACTGGTTCTATCGTGCCTGGTGGACGAACGAGCCGGTGCTCCATCTCTTCCCGCACTGGAATTGGTCGGGGAAGGAAGGGCAGGAGCTCGACGTCTACTGCTATACCAACTTGGACCGGGTGGAGCTCCTGCACAACGGCAAGAGCAGGGGATCACAGGACGTTGCCCGCTTCGCACATCTGGTCTGGAAGGTGCCCTATGCGCCGGGGGTGCTCGAAGCCCGGGGCTACCGGAAAGGGAGGCGGGTTATGGTCGCACGGCGAGAGACCACCGGGGAACCCGCCGCCATCCAATTGTCGACCCATCGGCCTCGGGTGGCGGCGGATGGGGAGGATGTGGCGCTGGTCGAGTTCAGGGTCGTCGATGCCAGCAACCGAGTGGTGCCGACGGCCGACAACGAAGTGACTTTCGCTCTCGCCGGACCCGGGCGCATCATCGGCGTCGCCAACGGTAACCCGAGCAGTCACGAGCCGGACAAATCGGTCCGACGCAAGGCGTTCAACGGGCTCGGCCTGGCCATCATCCAGGCCACCACCGAGCCGGGCGAGCTGGTGCTCAGCGCGCAGTCCCCGGGCCTCGCATCCGCTGCGATTACCGTGAGTGCCGGTCCTGCCACCCCGCGTCCCCGAGTTCCCTGAAGGCAAATCAGCGCAACCGTACCATTGCCGGCACTCAGCCGGGCTCGCCGCGGCTCGCAGCGCTTCACGGGTTCGACGCTCGACATGCGGCTGCGCCGCGACGGCGATTCGGGAGGCGGCGGAGGGGAGGTCATTGCCTGATCGGATTTGTCCGTACATACTAGTGACGGGGAGACTCGGCCGTGGCCGGGGTCGCTCAGCCTTCTTGCTTGGGATCCGTCATGCGTCGTCACTTCAGCGATCGCCCTCGCAATGGCCACGATGTCCAGGATACCGGTGACTCGGGAGCTCCCACGTCTCCCGGGAGTAAGGAACCGGCGCACGCCGAACTGCCCGGCGCCATCGCCGACCGCCCGGTCGCTGATCCGTCGTCGTCACGAGCGGGAGCGCCCGCGAATCACCCCGGTCTCGAAGGCGGTCCGACCAGCCGCGAAGTGCGGCTTCAGCTGGTGGTGGGCGACCGACCGGCCGCGCCGGGGTCCGACGAGCCGACCCACGGACATCTGCCCGAGCGCCTATGGGAGGACCGGCCGGTCGACGGGCCGGCCGGGCGGGCTGCCGGGGCGTCGCGCTGGCCTCGGCGGGGCCACTCCGGCGGAGTCGATGAGGACGCCCGCGACGCTGCCGATGCGGCGGCGCTGCGGGCCGGCGATTCGGCTGCGTACGAGATCATCGTTAGGCGATACTGGCCGGTCCTCTGCGCGTATGCGGACCGCGTTCTGGGGGATGTCGACGAAGGTTGTGATGTCGCGCAAGAAGTATTGGTGAGGCTCTGGGAACGGCGCGCCGAGCTGACCGACCTGCGCTCGCTGCGGGCATTCCTGCTTCGCCTGACCCGCAATCTGGCCATTGACGCCCTGCGTCGACGACACGTGAGGAACTCGAGTCGCCGCGGCGCGGAGCGGATACCGGCCGCGCCGCCGGACGAGCTCGCCGAGGAGCGACAGCTGGTGGAGCTGGTGGAGCGGGCGATCCAAGCGCTCCCGCCGAGACGCCGCGAAGTATTCACCCTGGTTCACCTTCAACACCTCAGCCATCACGACGCGGCCAGCGTCATGGGCGTGTCGGTCCAGACGGTCGCGAATCACATGTCCGCGGCCCTCGCGGACCTGCGCCGAGCGCTCGAGCCCGTGGTCGGCAATCCGGCGCCCCGGCGTCCCCGAGACTAGTAGTTCCGGCGGCCGTCGCGCGTCCATAGTCGAACTCCAACGCCAGCCGGGCGATCGGCGCTCATCTCATGAACGACGAACTGCTCCACCGCGTCATCCACGGTGCGGCCTCGACAGCTGAGGACCGAGCGGTTGCGGCTTGGAGGGACGCCGCGCCCGAGAACGAGGCGCACTTTCAGGCGCTTCGGCGAATCCTCGCACTGGCCGACGGGGCGGAGACCCTGCGGGTGCGGCGCCCCGCGCCATCACCCCTCGAGCTGATCCGCCAAGCCGATACTCGGAGCGGCAGGCACCGGTATCACCCGGCGCGCCCTACCTGGCTGGCCGCCGCCGCCGCGGCCGCAGCCGTGTTAGCACTCGGTTTCGCGTGGCGCGCCCCTACCCGGACAGCCGGAGCTCGCTGGATGGGGTACGGCGTCGATGAATTCATGACCGGTACGTCGGAGCGGGCCACGGTGCGTTTTCGCGACGGAACGGTCGTCCGGCTTGCGCCCGAGACCCACCTCCGTCTGACCGGCGGATCCTCTGACCGCGAATTGTCGATCGAGGGCCGAGCCTACTTTGCCGTGGCCCATCAGAGGAACAGCCCCTTCCGAATCCGCACCCGGGCCGGCCAGATGACCGTTCTCGGAACCCGGTTCGACGTCCGGTCCGAGGGCGACCACCTACAGCTGGTCGTCGTCGAGGGACAGGTGGCGCTGGCCGCGGGCGATGACGTCACCGAGGTCCGGGCCGGTGAGTCCATGGAGGTGATCGGAGGAACCGCGCTGCCCGTTAGGCGGGTGGCGGACATCGGCAGTCTGGTGGCCTGGACCGGGGACTTCTTGGCGTTCCAGAACACCCCTCTCCGCGACGCCGTGCGCGAGATCGAGCGCCAGTATCACGTGCGGATCGAAGTGACCGACGCGGAGCTGCTGCAACGCACTCTGACGACCTGGTTCACGGACAAGAGTCTGGACGACGTCATGAAGGTGGTCTGCATCGTGGTGAACGCGCAGTGCACCCAAGGCGGTCGTGGGATCCGGATGCTGCCCCGTTGAGTCTTCTCAGTGTGAATCGCGCGGGAGCCGACATGAGCATCACCTGCCGTAGCTTCGGATGGATCGGGTTAGGTCTTCTCGTCTCGGCGACGCGAGGGCTCGGCCAGGAGTCCGTCTCCCCCAAAGTGGCTGCAGCGACCATCGCGGCCTCCCTGCTTGCTCGACCGGCGCGCCTCGACGTTCAGAGCGTCCCCCTGTCGGAGGCGCTCGCCAGGCTCTCGGACCAGTCGGGGGTGGTAGTCGCTTTCAGCCCGAGCCTCTTGGCCGGAGGCGATGTCATGGTGACCTGCCCTTGCCGACACCGCACCGTCGCCGACGCGCTGCACC
>Ga0187894_10006512_pt1 | contig 11432 bp, 8 predicted proteins | sample GBC1701081metaG_FD_136650 | JGI IMG/M metagenome (GOLD analysis project Ga0187894, IMG submission 136650) | White microbial mat communities from a lava cave in the Kipuka Kanohina Cave System on the Island of Hawaii, USA - GBC170108-1 metaG ...
AATGACGCGCCTCGGTTTCGAGGTCGTCCTCGCCCGCGATTTAACCGACGCCATGTACGACCCTCGCACGCGGCCCTTCGTCAGCCACGCTCGCGGCACCGAGCTGGTCATCGAGCACATCGAATCGATGTGGTGCCCGTCCATCTTGAGCCCGGACCTGACGCGGGTCGTCGCGGGATCGGACGGCCCCGCGAGCGCGGACTAAACTTCGTCGCCTGCCCGCGGCCGCTCGCCGCCTTTCCGCTTCAGGACTCGCAAAAACGTCTTGCGGTCCGCCTGGGCCGCTCGCTCTTCAAAAAACGCCGCCGTATTCATCGCCGAAATCTTTTCCGCCACAGCCATCACAACGAACTGGTTAATACTCGTCCCGTCGGCCTTGCTCAACTTCTCGAGCGCCGCCTTCAACGAAACCGGTATGCGAAGCGGATAGGTGCTCACTTTCGTCGCCATTTTCTCGTCCTTTCCAGCGCCTCTCGCGGGAGCAAAACGTCTATGCCAAATTCACCGGGAATCTTTCCATAATGCCGGACATTGAAAGTAACAATCGCATCGGCCGCGCCATTCACCGCTGTCTCCAAGACCATTTCATCGCCCGCGTCCCGCAACGCCGGCCTCCACCGGAAATGAATCTCAACCGGCTCCGCAAACGAAACGAGCGCATTGACGAATCCGTCCACCTCCACCGCGCTCATGCCTGTCGCCAATCGATGCTCAGCGCGCTGGCAGACATCCTCGTATTCCAGGACCAAAGCGACGCTCAGCAATAACGTCAGATTGCCTTCCGGAAGACTTCTTAATAGTGCCGCCGAAGCTCCTTGCGGGCTCCGTATCCCCGCAACGACGACGTCCGTATCCAGCACCACTCTCAAAATGGAATGATATCACATCGCAGGAAATGTGATATTGCCCTAGCCAACCTCCACGCTTGCCCTCAAATTCGCCACCCCAGCCGTATGCCGCGTATCGGCCACGGAAAAGGTGATCGCGTCCTCCATCCAGTCGTGCCAGGTGCCGTCGCGGTCGTGCGATGCAGCGGTCAACGTATACTCCTGCGGGCAAAGCGCGCAAACAAAACGGAACGTGACGGTTGCTTCCTCGCCGGCATTCTTTCTTCCCAGATTCACAGATTCCAGCTCCGTGTTCGTTCCAAACACATCGAATCCAACGCGGGTGCGAATCATGATGCCGATTACCGGATCATCCACCGCTCCCTCGAACCGCGCGCGAACCCGCACGCCCGCGCGCTCCCCGCTTCGCCAAATCGCCGACGGCCGGTCCTGAGCGTCCAGCGTTTCGATCGACACCAATTTCGCCCGCCCGTCTCCCCGCCGCATAGCAGGCTGCACAGTCTGCTCCTGAGCCCGTCCCCACGCGGCCAGTTTCTCCATGGACGCCCGCTGGTATGCCGCAAGCGCTTCGGCAGGCGCCGCCTGTAAAGCCAAGCGTCCCTCGTCCAGCCACCACACCTCATCGCAAAGGGATTTCAGAATCCGCTCATCCTGACTGGCCAGCAACACCGCCGCGCCGCCGCGCCGCGCCCCTTCGATCTCGCGCCGCAGCCGCGCGCTCTCCGCGATTCCCGCCCGCGCGAAAACGTGATCGAACACACGCGCCCCCTCCGCGACAACCGTGCCGCTCTCCGCCCGCACCGCCCCGGAAGCCAGTCCCAGCACCGCTTCCTGCGCCGCCGCATCGTCGCCCACCAGCCCCACTATCGCCCCCGCGGGCACTTCCGCGCTCAATGTTTCTAGTCCTTTCGCACGTGCGTCACGAAACCAAATAGGCATCAACGCTAGAATAGCGGGATATGGTTCGGAGCCGCCTGTCAGCAGTGTCCCTCCTCGTCCTCCTTGCCGCCTGCAAGGGGCCGACCGAAAAACTTCAACAGCAGGTTTCGAGTGGGGGCCATGTCCAATTGCCCGACGGCCTGGTTGAACTGAAACGCCCCATTGTCATTACCCCGGGTGTGAAGAACCTCGATCTGTCCGGCGGCCCCGGTACCGTCCTACGGCCCGCACCCGAGTTTCAGGGCGCCGCTCTGATCCTCTGCCGCTCCTGCCGCAACGTGAAGCTCCGCGATTTCGGCATCGAGGGAATCGCCGGGGGCGCCCAGCTTCCGGTGGAAGCTGCCCCGGCCGATGTCGCCAATCTCCGCCATTTCAACTCGAACGGCATTGTGATCGACGACGGGGAGAATATCCAGATTTCCGGAATCGCCTTCCGCGACGTGGGCAGTTTCGCCATCATCGGTTCCATCGCGCGCAAGGTCAAGATCGAAAACGTCTCGGTTACCGGCGGCGGTTCGCAAAACGCGAAATCCAAACAAAACACCAGTGGTGGAATTGTTTTTGAGGAAGGTTCAAACGGCGTCGAAGTCCGCAACTCGCGATTCGAAAAGATCTCCGGCAACGCGCTCTGGACGGCGGCCCGTCCGGCGGCCCTTCGCAACGGCAACATCCTTTTCGAAAACAACGACTTTGCCAATATCGGTCACACCGCCATCCACATCGGTTCGGCCAACCGCGTCCGCATCCTCAACAACCGCATCAAACTGGCGGGCTATCCCGTCGAACTCATCGATTCGGCATCGGGCTCGGCGCCCGCCGCCATCGGCACCTCCGGCAAGGTCGACGAAGGGCTGATCGCCAATAACCAGATAGAGGAAGTAAACGGCTACTGCTTTTACCTGAACGGCTTTCACGATGGCGCCGTCCGCGGCAATCGCTGCATCAACCGCGGCAAGCCCGAAGACTATCCCAACGGCGGCTACGGCATCTGGTTCGGCAATCTGTTCCCGGAAATGCGATCCCAACTGAATACCATTCAATCGAACGTGGTGGACGGCGTGCGCCTCGGCGGCATCTTTATGATCGGCGGCGGCCACAAGATCATCGGAAACAAGTTTCTGAATCTGAATCGCGCCCGGTGCCCGGATAACAAAAAGGAATTCGGATGCAACCTCATGCCGGACGAGCCAGGTGTCGTACGCGCAGGCATCTTCATCGGCGACAAGGCCGAGCGTCCCGATCCCGGCACCGACAACCTGGTCGAATCGAACGAAATTACCGGGTACCGCATGAAGACCAACTGCATCATTCTCGCCGACAAGGTGGATTTGACCGCCAACACCGTGCGGACGAATACATGCGCCGACGCCGTTTGGGTCGCCCCGCTCCCCCAAAGCATTTCCAGTAAAGGGGGAACCGACGAGTATCAGGTTTTCCGCCCCTCCGAGCTGAATCCCAGGTAAGCCATGATTCCGGACACCGCCGCGCGCATGCGCGAAGACTGGAACCAGCGCGCTCGCGAGGATGCCCATTATTACGTGGCCTTCGGACGCCGCGATCAACCGGGCGACGAGTTCTTCGACACCGGTCACGAACAGGTGCAAGGCCTCCTCCGCGAACTCAAGCGTTTCCCCGGGCGCAACGCCGGATCGCTGCGCGCCCTGGAAATCGGCTGCGGCCCCGGCCGTCTCATGCGCCCACTGGCGGCGCACTTCGCCGAAGTCCACGGCATCGACATCTCCGACGAAATGGTCGCCCGCGCCAAGTCCAACCTGGCCGCCGTGCCGAACGCACATCCCCGCCACGCCCCCCATTCAAATCTCGATGCTTTCGCCGGCGCATCCTTCGACTTCATCTATTCCTACGCCGTCTTCCAGCACATCCCGAGCCGCGAAGTCGTCATGGGCTATCTAAACGACGCCCTCCGCGTCCTCGCCCCAGGCGGCTTGATCCGAGTTCAAATAAATGGGCTCCCGCAAACCGCCAAGACCTACGACACATGGAGCGGCGTCCGCATCGCCGCCCAGGAAATCCGCGACTGGTCCGCCCAGGCCGGCGTCGCTCTTCTGGCCCTGGAAGGCATGGAGACCCAATACATGTGGGCAACGCTCCGCAAAAATCTCCAGTCTCCTAACTCCCCCCTCCCATCTCCTCCCCCGCGCATTCGCCGAATAACCAATGCCCACTCCTCCGATCCCCTCACGCCCGTCCGCGGCCGTTTCGCGGCTATGTCGCTCTGGGTAGACCGCCTTCCCGAGCAGCCGGATCTAAACCGCACGCGCGTGAACGTCCACGGCAAAGCCGCGACCCTCACCTATCTGGGCCCCCCCGAACACGACGGCCTCCGCCAACTCAATCTTCTGCTGCCCGGCGGCCTTCGAACCGGGCTCGCCCCTGTCGAGCTTTTTCTCGATGGCGTCCACGCGCCCGCTACGACAACGGCCCGCCTCACTCCGCCCGGCCCGGCGGTCCCCCGCATCATGTCTCTGACAGACGGCACGGACCTCATGTCCTCCACGGAAATTTCCAGCGGAACGCTCAAGCTCGTAATAGAGGAAGTAGACGACCCCACGCCGCTTGCCATTGAAATGAACGGCCACCCCGTCCCCAACCGCGACAACTTCCGCACCGACCCGCGCCTGCCGCGCTGGGAGGTAAATTTCCACGTCCCTCCCGCCGTCCAATCCGGCCCGGCGGCCGTCAGCGTCCAGTTAGGCCACCGGAACCTCGGCCTCTTCACCGTGAGCATCCTCTGAAGATAGAGCGACGCCGCTACGTTCCCAAAAGTCCCCCCAGGATCTCCACAATTTCGAACACCGCGTTGTTCTTCACCGCTGCCGCGTTGGCCTTCATCCGCTCCAATTCGCCCGGTTGCAGTAGCTTCTCCACGGCCCCGCGTATCTGGCGAAAGTTCGTCAGCACGATCCCCGCGCCGCGCCCGAGCAGCCAATCCGCGTTATAGCGCTCCTGCGGCAAAGTCCAGGCGTTGCGCTCGACAATCGCCGGAAGCTTCATCGCCATCGCTTCCGATAAACTCCCCGGCCCCGGCTTCCCAATCATGAAATCCGAAATGGCCATGAATCGCGGAATGTCCGAAGTGAACCCCTCCACGTGTATCGGCAGGGCGGGCTTCATCGCCCGAAGCTTCGCTGCCAGGTCTTTGTTATGACCGCAAATCAGAATCATCTGCACCGGCCGCGGTAGATTCTCCAGGCGCTCGACAAGCTTTGTCATCACCGGCGCGCCTTGCCCCCCAAAAAGCACCAGCCCCGTGGGACGCTGCGGATCAAGCCCCAGCTTGCTTAGTTCCGCGCTCCGGTCATAAGCGGGCAGTTCATAGAACATCGGCCGCAAAATCATTCCCGATACTTCATGCACGCGCTCGGCCGCATGACCCATCTCGATCGCCTGCCCGTAAGCGCGCCGCGATCCGCAAACGATGTGCTGCTCCTGCCGCTCAATCCAAAAATGCGGCGGGAAATCCGCAATGTCCGTAATCACCGTCACAAACGGCGTTCGCGGGGTCACCCGCCGCAACGCCTGAAACATCGCCCGGTTGAATTGCGGAATCAGGGAAACGGCAAGATCCGGCACGGCCTCCCGCCAAAACGCCTCGAGCAGACTCACCTGTTCCTTGTGATAGAAACGGATCATCGCATGCATCGCCGGCAACGCCTGCCGCGATCCCAATGTCCAACCTTTCTTCAGGATCAGGTTGTAGATATCCTCAAGCCCGTGTCCCGTAATCACTTTAAGAACATCGATCGAGGACAGAACGTCGTTCAGATTCACCAGCCGCACATCCCACGGACGGTTCTGCTTTTGAATAACAGCTTCGAGCGCGGTCGCGGCGCTGCGATGGCCGCCTCCAGCATTGAAATAAAAGAGGTCTAGGCGAGAGCGGGACAACCTCATATAGTAGGCCATCTAAGGCGAAAAACACAAAGATTCATCTTTGTTTTTTCGCCTTTTCAACGCTTTGTCACATGGAACTTCCATTCTGGTAGTGCGTAGTCTCCTGAGACGAGGCTGTTATGCTTTCAATTACGGTGCGTGATTACATCGCCAACCGCGATCACCGCCTGATGAGGCGAGTGAACAACTGGAGTGCACCTCAGTGGGTGCGGCTGTGGATGATTTGCGCCACGCGAGGCGGCGATGGCTGGCTCTGGTACGCCATGATGGGCGTCATTCTCGCCTTCGGCGGCGATGAGCGCTACCGCGCGACTCTCGCCTGCCTCTGCGCCGGGACTCTTTCTATCGTGAATTATCTTTGGCTGAAGCGCGTCACCAAGCGCAAGCGCCCCTGCCAGATCGAACCGCATTGCTGGGCGCGCCTGCTGCCACCGGATCAATTCAGCTTCCCCTCCGGCCACTCGATGACCGCCTTCGCCGTAGCCACAGTCATCGGATTGTTCTATCCCAGCTTGATGGCAGGAGTCGTGTTCTGCGCTATTTCCATCGCCGCTTCGCGCATCCTGCTCGGCATGCACTTCTTAAGCGATGTCGTTGCCGGAAGCTTGCTGGGCGCAAGCATCGGCTACTGGGCTTACCACTTATTCGCCTAGCGTTATTTTCTTAGCGCCGCGCGCCGCGAAGCCTTCGGACCAAGCAACTTTTCCAGATCCGCGTTGGGCATCGACGCCGTGAAGTTCACCGTATTGCCGCTCGCGGTGACTTGCGCGCTTCCCAGAAAGGCTTGCAGCGGAGACGCCGCCGGTCCGGTTTTAGGAGCGTTCAACACCAGCATCTGGGCAAGGAACTTATAAACATCCACCAGCGCCGTCGCATCCTGCGCGCTGCGCGTCACCGCCTCGCCGCCAACCTGCACGTTCACGCCAAACCGCACGCCACCGGACATTTGCGTAATGGACTGCAAAGCCTCTCCCTTGAACGGGGCCTGCACGTCGGGATTGCCGGAAACGCGCCCGGCGAACTTATCCGGACCGGCATTGGTAACCGCCCAAACGTCATAGCGCGCGGAAGCGTCCTGTGCCTTCGCCGCCAAGTCCGGCAACGTCTTCGAATTCGCACGGTAGCGGTCGATGGCCCCCTTCACCTCCGCCACTTCGCCGCCGAACACCATTCCGCCCGCAAACGCGGCGGCGCCATCCTTGCCTTTGCCATCGACGAAAATATTGATCCCCTGGTACGGCGTTACCGTGGCGCCATGAGAGGTAATCGCCCCCAGAATACGCCCCTCGTCAAACGTCCCGCGCGCGATCACGATCCCGCCGGACTTGCCGCTCGTATTCCGCGAAGCGAAAAGAATTTCCCGCAAATCGCGGCGTGGGTCGAAGCCGGTGAGGTCGATAAACTTCGCCAGGTCCTTTTCCTGAGCCGTCATCCTCGCCAGCATGGCCTCGCCAAACGGCGACACCTTAACTTTGTCAACGTCGGCCCCGGCCAGAACCTGAGCGTCCGGCATGGCCAATTGCAGCATCGCCGTATCCACGGCGGCCAAAGGAAGCGCGGCGAAAAGAGTGGCCGCAAAAAAGGTTTTGAGGGTATTCATGAAACTCCTTACAACACTCTCTACGAACCAGGGTAGCCCCAAGTTCCGGGAAACGAAAGCGTTCCACGAAACCAAAAGCGGCGGCCCCAACGTGGGAGCCGCCGCTTTGTTTAAACTACCCCCTCTCAGGAGTAGAAAACGATCGTGTACCAGTTCTAGAACTGGAACATAACTGTAATGTTCATCAACGGTTGCCCGCCAAGCGACGCCGTGCGCGGCTCGTCGATGATCTTGGCGAACGTAGCCGGGTTGCGGAAGTCGACGTTCGTCGTCGGACCCGTATAGTTATAGGTCTTGAGCGCGTTCTGGAAGTCCCAGCGAAGCTGAGCGTTGTAACGCTCGCCGAACCGGAAGTTCTTCTGCGCTGAAACCTGCGACCAGATCAGCCGCGGCCCGGTGATGAGGTTGCGCCCCGCGCTCCCAACCCGGAAATCGCAATTGGCGCGATTAGAACCCGCCGGCACCGCCGTCACCTGGCCGCAACCGCCGGCCCACGCGAATGCGTTCAAGTCGACCATCTGCGGCCGCTCCGCCTGCACGAAACGGTTCGGTCCGCCGTTGTTCCACTTGCCGTGATCGTATTGTGGATCTCCCACAACGTCCGGACGCCGCGCTCCGGCGAACGTCGGATAGTAGTTGTACACATTGTTGGCGATGCCGAAGTTTAGAGGATTGCCGGACTCGAGCGTCTGAATCCAGGAAAGCTCCCAGCCGCCGAGAATGGTGTTTTTCCATCCGCCGAGCCCGCTCATGAACCTCTTGCCCTTTCCGAATGGCAATTCGTAATTCACCGTTCCGACAAACCGATGGCTGCGGTTGTAACCCGCCACGGCTTTCTCAAGCGACCGGTTCTGGATCGGGGCCACGCCCGAACCCGCATTGTCCGTGTCCTGGCTGTTGATCGCCTTCGAGTAGGTGTAGAAGGTGTTAAAGAATACGCCCCTCGAAAGGCGCTTCTCTAACTTAACCGTGCCCGAATGGAACGTCGAATGTCCCTGGTTCGAACGCAACATGACGTCGCCCAGGTGTGTGTAAGGCCGGTAGTTCTGAGCCGCCGCAAATACGGCGTTTTGCAGCGTCGGATTGCCCGCGCCGAAATCGATGGGAAACGTATTCTGCTGCCACCTTTCGACCAGCCCGACGCCGCCCGATCCCTGGTAGCTCATCTCCACCAGGTAATCGCGCGTGAACTCGTACTGAATGCTCGCGTGCCAGTTCATCACGTAAGGATTCCGCAGATTGGGATCCCACCACTCCACGTTGCGGCTGCCGAAGTTGGTGCCCACGTAAGGAGCGGTGCCGTTCGGGCGCACGCGGAACGCAGGCGGCGTCGTGCCCTGGCTGATGCGATAGATCGGAGTGGGATTTCCCGGCTCCGATTCCTGGTTGATCAGCGCGACATACTCATCGTAGTTGCCACGGTCGGACGGGAACTTCACGTCCACCGTGTAGAAGCCGAAGCCGCCGCGGAACACCCATCTTTCCTTCGGATGCCAGGCGAAGCCCAGCCGTGGATTGAAGTTGTTGTTGTCGCGCTTGTTCAGGCCGCTCGTGGGATGCCCAATCGCCCCCATGCGTCCCGTCACGTCGTCAATCGCGTTCGGATCGAAGTTCGACATCAGCCCGTATTTCGTATTGAACGGGCTCTCGTTCGAATACCGGACGCCCCAGTTGATCGTCAGCGTCGGGCTGAACTTCCAGTCGTCCTGGAAATAGAAGCTATAGATCGAAGAACGCGGCAGCCAACTCGTCAGTTCGCTCCGGAACTGCGCCTGGCTCACATATCCGGTCAGGAAACCCGCGAAGTAGTTGCCCGTCGCGGCAACCAGCGAGCCGTTGGTGTTCAAACCCTGCGTGACGCCATCGAACGAAAACTTCACCGGATTCGCCAGAACCGCGCTGTTCAGACGGAAACGCAGCGTCTCAAACCCCATCTTGTACGCGTGCGAACCCTTGATCACCGACAAGTCGTCGCGGAACGAAAGCGTCTCGTTTACGAGCTGGCTCGGGTTGTTGCCCCACAATCCCCACAAAGTATTGATGGTATGCGCCGTGCGGCCGCTCGTGCGGTCCGCCGCGAATCCCGGCATCAGTTCCGGTCCCACGTTCGGGATGCCCAATTTTTGCGCCCAGTTCTCGCCGAACGAGGGGACTTCGCGGTAATTCTTCCGGCGGTAGTAGCCGACCCGCGCGTCGTTGATGATCGTGGGCCGTATGATCCACGTCTTGCCTGCCGACAGGTTCCGCCCGTAGAAAGGTGCGTTGATGCCGTCGTTAGCGTCAAAGGCCGCCGCGTCATACTTCAAGTTCGTCGGCCGCTGCAAGCCGTTCTGCCGGTTTTCCGTCCAGCTTCCGTAAATTTTGAAATTCTGGCTGAACTGGTGATCCAACCGCACATTGAAATCGTCGAAAAAGACCTTTGCGAATTCTTGCGCGCTGTAATTGCTGACAGGGCCGTTCGTGTTGAATGTGCCCGGCTGGTTCGGAGCCTGCCAGGGATCGAATCCAAGAACGCGTGCCGCTACCGGGTCGATGCGATTCGTCGGAATGCGGTTCCCGGGGAACGCGTCGCGCGCCCACGTCCCGTCCGCGTTCCGCCGCGTCGTCGCCGGATCGTAAATGAGGTTCGCCGTCGGCACGCCGGGGAAATTGAAATCGCCCGCCTTCATCGCCGCCGTCGGGTTGCTCGTCTCCACCAGCGCAACCTTCTTCTCATGTAGCCGCTGATACCCGACGAAGAAAAACGTCCTGTTCTTGATGATCGGGCCGCTGATATTCGCGTCCGGCATCATGAAGAACGTCGGCACGCCCAACTGCGACGTGCGGAACTTGTCAAAAAACAGGCGATGCTGCATCCTGCGCGTGCGCCCGTAAAATGAGCCCATGCCATGAATCTCGTTTGTACCGCTCTTCTTCGCAACGCTGATCACGCCGCCCGCCGAGTGGCCATACTCAGCCGGAGGAACCGTCGTCAGCACCTTTACTTCCGCCAACGAATTCTGCAGCGGCTTCACCGTTCCCGTGCCGCCCATCTGGTCGTTACCGTTCACGCCGTCTTCAAAAATGCCGATCGCTCCCGACCGCTGCCCCGCCAGGTGGTACGCGCCCAAATCGCCGCCATACGCATACCCGCCCGAAGACATCCCCGGCACCAGGTTCAGCGTCGAATTCACGTAGCGCTGATACAACGGCATATCGTAGAGCACCGATCCCGCCACCACCGAGCCCGTCGACGAAGTCTCGGTCTCCAGCAGCGTAGCCGCGCCCGAAACCTCAATCGACTCACTCAAGCTGCCCACTTGCAGCGAGAAGTCGGCGGCGAAAATATCGCCCACGCGCAGTTCCACGTCATCGCGCACGACTTTCTTGAAGCCCTGAGTCTCCACCGTAACGCGGTACCGTCCCGGGTTCAGCGATAGAACGCGATACAACCCCTCCTCGTTCGTCGTCGCCTTAAACGTGAAGTTCGTATCCACCTGGACGACCGTTACGTTCGCGGAAGGAACAACGGCTCCCGTGGCATCGGTTATGCGTCCCGTCAAAGTCGCAGTGCCGATTTGGCCCCACGCGCTGACGGTCAGACCTAGAGCGACAGCTATAACTTGTGAAATTTTCTTCATTTAAACCCAACTTGTTTCGATTGTGCAAACACACACGTCAAGTGGCCGGAGTATATAACAAACGATCGTGGGTGCCAACCGATGAACCCCAAAAATTTTCAACTGTGCCTCGCCCTTGCCGGTTTGCTGCCGGTGATTCAATTATCCTAGTCACCATGCGCCCAGCCGCCCTCGCCGTCTTCGCCCTGACGCTCGCCGTCTGCCGCAATCCTCAAGACGCTCAAACCCAGCGCGAAAACGACTTCCGCCAGATGCTCACCGGCGCGAAGCTGAGCGGCAAATTCACCATGAAAGGCAGCGATCGCATCCGCGAAGACGCCTACGAAATTTCCAGCGTCACCAAACTCCCCGGCGGCGTCTGGACTCTCCAATCCCGCATCAAGTACGGCGAAAAGGACGTCACCATCCCCGTCCCCGTCCGCATCGAATGGGCCGGCGACACCCCCGTCCTTCAACTAACCGACGCCACCCTCCCCGGCCTCGGCACCTACACCGTCCGCCTGCTCTTCT
>Ga0187894_10006513_pt1 | contig 11430 bp, 14 predicted proteins | sample GBC1701081metaG_FD_136650 | JGI IMG/M metagenome (GOLD analysis project Ga0187894, IMG submission 136650) | White microbial mat communities from a lava cave in the Kipuka Kanohina Cave System on the Island of Hawaii, USA - GBC170108-1 metaG ...
CAGCGTGAATTAAGGGCAGGGGCCGCGCGTCTGAGAACGCGTGGGACGCACTAGGTGGAGCGCACTGACCGCGAGCTTGCACGGGCAAGCAGCAACGGTGACCGGGACGCCTTTCGCGAGCTCGTCGAGAGGTATCAGCGGAAGATCGTCGCCGTGGCCACCGGTATGGTCCACAACCCCGACGACGCCCTCGAGATCGCCCAGGAGACCTTCGTCAAAGCCTACGAGAATCTCCCCCAGTTCAAGGGCGAGTCGAGCTTCTATTCCTGGCTCTATCGAATCGCCTTCAACCTGGCCATCGACTTTCAAAGGCGCGAGCAGCGCCGGCCGACGGTTGCGATCGATGAGCGGCCCGGTGGCGGCGGCGAGGACATCGAAGCCCCCTCGGGTGATCACTTGCCGGCGGATCCGTTCAAGCGGGTGGCCGCAAAAGAGATTGGTGACAAGGTGACACAGGCGATCGGCGAGTTGACCCCCGATCACAAAGCCGTCATACTTCTGCGCGAAGTCGAAGGCCTCTCCTACGAGGAAATCAGCAGGGTAATGCAGTGCTCGAAGGGCACGGTCATGAGCCGTCTGCACTACGCGCGCAAGAAGTTGCAGAGCAAGTTGCGAGATTGCCTGTGAGTTTTTCCGTAACGCGAGCGTGTTAGACGTCTTATGATCAACACCACGTGCCGCGAGGTGCATAACCTTCTCGAGCTCTTCTTCGACAGTGAGCTCGAACCGCGCCAGATGCGGGCCGTGGCCCTGCACAGCGCGACTTGTCCCAGTTGCGAGGAGGAGTTGCGCCAGCTCGAGCGGCTGCAGGATCTGGTTTCCCGCAGCGTCAACGAGCGCGTCGACGAGGTGGAGTTGGGCCAGATCTGGTCCGGTATCGAGCATCGCCTCCGTCCCCGCCGTACGCCATGGACGCAGCGGGCACGCGACTGGATGAGCGAGCGCGAGCTCGGCTGGGCCTGGCCCGCCTTCGGCGCGATGGCCGCTGCGGCAGCCGCGGCGGTGATCGCCTTCAGCTTCTCGCAGTCGCCCACGGTCAAGTCGATCGAGACGGCGTTGGTCGACAACCCCGTCAGCGTGCACGAGATCTCGAGCGACAGTCACGTCGCGCTCCTCGGCGAGGCGGACACCTTGTTGCTCTGGGTCGATCACGAGCTCGCTGGCGATGCGACCAACACGGCCGAGCCGGTGAACTTTGAGGAATTCGAATGAGTCTTCGCGCCGTAACCGGTTGCGCCGTGCTGGCAGCCGTCGCGTGCGCCGTTCCCGAGCTGAGCGAAGCCGGCGAGATGGTCGCACTGCGAGTCAACTGCGTCCTCGCCAGCAACAGCGGCCAGGAGTTCGATCAGCGCCTCGGTGAGCTCAAGCCGCGCCTCAACCGCCTCTTCCGTTACACTTCGTACAACCTGGTGAAGGAGAAGCGGGAGAAGGTCACGGTCGGCGGCAAGCTCATGTTCGAAGTACCCGGCGGACGTTACCTCATCGTGCTGCCGAAGCAGTTCAGCAACGACGGCAGCGTGCAGATGAAAGTGGTGCTGCTCGAGAACGGGCGGCCCATCGTCAATACCGACATCTCGTTGAAGAAGAGCGCGACCTTCATGGTCGGCGGCCCGCAACACAACGACGGTGCGCTGATCCTGGCGATCGCCGCGGACGACGTCGTCGACGAGCCGAACGTCCCCGCCGCTGCCGCGCCGCCCGCGGCCCAACCCGCGGCCGTGGCGCCGAAGTGATGGCCTCGCCGGTCGACCTCGTCGACGCCCTGCGCGAGGGTTGGCAGTCGTTGCAAGCGTGGGCGGGCTTCTGGGGTCCGGTGGTGAAGTTGCCGGTGCCGCTGGCGCTGCAGCCGCTCGCGGTTCTCGGCACGATCCTCTCGATCGCCGCGATGACCGGCCTCGCGCTCAGTTCCCTCGCGCTCTTCATCACCAGCGCGCTGCTGCTCTACCTGATCGTCACCCAGATCTTCGGGATCGAGATCAGCCTCGCCGTCTGAAGAGAGCAGGACTGAGGCCCTCAGTCCTAATCACTTCTGGCGGTAGTGTTGGATGAGGATGTCCGCGATCTCGGAGCGTAGGATACGCCCGTCGGGATGCTCGCCGGAGCCGAGCAGCTCGCGGATCTTCGAGCCCGAGATGCTCACCGGCTTCTCTCCGGCGTGATTGTCGATCAGGTCGACGCGGCTGGCGCTCTCGAAGTAGGCGGCGAAGCCGATGTTGCACGGGCGGATGCGCAGATCGCCCTTCAGGTTCTGGAAGATCTCCTGCGCGTCGAAGTCGCCCCAGATCGGCTTGCCGTCGTCGAACGGCGCGTCGGCGTGCTTGCGCCCGATGACGATGTCGGTGAAGCCGAGATTCTGCCGGTAGACGCCGTGCATCACGGCTTCCTTCGGCCCGCCGTAGAGCATCTTGATGTCGAGACCGACGAGCTCGAACACCTCGGTGAGGTCGTAGCCGACCTTCTTCCACAGCGCTTCGTCCTTGTCGCCCTTGCCGAGCAGCTCGAGGTCGTGCAGGGCGCGATAGCAGCGCATGCGCACGCGCGCCGGCACGTCGTCGCCCTTGAGCTCACCGACCAGCGGGTTCAGCACCACGCCGGCGAAGTGGCCCTCGCGCGTCAGTCGCTCCACTCCAGCCACCAGCGCGTACTCGTGCGCGCGGTGCAGCGGGTTGCGCGTCTGGAAGGCGAGCGCCCGCTCCCAGCGGCGCTCGGCGATCAGGGTGCGCACCTGCCGTGGCGAGAGCACGAACTCGGCGTACTCGGGATCGACGTGCGCCGGCAGCACCCACAGCTCGCCGCCGACCAGTTTCGGGTGTGGGTCGTCGTGCACCATGTGGCCGCCGGGATGATCTGCGCGCGCAGTGCCGTAGAATTTCTCGACGTGCTTCGCCTTGTCCCAGTCGAAGACGTCGCTGACGCGAATCACCGCGACGATCGAGCCCTCTAAGGTCAGCGCCGCGGCGTGCCCCACCTTGAGCCGCTTCGCCTCCTCGAGCGTCACCGGCAGCGCGATCGGAGCCGTCCAGGCATAGCGCCGGAAACCGAACTCGAGCGCCTCGTTGTCGAGAACGGAGTGCCAGGTCTCCTCGTCCATGAAGCCTGTCAGGGGTGAGAGTGTGCCGTCGGCGATGCGGTGCACGGTGGCGAGATCCGCCTTGCTGACCTCGATCCGGGGCAGCTCTCCGGCTTCGGCGAGGAACTGCTTGCGGCGCGAAAGCGGTACGACGCGATTGACCGGAGCCTCGAGGCCGCCGTGAACGGGAACCAGATCGGGCATGTCCTATCTCCTGAGTTTGTTGCGACGGCCGCGGTGGCAGCCGCGCACCGAGGCTCAGTCCTCCATGATCTTCACTTCACATCCGGGTAAAGCGGGGAGTCTAACCGGTGCGCTGCGGGAGAGGAAGCGCGTCAACCACGATTGCTTTTCGGCCACCAAGACGGCGGTGATGATGCCGTGCTGACGCGCCACACGAGCGCAGACCTCGGTCGGGTCACCTTCCTCGACGAGGGTGGTGCAGGGAACGCCCCGGCGCCGCGCCTCTTCCGCGACCAGGCCGACCTGGCGCTCGGCAAAGGAGCGCCGCTCCTGCTCGAGGGCCTCGACGACGTCGTCGCTGACGCGTTCACCGACGAAGCCGACGTCGGCCAGGGTACGTGCCACGGTCTGATGCGCGTCGGGATCGAGCACGGCGAGTGCGACCAGACCCGCACCCCGCTCGCGCGCGCGCTCGAGAGCGTAGGCCGTCGCGTGTGGCGCTTCGTACTCCGGCATGACGAGGAGCAGAACGTTCTGACTCATGGATGCCCCGCGAGATTGAGGCCGATGAGCGGCCAGTAAAAGTTGGCGACCAGATTGAAAACCACCCACGAGCTGGCGGCGAGAATCACGCCGGGAACCACCATGTCGCGGATGCTGAGATAACCCGAGGAATAGGCGATCGCGTTCGCCGGAGTGCCGATCGGCAGCGTGAAGCCGAGGCCGGCGGGCACCGCGACCGCGATGGCCATGATCGACGGATCCATGCCGAACTGCCGCGCGATGCCGAGGCTCACTGGGAAGAGCAGCGCCACGACCGCCGAGTTGCTCATCGCCTCGGTCAGCAGGATGCTCAGCAAGGAAAGGAAGGCAACGACGCTGGCCCCGCCGATCGCCCAGCGGCTGATCGTGACGCTCGCGAGCCAGCCCGCCGCCCCCGACTTGTCGATCGCGGCGCCGAGACAGATGGCACCGCCGTACATGAGGATCACGCCCCAGTTCACGTAGCCTTCGACCTCGCGCCAGGTGACGAGGCGGAAGACGAAGAGGACCACCACCGCACCCAACGCCACGTTTGCCAGGCCGAACTCCTCGCCGAGCAGGATCCACGCGAGCAGAGTGGCCACCACGACCACGCCGATGCCGAGCTCGTCGAGCCGGAGCCTTCCCAACTTGGCCGTCCGTTCGCGCAGCGCCTCGTCGGCTTCGCGCACGCTGCCGATATCGATCGGAAAGAAGGTAACGATGACGAGGTAACAGATCAACAACATGACCGGCACCAGCGGCAGCACCGTCAGCGACCACTCGACGAAGGAGAAGGTCTTGCCGGTGGCCTCCTTGAGCATGCCCAGCGCCAGCGGCGCGCGCCCGCCGCCCAGCAGGGTCGCCACGCCGCCGATCGTCGTTCCCCACGCCATCGCGAGAAAGAGAGCGCGGCCGTAGTTGCTGCGCCGCGGGTTGAGGCGCAACACGCGCGCGATCTCGATGATGATGGGGAAGTTCATCGCCGCCACCGCGTGCTCCGACATGGCGAAGGACATCACCGCGTTGAGGATGAGCACGCTGACGAGAAGCGTGCGCGGCGTCTGTCCGAATCGGCGCAAGATGAACAGAGCCAGACGCGTGCTGAGGCCGCTCTTCATCAGCGCTGCCGCGAGAATGAAAGCGCCGAGGATGAAGAACACCGCCTCGTTGCCGAAGAGGGAATAGGTCTGCCCCGTCGTCATCACCCCCGACCATGGCAACAGGATGATCGCCAGCATGCTGGTGATCATCAGCGGGAGCACTTCGAAGACCCAGAAGAAGACGCAGAGCGTGAAGACCGCGAGCGCCCGTTGGCCGGTCACCGAGAGGCCCTCCGTCGGCGCCGCGGTCAGCACGAGCCAATAGGCGACCGCGCCAGCGACCAGGAAGAAGAGCTGCCGGCTGCGCGAGAGGAGCACCAACAGCAGGGGTCGGGTGTCGACGACGTACTCGGAGCCGGCCATGGTCGTGCCGCCGGTCTGGCTAGAGATGCGACGAGTCGAAGGAGTCGCCGACGCGGCGGACGCGCAAGCGCCGCCGCAGGCGGGAAAGGTTGCGCGCCGTCAGCGATCCGACGCGGGTGCGATAGAAGCTCTGCATCACGCTCATGCGAGCGTCGTCGCTGGCGAAGAAGCGTGCTTCGAGCGGGGTGATCGCGAAGCTCAGGTCGCGCACCCAGCCCATGTTGATCCTGGCGTCGCGCACGGCGTTGAACAGATGCGCCAAGAGCGCCGCCCGATCCGTCACCGGTGTAGCCGGCGCCCCATTGCTCGAGCGTGGCAGAGAAAGGACCGGCAAGACGCCAATCGAGGTGAGCTCGTCGATGCCGGCTCGCGTCGAGGCCGGCGCTTCGAGGCCGAGGATCAGATCGCTCCACACGGTGCCGCTCGGAAAGATCGCCGCGGCGCGGCGCAGTGCCTCGTAGTAGCGTTCGCGGCCGATGCGGCGCACGCGTTCGCCGCAGTAGCGTTCGAGCGCAGCTGCGTCGTGGATCTCGACCGAGTAGCTGAGAGCGTCGACGCCGAGGGCATAGGTCTGATCGATCCAACCGTCGCTGCGCGGCGGGTGGAGCTGGACGGCCACGAGGGTGTCGAAGTGCCGCTTCACCGCGCGCACGTAAGGCTCGAGGAAGACGATGCCGCCGTCTTCCTCGCTGCCGTTGCCGGCGTTGAAGTAGACGAATTCAGCGGCGCCTTCGGCGAAAGCGGCGCGCACGACCTCGACCACTTCGGCCACCGCAATCGCCGGCGGTTGATCGGCGGTCGGCGGCGTACCCGTCGCACAGAAGGAACATGGGGCGCCCCAGAGCGCCAGGCTGCATGGAGTCGACGGGCTGATGACGAGCGAGCCCCCGAACACGCGCGCGATGCGCCACATCGGCGTGCCGGCGCTGGTCGTGCGGCGGTAGAACTCGGGCGGTGGAACCAGCCGCACCTCGACGCGTTCACCGCCTCGCCAAGCCAGCGTATGCGTGTCGCCCTCGACCAGGAGCGTGTAGGGCGAGTCGGATTCCTGAGGGCATAGGGGCACGCTCGCCCACAGATCGCCGGGCAGGAGCAACTCGATTCCGTCGGTGACGGAGGAAGCGCGCACGAGATCGCCGCGGCCACTCGCAGGCCAGACACCGTGCGTGGCCAGCTCGAGCTTGAGCTCGGCCGGGTTCATGCGCGCTTCTCCGGGCAACCGGGGTTGCATGTCACGCGTTCAGTACGAATCTCATGCGCCAGCGGTGCGTAGGTAAGACGTTTGCCAAACAACGGAGTGCCGACGTCGAGGATGAGCTTGATTGCCTCGGTGACCGCGAGCGCGGCGATGAACGTGCCGGCACTGCTCGACCGCGGTGCGCTCGTCGTCGCTCGCGAGCAACGCGGGCAGGCCGAGGCCGGATGTCGCGACCAAAGGGCGGTCAGTGCAGTCTCGCGCGCTCGGCACTCGGCCAGAAGGATCGGAGCACCCTCCTCCCAGAACGGCTCGATCGCATCCACGGCGGAGTCGATGGCCAGGGCGACGCATCGATCGCCGCGAGGCGCGGCGGTCGAAATCCGGCAGTCGGGATTGAGCTGCGCCAACTCTTCGACGAGCTCGGCCGGAACCGCGGGAGACGAGCTCAAGTCCCCGACGCCGGCGGCGACGAGATAGCGCACCGCCCACGCCGCGATTGCGCCGGTGCCGAGGAGGTGCACCTTCGCGGCGAGGAGCCGCTCCTGCCCCGCGCCGCCGACCTCGGGAAGAATGATCTGCCGGCTGTAACGGTCGACCTGCTCATCGGACAGCGGCATCGGCGCGGCAGCTCGGAATCTACTCGATGACGTTCTTCTCGATCGGCTCGACCTGCACCCCCTGCTCACGCAGCCACGCCACCGCCTTCTCCACTTCGTCCGGTGCACCGTCGAGTTCGAGCGCCACCAAGCCCATGGTCTCGGAGATGTTCGCGCCGCGAATGTTGGTAACGACGTCGAAGCGCTGCCCTACGACGTAGATCAAGGGCTCCTTGATCAGATCGGTCGGATAGGTGAGGTACACCTTCTCGCGCACCCGCGGCGCGCTCGCGCGAGCGCTCTTCATCGGCCGCCGGCCCCGTTGGTCTCTAGCCATTCTCGCCATCCCAACCAGAGGTTCGTGCTCAAATAGCGGTCGCCGAAGTCGGGAGAGATCACGACGATCACACCTTCCTCGAGCTCACGCGCCACCTCCAGCGCCGCCCAGATCGCCGCCCCGGTGGACTGGCCGACCACGATACCCTCATCCCGGCCGAGACGATAGACAGTCTCGTACGCGGCTTCGGTCGGGATCGGCACCTTCCGGTCGAGCTCTTCCTCGTGGTACACGCCGGGCACGATCGACGAGGCCATGTGCTTCAGCCCCTCGAGCCCATGGAAGGCATCCTCGGGCTCTGCCGCGATCACCTGGATCGCCGGATTGCGCTGCTTCAGGTAGCGGCCGGTTCCCATGATCGTGCCGCCGGTGCCGATGCTGGCGACGAAATGCGTCACCGTACCGCGCGTCTGCTCCCAGATCTCCGGACCGGTCGACTCCATGTGCGCGCCCGGATTCCATTCGTTGAAGTACTGGTCGGGCTTGAAGTACTTGTCCGGCTCGCGCTCGATCATCTGGCGCGACAGACGGATGGCGCCGTCGGAGCCCTCCATCGGATCGCTGAAGACAACCTTGGCGCCGAACGCGTGCAGCACGATCTTGCGCTCGCGGCTCACGTTCGACGGCATCACCAGCTCGACCGGATAGCCGAGCACCGCGCCGACCATCGCCAGCGCGATACCGGTATTGCCGGAGGTCGAATCGAAGATCGTCTTTCCAGCGCCCAGCTTGCCGCTGCGCAGACCGTCTCGTACCATCCACAGCGCGGCGCGGTCCTTCACCGAGCCGCCGGGGTTGAAGCCCTCGAGCTTGGCGTAGATCTTCACCCGCGGCGAGACGTCGTTCCCGATGTGGCGCAGCAGCAGCAACGGCGTGTTGCCGACGAGCTGCAGCACGTCGGCGACACGAACGAGCCCGCTCTGCGGTTCGCCCGGGCGCGCCTCGGGTGATGGGGAGCTCGATAGCATCGCTCACCCGCCGGCGATCGCCGGGACGATGGAGACCTCGTCGCCGTCCTTCACCGGCGTCTCGAGCTCGCTCAGGAAGCGGATGTCGTCGCCGTTGACGTAGAGGTTGACGAACCGACGCACCTTTCCTTCTTCATCGCAGATGCGCTCCTTGATGCCTGGATACTGGCGCTCGAGATCGTTGACGAGGGCAGCGACGTTGGCCGCGCTGACGTTGACCTCCTCCGAGCCACCCGTGAAGCGCCGCAGCGGCGTCGGAATTCGTACGCGAATGCTCATCATACCTCCCTCGAACAATTTTGAATGGTGAATGCTGAATTTTGAATTGCGGAATCATTCAACATTCAAATTCACCATTTATCATTCCAGATTTGCGGCCTTTCGCCCCGCTTCCGCCGTCAGCATGTTGTAGAGCTGATCGAACTCCTGCAAGCGGGCGCTGATGTGAAATGGCTTTTCGACGATCTCGGTGACCGCTTCGAGGGTCTTGTAGCCGTTGCCGGTGACGCTGATGACGATCGACTCGTCGCGCGGGATGCGCCCGGTCTCGATCAGCTTCTTGGTCACGGCCACGGTGGTTCCTCCGGCGGGCTCGGTAAAGATACCCTCTGTGCGCGCCAGGAGTCGAATGCCCTCGACGATTTCCTGATCCGTGACCGACTCGCCCCAGCCGCCGGACTCGCGCACCGCCTTGAGGACGTAGTACCCGTCGGCCGGGTTGCCGATGGCGATCGACTTGGCGATGGTGTTCGGCTTCACCGGGCTGATCAGATCGCTGCCGCGATGCAGCGCCTGCACCACCGGGGCGCAGCCCCCGGCTTGCGCAGAGTAGATTTTGAACGGCTGGTTCTCGACCAGGCCGATCTCCTGCAGCTCGTGGAACGCCTTCGCCACCTTCGGCAGGATGGTACCGCCGGCGGTGGGTACAACGATGTGTCGCGGCAGCTTCCAGCCGAGCTGCTCGGCGATCTCGAAGCCGTAGGTCTTCGCGCCCTCGGTGTAGTAGGGGCGGATGTTCACGTTGACGAAGGCCCAGCCGTATTTGTCGGCGATCTCGCTACAGAGCCGGTTGACGTCGTCGTAGTTGCCGCGGATGCCGACGACGCGCGGGCCGTAGATCGCGGACCCGATGATCTTCCCCTGCTCGAGGTTGTCGGGGATGAAGACGTAACAGTTCAGCCCGGCGCGAGCCGCGTGTGCCGAGACGCTGTTGGCGAGGTTGCCGGTGGAGGCGCAGGAGACGGTGTCGAAGCCGAACTCGACCGCCTTCGAGATCGATACCGAGACGACCCGGTCCTTGTACGAGAACGTCGGGTGATTTACCGAGTCGTCTTTGACGTAGAGCTCCTTCACGCCGAGTAGCGCGCCCAGTCGCTCGGCGCGTACCAGCGGCGTGAACCCCGAATGGAGCCCGACGCGCGGCTCACCGCGCACCGGCAAGAGCTCGGCGTAGCGCCAGAGATTGCGCGGGCGGCTCTCCACCCGCGCCCGCGTCATCACCTTGCGGATCGCGTCGTAGTCGTAGATCACCTCGAGCGGACCGAAGCAGGTGTCGCAGACGTGCAACGGCTCCTCGGGATACGCCTGGCCGCATTCGCGGCAGCGAAGACCTTTGACGTAGCTCATGGCTCTCTCCGTTCTGACTCGAGCGCCGCGTTCGTCGAGATCGAACGCGAGCGTCGCTCTCCACATGCGGGACATCGCGGATTGCGATAAAGCGGCACGGCGCGCCAGCGGGTCTCGAGCGCGTCGTAGGTGAGCAGTCGATTCGTCAGCAAGCCCGGTTCGCCGAGCAGAAACTTGACTGCCTCACCCGCCTGCACGGCGGCAATGGCGCCGACCACCGATCCCATGACGCCGGCGATCTGACACGTGGCCAGATCGTCGTCATCCGGAATCGTTGGGAAAATGCAGCGGTAGCAGGCGCTGATGCCGGGGAGCACCGTGGTCGTCTGTCCCGACCAGCCGACCACACCGGCGTGCGAGTACGGCTTGTCGTAGGCGACCGCGCCGTCGTTGATCAGGAACTTCGCCGCGGCGCCGTCGGTGGCGTCGATGACGAAGTCGTAGTCGGCAAACAGACGCGCGAGATTTCCTTCGTCGACGTCGTGCGGATGGCACTCGACCTCGAGCTGCGGCCGCGCCCGACGCAAGTAGGCAGCCGCCGAGTCGACCTTCGACCAACCAATGGTCGCCCCGCTGTGCAGGATCTGTCGCTGCAGATTCGAGAGCTCGACACGGTCGGCGTCGGCGAGGCCGATGGTGCCGACACCGTGCTCCGCGAGCGAGAACGCCGCGGCGCATCCCAGTCCGCCGGCGCCGACGACCAGCACGCGGCCGTGGGCGAGGCGGGCTCGCGCCGTCTCGTCTTCGTCCGGTTGTCTCGCTTCTTCTCGCATGAAAACAAAAACCTCTTCCGGAAAGATATTCGGAAGAGGCTTGTTTTCGTCTCTACCTTATCTTTCCGGTGCCCCTCGCGGGCCTCACCAGTCGGATTTAGCACCAGCGCCCCGGGGTGTTCATTCCAACCGGGACCGGTTGCTGTGGCGTCTTCGGGCCTGTCCCTCAGCCACTCTGGATAAGGTTGTATGTCGGTCTTGTCTCTGGTTGCTCGGTGTACCTCGATGCGCGGACGCTAACCGATGCCCCTCGGGCAGTCAACCGCGCCGGCTCCACGGCCGTGACGGCTGATCTACTGCACTTTCGCCGCCTCTTCCGCAACGATGGCGGCCGGCAGGGGCAGGTAGCCGTCCTTCACCACCACGTCCTGTCCTTCCTTCGAAAGCACGAAGCGGATGAACTCGCGGGTGAGCGGGTCCATCGGCTTGTCCGGAGCCTTGTTGACATAGATGAAGAGGAAGCGGGTGAGCGGATAAGTGCCGTCGTAGACGTGCTCGGCGTTCGGTGTCACCGCCGACTCGCCGTCCTTCGCCGAGAGCGCCAGCGGCTTCACGCCCGACGTGCGGTAGCCGATGCCGCTGTAGCCGATGCCGGCACGATCCTCGGTGACGCCCTGGACCACCGACGCCGACCCCGGCTGCTCCTTCACCTCGTCCTTGTAGTCGCCGTTGCCGAGCGCGTGCTCTTTGA
>Ga0187894_10006514_pt1 | contig 11427 bp, 7 predicted proteins | sample GBC1701081metaG_FD_136650 | JGI IMG/M metagenome (GOLD analysis project Ga0187894, IMG submission 136650) | White microbial mat communities from a lava cave in the Kipuka Kanohina Cave System on the Island of Hawaii, USA - GBC170108-1 metaG ...
CACCGGCGCGATCGCGGACTCGATCAACTACGCGATCGAGGCGTTGCGCGAGCTGGTCACGACCATCAACGATTCGGCGATTCACCTCGAAGGCGCCACCAAACAGACGCAGGCGCTCGCGGGTCACCTCGCGAAGTCGAGCGGCGCGCAGTCGAAGCAGATCGCTTCGGCGACGGATTCCTGCGGAGCGCTTGCGGCATCCACCGAGGAAGTCTCGGGCAATGCCGAACGCGCTTCCGACGTGGCTCGCCACTCGGTCGACGTCGCGCACAAGGGCGGCGATGCCGTGAGGCGCACGATCGACGGCATGAACGCCATCCGCGAGACCATCCAGGAGACCTCCAAGCGCATCAAGCGCCTCGGCGAGAGCTCGCAGGAGATCGGCAACATCGTCGAGCTGATCAACGACATCGCCGAGCAGACCAACATCCTCGCGCTCAACGCGTCGATCCAGGCGTCGATGGCCGGCGAGGCGGGGCGCGGCTTCGCGGTCGTCGCCGACGAGGTGCAGCGGCTCGCCGAGCGCGCCGCCAACGCCACCAAGCAGATCGAGGTGCTGGTGCGCACGATTCAGACCGACACCAACGAGGCCGTGGTCTCGATGGAACGCAGCACCACGGACGTGGTGGGCGGAGCGCTGCTGGCCGAAAACGCCGGCGCGGCGCTCGAGGAGATCGAGCAGGTCTCCAACCAGATCGCGAGTCTGGTGCAGAACATCTCGGGGAGCGCGCGCGGCCAGGTTTCGGCTGCGAGCAACATCACCCGCAACATGCAGGTGCTGCGCGAGATCAGCTCGCAGACAGCCGATTCGACCAGCGCCACCTCGCAGGCCATCGGCAAGCTCGCCGAGCTTTCCGGCGGGCTGCGCAAGTCTGTCTCCGGCTTCCGCCTGCCCAACTACGTACCGCCGCAGGCGCCGGCCGCAATGCAGCCCAAGGCCGTCGAGCGTGCCGTCGGACCGGCACCGACGCCGGGAGCTGGACCGCGCAAGGTCAGTGCCGGTGGTTGACGTCATAACAGGGAGGCGATCGGCGTTGCACGACGTGCCATGGCATGAGTGAGGTTTCCGCACAAACGCTGCACGTCGTCAGCAAGGAGCTGGCGACGACGCTCAACGACGCCCGCGTCGCCCTCGAGAATTTCGCCGAGCACCCGGACAATTCCCAGCTGCTCGTGGCCTGTGCCGCGCACTTGCACCAGGCGCACGGTGTGCTGCGCCTGGTGGAGGTCTACGGCGCCTCGCTGCTCGCGGAGGAAATGGAGCAGGTCACCCGCTACCTCATCACCTCCGAGAAGAAGAACCAGACCGAGGGCCTCGATGCGCTGATGCGCGCGATGGTCCAGCTGCCCGCCTACCTCGAGCGCGTGCTCTCCGGCGGCCGCGACCTGGCCCTCGTACTGCTGCCCCTGCTCAACGACCTGCGTGCTGTCCGCGGCAATTCGCTGCTCTCGGAAGGCACGCTGCTGCTCCTGAATCTGCGCTCCGACCAGCAGGCCGCGCCGATGCCGCCGCGCGCCGGCGAGCCGCCGATGACGGTGACGCAATGGTCGCGCCGCCTGCGCTCGCGTTTCCAGGCCGGCCTGATCGGCTGGATCCGCGGCGAGCGCACCGCGCAGAACCTGGAGATCCTGTCGCGCGTCGCCGAAAAACTCGAGCAGGTTGCCACCACGCAGCCGGTGTTCCAGCTCTGGTGGGTCGTCGGCGCCGTGCTCGAGGCGCTGCGCGAGCGCGGGCTGGCGGAGAGCGCGACGGTCAAGCGTCTCATGGGTCTCGCCGACCGGCAGATCAAGCGCCTCTACGACCTCGGCGAGACGCGCTACAGCGAGAACCCGCCGGTCGACCTGCTCAACAACCTGCTGTACTACGTCGCGCGCGCCAGCAACGCCGGCGCTCGCGTGATGGCGGTGCGCGCCTCCTTCAAGCTCACCGAGCTGCTGCCCGTGGACGACTCGGTCGAGCAGGAGCGCGAAAGCCTGTCGGCACCGAGCGTCAAGCTGATGCGCACGGTCGGTGCCGCCATCAAGGAAGACCTGACGAAGGTGAAGGACGTGCTCGACATCTTCGTGCGCAAGGGCGGCACGCAGATGGAAGAGCTCGCGCCGCAGATCGAGCTGCTCAAGAAGATCAGCGACACGCTCGGCGTGCTCGGGCTCGGCGGCTTGCGCACCAAGGTGCAGAACGAAGTGCAGGAGCTGCAGACACTGGTCCAGGGCGGCGGACAGCCCACGGAGTCAGTGCTGGTGCAGATGGCAGCGACGCTGATCAGCGTCGAGGACAGTCTCGACGATCAGCTGGTGCGCCTGATTCTCCCGGGCACCGCGCCCGCGCCGTCCGAACCGGATTCCGAGGTGGTGTCCGCCGACGATACGGACTACCGCCAGGTGACGGAGGCGGTGCTGCGCGAGTGCATCGTGAACCTGGCGCGCGTGAAGGAAACTATCTCCCAGGCGCTGCAGAAGCCCGGCGAGACTCAGGGCCTCGATGCGGTGCCGCAGCTTCTGCGCGGCATCAACGCCGGCCTGCTGATGCTCGGCAAGGGCCGCGCCGTGGAGATCGTCGAGAAAGTCGGCGAGCACCTGCGCTCCATGCTGGAATCCGGCTCGCGCCTGTCCTCCGATCGTCTCGACCGCATGGCCGACGCGATCGTGAGCATCGAGTACTACATGGAAACGGTGCAGAGCGGCCGCGCCGATCCGTGGTACATGCTCGACAACGCCGAGAGCTGCCTCAAGGCGCTCGCGGAAATTCCGGCGGCGATCCCCACCGGTCTGCCGGACGATGCCGGCGTTCACACGCGCACCATCGCTCTCGATCGCACGGCGCAGGCTGCCGACGCGCTGGCGCGGGCCTCAGGCGAGGCCGCTACGCATCCGGGCGAAGGGGCCGCGCAGGAAGCGGAACCGGAGCCGATCGATCCGGAATTCCTGGCGCTGTTCATCGAAGAGGCGCGCGAGGAGATCGCGAACATCGGACGCCAGTTCCCGATGTGGGACCAGAACCCGGCGGATACCGAGGCGCTGACCAACGTGCGGCGCGCTTACCACACGCTCAAGGGCAGCGGCCGCATGGTCGGCGCCAAGCTGATCGGCGAGTTCGCGTGGTCGACCGAGAACCTGCTCAACCGCATCATCAGCAAGACGCTGCTGCGTACGCCGGGAATGATGGCGGTGCTGCGCGAATCGGTGGCCGCGCTGCCGTCACTGGTGGAGCAGCTCGAGTCGGGCGGCCCCGAGCCGGCCGGTATCGGCTCGATCATGAGCCGCGCCCGTGCGTACGCCGAAGGGCGCGAGCCCGACGCGGGTTCCTCGACGAGCGCGGTCGGTGACCTGCCGGCAGCAGACAGCTTCGAAGACTCGGTGTCGCTGACCGGGGGAGGGACTTCGCCGCGCGCGACGTCGGACACTCCCCACCCTACCGCGCCGGCGCGGCCGGCGATGGATCCCGTACTCCACGAAATCTACGCCCGCGAAACGGCCGGTCACCTCGCCAGCATTCGTGAGTACCTGGCGCGCTGCAAGAAGCTGCCGGCGCCCTGGACCGTTCCGGAAGCGATCTACCGCGCCTGCCACACGCTGAGCGGCAGCTCGAAGATGGCGGAGGCGCGCCAGGGCATCAAGATCGCCGAGCCGCTCAACCAGTACATGCGTAAGCTGTTCGAGAACGGCGTCGGCCTGACGCCCGCCGGGCTCGTGGTGCTGGAGCAGGCGGTCGGCGCGATCGAGAACGTCATCGCCAACATCAACGAGTCGACGGGCTACTTCCCGTCGCACCGCCAGATCATCGACCGCGTCCATTCGCTCGAGGGCGAGCTCGATCGCGAGCTGGCGCAGCGCCAGGTCGAGGCTGCCGACTCGCTGCAGGCGCAGGTCAGCGCGGCAGAGGCAGCGCGCGCAGGTGGCCCGGGCGTCGCTCCCCCGGACGCCAGGGTCGCAAGCACGGATTCGCCCGAGGAAGCCGTGGAGCTCGAACCGCTCGCGGACGACGACGAAGCCGACCAGGAATACGACGCCGACATCGCGGCAATCTTCAGCGAAGAGGCGACCGAGCTGCTCGAGGCCGCCGACGCCGCGTTGCGCGACTGGAACAGCTCGCGCAGCGACAAGGAACGCGCGTTCGAGCTCAAGCGCCAGCTGCATACGCTCAAGGGCGGTGCGCGCATGGCAGGCATCCGCTCGATGGGAGATCTGTCGCACGAGGTCGAGACGCTCGTCATCCAGATCGACGCCGGTGTCGTCGAGGGCGACGATGCGGCGTACGAAGTCCTCCAGGAGAGCATCGACGAGCTGAGCCGGATGCGCGATGCCGTGAGCGCCGGACGTACCGTCACGTCGACTCGCGAGTTGCTGCGGCGCATTCGCGCTCTCACCCATGGGAGGCCTGCTCCCGAGGAGGAGCCACAGGTCGCACGCCCGCGTCCCGCGACACCGGCGGCACGAGCGCCAGAGGTTGCGGCGGCGCCGCCGCGGCCGCAGGGTCCGCCCGTCGTTCCGGTTGCTTCGAGTCCGACGTTGCCGAAAGCGCCGGTGTCCGCACCGCCATCGCAGGTTGCCGCCGTTCCGCCGCCCGCGTACATGCCGCCGCCGGCCCACACGACGGCACGCTCGCCGTCCCCCGCGCCCGAGCGTCGCGAAGCGCCGCAGGCGCGTCGCGCCGAACCGCCACCGCGCAGCGTGATGATCACGGCGTCCGTGCCGAGCGCGGATTCCGACGAAGGCGAGGAAGAAGATGCAGCACCGGTGGTGTTGCCGCCGGGGCGCGAACCGCAGGCCGCGCCCGAGCGCCAGGAGATGGCGCGCGTCGACGCGGACCTGCTCGACACGCTGCTCAACAACGCAGGCGAGGTGAGCATCTTCCGCTCGCGCCTGGAGCAGCAGGTGAGCTCGATCGATTTCAACCTCGCCGAGCTGGCGCGCACGGTGACCCGCCTCAAGGAACAGCTGCGCAAGCTCGAGATGGAGACCGAGGCGCAGATCCTGCACCGGCACCAGGAAGAAGGCGCCACGCGGCGCGAAGACTTCGACCCGCTGGAGCTCGACCGTTATTCGTCCATTCAGCAGTTCTCGCGCGCGCTCGCCGAGGGCACGAGCGACGTGGCCAGCTTGCAGAGCCTGCTCGAAACTCTCACGCGCGAAGGTCACAACCTGCTGATGCAGCAGGCGCGCGTCATCACCGAGCTGCAGAACGGACTGATGCGCACGCGCATGGTGCCGTTCTCGCGCCATGTGCAGCGCCTGAGCCGCATCGTGCGGCAGGTGGCGGGCGAGCTCGGCAAGAAAGTCGAGCTGGGCGTCGAAGGGGCCGCCGGCGAGCTGGATCGGCAGGTGCTCGAGCGAATGCTGCCGCCGTTCGAGCACATGCTGCGCAACGCAGTCGTGCACGGCATCGAGATGCCTGCCGACCGCGTCGCCGCGGGCAAGAGCGACACGGGCAAGATCACGGTGAGCCTCCTGCGCGAAGGCGCGGAGGTGGTTATCGTCGTCCGCGACGACGGCGCCGGCATGAACGTCAAGGCGATCCGCGACAAGGCGGTGTCGATGGGACTGGTCGATCCGCGCCAGTCGCTCACCGACGAAGAGGCGATGCAGCTCATTCTCGAGCCCGGCTTCAGCACTGCGGGCAAGCTCACGCAGGCGGCGGGACGCGGCGTGGGCATGGACGTGGTCGCGACCGAGGTCAAGAAGCTCGGCGGTGCGCTGTTCATCGAGTCGACGCACGGCGCAGGGTCCACGTTCACCGTGCGCCTGCCGTTCACGCTGGCGATCAGCCAGGCGCTGATCGTGCGCGTGGTCGACGAGCTGTACGCGCTGCCGCTGCCGACTGTCGAAGGCGTGGTGCGGCTGACCAAGGAAGAAGTCACGCGTCACCTGCACTCGGAGTCGGCGTCGTTCGAGTACGGCGGCCAGAAGTACCGCTTCCAGCATCTCGGCGCGTTCGTCGGCGGCGGCCCGGCGCTGCTGCCCGAGCAGGACGTCTCGGTGCCCATCATCCTGGTGCGCGCGGGCGAGCACTCGACCGCGCTGGTGACCGACGAGCTGGTCGGCAGCCGCGAGATCGTGGTCAAGTCGGTCGGTCCGCAGATCTCGGGCATCCGCGGGATCTCGGGCGCCACCATCCTCGGCGACGGGCGCATCGTCATCATTCTCGACGTCGGCGCGCTGGTGCGCTCCGAGTGGCGCACACGGCCGGCGCTCGACATGTCGGCGCGCGATCGCGAGGACCGGCGCACGTTCGCGCTGGTGGTCGACGACTCGATCACCGTGCGCCGCGTGACGCAGCGGCTGCTGGAGCGCAACGGCATGCGCGTCATGACCGCGAAGGACGGCGTGGACGCGGTGTCGATCCTGCAGGAACACGTGCCCGACGTGATCCTGCTCGACATCGAGATGCCGCGCATGGACGGCTACGAGGTCGCTTCGCACGTGCGCAACGACCAGCGGCTCAAGGACGTGCCGATCGTGATGATCACCTCGCGCGTCGGCGAGAAGCACCGCGCACGCGCCATCGAGATCGGCGTCAACGACTATCTCGGCAAGCCCTACCAGGAGGCGCAGCTCCTGGACGCGATCGAGCCGCTGGTGCAGCGCCGCCGCCGCGCCGCGGCGTCCTGACGCAGCGCGCCGTTCAGAGCTGACAGCGAGGAACGATGGAAGCACCCGCCACGGAACTCTACAGCCTGCTGGTACCGTTGCTGGACGAGCGCCTCATCGTGCCGCGCGCCAGCGTGGCGGAAGTGATCGGCTTCCAGGAACCGGTGGAGATGCAGGGCGCGCCGCCCTGGTATCTCGGCACGATCAGCTGGAACGGGCGCAGCGTGCCCGTGGCTTCCTTCGAAGGCGCGTGCGGCCAGACCATTCCCGCCACCGGCGGACGCACGCGCATCGTGGTCTTCTACTGCGTCGGCCAGAAGTTGAGCGCCGGGTTCTTCGGCGTGCTCACACAGGGATTCCCGCAGCTGGTGCGCGTCAACCCCGACGTGCTCAAGCCCGACCTGACGCGCACGTTCCCCGAGCGCATGCCGGTGATCTGCCAGGTGCGCATGATCAACGAGACGCCGCTCATCCCCGACCTCGAGCGCCTCGAGGAGATGTTGAGCGAAGAAACCTCGGTCGCGGCCTAGCAAATTGAAGCAAAGAGATCAGATTGTGCTAGTGCCAGGTCGGCGAGGCCGGTCGAGAATAGCTTCGCCCTCACTTGGTGCCCTCTGATATGGCGACGATCAGGCAGCACCTACGCAATGCTCCGATAACGGAGGGACTGATCGACATTCGCGCCAGACCCCGAGCGAACTTCGACTTGACTGCTCTAGCGAAAGTGGCGGCGCATATACGGAGCTATCGAAGCAAGGGTCAAATCGTGCAGCAGGAAGTGCAAGTGTCGTTTGCCCCGGACGCGCAGGCGACGTCGCACGCGGTTACTCGGGGCCTCGGATACCGCTACCAGTCTTCGGACGACAAATGGGTGGTGCAGTTTCGCCTCGACGGGATGACAGTCAGCCGACTTGCCCCCTATACGACTTGGGAGGAGCTGTTCGCTGAAGCGCAACGAATGTGGGGCGTCTATTCGCACGTCGCGTTGCCGGAAGGCGTCAGCCGTGTCGCGACTCGATTTATCAATAACTTGCGACTGCCAATGCGCGACGGTGACCCATTCGAAGCGTTCCTGACTGCGGCACCGCAAGTCCCAAGCGGGTTGCCACAATCGCTAATGGCATTCTTGCAGAGAGTCGTTGTCTACAGTGCCGACCTTGAAGCAAGCGCGATCATCACCCAATACTGGCAACCAGGGGCCGATACAGCATCCGAACGGGTACCCGTCATCCTCGATATCGATGCCTATCGTGAAGCAAGTTTTCCGTCCGACGGGTCCGAGATCTGGGACTACCTGACGCGGCTTCGGACTTTCAAGAACCAGGTGTTTTTCGAAAGCCTTACAGACAAAGCAGTGGCGCTGTACGAATGACGACGATCGCACTTTCTGCGCTTCCGCAGCTATTGGAGCGTGAATCCAACGCCAACAGCCTCGATTCGCTGTGGTTGCTCAAAGGAATCAGGCAGGCGAAGCAACATGCTCGTTCCATCGCCAGCTCGATGCAGTCGCGTGCCTCCGCTGTGCTCGAGGAAGTCGTGAGTCAGTGTTCAATAGCCAATTGGGACGGCTACGGCGCGCTACCCATCTCATCACTTGCTCACGCTCGCGCCATCGCGTTTCTTGACGCTCTTCCGATGTTCCTTCCCCCTCCTGAAATTGTTCCTGAAAGCGACGGTGAAATAGCGTTTGAGTGGGAGATAGGACCGAGACAAGTGTTTTCCGTGAGTATCGGTAACGGTCCTTTTCTACATTTCGCCGGGTTGTTCGAAGGAGGAGTGGAGCGCCATGGTGTGGAGCCGTTTGATGGCATTCTGCCGGAAGATATTTTGGCGCTCATCAATAGACTCTACGCGTCACAGCGCTGGCGAGCCGCTTGAGCCGATCGTTCCTACCGAACCGATAACGCGCTTCATTCACTATTCCAGTTACTACACGGAGAGTACCGGACGCGTTAAGGCGGCGGCGATAGCGCCGGCTCGCAATACGCAGGCCAACCGGCTGGAGACATCGGTATATCGTGCGAGCGAGGCGACTTCGGCCGAACTCTGGGATATCTGCGGAGCGTTCGTAGATGATCCCGCGAGGGAACGAGTGATGCGCGCCCGAGCGACATGCACCGCTGAGGCAGCGCTTGCCACCGGTCTTCTCATAGACGCCGATGGGAAACCGCACGTCAGGCACGCGAACCTTGTGAACTGGCCAACGGCGAAGGACGAACAGAAAAACATTCAGCAGAAAATCGCTGCCCGAATGACTCTTGAGCTACGTCCTGTACCCTGAGCGTTCCGCGGACCGAAGCAGCCAACTGCGCCTTACAACTTGTGTGTCATGGCACCGGCCTCGCTCAGGACCGGTCGAGTTTTTCCAGCACCTTCGGCCACGCCTGTTCGTGCCGGTTCTTCGCGCCTTCATCGGCAAATCCGGCGTGCGTGAGCTGCACGAGCCGATTGCGTACCAGGCGCAGGTAGCGCCCGTAGTGCGGATGGCGTTCGCTTTCGTGGTGCGTTTCGAAAAAGAACGGCGCGTTGATGCGCGCCTGCATGAGTACGGTGCCGGGCACCGCGAACCACCGGTCCCACTCCTTGGTCCACGCCCGGTACAGAGCGGACGGGGACGCAAGCATTTTCCTCGTCACCGCGAGCTGATACGGGCGGGCCGAATGATCGGGCGGCGCGATCGTAGTGCCCGCCGCGCGTACGGGCGGGTCAGGCCGTTCTGTGTCCATCGAAACCTCCGGACTGCCTTTCGATCCGCCGGAGACGAAATGGTTTCGGCGACGGGCGCCGCGCCGTATGTCGCCGCTTGGCGCCGTATGTCGCCGCGTGGCGCCGCTAACGGGTCAAGGCCATGCGCACGATGTGGCCGCCGGACTTCTCGTCGGGCTCGAGCGTCAGCAGCCCACGGGCGCGGGCCTCTTCGAGCAGGTCGCTGAAGGAGCTGAAGCCGTAGTAGCTCTCGTTGAAGCCGGGGCGGCGGCGCTTGAGCGCCTGTTTCACCATCGAACCCCAGATCTTCTCCTCCTCGCCGCGCTCGGCCTGCAGGGCCTCGATGGTCGACAGCACCAGTTCGAACGCTTCCTGCTGCTTGTCCTGCGCGGTCTTCGGCACGGCGGGCTGCGAGGCAGCGTCGGCCGATTTCTTCGTCGCCGGCGCCCGCCGGCGCGCCCGCTTGCTCTCCCGCTCGCTTTCGCGCACCAGGTCGTCGTAGTAGATGAACTCGTCGCAGTTGGCGATCAGCAGGTCGGAGCTCGAGTTCTTGACGCCGACGCCGATCACGGTCTTCGCGTTCTCGCGCAGCTTGCTCACCAGCGGCGAGAAGTCCGAGTCGCCGCTCAGGATGACGAAGGTGTCGACGTGCCCCTTGGTGTAGCACAGGTCGAGCGCGTCCACGACCATGCGGATGTCGGCGGAATTCTTGCCGGACTGACGCACGTGCGGAATCTCGATCATCTCGAATGAGGACTCGTGCATCGCCGCCTTGAATTCCTTGTAGCGCTCCCAGTCGCAGTAGGCCTTCTTGACCACGATGCTGCCCTTGAGCAGCAGCTTCTCCAGCACGCGGCGCATGTCGAACCTGTCGTAGCGCGCATCGCGCACGCCGAGGGCGATGTTCTCGAAATCGCAGAACACGGCCATGTTCTTCACGGGGCTGGTGGGCATGAACGACTCCTCATTGCTCTACTGTGCCAGGTCGCCGGCCGCCGCCTGCAGGATGACGAGCGCGGCGATCGCGGCGGTTTCCGTACGCAGGATGCGCGGGCCGAGGCGGCGTGCATCGAAGCCGGCGCCGCGCGCGGCCTGGCGTTCTGCATCGCTCAGGCCGCCCTCCGGACCGATGAGCAGCGTGAGCTCCGTCGCGGTCGGAGCCACGCCCACTGGCCGCTGGGCGCCCGGATCGAGGAGCAGCCGCGTGTGCGAATCCCGCAGAGTGCCGAGCCATTCGCCGAGCGCGACCGGCGGTGCGAGGGCGGGCACGCGATTGCGTCCGCACTGTTCGCAGGCCGCCACCGCAATCGCCCGCCAGTGCGCGCGCTTTGCGCTCGCCTGACGTGCGTCGAGCTTGACCACGCTGCGCTCCGTGAGTACCGGCACGATGCTGCGCACGCCCAGTTCCGTCGCCTTCTGCACCACCCAGTCCATGCGCTCGCCGCGCGAGACGCCCTGCGCCAGCACGATGCCGAGCGGCGCCTCGCGTTCCACGGGGTCGTGCGCGCCCACATGGACGCGCACCGCGCCGCGGCGGATCGTTGCCACGGTTGCGGCGTACTCGCCGCCGAGGCCGTCGAAGAGAGTGAGGGAATCCCCGGGCTTGAACCGCAGCACGCGTACCACGTGGCTGGCTGCCGCTGCGTCCAGCGGCACTTCTGCACCGCTCGCCAGCGGTTCCTCGCTGAACACGCGCGTCACGCGCATGTCGCACGCTCGATACCTTCGCCCGCCACGCGCGCCATGAGGGCGATGTCGTCGGGCTCGACGACGTAGGGCGGCATGAAGTAGACGACCGGCCCGAGCGGGCGCAGCAGCACGCCGCGCTCGAGCGCATGCCGATAGACGACGAGATTGCGCCGTTCCCGCCAGTCGTACGGCATGCGCGTGGCGGGATCGCGCGCCATCTCGATCGCGAGAATCATGCCGTGCTGGCGCACCTCAGCGACGTGCGGGTGCCCGGCGAGAGGCCGGGCGGCATCGGCCATCAGAGCCGCGAGGCGCTGGTTGCGCCCGATCACGTCGTCGCTCGCGAAAATGTCGAGGCTGGCGAGCGCCGCCGTGCAGGCGAGTGCGTTGCCCGTGTAGCTGTGCGAGTGCAGGAAGGCGTTGAGGCGCGTGTACTCGTCGTAG
>Ga0187894_10006515_pt1 | contig 11426 bp, 7 predicted proteins | sample GBC1701081metaG_FD_136650 | JGI IMG/M metagenome (GOLD analysis project Ga0187894, IMG submission 136650) | White microbial mat communities from a lava cave in the Kipuka Kanohina Cave System on the Island of Hawaii, USA - GBC170108-1 metaG ...
CCTCGAAGAGCTGGGGCAGGGGGAGCGTCGCGCCGCAGGAGAGTCCGCGCCGGTAGGCGCGTACGCCCGCCGCGGGGTCGCGGCGGAAGTTGCGCCACACCTGGAGCGCGCCGAGCTGCGCGATCGCGTACTCGATGTAGTAGAACGCGTGCTGGAAGAGGTGCCCCTGCAGGTGCCAGCGGCTCCCCTCGTGCTCTTCGAGACCCGAGTAATCCACGTCGGGATTGAAGCGCCGGAAGCACGCGACCCAGATGCGGCGCCGGTCGTCGCGCGTGTGGTCGGGGCGCGCGTAGAGCTCGAGCTGGAACGAGTCGATCGTGGCGATCCAGGCGAGCACCGCGACGACGCCCTCGAGGTGCTCGCGCCGCGCGCGCGCAGCGTCCGCCTTCCCGTAGCGCGCGTCCGCGAAGTCGAGGCCGAGCAGCTCCATCGACATCGACGCCACCTCGGCGAACTCGATCGGCGCGTTGCGGTTGAAGCTCGGCTCCAGCTCGCGCGTCTCGAAGACGTGGAAGGCGTGGCCCCCTTCGTGCAGCATCGTGTTGACGTCCTGCTGCAAGCCCGCGGCGTTCATGAAGATGAACGGCACCCGGCGCTCCGGGAGCTCGCACATGTAGCCGCCGGGCCCTTTGCCGGGACGCGAGTCGAGGTCGAGCATCTCGTGGCTCGCCATCCACGCGATCCGGTCGGCGAAGACGGGGTCGACGCGGCCGAGCAGATCCTGCGCGAGACGGGCCAGCTCGGGGCCGTCCTTGAACGGGCGGAGCGCGGGGCGGGCGTGGATGTCGACGTCGAGGTCCCACGGCCGCAGCGCGGGGAGCTTCAGCGCCTGCCGGCGGTTTCGGCGCAGGTCGCGGAGGAGCGGCAGGACGCGCTTCTCGACGGCGTCGTGGAATCGGCGGCAGTCGTCCGGGGTGTAGGGGCGGCGCCACTCCGCGAAGCGGTAGCCGACGAAGTCCGGGAACCCCGCGTTGCGCGCGATGCGGTGGCGGAGGCCGAAGAGCTTCTCGAAGAGCGCGTCGTACGCCTCGCGGTCCGCGAGGACCCGCTGCGCGGTCGCGCGCCACGCCGCTTCGCGCCGGCGCCGGTCGTGATCGTCGCGGTATACGCGCATCCGCGGGAGCGGCAGCGTCTGCCCCTCGAACTCGACGAGCGACGCCCCGACGAGCTTCGAGTACTCGTTCTCGAGGCCCGAGACCTCGACCTCGAGCGGCACGTTCTCCTGGCGGAAGAGGCGCTGGCGGGTCGCGACGGCCTTCAGGAACTCCCCGAACGTCGCCGGATCGAGCGCTCCCCGGAACGGGCTGTCGACGAGCCGCTTCTCGAGTCGGAAGGTCCGCTCCTTGACGAGCGGGTCCACGTTCTCGAGGAACTCCTTGTACGCGGTCTGGATCGCCTCGTCGTCGGTGTGCCGGGTGGTCGCGATGAGGCGCAGGTTGCGCTCCTGCTCGATCGCGGTCCCCAGCTCGTCGAGGTCGCGCAGCCAGCTCCGGAGGGCGCCCGCGTCGGGGAGCGGACGGCGCTCGAGCTCGTCGAACCGCGCGGCGTCGGCGGCGGCGTCCGCGGGCTCGAACGCGGGGGGCAGGTAGCGGCGCGTGGGTTCGTTCAGTCGGATGATCATGGTCGAGACTCCCTTTCCGTGGGCAAGACTACCGCACGCCGAGCGCGATCGAAGCGTCCAGGATCCGGCGAACGCGGGCGCGGGACGCCTCGAGATGGGCCCGGGTCTCGAGCGGGGCGTCCCCGCCCGCCGCGGCCTCGCACCGGGCGAGGACGGACGCGAGGACGGAGCGCGCGACCGCCCGGGCGTCGTACGGGTGCTCCGCGCCGGCGAGCGCGATCCGCTCGAGCCGGTCCAGGTGCGCGGCCTGCAGCTCGCGCCGCGACGCCTCGACCTCCCGCCCGGGGAGCGCGTCGGCCCAGACGGCGTCCGAGACCCTCGTCATGAGCTCCCCCACGGTCATGGAGGGCTCCCCCACCGGCGCCCGCGCCTGCGCCTCGGCGATGTGCGCGAGCAGGTGGGGCGCGTGGAACCGGTCGAGCAGCGCGACCCGGACGTCCAGGACCTTCGCGGCGAGCGGGTACTCGTACGGCTCCTCGTCGTCCACGCCCCAGTGCAGGAACCGGTTGGGCGCAAGCAGGTTCAGCCGCTCGGGCGGGATCCGGAAGAGCCCGGGGGCGAACCCCTTCCCGATCACCAGGTCGAGCGCCTCCCGCTGCCGCGCGAGCGGAACGTTCCGGAACGGGACCCCGCGGTCGCCGGGGTGGCGCCGGTCCATCGTCGAGCCCCCGACCCAGCGCGCCGCGATCTCGAGGCCCTGCCGGTACGCGGAGAAGATCGCGTCCATCGCGCTCCGGTGGAGCCGGTAGCCGTACCCGGGGCGCTCGAGCGGCCGCCAGTCCGCCGCCCAGAGGTCCTCGCAGATCGCGAGCCGCTCGCGGCACCACGCCAGCGGGTCGCTCGTCATGTCGAACACGGTCGCCTCGGGGTCGAGCGCGCGCGGCCCGTAGGTGTCCTCGTCGGTCGCGAACTGGAGCCCGGGCTCGCCGCATCGCGACGCGATGCGGAGCAGCTCCGCCCCCTCCCGGTCGGGGTCGATCGCCCGGTACCCGTACTCGATCGCCCAGTAGTCGTACGCCCCGATCGTGGGCGAGAAGTAGTACCCCTGCTTCGCCGGGTCGCGCGCGAGGTTGACGGAGTTGTACTCCATCACCGAGCCGAGGAGCCCGCGCTCCTCGGCGAGCTTCTTGTCGTGCATCTGCTCCGGGGTGAGCGTCGTGCTCGCCTTGAAGTTGTGGCGCAGCCCGAGGGTGTGGCCGACCTCGTGCATGACGATCTCCTTGAGCGCCTGCCCGAGGTACTCCTCCGACGGAGCGCCCCCGACCCCCCCGAAGATCGCCCGCGCGCACGCGGCGAACGCATGTTCGTCGTCGCGCATGAGCCCGAGGAGGCATCCCCCCGGCCGCGTGACCGCGTCCGGGCAGGGCTCGCTCAGGAAGTACGAGCCCTCCTTGCGCGGGAGGAGAGTCGTGCGCTCGAACCCCCAGAGCGCGCGCCGGACGGTCTCGGCCTCGAAGAGGATGTCGGCGTCGAGGATCTCGCCCGTGCGCGGGTCGACGCGGCTCGGCCCCATCGCGCCGAACGAGAGGCGCGAGGAGGTGATCCACCGGAACGTGTTGTAGCGCGCGTCCTCGGGGTCCCACTCGGCGTCCTCCTCCATCTGGCGCACCTCGATCGCGTCGCGCACGCCGATGCGCTCGAACGCCTTGTTCCACTCGAGGATGCCCTCGCGCACGTGGCGCCGGTACTCGTGCGGCACGGTGTTCTCGATCCAGTACACGAGGGGGTCGCGGGGGGCCGACAGCGCCGCGTCCGGGTCGGCCTTCTCGATACGCCAGCGGTTCGCGAACCGGCGGAAGTTCGTGAACCCGGGCTGGCTGAAGTCCTTGCGCGCGGTGACGAAGTACCCCACGCGGTCGTCCGCCGCGCGCGGGCGGAACCCCGGCTCGGGGAGCTTCAGGAGGCTGTAGTGCAGGCCGACCTCGACGTTGCGCGAGTCGGGCACGGTCTCCGCGTCGTCGTACTTGCTCGACGTGAAGGCGAGGCTCACCTCCAGCTCGACGTTGTTGGGGAACGCCTTCGCGTACGTCCAGCTCGAGCCGCCGCGGTCGTGCTTGTACTCGAGCTCGAGGCTCGTCTGGAGCATCTCGGCCACGCCGGGGAGGTCGCCGAGGAAGAGCGCGCCCAGGTCCACGAGGAGCGTGTCGCGCTCGGGGTGCTTCGCGGCGACGGGGAACGTGCCGAGGACGGAGCCGCCGTAGGACTGCCGCACCGCCCGCTCCAGGGGCGATCCGGCCTCGGCGGTGAAGCGGACGTTCTCCTCGACGAGCTGCACCTGCTTCGCCGACACGCGCCGGAACGAGACCAACCGCTCGCCGAGGGTCATCCCGGCGAGGACGCGCCCGCGGCCGACCCCGCGCGAGACGCTCTCGAAGAGGAGGAAGCTCCTCCGGAAGTCGCCGTCCGCGAGCTCCAGATGGACGGCCCCCTCCTTGAGGTGAAGGGTGAGGTACCCCTTCTGGGTCTCGGCGTCCTCGAGGATCTCCTCCGCCTTCTTGCGCTCGGCCGCCTTGGGGTCCTCCGGCGCGTCGGCAGCCCGGGCCGGAGCGACGAGGAGTGCGATCGTCGAGTAGAGCAGGACCGTGCGGATCATCCGCTTCCCTCCGCGAAGCCAAGGAGTCTATAGCAAGTGGAGCGCCGCGGCGACCGCGACGGGGATCGCGGCGTTGTCCAGCTTCGATCCGGAGAGCGCCTCCACCGCCGCCGCGACGACGCCGCCCAGGAGCGCGCGAGCGGGGGTCACGAAGAGCGCGCAACCGCCCGCGGCGAACGCGGCGCACGCCGCGCTCCCGGCCAAGGAGACGCGCCCGAGGCGGGGGGAACGGACGGAGCTCCCGATGACCGCCGCCGCGGGATCGCCGAGCGCAAGCGCCATCACGCCGGCGCAGGCCGGGTCCCGCGGGAACAGCGCGACCGCGATGGCGCAGCCCCCGAAATAGAGCGTGGAGCCGTTCAGTCCGCGGAAATCCTTGGTGTCCAGAATCGGTGCAAAGCTGGCGCGAAAGAGCTCGTCGATGGCGCGATACCGGCGACGCGCCAGGTCGAGCGCCGCGAGCAGGACGGCGATCCCTCCCAGGATCCCGCCGGCGGCGGCCCGCGGGAGCGGGGTGAACCCGTAGACGAGCGCGATGAGGATCCCGGACGCGTGGAAGAGCTTGCGGGCGTGGGCCACGGCTCTGGGTCAAACCCGCACAGGGGGTGTCACTCCCACACCACCGAGTCGCACGAAAGGGAAAAAAGCGTCCGGGGGGGCCCGGCATAAGCCATTGTCGACGCGACGGTTGTGGAGTTCGACGGCGGCGCCTCGGCCCGGCATCCCGCTTGCTAGGAACCAAGGGTCATGATGCGACCCGAGCAAGATTCCAAGAGAACCCCGCAGCGCCCGGTCACCTCCGGGCGGGGCGCGGCTCGGCGCGCGGTCTCCACCGGCGGGGAGCACGCCGCCCGGCTCTACCGCATGAGCTTCTGCGTGGCGTGCGGCGAGGCGATCCCGTTCCGGGCGCTCGCCTGCTTCCGCTGCGGCACGAAGCAGCCCGGCGGGGAGAAGACGATCCAGGTGGTCTTCTGCTCCACCTGCGGGCAGGACTACCCGATGCGCGCGCTGGCCTGCTTCCACTGCGGACACCCGAACCCCAACCGTCCGCTCGTCAGCGGGTACGAGGGGTCCTAGTCAGCGCCTCCCGGAGACGGCGCCCCGTCTCCGACCAGGAGAAGCGGAGGCTCCGCGCGATCCCGAGCGACCGAAGGTGGCGCCGCGCGCCCTCGTCCCGAGCGAGGTCGACGAGCGACTCCGCGAACGCGCCCGCGTCCCCGATCGGCGTGAGGCGCACGGCCTCGCCCCCCACTTCGCGGTGCGCGGCGATGTCCGTCGCCAGCACGGGGCAGCCGCACGACATCGCCTCGAGCACCGGGAGCCCGAACCCCTCGTAGAGCGACGGGCAGAGCGTCAGGTCGGCGCGCCGGTAGAGCGCCCCCAGCTGCCGCTCGTCGGCGGAGCCCAGGAAGTGGATCCGGTTCGCGGCGCCGTTCGCGCTCGCCGCGACGATCGCCTCCTCCCTCGCGCTCCCTCCGCCTCCCGCGAGCACCAGATGGTGCGGCAGCTGCGACGACGCGATGCCGAACGCGCGCAGGAGGAACGGGATGTTCTTCCGGCGCTCCAGGGAGCCCACGCAGAGAAGGAACGGCGCGTCCCGCGGCACGCCCGCGACCTCGGTGTCGCCCGGGTCGGGGAGGCCGCGCGCCGCGAGCGGCACCACGTGCATGCGCTCGCGGGGCACGAGCCCGAGCGCAGCCACCTCCCGCGCGACCGCCTCGGTCGGCACCACGAGGAGGTCCGCGTTGCGCGCGCAGCGGCGCACGAGGATCCGCGCGCGCCACACCTGCCGGCGCCCGTAGAGCTCGGGGTGCGTGAGCCGCCCGACGTCGTGGATGTACGCGACGGCCGCCGCCCGCCGGGCCGGCGGGAGGAGATAGTTCGTCGCGATGAACATGTCGATCCGCCCGAGGAAGTCCTCGAGCTTCGGCCAGCGGAGCAGGTCGAAGAAGACCGGGTTCATCGCGCGCGGCACCCAGTTCTCGTGCACCTCGAGGCCGAGATCCGGTCGGCCGTCGGACCAGCGCTTGTAGCCCGAGACGAGTCCCACCACCTCGTCGCCCGACTCCCGGGCGTGGAGCACCAGCATGTCGGTGAAGACGCCGATGCCGGTGCGCGGTCGAAGGAGAGGAGTCGCGTCCAGCCCGATTCTCACGTTCGGGCGGGATGATAGCGCGACCGGCGTCCGGGGGAAGCGGTCGCGCGTCGCGGGGCGCTTGGAGGTCCCCCCAAAAGAGTGTCCGCCGGCGGGGTCACCGTCGGCGGACACGGAGGTAAGGGAGGGTCGAGGGTCTTAGGTATGTCGTCCCGCAGCGGCGTTCCGCTGCGTTCAGATTGAAACTATCCCTCCGCGGGAGGGCGCAAGCGGATGCGACCAATGGCGGCCAACTGGGACGAATCGCCCCCAGCCCGGAACGAGACTCGCCCAACAGACGGCCACGGGAGCCGCCCGATGCGCCCTCCGGCGCCCCGACGCGGGCTCCCGAAAACGTCTCGGGATGAGTCGAACGGCGCTCGTCGCCGGCGCGCGCGAGCGGAGCGAAGGCGGGGGAGCTCGAGGGCCCCCCAGGCCCCCACGGTCGACGCGACGCCGGGGGGGAGTCGCGCGGCGCCTATCCGCCCGCGGGACGCGGGGTGCCCGCCTGCCAGCCGCGCTGGACGTCTCCGCCCCCGAGGAAGCCCCGAGCGCCCTGCTGCAGCTGCTCGTCGACGATCTTCTTCGCGTCGGCCGCCGGGAGGAACGTCTCGAGCTCCTTCTGCGCCTCGGCGCGGATCGTCTCGCCCTCGCTGCGCACGAGCTCGCGGCGCTGCTCCATCGGGAGGTCGCGGTTCTCCGGGTTCTGGAACACCCTCTGCCACGAGCCCCACACCTTCGTGCGCGACGCGACCACGGTCTTCGCCGTGCGCTCCTTCTGCGCGGAGGTCATCGCGCCGATCGTGTTGCGTCCGATCATGCGGTCGAGCTGCTCGACCACCGCGCGCCGCTGGTCCTCCTCGGCGTTCAGCTCGTTCGCCCGCTTCACCTTGTGCCGAAACGTCTCCATCTCGCGTGGGTCGAATGTCTGCGGCGTCGCGCCCTCGGCCGACTCCGCCGACTCCTCCGGGAACGTCGGCAGTCCGGTGGACCCCTCCCCGGGCTTCGTCTCCGCGGGGGGCGCGGGGGCCGGAAGCGGCGCCGTCGAGGCCTGTTCGAGCATCCGGCGCTCGAGGAGCTCCAGCCGGGAGAGAAGCGCCGGATCGTCGTGCGGGTCGCGCCCGCGCTCGGTGGGCGCGCGCGAGCCGGCGCCGAGCTGCTCCTTCAGCTCCTGCTGCTGGACGTAGAGGAGGATGACCCCGCCCAGGGAGAGGGCGGTCGTGATGGCGAGTAGGGTCTTCATGAGAGCTCCAAAGAGATAACACCGGAGACGATCGCGGGGTTTCCTCGAAACGCGAAATCCCGACGGAGGAGCAGGGAGGCCCGCCGCCGCGCCTCGGCGTTCGCGCAGGCGCGGGAGAAGTGGAGCTGGAGCTCCTGGAGCGCGGACTGGGCGTCGCCTGTCGCGGCGCGGAGCCGCGCGCGCGCCAGCGCGTACTCGGGATCGGGAGGCAGGGAGGGGGGCGGGGACAGACGCCCCGCGGCCGCGAGGAGCAGCTCGGACTCCCACGAGGCGTAGCTCAACGACTCGACGGCCTCGAGCGCGTCGCCCGCGTCCTGCCCCTCGGAGAGGAGGAGGATCGCAAGGTCGCGCGCGCAGGCGGGCGTCGGCTTCCAGTCCATCGACTCGCGGAAGAGCTCGAGCGCGCGCTCGCGGTCGCCCGCGACCAGCGCGCAGCGGCCGAGACCGTGCAGCGCGCGGTGCCGCGCCCGCTTCAGGCAGCGCCGGTAGAGCTCGCGCGCCGCGTCCACTTCGCCGAACGCGCCGAGCGTCACCTCGGCGAACCGCAGGGAGACCTCGATGTCGTCGGGTGCCCACGTGTGCGCCTGCGCGAGGTGTACGCGCGCCTCGTTCCAGTCGCCGCGCCGCTCGGCGTCGCGTGCGCGCCCGAGGAGGTCGCGCGACGCCGCGGACGGCGGGATGTAGGGCGCCCGCGAGGAGCACGCGGCGAAGACGAGGCCAAGGACGAGAGGGCGCACCGCGGAGAGGGTATCAGCGGCGGACGAATCGCATCTCCTCGTTCGGCCCCTCCCGCAGTTCCACCTCGCCGAGAGCGACTTCCTCGGCGCCCTCCCCTCGCCCCTCGTAGCGCACGACGCGGTAGCGGCCCGCGAACACGTCCAGCTCGGCGCGACCCCGGTCGTTCGTCTCGAGCCCGTAGTTCCAGCTTCGGTCGAGGCCGTTGAGCTGGATCCGGAGGGACGGCACCGGACGGCCGTCCGCGTCGACGATCGCCAAGCGCGCGTTCGCGGCGCGATCGAGGACGAAGTCGTCGAGGACGGTGGACTGCGTGAGCGGCAGCTCGTCGTCGAGCGGTTCCATGATGAAGCCCTCCGCCTCGGCGTCCAGCTGGATGGCGGCCTCGGGGAGGTCGTCGAACCGGAAGGCGCCGTCGCGGTCGGTGATCGTCGTTCGATCGACAAACCCCTCCGCGGACACGTAGACGGTCGCGGCCGCGATGGGGCGGCGCGCGCGGTCGACGAGCCGCCCCCGCAGGGTGATGCCCGGAGCGATCGGGATATCGCCGAGGTCGCGCACCTCGCCCGCCGCGAGCTTGGGCACAACGACGAGAAGGGGTCGGCCGCGGTCCGGGACCAGGCGCAGATCGAAGGCTTCGCCCACGGGAAGGCCGCGCAGGAGGAACCGCCCCAGGTCGTCCACCTCGAGGTCGGCGAGGAGGTCGATCGCGTCGCGCGCGATCAGGATCCGCCGCGTCGGAGGGACCGGAACGAGGCGACCTGTACAAGCCGCGGCCGAGAGGAGGCGGATCGCGACGTCGGGGCCTCCCGCGGCCACGCCCTCCGCCCCGCCCGCGGCGAAGCGCCCGCGCGGGTCCGTCGCGTTCAGGCGCCCCGTGCCAGACTCGAGCGCGGAGATGCGGAACCGGCCGTGTCCGTCGCTCACGTCTTCGCCGACTTCCGCCGCCGCGTCGCCAGCGACGCGGCGGACGTAGACGACGGAGACGCCCTCCACCTGCGCGCCGTCCGGCCCCGTGACGACTCCCGACAGGCTGAGCCCGCGGTCGAGCCGCAGCTCTACGGGTTCGCGCGCATGTTCGGCGGCGACGAGGGAGACGACGCGAGGCAGGAAGCCCGGCGCAACGATGCTCACGTCGTGGCGACCGGAGGACGCGAACACGAGCGCGTCCGCCTCGCGCCGGCACGCCCGCGGCGTGGCGTTCGCCACCCATCGCCCGATCGGCGCCCCATCGGGATCCACGACGCGGAGGCGGACGCGCGGCGCCAGCCCGAGCGTCACCTCCACGGCGCGGCGCGGCGCGGCCGCGGTCAGCGCCAGCTCGCGCACGTGGCCCTCGCGGAAGCCGGGGGCGCGGGCGAGCACCGCGTAATCCCCGGGCACCGGGACGCCCTCGACGCGGAAGAGACCGTCGTCGCCCGCGATCGCGCGGCCGACGAGCTCGTCCGGCTCCCACGAGTTCGCGACCAGCGCGTGGACCACCTCCCCCAAACGGAACGCATGCGAGTCGAGCGAGACCACCCACACCGCCACGCCGCGCGGATCGACGTCCGGCGCTGCGCGCACGCGGACGTCGACGGTCCCGGCGGCGCCCATCGCGGCCTCGAGGTCCCCGGAGGCCGGCGCGACGTGCCGCATCCGCACGGGCCAGAGCCCGTCCTTCGAGAGGAAGAGCTCGACGAGGCGATCGCGCGGGAGGGTCGGCAGCCCGAACTCCCCGCGCGCGTCCGAGATCGCATCGGCGGCGAGGCGCACCCAGTTCTCCTCCTCGTCGACGGTGACGCGGACGCCCGCCATCGGGTCTCGGGTGGCCGCGTGGACGACGCGCCCGCGCCGCAGGAGTCCGCGCCGCAACGCGAGAACGACGCTGCGGTCGCCCGCGCCGATCGCCAGTTCGGCGGCGACGAAGCCGTCCGCGCTCGCCCACACGACATGGTCGTCCGGCGGCTCGCGCAGCGAGGCTTCCCCGGACGCGTCGGCGACGCCACGATCGATCGTCTCGACCGGCCAGGGCTTCCGCAACTCCACGACGGCGCCCGCGATCGGCTCGCCCTCGGGGAACGCCCTTACGACGACCCGCAGCGGCTTCGCCTCCGGTGTCCCGCCCGGCACTTCGTCGGGCGTCTTGGGGTCCCGCGACTCGGGCGCGAGCGCCTCCGCGTCCGGGGCCCCCGCCGGTTCCCGGCCCCTCCGTCCCACCTCGCCCCCTCCGACGAACCACACGACCGCGCCGGTTCCGGCCATCGCGAGGACCAGCACGACGCGACGCGCGATTCCCGCCGTCATGCCGTACAACCTACCCCCATGCCCCTCCTCGCGCTCCTCCTGCTTTCGTCCCCGTTCACCGACGTGGCGCGGGAGCTGGGCCTCAAAGGGGTGCCGAGCGGGCGCGCGACGTTCGCCGACCTCGACGGCGACGGGAACCTCGACGTGGTTCTCGACCGCACGCGCGTCCTCCTCCAGCGCGACGGGAAGTTCGTGCCCGCGCCGCCGCTCCCGTTCGACGCGGGCATCGTGCTCTTCGCCGACTTCGACAACGACGGCGACCTCGACGCCTTCGCCGGCGTCCACTGCGCCCCGCAGAACCCGACGTGGAAGGACCACGGCCTCTCGAACGCGATCCTCGTGAACGACGGGAAGGGCGGCTGGAGCGTCCGCGACGCGGGGATGCCGCGCACGACGGTGGTCGCCGCCTGCGCCTTCGACTACGACCGCGACGGCGTGCTGGACCTCTTCGTCGGATCGGAGTACGTCGTCTACGGCGAGAGGCTCGACGCGTACCCCGACCGGCTCTACCGCGGGAAGGGCGACGGGACCTTCGAGGACGTGACGGCGAAGGCGGGGCTGCTCACCGCCGACGAGCCGGGCCGTCGCGAGTCGAGCAAACCGACGTACGGCGTCGCGCACGGCGACTGGGACGGCGACGGGCGACAGGACCTTTGGATCTGCACGTACGGGCGCCAGTGGAACTTCCTCTGGCGCAACGCCGGGGACGGGACGTTCCTCGACGTCGCGGAGAAGACCGGGTTCGACGGCGACGCCGATCGGTCGGGGAAATACACCGACGAGATCAAGGCGAGGCTCGAGCGCGAGGACGAGC
>Ga0187894_10006516_pt1 | contig 11424 bp, 7 predicted proteins | sample GBC1701081metaG_FD_136650 | JGI IMG/M metagenome (GOLD analysis project Ga0187894, IMG submission 136650) | White microbial mat communities from a lava cave in the Kipuka Kanohina Cave System on the Island of Hawaii, USA - GBC170108-1 metaG ...
ACTCAGCGATATTCACCGGGTCGAGAATGATGGTGATAGTTCCAGCACTGCCGACTGTCACACCACTCAAGTCAACCGCGTTCGTGACACTGCCAAAACTTCCCGCAGCACCGTCAACTGATAGGAAGTAGGTTCCTGCCGGAACTACATATCCTGGCGCGCCACTTACTTCGACGTATTGACAAGCATCGTCACTCGCACTCGGTGGATTGAACTCGACTTCATTGAGCAACAATGCCACGGGAGTTGGTGTTGGTGTTGGTGTCGGCGTTGGTGTTGGTGTTGGCGTTGGTGTTGGTGTTGGTGTTGGTGTTGGCGTTGGCGTTGGTGTCGGCGTCGGCGTCGGCGGTGGAGCTCCAATCGGAGTATTCATGTTCGACTGGATTTCCGCCGGAGTTAATGCACGGTTGTAGATGCGTATCTCGTCGATGCGTCCCTGGAAGAACTCACCCCAAATGCTGTTTCCACCGATTCGCAATGCGCCTGTCGAGGTAAGCAACGGCCCACTCACAGCCCTGGTACCGACCTGCGTCCCATTCACGTAGAGACGCAACGTGATGTTGTCGAACGTGGCGGCAAGATACGTCCAGGAGTTCAGCGGAACAGGAGCACTTCCCTGCGCGTCTTGTGGTGAATTCGGTGCAGCACTCCGCACGACGTACACTACGGGCACATTCGTATCGTTGTTTGCGTAGAGGTTATAAACTTCGCCGCCACTTCGTTCCTTCATCAAGACATTCCGCCAGGAACCTGCCGTAAGCGCGGAAGGATTTACCCATGCCGAGATGGTCATCCCACTCGTCAAGTCCAATAAACTGGAATCCGGAACGCTGACGAAGCTGCTCGTGCCGTCAAAATTCAGCGCATTGCCGTATTTGCCATTAGTCGTCCAGGTTGCGCCGTTAACTGTTCCGTGTTGCGCATTCCCCGACGCATCCTCAACTGCCGTCCCTGTGCCTTCGTCGAAACTATAGGCGGCAACCAAACCAGTCGCCGTTGTCCCCACCGAAAAGGTAATTGTGAAATCGTCTGGATTCGCATTCGACGAGAAGTCCTGACAACGCACATAGAAGTTATAACCAGTGCCGTTTGCTAAACCGGTCACTGTTGTCGAATGAGACGTTTCACCGGTGTTCGTGAAACTGGACGCCATCGAACTGTAAGGTGTGTTGGGACTAGTCGAATAGCGACACGTGGCGTTCTCGTCTGTATTAAGACTCAACGTGGCTTGAGTTGTTCCCGCGGGCAGCGTGCCTGTTGGTGCTCCATTTGACCTCACGGGCGGCGTGCTATCTGCCGGCAGCGCCAACTGAAGAATTCGATTGATCGTTCCGCCCTCGAGGTTCACATAGAACAGATCGCCTCCCGGACCAACCTTCAAATCTACCGGGTTTGAGACCGTCGGAGCAGCGGTGACTCGATTTGCCGGATTCGGCAAACCATTTGCTCCCCTCAACATGGCCCAGATACGATTGCGCGAGTGATCAGCAAACAGTAGCGCGCCGTTGTAAACCTGAGAATAGTTTCCCGAGGTATAGAACGCGACACCTGTTATCTCACCCGTTCCCAGCGGTCCCTGATCGGTACTGACAACCTGCTGATTGTGGTTGTAAGCAAAATATGGTGAAGTCGTGCTGAGCGGTTCAAGATAGAGACGATTACAGATCGACAGGTTCGCACTCTGATAGCTCGCGTTGCTTCCGCCGCCTTCGTAACAAGGCCAACCAAAGTTTTCGACTACACCGTCGGTGGCGTCACTCAGTCGATTAATCTCTTCCCAGGTATTCCAGCCAATGTCGCCAACCCAAAGCTCATTTGTCCCGGGACGAAATGCAAAGCGCGAAGGATTTCGTAATCCATAAGCGACAACGCGCTGCGCATTCGAATCAAGTTGTGGTTGAGTTTGCGAAATGGTATTCAATGCCGCGACGGCGCCGTCCAGCCAACCACTGAACCAGCCATGAGCGCGCGGGCCTGTTTGCGCAAACAGGTGCAACACTCCGTTCTGAGTCATCTGCCCGTCGAGCTGGATCATGTGACTGGTCCACGCGCTGGTGTCCCCACTGATCCATATCCTGTTGGTGCCGGTAAATGGCTGGCGATTATTAACAACCAGCGTCGGGATCTCATACTGGTTGAAGTTTGTTTCAGTACCAAAGTTCACGGTCATGTCGGGAAACTGCGACATGTCCGTGAACTGAGCGGGTGCATCCCACGAAGCTCCAATACTGAACGTATTTGGGTGTCTAAGAAGCAGGCTCAGCACGCCGGTTCCAGACTTGCTGAAACCAATCAGCCACCGTTCCGGCACAACACCCGGCGCTTCGAGGCTATCGCCAAACGGCACCAGGTCACGAACTATGAAACTCTCCAGTCGCCGCTCGGCATTCGTGTCGTGATCCGCGTACCAGGGAACAATGTTGAACGACGGTGCAATTAACGTGACATTGTAGCGGTTCGGAATGTTGAGCAGTCGCAGCTCCTCCAAGCCGTCGCTGAATGTCGAAGTGAGTCCGGTAACCCCGGCGTCAACAGGCAACACGTAGAGAAAGCGATGTGGCATTCCCGGTGTTGGGTTCGTTGGCGCCAACACTCGCACGACTGTGGGGGTAAGTCCCTGAAATACAGATATAACTGCGTAGTCCTTGACCCCATTCGCATCAGTTGTGGGTGACCCGATCAGCATCGATGGTATCGTGCGCACTGGCTGACCGGTGTTCGGATCGATCCGGATGATCGAACCGCTCAAGGTTGTGGCGTCTGAAGGCGAGCGCAAGTCCTGACTACGGAGTGCTCCTCCCTCGTTGACCGGGTCGGGACTGGGATTGTCATTCTGCCCATAGTCCACACCCGTTGCATTGGCGCCGTCACCGGCGCCGGCATAGAGCGCACCGTCTGGCCCAAACGCGAGCGCGCCGACCGATTGGCCCGGATATCGCTGGAACCAGTCAGCTACCAGGACTTGCTCAACTCCGGTCATCACGCTTCCGTTGGCCTGTAAACGTGACAAGCGTGCGCTTCGCTCGCAACTATTAGCCGGTGGCGGAGGACATGGCGTGACTGGTCCACCCGCCGCACCGTTGTAGGTGTAGAACACATAGACGTAGGGACGTGAGGCGAACTGCGGATCAAGAGCCATCGCCATCAGACCACTCCTGCCGCTGGCGTACACATTCGCGCTCAAGTCAGCAAACACGGTGGGTGTTGAGTCTGCTAGATCGTCATAGACTTTAATGACGCCGCGCTTTTCGGCCACGAAGACTCTGCCGTCGGGAGCAAACTGGACCACTGTAGGCTCTGTCAATCCACTGAAGACGATCTGTTCACTAAAACTCTGAGCACTGGCCGTGACCGCGTAAAAGCAGCTAAGAGCCAGGCCAATGGATAGCGACAGATTTTTCCGTAATATTCGGCGTGAAGGAAAGGCATTAACACAACCGGTTTTCCGTGCGCGAATTATATTTGTGGGCATCTAGCGAGACATATATTGCGCAGACAAATTTGAAAGAACTTGAAGGGTATTAATTTGCCTAGGCGGCAGTCTTCGGTAAATGCACTGCGGCATCGGCGGAAGCAGCCTTGCTGAATGCAAACAACTCCTGGTTGTGCCAGCTCTCCGTCTTCGTACACGAGAACCCATTTCGCTCGAATAACAGAATGAGCTCCCGTTGCGTGTAGTAGCTCATATAGCCGTGATAGGCTCGACGAATCAGCTCGGCAAGGCGCCGTGGTCCAATCGTCGAAGTCTTTATGCAGTCGTATGACACGACACAAAAGAGGACTTGAGTGGAAAGCCATTCTATTAATGTCGGTAGATCAGAAATGTATTCGAGTACGCCAACAAAAACACCGACATGAGCCATCAGGTAGCTCAGGTCCGGCAATGGTCTCTTGTTGAGATCGCAAATGACGGTTCCTGGACCACGATCCACCAGGTCTGAAGGAATGTATTCGCAATCTTTCGCTAATAAACTCTCCAGGTGACGATTGCCGGCGCCAAACTCAAGTACTCGAGTACCGTTGGGAATTAGTTTCGCAACCTTTTCGGTCCTTGGTTGCCACCATGCCAGATAGTTCTCAAGATTAGCCCAGCGGTTGTAATCCGTGCGCCCGGTCAATTTCATCAAAGCGGTCTTGATGATGTGCAGTGTTCCGTGTACCGCCTGCAAGAATAACGACGCCAGCATGCCGATTCGCCGGTAGCCAACAAGTGGTCGATTATTCGGGGGTCTGGACATGGACGTTCACCAGGAACGGCCTGTTATTGGAGACAGAGGATCAGCCAACCAACTCGAGCCTTTCGTACGGCTCGAGCTGATCCGTTTCCCAGGGAAAGTTGATTCGCAGTAAACCTTGCCGGCGATCAGGGATATGGCCGTTTGGCCCACCGACTTGTTCGATATGAAACGACAACGCCCGGTCCAATAAGAAATGCGTTTGTATCATCGGCGTATCGGAGCCAATCGAAATGAAATACTGACCATTGTTCAAAAACTCACCCGGTATGGTGCACCTGCCCAAATACGTTCCTGGTGTCCGCATGAATTCTTCACCGCGATCGGTGTCTTTCGAAGATAAAAGAACCGTCGTGTCCTGAGCGGTGAGCGTGATTCCCAGTCTCAAGTTGTTAATCGGCTTGAGCACCTGATATTCGAGTTCGATTGAAAACGGATGTCTGTTATCCAGCGTGCTGGTCACGACACCCTGGTTGTTCCTGACTCTGCTGGCCAACAAGCGAACATATTCATTACCCGGTGCTGTGCGTAGATTATTGCTGTACAAAACCTCTGCTGATTCCCTGACGCCGGATGACAAATAAGCACTGACCACTGCTTCCGGGTCTCCAAAGTTCTGTAACTTCCCCTCGTTTAGCCAAATTACCTTGTCCGCTAGACGATTGATGGAAGCCATATTGTGACTGACCAGAAATACCGTGCGGCCCTGTCGCGCAACATCTCCCATCTTGCCCAGGCACTTGCGCTGAAATGCGGCATCGCCGACAGCAAGCACTTCGTCGACCAGCAGAATTTCGGGTTCAAGATGAGCGGCTACGGCAAAAGCTAATCTCAAGTACATACCGCTCGAGTAACGCTTGACTTGCGTATCAATGAACTTTTCGACTTCTGCGAATGCTACGATTTCATCGAAGTTGCGATTGATTTCGGCCCTCTTCATTCCCAGAATCGCGCCGTTGAGATAGACGTTTTCTCGTCCTGTTAGCTCGGGGTGAAATCCAGTCCCTACTTCCAGGAGCGAAGATACGCGGCCGGTAATGTCGGCGAAGCCGCGGGTTGGCTCGGTAATTCGCGAGAGCACCTTTAACAAGGTGCTCTTTCCAGAGCCATTCGATCCAATCAGGCCAACTACGTCACCGCGGTTTATTTCGAAACATACGTCGTCAAGAGCCCAGACGTGCCCTGCTGCGGAATCATTTTTTGACGATGATCGCAGCTTGCGAAATGGAGCCGTCATCGCTTCCGACAAAGTTTCGCGAAACGTCTTATGGCCTCGCTGCCGAAGTCCAATGCGGTATTGCTTGGATAACCGGTCGACTCGGATCGCAATATCGCTCATACTCCAGCCAGCACCTCCCGGTTCATTAGTAGTCCCATGCTAATCCACTGCCAGACGTAGAAACTGTTATCAGAGGCGCCTGCGCAGTACGACTGCCACGCGCCGCGAACCTCCGCAGAGTTAAACCACGAGCCACCGTACTCCGACAGCGTTTGTTCGATTTGCGCTGTGGCCCACTCTCGTAAAGGACCACGCAACCATTCGCGTTGTGGAGTTTGTAACGGCCGCTTGGGGGCCTCGACCACATTTTCCGGCGCCAGCTTACGACTCAATCGCCGTAACAACCATTTGCTGGTTCCGTCCTGGATTTTCCGATCTGAAGGCTGCCGCAATGCCAGTTCTATGAGCCGATGATCGAGAAAGGGTTCCCGCAACTCTGTTGATGAACGCATGGAAATCCGATCATTGAAGCGCAATGCGCGAGGTATCTTGGTATTTCGTATGTCTCGATATTGTAAGTTTCGTAGTTCATCCGCGAACGGCGACTCTGGCACAAACGTCTCGGCCAGTGAGCAAAGATCTGACGTCAGACATTCTGGTCGAGTCGGTTTCTGTTTCGTGCCCTGCACGACTGAAGTCGCGGCGCCACTCGCATAATAGTCGTAGCCCGCCCACTGTTCGTCCATGCCCTGACCATCCAGCAATACGATGACACCAAGAGACCGTGCTTCGGCAAATAAGTTTGCGTACGCCAATGTCGGCAACCCGCCGAACGGTTCGTCCTGGTGTGACTGAACTGAGTCAGCCAGCGATGGAACCTCTGCCGCCGTTATCCTACTGGCAATTAACTGGTGGTTCGTCTGCTCGAGCATTCGTCGTACCCAGGGCAATTCGTCATAACGCTCGTCACCGGTATAAAACGTGAACGCCTTGACATCACTATCCGCGCCTTGATACGCATGGACCAAACCTAACAACGTAGAAGAATCAAGCCCACCGCTGAGATTGATGCCTACGGGAACGTCGGACCGAAACCGCAACGTGACGCTATCGTTAAGTATTACGCGGTATTCCTCCTCGACATCGTCAACCGAACGGCTGTCGAAGTCGCGTCCCGATCGTTGAGCCACGTCATACCAAAGATGAATTCGCAAATGGCCGTCGTGCCATTCCAGATAGTGTCCTCCGGGCAGCGATCGTATCCCTTGCCAAAACGTTCGGTCCTCGTGGTCTGTCAAACCGTGCACCAGATAGTTGGCCCAGGTCGTTTCGTCGGGAACGCGATCTAATCCAGCAGCGTGCAGTGCCTTGATCTCACTTGCAATTAACAAATCCCCGCCGGCTGTTTGGTGGTAGTACAGAGGCTTAACCCCAAACCTGTCGCGAGCAGCGAAGAGCTTTTTCTGCTGCTCGTCCCAAATCGCAAAGGCAAACATCCCGATTAGCCGGTCGAGACAATCAGTGCCCCACCTTTGATACGCCGCCAAGAGCACTTCCGTATCTGTCCGCGTGCGGAATGAAAAACTCGATTCAAGCTCGCGTCGCAGTTCGAGATAGTTGTAGATCTCGCCGTTAAAGACGAGGCAGAAACGACCGTCAACGTCGAACATGGGTTGGCGCCCCGCCTCAGACAGATCGATTATCTTCAGCCGGTTGTGACCCATGCCCGCCATCAGGTTCGGATCCAAATAGATCCCCTCGCCATCAGGACCACGATGACGTTGGACTTCTACCATCCGCCTCAGTTGATCAGGGCGCCAAGTCTTGCCAAAGATTCCGGCGATTCCACACATTGCTAGAGTTTTGTTAGCTGGAGAAGCTTTGCACGAAAGTCTCTACCCAACTGACTTCCGATAAGGACTTTTCGCGCAAAGCCAGTGCAACCTTACACAATATCCGCAAAGGTCTTTTCCATTCTTCGAAAATAGAAAGCGCCACTAATCATTAGGCCCAGCGCTACCAGTGCGGAAAGCAACACGATCGCTCCTGCTTCAATCTGGGTCCCAAAGAGGGCCCAGCGGAATCCTTCAACCACTCCGACCATTGGATTTAGACCATAGACTATGTGCCATGGGTCAGGGAGAAGACTGCTTGGATATGCGATCGGCGTTGCAAACAACCAGATCTGCGTGATGAAAGGCACCACATAGCGAATATCGCGATATTTGACATTCATGGCCGACAGCCACAATCCCACGCCCAGGGCCGTGACAAAGGCCAGGAGCAGAAAGAGCGGCAGCCAGATGATGTTTAGTGAAGGCAACATCCGGTAGTAGAGCATCATTCCGATTAGCACAACCAGGGCCAGGAAAAAGTCAACAATGCCTGAGAGAACTGTCGACAAAGGAATTACCAATCGTGGGAAGTAGACCTTCGTAATCAGATTCGAGCTACCGACCAGACTATTGGAAGATTGTGCCAGGCCACTTGCGAAGAAGGTCCACGGAACGAGGGCCGCATAACTGAAGATCGGATACGGAATACCATCCGACGGCATCTTGGCGAGCTTGCCGAAAAACAAGCTGAATACAACCATCGTAGAAAATGGTTGAATAATGGCCCACGCCGCACCCAATGCAGTTTGCTTGTAGCGTACTTTGACATCCCGCCAGATCAAGAAATACAAGAGCTCACGATAGTCCCACAGCTCACGCAATCTGAGTGAGACCCAACCTTTGGAAGGTTGAATTCGCAACGTCTTGTTCTCGGCAGACGCGCCCTTGGTGCTATAGCGGAGTTCAGTTATTGCTGACATTTACGTTCCTCCGCTTATATGCGATGGCGACCAGGTGATATGTGCCGCTCGACTGAAGCTTGACTTCCTCACCGCTCGATTCAAACGTATTGATGACATTGCCCAACATACTCTTCGCTGTGACTACGGGCCGCCTCAACGACCAGCCTTTCAGTCCCCAACGCCGAAAGGTACCGCCACGGATCGCATAATCAACTTCGACGTCGTCGAAGAACGACGAAAGTAATCCGGTTAATTGCGCCCGCGTGTAGTGCCGCTTGTGATCTGGATGAACTTTCCTCACGTGATCTCCGTTTGGCGTGGTCATTAGAAAGACTCCCGAGCTTTTCAAGACTCTATGCACTTCGCGCACAAAGTCTGCGTCGTGCTCCACGTGTTCGAGTACTTCTACTGCCACAACATAATCAAAAGTGTTATCGGGAAGCGACGAGCGGGTCATGTCATCAAACAATACTTCGCGCACATTGGTCCTACGCCTGATGGTCTGCTCAATGATCGGCGAGTTGATACCCAGGTTGAGTTGTTTTTGAATGTCTGATTCCCTCGGAAGATCCGTAACAGTGACCTTGCCGGGGACCCGGATGGTGTAATGCGATTTCCGGCCGCCCACGTCGAGAATCTGTGGCTCCTGCATTCCATTTTCGGAAAGCTCGATTAGCCGTCTGCGCACCAGCCGATACAACGGAGGCAGGAAGGGCTCCGCGCAAACGTAGGCCATTTCAAAGGGCTTCATTGAAGTGCACTCTCGCCAATAACTCTTCAGCCCGCACCCAATCGGAAGGCCGATCTATATTGACAGACGATTCCTGCTCGATGCAGTGACCGACCAGGCGACGGCCGTAAAGCGAGTTCTCTTTCATCAGGACATCGCGGCGCGTCACATAAACCGAGCCTTCGCGATGATAGGCAGGCGGCAGCTCCTGCCGGCGCGTAATCGGAGAAGCTTCTCCGGTGCTCAACCGCAGCAATCCGGATTCATCGGCGAAATAAACCCAGTGGGGATTGTGTTCCTCGGGAACGGGCAGAACCGTCACCGCCGCATCGGCATCCGACAGTTCCAACAGGCGAATACACGCGTCGATATCTTCTGAACGACGAAAAGGGTTCGTCGGCTGAAGCAGGCAAACGGCGTCAAAGAATTCTCCCTGATCTTCCATCGAGCTTACGGCGTGTTGGACCACCGGTAGCATCGGTGTGTCGTCTGCCGCCAACTGTGGCGGTCTAAGGAACGGCACCTCGAGCCCACATTCGACACCGACCTTGGCAATCTCTTCGTTGTCGGTACTCAAGATCACTCGTGAAAGAAGGCGCGAGCCTCGGGCGGCTTCGGCGGTGTACTGCAAGAGCGGTTTGCCGCTCAGAGGCCGTATATTCTTGCCGGGGACACCCTTTGAACCGCCGCGAGCCGGCACCACACCAAGCACTCTCATCAGTAAGTTAGTCTCTTCTCAACTTTGAGCGGAGTCTGGGCCAACACCTGTGAGATACGCGTGCCTGCTCGCCCGTCTCCATAGATGGTGTCGTGGGGGTAGCGCCCGTTTCCCATGTGATGCTTGACCGCGTCGACAATCTCAGTGCGGTCATAGTCAACGTCCAGCAGGTTCGTGCCTCGATCGCGTCCTGCCTGGCGCGAGCCGATATTAACTACCGGAACACCGAGGTAAGAACACTCGCGGACGCCTACACTCGAGTTCCCAATCAGGCACCGGCAGTTATAAAGCAGCCGCAGGAAATCCATCCCTTCCATGTTTTTGAAGAAGTGAATGTTGTTGGGGCGTTCGATCTCACGAAATGAGCGGATGCCTCCTGAAGTGCCATCGGATCCGGCATCGACGTTGGGCCAGAACCATAACGTCGGCAGGTTGAGCTCACGCACGGCATGAAGGGTCTCGAAAACGTGTTTGCGAGCTTCCTGATATTCGGTCGTTACCGGATGTTGCATTACCACGAAGTAACCGTTCGAAAGATCCAGCGCCGCACCGACGCCGCCGTACTTCTCCAGCGGATCGAAATCAAGCCGGGGATCGTCAAGGATGGTGGCTGCCAAATCGATCGAAGGGCAACCGGTGATATGAACCGTTTGGGGATCCTCTCCCATCTTGATTACGCGCTCGGCTGCTTTCCTGGAAGAAACCAGATGTAGATCGGAAAGCTTGGTCACCGAGTGGCGCACCTTTTCATCGATCGAACCGGTTACTTCTCCACCTTGTACGTGGGCCACGGGAATATTCATGTATGAAGCTGCAACCGCGGTCGCGAGCGTCTCGTAACGATCGGCGACGGTTACCACCACGTCGGGTTTCAGGTTGTCGAATACCGTCGCCAGCTCGAGCAGGCCCAGGCCAGTGGTCTTCGCCATAGCGGCGAGGTTTTCACCTTCGAGAACCATGTAGACGCGCGCGGAAACTTTAAAGCCATCTTCTTCGATATTGCGGACGGCGCTGCCATAACGTTCAAGAAGCGCCGAGGCCGCGACCACCAATTGCAGCTCGAGATCGGGATTATCTTCAATCGCTTTGAGCGCACTCTTGATCCGGCTGTAGCTGGGGCGCGCTGTGACTACGACACAAACCTTACGCTTCATACGCTAATAACCTCGACGTCCTCGCGCAGCACAAGTTCATCTGGTTCGAGCGAGCGGCGCAAACGTGTGCCCACCAGTTCTGGTAAACAACTGGCAGGAATTCCGGTGCCTGGTTTCTTGGCAGTGAGGTGCTCTTCACGCAGGACGGTACCTGCCGGCAGTTGCGTCCGCGTCACGACGCTCTTGGTAAATAGCTCCCGCATCGGAGCGGCTTCGCGTGCTGCGGCGTCCTTGTTGACCGGGTGAGCCAGGGCCTTCTCGATGAATCGAACACCTTCGACTAACTGCTTCAACTCCGCCGGGGTTAAGGAGACCGGCACATCAGGTCCAAACATTTCGCGACTGAGCGTGACGTGTACTTCCAAAACTTCAGCACCCAGCGCAGCCGCAGCTAATCCGGCATAAATAGTTCCGGAGTGATCCGAGAGACCAACCGGGCAATCGTAGCGGGCGCGGAAGAACTCAAGCAGGTTTAATCCGAGGCTTTCCGGTGGGCAGGGATAGGACGACGTGCATTGCAGAATAGCTAGAGGCAATTTCGCAGCACGCACGCTGCCGACTGCTTCGTCAA
>Ga0187894_10006517_pt1 | contig 11423 bp, 11 predicted proteins | sample GBC1701081metaG_FD_136650 | JGI IMG/M metagenome (GOLD analysis project Ga0187894, IMG submission 136650) | White microbial mat communities from a lava cave in the Kipuka Kanohina Cave System on the Island of Hawaii, USA - GBC170108-1 metaG ...
CGTGGCGATGTGCTGGCGTTGCTCCAGGACCTCGCCGACAAGGGAATCGTCCATGACCAGCATGCCTGAGGTGCAGGTCGCGGCGAAAGTCGACCCGCCGCTGGCGCTCCTGGCCGAGCTGACACACCGCTGTCCGCTGCGCTGTCCCTATTGTTCCAACCCCAAGGAGCTGGCGGGACGCAGTGCCGAACTGTCGACGGAGGCCTGGCTCGACGTGCTGGCGCAAGCCGGCCGGATGGGCATGCTGCAGGTCCATCTGTCGGGCGGCGAGCCCACAGCGCGGCGCGACCTTGAAGCGCTGATCGCCGGCGCCCGCGCGGCCGGACTGTACACCAACCTGATCACATCCGGACTGCAGCTGGACCGGGCCCGGCTGGAGCGGCTGAAGCAAGCCGGGCTGGATCATGTGCAGCTGAGCGTGCAGGACAGCGAGGCCACGGGCGCCGACCGCATCGCGGGCCTCGCGGGCGCACACCAGCGCAAGCTCGCGATCGCGCCCGTCATCCGCGCCGCAGGCCTGCCGCTGACGCTGAATGTGGTGATCCACCGGCACAACATCGCGCATGTGCCCGACCTGATCGCGCTGGCCGAGACGCTCGATGCATCGCGCATCGAGGTCGCGCATGCACAGTACTACGGCTGGGGCCTCGACAACCGCGCCGCCCTGATGCCGACGCGGGCCCAGCTCGAGGCGGCCACGGCGCACGTGACCGAAGCGCGCGCGCGGCTGAAGGGCCGCCTGGTGATCGACTACGTGCTGCCCGACTACTATGCCCGCCGGCCCAAGGCCTGCATGGGCGGCTGGGCGCGCCGCTTCATGGTGGTGGCGCCCGATGGACAGATCCTGCCGTGCCACGCGGCCACGACCATACCCGACCTGTCGTTTCCCAGCGTGCGCGCCACCAGCCTGGCCGAGGCCTGGTTCCACGACCCCGCCTTCGCGCGGTTCCGCGGCACCGACTGGATGCGCGAGCCCTGCCGCTCGTGCGATCGGCGCGAGATCGACTGGGGCGGCTGCCGCTGCCAGGCGCTGGCGCTGGCCGGCGCCGCCGATGCGGTCGATCCCGCCTGCGCCCTCTCACCGCTTCATGAGAAGCTGGTCGCGCTGGCAGAAAGCGAATCGGCAACCGCAGCGCCGGCGTTCCGTTATCGTGGCACCGGTCTATAAATTCCCGGAAGCATGGGTCTCCGGCCCGCGCTCCCCGCAAGAAACAGGAGGCAGCATGTATCGTCGTCACACCGTCATCGCCGCTGTTGCCCTGCTGCTGGCACCGCTGTGCGCGACCGCGCAGACGCCGATCAGCGGGCTGAAGCCAGCCGATCCGCCGCCGACGCCTGACAAGCTGGCGCCTGGGCTGGCGGTCAACTACTACTTCGACTTCACCACCAACATCAGCCGCCTCAACGAGAACGGCAAGCCCGGTGCACCGATCACCCACCTGGAGTGGGACATGGGATCGGGCAAAATACTGACCAGCGACAAGGACGATGGCGTGCAGGCGCACATCTTCGGCTTCATCCGCTTCCCCGCGCCCGGTACCTATGCCTTCGAGGTCAATTCCAACGACGGCGTGCGGCTGGAGATCGGCGGCAAGAAGATCTGGGAGGACGGCGACGTGCACGCCGACCGCCTGTCACCACCGATCCCCGTGGCGGTCCCGTCGGCGGGCCTCTACCCGATCAAGATCCTTTATTTCGAACGGAAGAACACCGCGACGCTGGAAGTGTTCTGGGCCCTGCCCGGCGGCCAGCGCTCATCGATCCCCAAGGATGCCATCGTGCATCTGAAGCGGTGACGGGGACGCTTCATGGTGAGCTTGTCGAACCATGAAGCGCACGCACCAGCCATCGTGCGAGGCCTTCATGGTTCGACAAGCTCACCATGAAGGCGCGGGGCACAGCCCTACTCCGCCGCCACCGCATCACCGGCGCGGGCACGTGCGGCCGCCGGCGGCGCGCCGACGGTGCGCAGCGCCATCTCGGCGTGCAGGTCGGCAACGTCCTCGGCGCGCCAGCCGTCGTGCGTCGAGCTGAACCAGTAGGCAACGTCGGTGCACTGGTTGAGGATCGCCATGGCGACGATCTTCACGTCGTCCCGTTCCTTGCGCCGCAACGCGCGGAAAACACCGGCAGCATGTCCGCGCTCCAGGATGCGCACGATCATCTCGCGCACCCGGCGACGGCTGGCGCGGATCTCCTGCCGGCGCGGCGCATCGAGCCATTCCCATTCGCGGTTCGCCACCACCGCCTCGACTCGCTTGCGCGTGTGACGCAACGTGTAGGCGCGCACGAAGGCATGGAGCTGTGACACCGGCTCGTCGCCGACGCCGGCCAGCGCCGCCGCCAGGTCGCGCTCCAGCGCCGCCTGCGTCGAGCGGATGATGGTTGCCAGCAGCTCTTCTTTTGACGAGAAATGGTTGTAGAGCGCGCCTTGCGTCAAGCCGCAGGCATGCATGACGTCGCGCACCGTCGTGACCTGAAAGCCCTGACGCGCGAACAGGTCAAATGCCGCCGCCTCGATGGCCTCGGCCGGCGGTGTCTCACGCAACTCAGTAGGGCGCACCGCCGTGCGGCGCGAGATCCGGCGTACCACGTCGCTTCCCCGTACCTGGGCCATCAATGCTGCAGTTTAGCCCGGTGCCTTGTTTGCGGGCAGACTATCCCTTGTGGGGGTCGGGTGCAAACGAAGCTAGGGGTCAACGAGCGCCGAGTTTTTGGGCAATTGTCCAAGCCAACTCGGCATTTGGCCTGACGAGTTTACCCGATTCGCCAGCCAGCCGGTTGGCCGCCGTGCCATCGAGCGAGCGGGCATAGACTCCCTGCCGGATGCACGCCACCCGGAAGAGGTTGTAGGCCATGTAGTATTCCCAGCTCGCCGGGATCGTGCGACCGGTACGCTCGCAGTACCACTGCACCAACTGCCGTTCGTCAGGCACCCCCAGGGCGGCCAGATCGATGCCGCCGATCCCGCCCTGCGTTTCGGGGACGCGGTACATCATGCAGAGGTACGACAATTCGGCCAGTGGATCGCCCAGGGTCGAGATCTCCCAGTCGATCACGGCCAACACACGAGGCTCGCTCTTGTGGAAGATCATGTTGTCCAGGCGATAGTCGCCGTGAACGATGGTGGTGTCTTCGGTCTGCGGCGCGTTGGCCGGCAGCCAGTCCAGCAGCTTGTCCATCGCCGGAATCGATTCGGTCTCCGACGCTTTGTACTGCTTGCCCCAGCGCGAGATCTGACGCGCCACGTAGCTGCCGGGCCGGCCGAAATCGGCCAGATCAAGCGCCTGCCAATCGGCCTTGTGCAGGCGCGCCAGCGTGTCGACTTTGGCCTCGTAGATGGGCGCGCGCATCTGCTGCGGGACGTCCGGCAGCAGCGGATCCCACAGCACGCGCCCGTCGCAGAATTCCATGATGTAGAAGGCCGTGCCCACCACCTGATCGTCCTCGCACAGCACGTAGGCGCGCGGCGTAGGCACATCGGTGCGGTTGAGTGCGGCAATGACACGGAACTCGCGATCGACCGCATGCGCCGACGGCAGCAGCTTGCCCGGTGGCTTGCGCCGCAGCACGTATTGCCGGCCACCGCCGTCGCTCAATTTGTAGGTCGGGTTCGATTGTCCGCCGCGGAACTGTTCGACCGTGAGCGGCGCGACGAAGCCATCGACCTGCGCGGCCATGTAGCGCTCGAGTGCAGCCGTGTCGAACCGGTGCCTGTCCTGTACCGCCATCGTGCCGACGAAATCGGCGCCGCGTTTGGCCATCGTTGCTTTCCCCGCCTGATTCGAACAGGGTGGAGTTTGCGTCGCCCAATCACCACATGCAATCACCCGCTGTTCGCGATCCGATTGCGGTGGCAACAGCATCGGATCGCTGCGCGGAAATGCCTGCGATCGACCCACGGAGTGATGTGTGCGCGTTGTTGAACGGTTCGATGTTCGCCTGACGGTCTTCGCCGTTCTGGCGATCGCGTTCGGCGTGTGGGCACTGGTCATGCTCTCACCGCTGGACGATGGCACGCTGCAGCGGATCGGCCCCGCCCTGGTGCCGCGCCTGTTCGCGATCGCGCTCGTGATCGCCGGCCTGCTGATCCTGGCGCGCGCCGTGACCGGGATCGCGACGGCGCCGCCGCGGTTACTGCCGGGCCCGTTGCGTTTCGCCCTGGCGGCACTGCTGATCGTGATCGTGCTGTTACCCAATATTGCCGTGCTGCTGGGCGACGTGCCGCCGGTGGCCGCGCTGGGCCGTGGCCTGCAGGAGTTCATGCTGGCGGCCGGCCCGGCCGAGTTCCTGGCCTTGTTCTGGCTGCGGTGGACGCTGGCGATCGCCATCGGCGTCGTGATCGCGGGCGAGGGTATCGTCACGGGATTGGCCGCCCTGTTGATCGGCGGCCTGCTGGGCCTGGCCGGCGACGATGTCGCCAGCGGCGCTACCCGCCTGCCCCAGGTCGCCGCCTTGCTCGATCACTACCCCTATGCCATTGCCCTCGGCACGCTGCTGGTGTTGATCCTGTGCCGGGTGAATCCGCTGCCGGCCGCATTCGCCTATATCGGCGCCGCCGTCGCAGCGGAAATGTTCCAGCGCGTCATGCTACTGGCGAAGGGCAACCCGCTGCCGGTTCTAGGCCGGCCGCTGACCCTGACCCTTGTCGTGGCCATCGTCCTGATCACACTGGCGCTGGTGTGGTATCGCTGGCCGTGGCGCGGCGGCACAGGCCGGCCGCCGACTTAGCCAGTCGAAACATGGCGATTGAGCATTCGGATCTGACCAGGACCTGACGCCATCGTCATGAAATATGGCAATTTCACCCTTGGGTAAGCGCCCGATTTCCTGTTATCTGCCGTATCGTTGTCGCGTCAGCGTCGAGTCAGTCAAATGACGAACGGGAGCGGCTAAGCTCCGTCTAGGGAGGCTCTTCTTGAACCGGTTCCTGACCAAGGATTTCCTGGCCGGGTTGATGTTCGTCGGGTTTGGCGGCCTGGCGTACATCGCGGCCTTCACCGACCTGTCCAGGTATTTCGGCCAATCGAAGCTGGCGCTGGGCACCGCGGTCCGCATGGGGCCGGGCTACGTGCCGCAGATGCTGGCGTTCATCATGATGGCATTGGGCGCCATCATCGCGATCACCGCGCTGGTCACGTCGAGTGAACGGATCGAGGGCGGCAAGTGGAAGCCGATCGTGATGATCACGCTGGGCGTGGTTGCTTTCGGCGTGCTGCTCGATCCGGGCAACGTACCCGCCATCGTTTCATGGTTCGCCTCCGGCCTGCCGCGGTGGGAAAACCCGGTGTCGGGACTGCTGCCGGCGCTGGTGGCGCTGGTCTTTCTGTCAGCGTCTGGCGGCGATGAGTTCAAGTGGCGCGAGACCGCCATCATGTGCGCCGTGCTGACTGTCATCTGCTTCGTCATCTTCAAATGGGGCCTGTCGATGAACATCGCCATGCTCACCGGAGTGTGGTGAGATGGACATCCTCAACAACCTCGCCATCGGGTTCGGCACCGCTGTCACGCTGCAGAACCTGCTATACTGCCTGATCGGCTGCCTGGTCGGCACGCTGATCGGCGTGCTGCCCGGCATCGGGCCCGTCGCCACCATCGCCATGCTGCTGCCGCTGACGTTCAAGCTGCCACCGGAGGCGGCGTTGATCATGCTGGCCGGCATCTATTACGGCGCCGCCTACGGCGGCTCGACGACCGCCATCCTGGTCAACCTGCCAGGTGAAGCCTCATCGGTCGTCACGGCGCTGGACGGCTACAAGATGGCCCAGAACGGCCGCGCCGGCGCCGCATTGTCGATTTCGGCGATCGGCTCGTTCTTCGCCGGCACGGTCGGCACCTTGCTGATCGTGCTGTTCGCCAAGCCGCTGACGGAGATGGCGCAGAAATTCGGGCCCTCCGAATATTGTTCGCTGATGGCGCTGGGCCTGGTGGCCGCCGTCGTGCTGGCCAGCGGCTCGGTCATCAAGGCGATCGCCATGGTCTTTCTCGGCCTGATGATCGGGCTGGTCGGCACCGACGTGAACACCGGCGCCCAGCGCTTCACTTTCAACATTCCCGAGCTCAGCGACGGCATCGACTTCGCGCCCATCGCCATGGGCCTGTTCGGCATCGCCGAGATCATCGCCAACCTGGAGAAACGATCGACGCGCACGGTCGAGCAGACCGTGATCACCTCGCTGTGGCCCACGCGCGAGGAGGTCCGCCAGGCGTGGCCCGCGGTGTTGCGCGGTACAGGCATCGGGTCGATCCTCGGCGTGCTGCCCGGCGGCGGCCCGACATTGAGCGCCTTCTCCGCCTACACGCTGGAGAAGAAGCTCTCGAAAACACCGCAGATGTTCGGCAAGGGCGCGGTGGCGGGCGTGGCGTCGCCGGAATCGGCGAACAATGCCGCCTCGCAGACCTCGTTCATCCCCATGCTGACCTTGGGCATCCCATCCAACGCGGTGATGGCGCTGATGGTCGGCGCCATGATCATCCAGGGCATCCAGCCCGGCCCCGAGGTCATGACCAAGAAGCCGGAGCTGTTCTGGGGCATGATCGCCTCGATGTGGATCGGCAACCTGATGCTGGTGATCATCAACCTGCCGCTGATCGGCATCTGGGTGAAACTGCTGACGGTGCCGTACCGCTTCCTCTATCCGTCGATCCTGCTGTTCTGCTGCATCGGCGCCTACTCGCTGCAGAACAGTACGTTCCACGTGATGACGGTCGCCATCTTCGGGGTCATCGGCTACATCTTCCTGAAGCTGGGCTGCGAGGGCGCGCCGTTCCTGCTCGGCCTCGTGCTAGGGCCGCAGATGGAGGAGTATTTCCGCCGCGCCATGCTGCTGTCGCGCGGCGATGCCACCGTCTTCGTCACCCGGCCGCTGAGCGCCGGCCTGCTGGCGGTCACCGTCCTGCTGCTGATCCTGATGGCGCTGCCGGCGCTGCGCAAAAAGCGCGAAGAGGCGTTCCAGGAAGACAGCTGAGCCCGGCTCGACATCAATCGACCATCGAAGGGGAAGCCGCAGGGCTTCCCCTTTTTCATGGCCGCCTTGGCACGCGCGGCGGGCGCGTGCGCTATAGTGGGCACGCCGGCGACGGCCGGCGACATATCCCAGGGAGGGAACGATGCCTGACACCGCCCTCATGCCGACGACTGGCGCTGAACTCGCCTCGCGCTACATCGACGTCGCCGCCGCGCCGTGGACAGCGACCCGCTTCCCCGGCATCGAGATGAAGACGCTGATGGAAGACAAGCACACCGGCATGCTCACCGTGCTGATGCGCTGGGCACCGGGCGCGCGGCTGCCGCTGCACGAGCACGTCCGGCTGGAGCAAACCTACGTGCTGGAAGGGTCCTTCGCCGACCACGAGGGCATCTGCACCGCCGGCAACTATGTGTGGCGCCCGCCGGGCAGCCGGCACGAGGCATGGTCGACCGAGGGCGCCTTGATGCTGGCGTTCTTCCTCAGTCCGAACCGCTTCTTCGATCAGCCGGACTGATCTCCCACCGGGAGAGGCGAAGGCGGTGGACTCCACGCCGCCAGCCTGTAACATGAACGCCGGTTTACGTTTGCCATAAGCAGAACCGCCGACATGGCGGCGCCTCAGGGAGGAGATTCGATGACCGCCCGTGTTCCGGCGGCTGTAGCCGCGTTTGTCTGCATTGTCGCGAGTGCGTTGCCGTGCCAGGGCCAGGGCAAGCTACCCGCCGAAATGGCCTGGACGGCCTACGACACCGGTTCTTCCGGCTTCAACATCGCGGTCGCCATCGGTCAGCAGCTCAAGCAGAAATACGGCAGCGATCTGCGCCTGCTGCCGTCGGGCAACGACACCGGCCGGCTGGCGCCAGTGCGCGCCGGGCGCGCCGTCATCTCGCAGATGGGCATCGGCACCTACTTCGCGCAGGAAGGTGTGTTCGAGTTCGGCCAAAAGGCGTGGGGACCACAGCCCTCGCGCCTGCTGATGACCGCGACGTCGTGCAACGGACTGGGCCTGGCGGTCGCCAAGGACACCGGTGTGAAGAGCGCCGCCGACATGAAAGGCAAGCGGCTGGGCGTCGTCGTCGGCTCGCCGGCGCTGACGCAGGGCGCGCTGGCGCTGTTGGCGTTCGCCGGGCTGGGGCCGAGCGACGTAAAGACGGTCGAGTTCTCGTCGAACAACGCGATGTGGAAAGGCATGGTGAACAACGAGACCGACATTGCGCTGTCGTCGACGATCTCGGGCCAGTCCAAGGAGATGGACACCTCGCCGCGCGGCGTCACGTGGCCGCCGATGCTGGCCGCTGACAAGAGCGGCTGGGCCCGCGTCAACAAGAAGGCGCCGTATTTCGTGCCGGTCAGGGCGAGCTGCGGATCGGGCGGCCTCACCGAGGACAAGCCCGTCGAGATGGCAGGCTACGCCTACCCCATCTTCATGACCTACGCCGACCGCAGCGAGGACCAGATCTACCTCGTCACCAAGGCCCTGATCGATGCCTATGCCGATTACAAGGCCGGCGCCCCCGGCGCCGACGGCATGGCGCTCGACAAGCAGAACTTCACCTGGGTCGTTCCCTATCACCCGGGCGCCATCAAGGCCTTCCGCGAGAAGGGCGCGTGGAACGACGCGGCGCAGAAGCACAACGACGCGCTGATCGCCCGCCAGCAGGTGATCGCCGCGGCATGGAAAGCCTACGGCGCCAACGCGCCGGCCGACGACGCGGCATTCGCCGCCGGCTGGACGAAGGCGCGCGCCGAGGCTCTGACAAAGGCCGGCATGGATGTGATCTTCGAATAAAAGGCCCGATCGCCGCGTCGGCCCGGCATCGGTCCCGATCTGGGAGGTGACCATGCGTAGGATCAGCGCGCGCTTAGTTGCGGCAGCACTCGTGTGCGTGGCCGCGTCGACGGCGGCACCGTCCGTCGCGCAGGATATCAAACTGCCGTCCAGCCTGACCTGGACGGCCTACGACACCGGCTCGTCGGGCTTCAACATCGCCGTCGCGGTTGGCAAGGTGCTGAAGGACAAGCACGGCGCTGATGTCAGGATCCTGCCGGCGGGCAACGACGTCGCCCGCCTCAGCCCCTTGAAGGCCAACCGCGCTCAGGTCTCGGCCATGGGCATCGGCAGCTATTTCGCCCAGGAAGGCGTGTTCGAGTTCGCGGTAAAGGAATGGGGGCCACAGCAACTGCGGCTGATGATCTCGTCGACCGATTGCAACGCCATCTCGCTGGGCGTCGCCCGGGATACCGGTGTCAAGGAAATCAAGGACCTGAAGGGCAAGCGTGTCGGGGGCGTGGTCGGCTCGCCGGCGCTGAACCAGAACGCGCTGGCGATCCTCGCGTTCGGAAACCTGACCGCAAACGACGTGCGCCTGGTCGAATTCTCGAGCTATGGCGCCATGTGGAAAGGCATGCTCAACAACGAAGTCGATGCGGCCATCGCCTCGTCGATCTCGGGTCAGGTCAAGGAGGTCGACGCCTCGCCGCGGGGCATCATCTTCCCGCCGACACCCGCCTCGGATACCGCCGGCTGGACGCGTCTGCATAAGATCGGCCCCTACTTCATGCCGCACAAGGCGACGTGCGGATCCGGTGGCATGTCGCCGCAGAATCCCGTGGAGCTTCCTGCCTACGCCTATCCGATCTTCATGGCCTATGCGAGCCAGCCGGCCGACCAGGTCTACGGCATCACCAAGGCGATGATCGTCGACTACGACGCCTACAAGGACGCAGCACCCGGCGCCGCAGGCCTCAGCGTGCAACGGCAGAACCTCACCTGGGTGCTGCCCTATCACGAAGGCGCCATCAAGGCGCTCAAGGAGGCCGGGATCTGGAAGGCCGAGCACGACTCCTACAACGCAAAGCTGGTGGAGCGGCAGACCGCGCTGGCCAAGGCCTGGGATGAATTCCTGAAATCAAATCCACCCGACGACAAGGATGCCTTCCGCGCGGCCTGGATGGCTGTGCGCAAGAAGGCGCTCAGCAAGGTCGCGATGGAAAGCGTCTTCGAGTGATCGCACGGAGGGAGAAACCGCCATGCACCGTCTTATCGCTTTCGCCGCGACGTTTGCGGCGGTTCTCCCGGCTATGGCGCAGGACATCAAGCTGCCGCAGACTCTCACCTTCACCGCCTACGATACCGGCTCCTCGGGGTTCAACATCGCCGTGGCGGTCGGCAAGATGCTGAAGGACAAGCACGGCACCGAGGTGCGCGTGCTGCCGGCCGGCAACGACGTGGCCCGCCTGGCGCCGCTGCGGACCAACCGCGCCCAGGTCTCGGCCAACGGCACGGGCACATACTTTGCGCAAGAAGCGGTATTCGAGTTCGCTGCGCGCGAATGGGGGCCCCAACCGGTACGCCTGCTGCTGGCCTCCAACGATTGCAACGGCGCGTCGCTGGGTGTCGCCAAGGACACCGGCGTGAAGTCGGCCGGGGACCTCAAGGGCAAGCGGATCGGCATGGTCGTCGGTTCGCCCGCGCTCAATCAGAATGCACTGGCGGTCCTGGCCTTCGGCGGCCTGACCGCGGCGGATGTGAAGCTGGTGGAGTTCTCCGGTTACGGCCCGATGTGGAAGGGCGTGCTCAACAACGAGGCCGACGCCGCGTTCGCTTCGACCATCTCGGCCCAGCCCAAGGAGGTCGACACCTCGCCGCGCGGCCTGCTGTGGGTGCCGACGCCGCGCGCCGACATGGCCGGCTGGCAGCGCATGCAAAAGCTGGTGCCCTACATCTTTCCGCATGTCGCCACTTGCGGCGCCGGCGTTTCACCACAGACGCCGCTGGAGACCGGCACGTTCCCCTATCCGATCTTCATGGGCTACGCCACGCTGCCGTCGGACGTCGCCTACGGCCTGACCAAGGCGATGATCGTGGACTACGCTGCGTACAAGGACGCCGCGCCCGGCGCCGCCGGTCTCGATGTGAAACTGCAGAAGCTGCAGTGGGTGGCACCGTTCCACGACGGCGCCGTGAAGGCGCTCAAGGAAGCCGGCGTCTGGACCGATGCCGTGCAGAAGCACAACGACATGCTGCTGCGCCGTCAGAAGACGCTGATCGAAGCCTGGGCGGCGATGCAGAAGGCCAACCCACCCGACGATGCCGAGGCTTTCCGCAAGGCGTGGATGGCAGCGCGTGCGACGGCACTGAAGAACGCAGGACTGGACGTCGTCTTCGAGTGAGACAGATGGCGCGGATCTTCTACCTTCCCCTGCTCGCGGGGGGAGCTGCCCCAAGGGGGCGGACGGAAGTTGGCTCAGCAACGCTAGTGCGCGACGTGGCGCATCATTTTCGGTGGAACACCCCCCATCCGGCGCTACGCGCCACCTCCCCCACTACGTGCAGGGCTGTCCGGGGAAGATTCGAAATGTCGCAAGTGCATGCCCGGCGCCAGCCGGTAAAAGCTGAGCTTTCGGGTTGTCGAGACTCAGAAAGCGAGCCGAGCATGCAGTTCCGCCCTA
>Ga0187894_10006518_pt1 | contig 11422 bp, 5 predicted proteins | sample GBC1701081metaG_FD_136650 | JGI IMG/M metagenome (GOLD analysis project Ga0187894, IMG submission 136650) | White microbial mat communities from a lava cave in the Kipuka Kanohina Cave System on the Island of Hawaii, USA - GBC170108-1 metaG ...
GCTCTTCCGGCGGGACACCGGGCTGGCACATTGACAGCATCGCCATTACCGTGCCTGCCTGCGCAACCAACTGCGGCCCGGTCTGTCATTCGGTAACCGGTCTCAATCCCACCATCGGCGCGGCCGGCTCGACCGTGACAATCACGGGCGCGAATTTCACAGGCGTCACGGCGGTGAAGTTCGCCAACAACGTGACGGCGCAATTTACCGTCAACAGCGACACGCAGATCACAACGACCGTCCCGGCGGGCGCGGTCACAGGCCCCATCACGATCAGCAAAGCCGGCTGTCCGGACGCGCTAACCGCCAGCTTCACGGTTTGCTCCACGATCACCATCACTCCGGCGTCACTGCCCGCGGGCGCGGTCAACACCGCTTACAATCAGGCTCTCACGGCCAGCGGCGGCGCGGCTCCGTACAGCTTCACGCTGAGCGCCGGGAGCTTGCCCGGCGGCTTGACGCTGTCATCGAGCGGCGCGCTGTCAGGCCCGCCGGCGCAAATCGGCAGCTTCAACTTCACCGTCAGGGCGACCGCCGCCAATGGCTGCGCGGGCACACAGGCATACACGTTGACGATCAACCCGCGGAGTTACGAAGCCGACGTCGCCCCGCGCCCGAATGGCGACGCCAACGGGACGATCACGGTCACCGATTGGACGCAGGTTGGACGCTTCGTCGCCGGATTGGACACAGCGGCGAACGGTGGCGAATTCCAACGCGCCGATTGCGCGCCGCGCAACGGCCTGGGCGACGGGCGATTGACCGCTTCGGATTGGGTGCAGGCGGGGCGCTACGCTTCGGGCGAAGACCCTGCTGTGGCCGCCGGCGGGCCGACCAGCCCGGTTCCATTATCAATGGCACCAATAGCTTTCGCTTCGATGATCACCGCCCAAGCCGTGAAATCGGATGAGCCTCGTCTGCTGCGCGTCGTGGCGGACGGCGATTCATCCTCATCGCCTGGGACGACGCGCGCGGCAATGGTCGAGATCGAGGCGCGGGGCGATGAGACTGCGCTCGGATTCAGCCTGCTCTTCAATCCATCGGAGTGGCGTTTCGTTTCGGCCGAGGCGGGGGATGACGCGCAACAGGCGGCCATTCACGTGAACGCCGACGACGCCGCGCGCGGACGTATTGGTCTTCTGGTCTCGCTGCCCGCGGGCGGAAGTTTCAACGCGGGCGCCCGCCAGATCCTGACCGTGAAATTCGCGGCGGTCTCTGACAACCACGCGCAGCCTTTCACGCTCGGCGTCGCCGATAGTCCGGTCGCGCGAGAGATCGTCAATCGCGAAGCCGTCGCGTTGCCTGCCCGCTACGAGGTCAAACCGGACTCTCAGGGCGCCGGCGCGCTGGCGAACGTATCGGCGGCAAGTATGGCGGCGGGAGAGTTGGCGAGCGGGCAAATCGTAGCGGCCTTCGGCGGCGCCCTGGCCACGCGCAATGAAAGCGCGCTTGCGTCTCCGCCGCCTTATGAACTGGGCGGGACGCGCGTCATCATCACCGACAGTCAGGGGATCGCCAGGCCCGGGGCGCTCTTCTTCGTTTCGCCGATGCAGGTCAATTACCAGCTTCCTCCCGACGCCGCCGAAGGCGTGGCCACGGTGACGATCACGAGCGGCGACGGAGCGGTCTCGACCGGATTGATCGAGATCGCGACGATCGCTCCGGGATTATTCGCCGCGAACAACGACGGGCGGGACGTGGCGGCTGCAGTCGCGTTGCGCGCGCAAGCCGGCGGCTCGCAAAGCTTCGAGCCGGTTCCGCAATTCGATCCGGCGCGAAACAGATTCACGGCGGCGCCCATTGACCTCGGATCGGCGGACGATCAGATATATTTGACCCTGTTCGGCACTGGGCTGCGCAACCGCGGCGCGTCGTCCGTCGTGACAATCAAGATCGGCGGGATGGACGTTACGGTGTTGTATGCCGGAGCGGCGCCGGGTTTCGTCGGGCTGGATCAGATCAATCTCGGGCCGCTGCCCCGCTCTCTGGCCGGGCGCGGAGAGGTTGACGTCCTGCTGATTGTTGATGGAAAGACAACGAACATGGTCAGAGTCAACATCCGATAGATCGCGCGGTAGATTGCAAAAGGGACAAAGAGTTCCATTTTCCATTTGTCATTTGAGATTTGATATTTGTCATTGCCGGAAGCGATCTCGATTCAATGCCCAATGAACATTGGGCGATCTCCGGGCAATGACAAATATCAAATCTCAAATGACAAATGGAAAATGCTCTTCCTTCCCGGTTTCGCGATCTACCGACATCAGGTGAAATTCCCCGCCGCTATTGACGCGGCGTCAACACATCAGGTATTACGGCGGCGCGCGAGGGTCACGTCCTCTGGCTCGATCGCGCCTCTCTTCTCGAGTCAGTCGCAAGATCGGCATGTTTCACAAGCCGCCAAAAGTAGATAACGGTTTTCCCAACGCAAAGGGACAAAGGGTCAAAGGGTCAAAGCCTTGAAAGGCGCTGCGGCCCTTTGTCCCTTTCAAGGCTTTGACCCTTTGACCCTTTGTCCCTTTGTGTTGGAAAGTCTTCTCATCTCAAAACTGTTATCCGGAGTATGGAACCTGCCGCAAGATCAAACCCAAAACTCTAAACCCGACCTCGCAACAACCTTGCGGATCAAGAGGAACCGACTATGTGTAAATCATCTCGACCCCAGAACAGCCCCAACAGATGGTTGGCCTTCGCAGCATTCATGACATTGCTTTTGTGGACGGCGCCGTCGCCGGGCTTCGGCGCTTCCGGTTTAGTTACGGAAGTGCGCGTGGCGAACGGCGTCCCGGCGCCGGGCGCGGTCAGCGTTCCCATCGAGCTGGTCTCGGAAGGCGCGGAGAACGCCGCCGGGTTCAGCCTAACCTTCAGTCAAACGATCCTGACCAACCCGCAGGTCACGCTCGGCTCTGACGCCACCGGCGCGATGTTGCAAACCAACTCCAGTCAGGTTGCGCAGGGACGCTTGGGCATCCTGCTGGCGCTGCCCTCCGGCCAGAGGTTTACAGCCGGCGTGAGGCAACTGCTGATCATCAACTTCACACTGGCCGTGGGAACGACCGCCACTTCGGCCAGCATCGGCTTCGGCGATCAACCGATCGGGCGCGAAGTGGCCGACGCCAACGCCAATCCCGTGCCGGCGGTCTTCACGCCGGCGACAATCGCCATTCAGGGTTATGAAGCCGACGTCGCGCCGCGCCCCACGGGCAACAACAACGGAACGGTGACGGTCACTGATTGGACGCAGGTCGGGCGATTCGTCGCCGGGTTGGACACCGCGGCGGCGGGCAGCGAGTTCCAACGCGCCGATTGCGCGCCGCGCAGCGGTTTGGGTGATGGGCGGTTGACGGTCAGCGATTTTGTGCAAGCCGGACGTTACGCGGCGAGTCTTGATCCGGTCGCGCCCGCGGGCGGGCCGGCGGCGCCGGCGCCAACAGCTTCTGTTCTGGCTGATCCGGCGCCCGGCGCAAGAACGGTCTCGTCGCGCGGCGCCGCCGAGGCGCGAACGCTGCGTGTGGAGGGCAAGAGCTTTGATCGAAGCGAGAGACTGGAGCTGGCGGTCACGCTCGACGCGCAAGGCGATGAGAACGCGCTCGGCTTCAGTTTCCGATTCGATCCGCTGGCGTGGCGACTGGTCTCGGTTGAACCGGGCGATGACGCCTATCAGGCGGCCGTTCATCTCAACGACGACGAAGCCGCGAGCGGGCGCATCGGCCTCGTCCTGGCTCTGCCGGCGGGTGTGAAACTGCCAGAGGGCGCGCGCGAAGTCGTGGTGATCAGCCTGATGTCAATCTCATCACAAGACGCGGGCTCATCACAACGCGCGGGCTCATCACAACGCGCGGGCTCATCACAACGCGCGGGCTCATCACAACGCGCGGGCTCGCCACAACGCGAAGACGCCTTGGCGATAACGTTCGGCGATTACCCGGTGACGAGAGAGGTGGTGGACGTGGAGGCCAACGCGCTGCCGGCGACGTTCACCTTCGGTAAGCAATCATTGAAGGAGAGACGACCATGAAGACGAGAAAATCAACGCTGATCGCGCTCTGCCTGCTCTGGGCGGGCGCGGTCAGTTCCGGCCCGTTCGCGACGCCCGCCCCGGCCCAGACGCGCGCCATCCGCGCCATCGGCGCGGCGGCGGCGCCCGGCGGCGAGGCAAGCGTGGCGATTGAATTGGCGGCGCAAGGCAACGAAAACGCCGTCGGATTCAGCCTCAATTTCAACCCGGCGATCCTGGGCAATCCGCGAGCGGCGCTGGGCGGCGGCGCGACCGGCGCAACGCTCAACACCAACACCAACCAGGCGGCCCAGGGCCGTGTCGGCGTCGTGCTGGCGTTGCCGTCGGGGCAAGTCTTCGCGGCGGGCGCGCGGCAATTGGTGGTCGTGACTTTCACGGTGGCGAGCGCCGCCGCCGCGGGGGCGACGCCGATTGGATTCGGCGATCAACCGGTGGCGCGCGAGGTCGCAAACGCAACCGCCGGCATCCTGCCGGTCGATTTCGTCCCCGGCGCGGTGGCTGTCGCGGGCGCGGTCGCAAACGTCTCGGCCGCGAGCTTCACGGGAGCGATACTCGCTCCCGATTCCATCGTGGCGGCGTTCGGCGCGAAGCTGGCGACGGAGACGCGGATCGCGGATTCGTTGCCGTTGCCCACAACGCTTGCGGGCACGACGGTCAAGGTCAAAGACAGCGCGGGAACGGAACAACTCGCCTCGTTGTTCTTCGTTTCCGCCGGCCAGATCAACCACCTGCTCCCCTCCGGCGCCGCAAACGGCGCGGCCACTGTCACCGTGACGAGCGGAGACGGCTCGATTTCCATCGGCGCGATCCAGTTGGCGGCTGTCGCGCCGGGTCTGTTCGCGGCCAACGCCAACGGGCAAGGCGTCGTCTCGGCGGTCGCGCTGCGCGCCCGCGGCGCTGCCCAGACGTTCGAGCCGGTGGCGCGCTTCGATCCGGCGCAAAACAGATTCGTGCCCGCGCCGATTGATCTGGGGCCGGCGGGCGACCAGGTGTTTTTGATTCTGTACGGAACCGGGGCGCGCAATCGCAGCGCGTTGTCTGCGGTGACGTGCAAGGTAGGAGGCGCCGATTCCGCGGTCCTGTTCGCCGGAGCCGCCGGAGGGTTCGCCGGGCTCGATCAAATCAACGTCGGGCCTTTGCCCGTCGTTTTGCGCGGACGCGGCGAAGTGGACGTGGAGCTGATCGCGGATGGCAAACCGGCGAACATCGTGAAGGTCAGCATCCGCTAGCGCGACACTGGCCATATGCCATATGCCATATGCCATATGCCATATTTCATATGAAATATGGCATATGGCATATGGCCCCCCTTCCCGATCCCCTGATCCTCAACCAGGTAGATCGAAGGCGTCCGCCGGAATTTAATTTTGTTTTGGCGTGGCGCGGCGTTCATGTCAACGCGAAGTCAATGGTAGAATGCCGCCCCGAAACGACATCGTTATCTCATCAAGTTCTCCCTCGATACTACAAACTCATCCTGCTAGTATGTGTGGAAGTATGGATAGAGGAGTCATTACATGTCGCTCCGGCGACGACCTGAAACTATGAAGACGCGGCGCGCGATGTCCGACAAACTTCAGTTTGTCGTTGACCCCGCAATGGGCGCGCTCCGGGAGCCTCGACAAACTGAAGTTTGCCGGATATTTTCGGAGGAGTTTTTTTCATGAGCATGCATAAAACTATATATTCGATCGTTCCCAACCCGGAAGAGTTATTAAGTCTTGATTTAGAAGATGTGGCGGCGGTGGTTCTGGAGAGCTTGAACTCCATTGATCATCTCCAACTCAACCGCAATGATTTCGCCATGCAGCGCACCGTGCAGGAGTATCCCACCGCTTACCACGAACGATTGATCAAAGCGTTGATGACCGGCTGGGGTTATATGGAACGCGAGGGACTGATCGCCGAAATGCCGACCAAGCCCGGATGGTATTTCATCACTGACAAGGGAAAGACCATCCAGACTCGGGAAGACCTCGACACCTATCGCGCCACCACGATGCTCCCCAAGTATCTTCTACACCCGATCATCGCGAAGAAAGTGGAGACGGCCTTTCTGAACGCCGAGTACGACACGGCGGTCTTCCAGGCGCTGCGCGAGGTCGAGGTCGCGGTGCGGTCCGCCGGCGGTTTCTCGCCGACCGACATCGGCGCGCCGCTGATGCGCAAAGCCTTCGATCCGAAGTCGGGGCCGCTGCGCGATGATACGGCGATTGACCTGGAGAAACAGGCGATCGCCGACATGTTCGCGGGGTTGGTCGGCGCTTACAAGACTCCTCGCAGCCACCGGCACGTCGTGCTCGACGCCGCGGAGGCCGTCGAAATCATCGTCTTCGCCAGCCACCTATTGAAGATCGTGGATGCGCGCGCGGCGAAGCTGGGCAGGTCGTCAGGGGTCAAAGGGGTCAGAACGGCCCTGCCCAGAGCGGTGACCATTCAGTAAACATATTTCATTTTCCATTTGCCATATTACATTTTTCATTTGTCGTTGCCGGAGAAGCGCAGTTCCGGCAATGACAAATGAAAAATGTAATATGGCAAACGGAAAATGAATCGGCTCAATCCAATCGCCAACCCCACAACGCGCGATGGCGTGTGTAAAGCCGCGCCGAATGATCGCGAATGGGTATCATCCCTTCTCCGCGGACTGCTGAATTTCAACCGCAGCTGGCGCTGAGCCAAATCCCAAACGATGGCTCTCCCATCTCGATCAACGGACGCAAGCCAGTCTCCGGCGGGCGCAAACGCCAGTCCTGACACGCGCGTCGTGTGGCTGACCAGCGTAGTCTCTTTGCGCCCGGTCGCGGCGTTCCAGATGATCACCGACCGGTCTTCGCTCGCCGAAGCGATGCGCTTGCCGTCGCGGGCAAAAGCCACATCTTCCACCCGATTACTGTGTTCGTTGAAGGATGAGTGGCATTGGATGGCGACCGTTTGATCACAGCCAGCCCCATCCAGCAGGAGGTGTGGGACGCCGTCAAAACCGATGGCGCCAAACTGCCACTCGTCCACCGTATTCCTTCACCTGATGATCTGCCGTACATTGGCATTTGAAGACCATGAAACAACTCACCTTCGCCGAAGAACACCATCTCTATCTCAGCGCCTACGGGTCATAAATTCGTCGTAGACGAGCGGCGTCAGCCGATCCCGCGCCGCCGCGTCGCCGCTATTCCAATCCAATTGAAAAGTTAACTCGCGCCGGATCCGCTGCCGCGAGCGGTAGCGAGCGTGGCTCCCGTAAATAGCCCTCTGCGAGAGCCACGCTCGCTGCCGCTCGCGGTACTGATTGGAAGACTCCGCCGCCGAGACCTGAAAGGGCGCAACCGAGGCCGGAGAAATATTTTTTTCGTGACCTGCCCCACTTCCGCCTCAATTTGCGCATGTAGCGTATGAAACCGGAAGACTGGCGGCGGTTGGGTGTGGGCCTGCCCCTCACCTGACTCAAAGCTGGGCCCCGCTAACTCCGCGAACAATAACCAGTAGTAAAGGAGAGAACACACCGTGATTAGTCGGAGAATCTATTTACGACTCACAATCATCGTGATCAGCCTGATAATGGCGTTGGGAACCTTCACATGGTCTACTGCCAGACGCGCCGGCGCCGCGCAGCGAGGCTATAGCGCCGGCGACACAATGGCGGCGGACATCGGCCCATGGTTGCAAACGTCAGGCCCCGAGGGCGGGAGCGTCACCGCTCTGCTCATCAACGGCGCCGACCTGTTTGCGGGCACGGGTCCGAGCGGTGTCTTTCGCTCGACCAACCAGGGTCAAAACTGGACCGCCGTCAGTGCCGGCTTGGGTAATGTTGGGATTCTCGCGTTCGCCGCAAGTGGGAACAATGTTTTCGCCGGCGCCGTTAACGGTGTTTTCCGCTCGACCGACCAGGGTCAAAGCTGGACGGCGGCTAACTCCGGCTTGCCGGGCGGTACCATCGGCGCTCTCGCCGTGAGCGGAGCCAATCTCTTTGTAGCCATCAACACTCCTGAGGGCTTGGGGCGCGGGCGCGTCTTTCGCTCAGGCGACCAGGGACAAAGCTGGACCGAAGCCGGCGCTGGCTTATCCGGTACCATCATCCGCGGCATCGCCGTGAGCGGCGCCGACCTCTATGCCGGCGGCAATTTTGGACAGGTCTTTCGCTCGACCGACCAAGGCCAGAATTGGGCGCCGGCGAGTTCCGGTTTGCCGTCCACAAGCATCGAGGATCTGGCGGCGAGCGGCGGCAATATCTTCGCCGCCACGATCTCCAACGGCGTCTATCGCTCAACCAACCAGGGCCAAAGCTGGACGGCGGTGAACACCGGCTTGACCCAAATGGTTACCAACGCGCTCGCGACCAGTGGAGGCAACCTCTTTGTGGGGACTGTTCGCGGCGTTTTTCGCTCGACCGATCAGGGCCAGAATTGGACCGCCGTCGACGCCAGCCTGCCCAGCGTGCAGATTATTTCAATCACAGCAAGTGGCGATCAGGTGTTGGCCGGAGCCTTTGGCGGCGGCGTCTTTCGCTCGGCCAATCGGGGTGATAATTGGGCGGCCGTCAATACCGGGCTGATAGCGACGGAGGTTACTTCATTCGCGATGAGTAGCGCCAACCTCTTCGCGGGCGTGGATCCGGGGGGCGTATTTCGCTCGCCCGACCAGGGGCGAAGCTGGAAGGCTGTCAACAACGGCCTGACGGGAGCCGACAGATTTATCGTCGCCCTCGCCGCGAGTGGCGCAGACCTCTTTGCGGCCACAAGTTTGAGGAACGTCTATCGCTCGACCGACCAGGGGGAGAGTTGGAACTCAGTCAGTTCGGGTCTACCGTTTGCGACTTTCAGGACTCTTATCGTAAGTGGCGCCAATCTCTTTCTCGGCACAGTCTCCGGAGTCTATCGCTCGACCGATCGTGGCCAAAACTGGAGGCAGGTCGCTCTGGGTTTGGGGAATAGAGATGTGGGCGCATTCGCCGTGGGCGACAACAATCTCTATGCCGGCACACGCGGCGCCGGCGCCTTTGTTTCGACCGATCAGGGCGACAGTTGGACGGAAATCAATTCAGGCTTGACGAATAGAACTATCCTGTCACTCGCCGTGAGCGGCGCCAATCTCTTTGCGGGCACGAGCGGCGGCGGTGTCTTTCGCTCAACCGATCAGGGCCAAAATTGGACGGCGGTCAACTCGGGGCTAACGAGTTTGAACGTTAGGTCGCTCGCCGTGAGTGGCGCGAATTTACTTGCGGGGACGAGTGGCGACGGTGTCTTTCAATCGGCCGACAACGGGAACACCTGGACCGCCGCCAATGCGGGTTTGACGAATCAGAGAGTTCTTTCACTCATCGCCAGCGGCGCCAGTACTTTTGCCGGCACGCTTGGCGGTGGGGTATTTGTCAGCGGCGCTAGCGGCGTCGGCGCGGTGGCGAGCGTCTCGGCGGCGAGTTTCAGCGGGCTGGAGTTGGCCGCTGAATCTATCGCCGCAGCCTTCGGCCAGGGCCTGGCGACGGCGACCGAAGCGGCGACCTCAGTTCCCTTGCCGACCACACTGGCGGGCGCGAGCGTGCGGGTGCGCGACAGCGCCGGGACGGAACGCGCAGCCCCGCTCTTCTTCGCCTCTCCGGGACAGATCAATTACTTGATACCTACTGGCACGGCAAACGGAACGGCCAATGTTTCGGTCGTGCGCGACGAAACAGTTATTGCCGCGGGCGCAACGCAAATCGCTACTGTAGCGCCAGGCCTGTTTGCAGCCAACGCCAGCGGGCAAGGCGTAGCGGCGGCAATCGTCTTCCGGCGGCGGGCCGACGGTTCGGAGAGCTTCGAGCCGGTCGCGCAATTTAATCAGGCGCAGAATCGTTTCGTGGCTGCGCCGATCGACCTGGGGCCGGAGACCGATCAGGTCTTCCTGCTCCTGTTCGGCACGGGTTATCGCTCGCGCGCTTCTTTGGCAACCGTGGCTTGCAATATTGGCGGGGTGGCGGCGGAGGTCTTGTTTGCCGGAGAAGCGCCGGGCCTCATAGGCCTCGATCAAGCCAACGTGCGCTTGCCGCGCGCGCTGACCGGGCGCGGCGAAGTGGATGTGTCGCTGACGGTGGATGGCAGAGTGGCGAATACAGTGACAGTCGCTTTCTCGGGAACTCCCACCTGCGCCTACTCGATTTCGCCGTCCGAGCGAGGCTTCTCCGCTGGCGGCGGCGCGGGCAGCGTGAATGTGACCGCGCCAAACGGTTGCGCGTGGACAGCGACGAGCAACGCCGCCTGGCTCACTATCAACTCAGGCGCCGCGGGCTCTGGCAGCGGCGTAGTCAATTACTCCGTCGCCGCCAACACCGGCGCGAGCCAGCGCGCGGGCGCGCTGACGATTGCCGGACAAACTTTTACCGTCACCCAGGCCGCCGGAGTTCAGGCCATCTCTGTTGGACAGCCCGTCACAGGAACGCTTACGACTGACGATCTTACTCAAATGAGGAGCGGCGGGCGCGCCTACTTCTATGACGCTTATCGTTTCAGCGTGACTTCAGCCAATACGACGGTAGCGATTGATCTACGCTCCGCGCAATTCGACGCTGAAATCATTCTCTACAGAGAGGAAAACAATCGGCTCACACAAATGGCCACGAACGATGAACTGGGTGGGCTTGGCGATGGCGACACCGAAAATCACAATGCCCTACTGCTCACGGTGATTCCCGTGATTGGGGATTACGTGATCTTCGCCACCAGTTCGGCTTTCGCCCCTCCAGGACTCGGCGCTTATACGCTGCGGCTGAACACCAATGTGATGCAGAACCTCAGTTATGGAGCGAACCTCGCGAACGCCAGCATCTCGACCACCGATATTCAGACTTCGGCGGGGGACTATCTCGACGCCTACTGGTTCGCCGGTCAACAGGGTGATGAGGTGGAAATCAAAATGAGTTCATTCGCTTTCGACTCGTTTTTGATCTTACAAACGAGCAGTGGCGGCCCACCTGTCGCTTTTGATGATGACGGCGGTGGTGGTGGGAATGCGCTACTCCGGTTCCGACTCCCCGCAACCGGCAATTACATCATCATTGCCACGCCTTTCGCCAAGAATCTGACCGGCGCCTATACGCTCACGTTGAACAAGACAGGCTGAGTTTGTCTGTTAAAGCAATCGATTCATTGCGGCAGGGAAGGACCTCGCCGCCAAAACCTGGAACTACAGCCGAGCCTGCCACTGGAACAAATGGTCAAAGCGATTACCGAACACTCGCTGCTGTCCAATCAAAGCTTCTATAGTGAAAGAGACGTGATCGTCACTGAATATGCCAATGTACGACAAGGCTTTGATCGTCGTTTCGGCCACTAAGACCAACCAGACAGAAAAATGTAAGACAGAAAAATGACATCTCTTATTTTTCTGTCTTACATTTTTCTGTCTGGTGGCCGAAACGACGATCAAAGC
>Ga0187894_10006519_pt1 | contig 11422 bp, 9 predicted proteins | sample GBC1701081metaG_FD_136650 | JGI IMG/M metagenome (GOLD analysis project Ga0187894, IMG submission 136650) | White microbial mat communities from a lava cave in the Kipuka Kanohina Cave System on the Island of Hawaii, USA - GBC170108-1 metaG ...
GCCTGGGCTGTTGCACATGGCTCGGACTCGCGTAACCGCAGCCTCTGTCATCCCGAGCGCAGCGAAGATCCAGTTGCCACCCATAGGCGCTGACTTTGTCGCACGGCGGTGGGACCGGACCGCGCGGCTCCTGCCGCGCTCTTCGGTTTTTCTGCGGCAAAGCATGAGCGCGCCGGGAGGTGCGCGGTCCGGTCACACCGCTGTGCGCACAAGGTTAGCGCTTTTGGGCGTCGACCCTTGATCCCTCGCTGCGCTCGGGATGAAAGATGGGCCATGTGCTATGGCTCTGGCTCCTGCCCGGCAGAGACTCGACGGGCTGCGGGTGATTTTTTTGACCGCCGACGTATACAGTCGTGGCCTGACCATCCTCGCGACCGACGCGAAAGACGATGCCCGGGAACGTAAACCCTGACGGCGCGCCGGCACCGCGCCGGCGCCTGCTCTGGATAGCGGCGCTCGTCGCATTGACGTGCGTCGCCGCCGGCGGTGGCTGGTTGTGGCGCCGGCACCAGCAAACGCTGGCCGCGGAGGCCGAGGCAAAGGCGCGTGCCGACGCCGAAGCGCGGCGTCAGGTCGAGGCCTTGATGACGCGGCGCGGCGAACGCGACTGCGCTTCATGTCCGGAGATGCTGCGTGTCGAGCAGGGGTCGTTCACGATGGGATCGGACCGCGCCGGGTTCGACGGTCCGCGGCAGAACGTCAGCATCGCGCGGGCATTCCGGCTTGGGAAATACGAGGTGACGCGCGGCGAGTTCGCGGCCTTTGTCGAGGCGACCGGCTACCGGCGGCCGCCGGATCCGCAATTGCCGCGCGAGACGGCAGACCACTGGCGCCGCCCCGGCTTCGAGCAGACGGACCGGCATCCTGTCGTCAATGTGACCTGGCAGGATGCCGATGCCTATGTCGCGTGGCTGCGCAAGACGACCGGCAAGAACTATCGCCTGCCGTCGGAAGCGGAGTGGGAGTTCGCGGCCCGCGCCGGCACGACGACGCCCCTCTACTGGGGCGATGTCGCGGCGCGCGAGGCATGCCGGTTCGCCAATGTGGCGGACATCGACTATCGCGAGGCGACCAGGGCGTCCACGAGCGGCATTGCCACCGCCCGCGACTTCACCTTCCAGTGCAAGGATGGCTTCGTCCACACAGCGCCCGTCGGCAGTTTCCAGCCCAACCCCTGGGGCTTCCACGACATGCTGGGCAATGCACAGGAATGGACGCTCGACTGCTGGAACGACCGGCTTGACGGCATCCCCGCCGACGGCACGCCGCGCCTGTCGGGCGACTGCTATCAGCGCGGACTGCGCGGCCATAGTTTCATCAGCTGGCAGGCCGATGTTGGCGTGGAGCGGCGTGCCAGGGACCGCGTCGGCGTTTATTCCAACTTCGGCGGCTTCCGCGTCGCCCGCGACGACTAGGCGGACCCGATGTCACGCGCAGTTGCAGCGATTGGCGTCGATTCGGTGGCACTGGTGCCGCTGTGCGCGGCGCGCGCGGCTCTGGGCCTCGCCCTCGCCATCGCATTCGCAGTGCTGCTGCCGGCCGGGTCGGCGGCCCAGACCGGGGTGCCCTTACTGGGGAGTTACTGCGGTGACTACCGGTGGGAGGCCTCTCCAGTCGTCAGCGCCGTCCGGATCCATTTCCAGCATCATGCGCTTCGAACGGATTCGAAAATCGACGTCGAGGGCGTCGGATGGTCGACAAACCCGCACGACGGCGTGAGAACACGCTTCCTCGTCCGCGCCGTGCTCGATCCCGCCACCGGTCGCCTCTCGATGACAGAGTCCGTCGGCAGCGATGTCGCCGACTGGGTGACCGATGGCACCTACGAGGGACAGGTCCAGCCCGACGGTGGTGGCATCGTCGCCAACTGGACCAGCAGGCAACCGCCTCACAGCAGGGGTGTGCTGAGGCTGCGCAGATGCGGCTCATCGGACCCGGCAGTGTAGTTGACCTGGGCGAGACTTGCCCTGTCGCCCCGCGAACGGGTGGCGGCTATCGGGAGTTCCATCCCATGGGACAGCACGGAAGCCATGTCGCTGTGCACATAACGAAGCAAGGGGCTTGGCGGCGTTGCCGCGGCAGGGCAACGTAACGCCGCATACGCGTGGGGTGTGGGGGTCGATGTGCGGCAGCGGCGCAAGGCTCGACAGGGATCCGGCTGGGCAAACACGCAGGCTCGCCTTGGCCGGGCGTGCCTTCGCGCTGGCATGCTACCTGCATTCTTTGCCCCATAAAGACGGGCCGGTTCAGGCGGTTCGAATGACGGTGATCACATGACGACGGCGCGGCGCCAGTTGCGTTTCGGCGCCTTCTTCAGCGTTCCGGGTTGCCATCCCACGGGATGGCGTCATCCGGATGCGGTGTGCGAGACCGATCTCGACTTCCGCCTGCTCGCCGACATGGCGCGCACGGCCGAGCGAGGCTTGCTCGATTGCATGTTCTTCCAGGACAGCGTCGCCATTCCCGGCAGCACTGCAGTCTACGGCGCCCAGCCGTTCCGGGTGAAGAACGGGCGGCAGGCGCATATCGAACCGATGAGCGCCATTGCCGCCCTGGCGGCGATCACCGGCCATATCGGCCTGGTCTCAACCTGCACCACCTCCTACAACGAGCCCTACAACGTCGCGCGCCGTTTCCTGACCATCGACCACATCAGCGGCGGACGCGCCGGCTGGAACCTCGTCACCTCGCAGGCCGAGGACGAGGCGGTGAATTTCGGCCGCGACCAGCACTTCGAGCACGGCGTGCGCTACGACCGCGCCGACGAATTCCACGACGTCGTGGTCGGCCTGTGGGACAGCTGGGAGGACGACGCCTTCCTGCGCGACAAGAAAAGCGGCATCTGGTTCGACTTCGACAAGATGCACATCCTGCGGCACAAGGGGAAACATTTCACAGTGCGCGGCCCGCTGAACGTGGCGCGCTCGCCGCAGGGCCGCCCGATCGTGGCGCAGGCCGGCTCGTCGGACATCGGCATGGAACTGGCGGCGCGCACGGCCGACATGGTGTTCACGGCGCAGACCACCATCAAGGAAGGCCAGGACTTCTGCAACGACATGCGCTCGCGCATGGCGAAGTACGGGCGCGGACCGGAAGACATCCGCATCTTTCCCGGCATCATGCCGATCGTCGGCCGCACGGAGGCCGAGGCGCAGGAGAAGTACGAAGAGCTGCGCTCGCTGGTCGACGACAATGTCGGCATCGCCGGCGTGGCGCGGCTGGCGGGCGGTGTCGACATCTTCAAGCTCGACCCCGACGGTCCCTTGCCCGAGCTGAAGCCAAGCAACGCGGCCCGCGCGCGCCAGGAGATGATCATTGCCATGGGCAAGCGCGGCATGACCATCCGCCAGATCGGCCGCGTGCTGGCCATGAGCCAGGCGCATCGCGTGCTCTACGGCACGCCGCAGTCGCTCGCCGACAACATGCAGGAATGGCTCGAGGCGGGCGCCTGCGACGGCTTCAACCTCTTGTTCCCGCACTACCCCAAGCCGCTCGAGGAGTGGGTGGACCTGGTCATCCCCGAGCTGCAGCGCCGCGGCATCTTCCGCACGCAGTACGAGGGCAAGACGTTCCGCGAGAACCTTGGCGTGCCGATTCCGCCCAACGTCCATACAGTCAACCGCACCAGCGTCCAGGTGACGGGCATCCCGACGAATGCGGCGGCGTCCGATGACTAGACAGCCGCGGCAGCTCAAGCTCGGCGGCTTCTTCAGCGTGCCGGGCAACCATCTCGCCGGCTGGCGGCATCCCGATGCCGTGCCGGCGTACGACATGGATTTCAGGCTCTACGCCCACATCACCCAGGTCGCCGAAGCCGCCAGGTTCGACACGATCTTCTTCCAGGACACGGTGGGTGTGGCCGGCAGCCGGGCGCTGGCGCGCGGCGAGCGCACCCGCGCCAAGCTGTCGCGCACCGTCAAGCTGGAGCCGACCGCGACGCTCGCGGCGCTGGCGATGGTGACGAGCCGGATCGGCCTGGTCGCCACCGCGACCACGACCTACAACGAGCCCTACAACATCGCCCGGCGCTTCGCCTCGATCGACCATATCAGCGGCGGCCGCGCCGGATGGAACCTGGTTACCTCGCAGATCGAGGACGAGGCCGAGAACTTCGGCTTCGACGAGCACCTGGCACACGCCGACCGCTACGAGCGCGCCGCCGAGTTCTACGAGGTCGTCACCGGCCTGTGGGACAGCTGGGAAGAGGGCGGCCTGCTGCGCGACAAGCAGAGCGGCATCTACATGGACCGCGACAGGGTCCATTTCCTCGACCACGTCGGCAAGCACTTCAGGGTCAAGGGACCGCTCAACATCACCCGCTCGCCGCAGGGCTGGCCGGTGGTGGCGCAGGCGGGTTCGTCCGAGGCCGGCCGCGAGCTCGCGGCGCGCACCGCCGACGTCGTCTTCACGGCGCAGACGAAGATCGACGAGGCAAAGGCTTTCTACGCCGACATCAAGGGCCGCACCGCGCGCTACGGCCGCACGCCCGACGACATCAAGATCATGCCCGGCCTGACGCCGGTTCTCGGCCACACCATGGAAGAGGCGCGCGAGAACTACGACTACCTCCAGTCGCTGATGCCCGACGACGTGGCGCTGCAGTCGCTGTCACATATCTCCGGCGGCCTCGACCTCAGCAAGTTCCCGCTCGACGGGCCGCTGCCCGAGTTGCCGCCCAGCAATGCCGCCAAGGCGCGGCAGGCCCTGGTGGTGCGCACCGCGCGCGAGGGCAACATGACCTTGCGCCAGATCGCCCGCCATACCGCCGCCGGCACCGGCCATCGCGTCCTGATCGGCACGCCGCAATACATGGCCGACGAGATGGAAGCGTGGCTGAAGGAGGAAGCCGCCGACGGCTTCAACGTGGTGTGCAACCACTATCCCAGGCCGTTCGATGATTTCTGCCGGCTGGTCGTGCCCGAGCTTCAGCGGCGCGGCATCTTCCGGACGGAGTATGAAGGCAGCACATTGCGCGAGAACCTCGGCTTGCGAGTGCCGGAGAACCGCTACACGCTGGCCCGCAACACGAAGATCAAGGAGGCCTCATGATCAGGTTAGCGGCTGACGGAAAGAAGCGCTTCATGGTGAGCCTGTCGAACCATGAAGCGCCACAGCGCGCCGGTGCGATGCCTTCATGGTTCGACAGGCTCACCATGAAGGCATCCCCAGTCAGGCTTGTGGCGACGGCCGCATTGGCCGGCCTTGCCGTCCTCGCGACGGCGACGATGACGGCAACGGGTGCGCTGGCGCAAGGCGGCAGCGAGCGCGTGCGCAAGCTCAACCTCTATTCCTGGCCCCAGGCCAGCCTGCCGCAGAGCTACCAGGCGGCGCAGCTGATCGCCCAGCAATGGCGCCAGCTCGGCCTGGAGGTCGAGGTCAAGCCGCTGCAGCGCTCGCAGCAGACCCAGCTGATCTGGTACGACCGCGACAAGTGGGACGTCACCATGTGGCGCATGGTCGGCCGGCCCGAGCGCAGCGATCCCGACGAGTTCCTCTTCAACCTGTTCCATTCGACCACCGCCGCCAAGGGCTTCAACTTCATCGGCTACCTCAATCCCGAGTACGACAAGCTGGCTGAGCAGCAGCGCATGTTGCTCGATCGCGACAAGCGCCGCGACGTGGTGTTCAAGCTCCAGCAGATGATCAACCGCGACCAGCCCTACGCCTTCCTTGTCCATCCCAAGTACGCGCTCGCCTTCAACAAGGCCGTGTTCAGGGAGGACAGCGTCGTCAACCAGAGCGGCATCGGCATCCGCAACATCTGGACCTTCGTCAACATCACCCCGCTTGGGGCCCAGAAGGACCTGATCATCAACAACATCGAGCCGATCAACCAGACCAACCCGCTCTATATCGCCGGCGCCGGCGATAGCTGGGTCACCGACCTGATCTGGGACCGGCTGATGCGCATCGGTCCCGACGGCATACCGAAGCCATGGTCCGCCGAGAAGGTCGACTGGGTCGACGACACGACGATCGACGTGACGATCCGCGCCGGCATGAGCTGGCATGACGGCAAGCCGGTCACGGTCGAGGACGTGATCTTCTCGTTCGAGGCGCCGGCCATGGGCGACAAGGTGCCGATGTACAAGCCGTTCGTCGCCGACATCGCCTCACTGCAGAAGACCGGCGAGCTCAGCCTGCGCATCAAGCTGAAGCAGCCCAACACCACGTTCTTCACCTCGTCGCTGTCCAAGATCAACCTGATTCCCAGGCACATCTGGGAACCGGCACTGAAGGAACTGATGGGCAAGCCGGAGAACGCCGAGCAGATCAAGGAGCCGTCGCGTATCGGTTCGGGCCCGTTCAAGCTGGTGCGCTGGCGGCCGAACGAGGAACTCGTGCTGGAGCGCGTGCCCGCGCACTTCGCGGCGCCGAAGATCGAGCGCTGGATCATGCGCATCGTGCCCAACGCCGAGGCGACTCTGGGCATGATGAAGCGCGGCGAGCTGAACTTCCTCGGTCTGTTCGGTGGTGACCCGGCGGTGCTGACCAAGTTCGCGGCCGAGAACCCCGACATTGCCATCCGCAGCGAGGTCGATATCGGTTTCGAGTTCGTCGCCTTCAACAACCGCCGGCCGCCGTTCGACGACGTGGCGTTCCGGCGTGCGTTGTCGCTGTCGATCGATCGTCGGCTGATGGTCTCCGCGGCGTGGCAGGACTTCGCGGTGACGGCCAACTCGCACGTCTCGCCGGCGCTGCCGTTCTGGCACGACCCCGCGGTCGACAGCCTGAAGACCGGCCTGGCCGAGGCCAGGAAGATCCTCCAGGACGCGGGCTATCGCCTGGTCGGCGGCAAGCTCCACTACCCCACCGGCAAACGCGAATCCCTGGCGACGGAATAGGCGGCACGTTGTCGTCCTGAGCGAAGCGAAGGACCTGCGGTGCGTCGATCACAAAGGATGACTTGTTGAGGCACAAGACTTCACCACAGAGACACAGAGGTCACAGAGCACCACAGAGAGAACTGCCGCGCGCCTCCGGCGCGCAATCTTCTCTTCCCTCTGTGTATCTCTGTGTCCTCTGTGTCTCTGTGGTGAAGTCTTCCAGCAGCGCTTCATCAGCACGGCCATCGACCATCGACGCACCGCAGGGTCCTTCGCTTCGCTCAGGACGACGAGAATTCCCGGTGGGTTCCTGATGCGTTTCGTGCTGGAGCGGTTCGCGCACAATGCCGTGGCGCTGCTGGCGGTGACGACGATCCTGTTCTTCATGTTCCGGCTGATGCCGGGCACGCCGCTGGCCGCCTATATCAACGAGAACCTCAGTGCCGAGCAGCAGCAGCTCATCCTCGAGCAGTTCGGCCTCGACAAGCCGATGTGGCAGCAGTACCTCATCTACCTCGCCAACCTCGTGCGCGGCGAGATGGGGATGTCTTTCTTCCAGAAGCGCCCCGTCATCGACGTCCTGCTCGAGACGTTGCCGAACTCGCTGATCCTGACGCTCACGTCGCTGACCATCGCCTATGTCTTCGGCGTGCTGGCGGGCGCCTGGCTGGCCTGGAAGCGCGGCAGCTGGGTCGAGGGCGCCGCGGTGCCCGTCGTGCTGGCCACCCGCGCCGCGCCGGAGTTCTGGATTGGCATGGTTCTGCTCGCCGTGCTGTCGTTCAACTTCGGTTGGTTCCCGTCGGGTGGCGCCAGCAGCCCGGGCATGATCTACACCAGCGAATGGCAGCGCATCTTCTCGCTCGACTACCTGCACCATCTCGTCCTGCCGGTGTTGACCCTGGCCGTCTACCTGCAGGGCCTGCCGCTGCTGCTGATGCGCTCCAACATGCTGGAGGTGATGCACGAGGAGTTCGTCACCATGGCGCGCATGAAGGGCTTCTCGGAGTGGCGCATCGTGATCCGCCACGCCGCGCGTAACGCCCTGCTGCCGGTCGTGACCGCGTTCGCGCTCGGCATCGGCCTGTCGATGGGCGGCAATGTCGTGGTCGAGACCGTGTTCAGCTGGCCGGGCATCGGCCGCATGCTGGTTCTGGCGGTCGCCAACCTCGACTATCCGCTGGCGCAGGGCGCCTTCCTGATGATCGCGCTGGTGCTGGCCATCATGAACTTCGTCGCCGACATGCTCTACATGGCGCTCGACCCCAGGGTGACCCATGGCCGAAAGGCTTGAAGCCGCCCCGCGCGCGTTGCGGCCAGGCCGCCGGGTGGCCATCGTCGCCCTGCTGCGCCGGCTGGCGGCCATGCCGCTGCGCGATCCCTTCGCCTTTGCCGGCCTGCTGATCTACGCGCTGTTCGTCCTGGTCGCCATCTTCGCCGACCAGCTCGCGCCCGTCCCGCCGTTGGAGATCCTGTTCACCGGCACCGGCAAGCTGGCGGCCAACGTCCCGCCTGGCACCGAGTTTCCGCTGGGCACCACGAACCTCGGCCGCGACATCTATGCCCAGCTGGTCCATGGCTCGCGCAGCGCCCTGGCGGTCGGGCTCTCCGCCGCCATCGTCGTGTCCTCGGTCGGCACCATCGTCGGCCTGGTCGCCGGCTATTTCGGCGGCGGCGTCGACTCGTTGCTGATGCGCATCGCCGACATGGCGCTGTCGCTGCCTTTCCTGCCGTTCGTCATCGTGCTCACCGGCTTCCTCGGCGCCAGCACCACCAACATCGTGCTGGCGGTGGCGCTGCTGCTGTGGCCGAACTCGGCCCGCGTCATCCGCAGCCAGGTGCTGACCTTGCGCGAGCGCGCCTATGTCGAGGCGGCGCGGGTCACCGGCGCCAGCCGCTGGCGAATCCTGTTCGTCCATATCGCGCCCAACATCATGCCGCTCAGCTTCGTCTACGCCGCCATCGCCATCGGCTGGGCGATCATCACCGAGGCCAGCGTCAGCTTCCTGGGCTTCGGCGATTCCACCAGCGTCTCCTGGGGCTACATGCTGCAGGACGCGTTCAGCTCGCAGGCGCTGTCGCGCGGGCAATACGCCTGGTTCGTGCCGCCGGGCCTGTGCATCATCCTGGTCGTCGTCGCCGGCTTCTTCATCAGCCGCGGCTACGAAGAGGTCTTCATGCCGAGGCTGCGCGGCCGATGATGCTCGAGGTCGAGGATCTCCAGGTCCACTACCGCACCAAAGACGGCGTGGCGCGTGTCGTCGACGGCGCCTGCTTTGCCGTGCCCGAGGGCCGCATCGTCGGGCTGGTCGGCGAATCGGGCTGCGGCAAGACGACGGCGGTGCGCGCCATCATGGGCGTGCTGGCCGAGAACGGCTGGCGCGCCGGTGGCCGCATCGCCTTCAAGGGGCAGGCGCTCGACCAGGCCGCCACCAAGCCGCTGCTCTGGCGCGAGATGGCCTACGTACCGCAGAGCGCCATGAACTCGCTCGACCCGGTGTACACCGTGGGCGCTCAGCTGGTGGAGGTGCTGACGAAGCGCGGCAACGCCAGCCGCAATGCGGCGCGCGCTCGCGCCGCCGAGCTGTTCGATCTCGTGGGCCTACATGCGCGACGCCTCACCGACTACCCGCACCAGTTCTCCGGCGGCATGCGCCAGCGCGCCGCCATCGCCATGGCGCTGGCGCTCGAGCCCAGCCTGCTGCTGGCCGACGAGCCGGTGACGGCGCTCGACGTCATCGTCCAGCGCCAGATCCTCGACATGCTGCGCGAGCTGCAGCAGCGGTTGCGCCTGTCGATGGTGCTGGTCACCCACGACATCAGCGTCGTGGCCTATCTCTGCAACGAGGTCGTCGTCATGTACGCCGGCCAGGTCGTGGAAAGCGGCCCGGTGCGCGACGTGCTGGCCCGCCCGCGCCATCCCTACACGATGGGGCTGCGCAACGCCTTCCCCGACCTCATGTCGGACGCGCTGGAGCTGGTGCCCATCCACGGCAGCCCGCCTGACCTCCGCGAGACGCTGACCGGCTGCCGGTTCGAACCGCGCTGCCCGTTCGCGCAGGCCGCCTGCACGACATCGCCCGCGATGCTCGGCGGCGGCACCGGCAATCGCCACGTATCGGCCTGCCGGCGCGACGGCGAGGCCGACTCCCTCCGCCAGGCCGCACTGGATCCCTCGACATGGCAGCGCACGTCGAGCTTCGCGATGTCGTGAAGCATTTCCCGGTCTCGCGCACGCTGGGCGAGATCCTGAGCGGCGCGCGGCCGGCCGTGCGCGCGCTCGACGGCGTGAGCTTCGACGTCGGCGAAGGCGATGCCGTCGCGATCGTGGGCGAGTCCGGCTGCGGCAAGACCACGCTGGGCCGCCTGATGCTGAAGCTCACCGAGCCGACCGGAGGCGCGATCACCTTCGCCGGCGCGCCGCTCGCCGAGCTGGCCGGCGAACGGTTGCGCGACTTCCGCCGCCAGGCCCAGCTCGTCTTCCAGAACCCGTTCGACGCGCTCAATCCGCGTTTCACGATCTACCGCGCCGTCGCCGAGCCGTTGCATAACGCCGGCATCGACAAGGCCGAGCATGCCGACCGCGTCGCGCAGGCTTTCCGCCGCGTCCACCTCGCCGATCTCGACCGCTACCTCGACAGGTATCCGCACCAGCTGAGCGGCGGGCAGCTGCAGCGGGTCGTGCTGGCGCGGGCGCTGGTGCTGGCGCCGCGCTTCCTGGTCGCCGACGAGCCGGTGTCGATGCTCGACGTCAGCGTGCGCGCCGGCATCCTGGCGCTGATGCGCGAGGTGCGCGACGCGATGGGCCTGACCGCCGTCTACATCTCGCACGACCTCGCCCTGGTGCGGTATCTCTGCGAGCGCACCCTGGTGATGTATCTCGGGCGCATCGTCGAGGACGGCCCGACCGAGGAGATCGTGCGCCACCCGAAGCATCCGTACACCCGCGCCCTTGTCGCCGCCGTTCCGGTCCCCGACGCCGACCAGCCCCGTGCGCCGCTGCCGATCAAGGGCAACGTTCCCGACGCGCGCGAGCTGCCCTCCGGCTGCCACTTCCGCGACCGCTGCCCCCACGCCATGCCCCGCTGCGCCGAGGAGGCGCCAGCGCTGCGCCCGGTCGCCGGAGGCCACAGCGTCGCCTGCCATTTGGAAGCGTAGGGCAATGCAGCCTGTCGTCCTGAGCGAAGCGAAGGACCTTACGGTGCGTCGACCACCTGCGGCAGTGCCGATGAGAGACCGCAAGAAGATTAAACACAGAGAGCACAGAGCACACAGAGGCGCGCCGAAGGCGCGCAACGTTCGTTTCCTCTCACCTCATTCTCTGTGTGCTCTGTGCTCTCTGTGTTTAGATCTTGCAGCAGCGCCTCAACAGCGCTGCTGTACGTGGTCAACACACCGCAGGGTCCTTCGCTTCGCTCAGGACGACGAGAAAGAGTCCCGCGGGGAGAGGCCCTCTCGACTGGACAACGAACCCGCTCTCATGAAGACTCACCACATGGACACCCTTGAACGAACCGCGCCGCTCGTGGCGGCGCCCGCGCCCGGCGCCTGCGATCCGGTGACCCTGGAGATCGTGCGCGGCGCCATCCGGTCGGCGC
>Ga0187894_10006520_pt1 | contig 11421 bp, 11 predicted proteins | sample GBC1701081metaG_FD_136650 | JGI IMG/M metagenome (GOLD analysis project Ga0187894, IMG submission 136650) | White microbial mat communities from a lava cave in the Kipuka Kanohina Cave System on the Island of Hawaii, USA - GBC170108-1 metaG ...
AAAATCTCTGTTTAATTTCCCCATAGCTGCACTATGGGCTAAGAATATATCGCTGTCTTCGACAGCTAAAACCGATTCCTGATTAAAGTTTTTGAATTATTATCACTTGACCTTATCAGTTACTCTCTACGTTTATCAATCTATCTCCATCAAATGGTCTTCGATGCTATAAGCAGGACCGCAAACCAAAAGCAGAGTCATATCCCCGTTACCCGTGTTTGCAAGTGTATGCGGGTTCATGCGTGGGATATAGATGGCATCGCCTGCTTTTACTTGTCGCGTTTCTTTGCCAACTGTCATTTCGCCTTCACCTTTTAGAATGTAATAGACTTCTTCGGTTTCAAGATGGTGATGCCGCATTACTGCCTTTCCAACGGGCAAGACCTCTTCTGCGAGACTGCAAAGTTCTATGTCAGATGTTGTTCTATCAATCAACGGACGAATTTCCGAACCGTGCGGCGTGTTAAGAATTTTTGCAGATTCACGATTAACAATAATCATTTTCTCTCACCTTCTGTTATTAAAATGTGCTGTGCTATCTTCTAGCACAATTTACCTCCGCCCGCGTAGCTCAGTGGATAGAGCGATTGCCTCCGGAGCAATAGGTCGCAGGTTCGATTCCTGCCGCGGGTATTCAAAACTTACAACAAAGAAAGGGTTATTTTTGGCAGACAGAAGCACAGAAATTCTTAATTATTTGAGCGCGATGGCGCGAGAAGTTGGCGAGTTTCGTCAATCGGTAGAAAAGAGATTTAATCTACCGAAAACTGATTTGCAAGAGATAAAAGCAGAAGTAAGAGTTATTGCTTAAAGACTTGATAGGATAGAAGCACGAGTTCTCGAAAACCGTGCTGATATAAGAGATTTGGAATATCATGTCAGGGAATTACAGACTAAACAAATTTAGATTCAACACCTAAACGATTGAAGCTAAAACAAACAGAAAACAATGCAATTCATACAAGCAAAAGTAGAACGTCCAAAACTTGGCGGCGGAGTTTTTGAAGCCTCCATAATTATTAATATACCAAGCATTCAACACGCCGTATATTCGCCTGTGATGACAATTCAGGCGCACGGTGGCGATAAAGAGATTAAGTCAACTCTGGAGATAACATTCAGCGGACAAACAAAGGAAATTTTGAAAGACGCACATGCAGATTTAGTCTGGCATGAACTTCAAAATTTCTGTCAGATTAAATGGGAATCCGAAAACGGTTGATGATGATTACAGTTGAATCAAACGAAGCAATAAACGCTCTTCTGCTTGAGCGAATCACAGCTGACGATTTTCCGTCAGCGGTTTATCTTGTAGCCGAAGAAGGCGAAGTTGTTTTCGCAGATGCGCTTGGTTATTCGGCTCGCGTTCCCGAAAAATCCCTTGTGACAATCGAAACGATTTATGATCTGGCTTCACTCACAAAGCCGCTTGTCACAGGTTTGCTTTCAGCAATTTTGTTGGAAAGAGATGTGTTCAAACTTGATGATATGGTTGGAAACACCCTGCCGGAATTTGAAAACGCAGGAAAAGGTTCGATTACGTTTCGGCAACTTCTTACACATACATCTGGTTTTACCGCTTGGCGTCCGTTCTATCTACTGACCGATGACCGAAGAAAATTATTGGAAAAAGTCGTTGATGAAAATTTAGAAGCAATGCCGGGTGCGAGAGTGAAATATAGTGATTTGAATTTCATTGCGCTTGGTTTTGCGCTTGAAAGAATAACGGGAATAAAGCTTGATGAATTGGCGCAGCGTGAAATCTTCTCGCCTTTGAAACTGCAAAACACTTTTTTCAATCCGCCTTCTTCGCTTAAAAACAGAATTGCCGCGAGTGAAATCGGAAATGCACATGAAAAGAAGACTTGCAAAGACGAAGGCTTTGATGTTGATAAATACATCTGGCGCGAAAATGTAATCTGCGGCGAAGTCCACGACTGCAACTCGCATTTTATGGGTGGCGTTTCGGGTCATGCAGGGCTGTTTTCAAATGTGGAGGAAACGCTGAAAACCGCATTACAATTTTTGCCTTCCCATACACAATTATTAAAAGAAGAAACTTGCAAGCTCTTTCGCCAAAACATGACTGAAAATTTAGAAGAATATCGTTCTCTTGCTTGGCAATTGGCTTCGACAAAAGATTCGACCGCCGGAACGGAACTATCGCCTGACAGTTTCGGGCATCTGGGTTTTACGGGAACAAGCGTCTGGATTGACGCTCGACGCGACAGAGTTTTTATATTGCTTACAAATCGCACGCATGACCACGCAGTACCTTTGGTTTTAATCAACAGCACACGAAGAAATTTTCATTCGATTGCTTCAAATGAACTTGGTCAAAGGCACAAATGAGCAATTCATCAGAAAACGAAAAAACCAATTTACAGGAAAGCGAGACGGATAATCTACCTCTGTCTCCTGCGGTTCCTTTCAAAGAGGCTTTTCGCTTCTGGCTAAAGCTTGGTTTTATTTCGTTTGGCGGTCCGGCAGGACAAATCTCGTTAATGCACAGAGAACTTGTCGAAAAACGAAAGTGGATTGATGAAGAACGATTCCTTCACGCGCTCAATTTTTGTATGTTGCTTCCCGGACCGGAAGCGCAACAACTTGCAACCTACATCGGCTGGCTTCTTCATCGCACACTTGGCGGGATTGTGGCAGGAGTGTTTTTCGTTCTTCCATCGGTCTTTTTTCTTCTCACGCTTTCGTACATCTATGCGGCTTACGGAAATGTGAAATGGGTTGCGGGTGTGCTTGTGGGATTCAAACCTGTCGTCGTCGCCATTGTGGTCGAGGCAGTCGTAAAAATCGGCAAACGTGCAATTAAACGAAACGCGCATCTTGTCATTGCCGTTCTTTCATTTTTTGCGATCTATTTTTTTCACGTTCCCTTTCCGTTGATTGTTTTGGCGGCGGCTCTGACTGGTCTTGCAGGCGCAAAATTCTTCCCCGATTTGTTTTCAACAAAACAAGAGAACAACCGACAACAAGGGACAGATGACGTACAAACTTCTATCAAAAGGGTTTTCAAAATCATTCTTGTTTTTATTGTTTTGTGGCTTCTGCCTTTCGCGCTTCTTGTCTATTTTCTCGGGTCGTCAAATCTGCATTCGCAACTCTATCTTTTTTTCAGCAAAGCGGCGTTTGTCACATTCGGCGGGGCTTACGCTGTGCTGGCTTACGTCAATCAGGCGGCTGTTAACTCTTACGGATGGATAACAAAGACTCAGGCGGTTGACGGTCTGGCTTTAGCCGAAACAACACCCGGACCTTTAATTATGGTCTTGCAGTTTATAGGCTTTATGGCTGTCTGGAATAACACACAAGGGGTGAATCAAACGGCGGGTGCTGTCTTAGGCGGACTAATCACAACATTTACAACATTTCTGCCGTCATTCTTTTTTATTTTCGTTGGTGCGCCTTACATCGAAGCACTTCGAGGAAAACAGAGTTTGAATTCTGCACTATCAGGAATAACTGCGGCTGTTGTCGGCGTGATTCTAAACCTCGCACTTGTGTTTGGTCTGACCGTGATTTTTCCAAATGGGTTTTCAATAAATTTTGATTGGTTTGCGTTATCCCTGAGCATTGCGGCTTTTGTCGCACTCGTTCGTTTTAAGATTGACGTTTTGATTGTCGTGCTTGTCGGCGGATTGCTCGGCTTAATCAAAACCTTGATAGTCACTTAATACTCAGAACTCTGAACTCTGAACTCTGAACTCTGAACTCTGAACTCTGAACTCTGAACTTAGAACTTAGAACTATCTTGTGTTATTATCCGATTCGTTCCAAACATGGCTCTCCCTTTTTAACAAACTTTCCCCGTATTTTTGCGCCTGAAACTTTCGGGCATCCATTTTGCGCGTTGGTGTTATCAAAGCACGCGCTTTTTTTCCGTTTCAGTGATAACGCAAAACAAAATGAGTCCGTCTTTATCGTCCAGCAAAGGAGCAAATAAGGTTATGAAGAAATTGGTTGCCAGTCTGTCGCTCCTCTCCCTGCTTTTCATTAGTCTTTCTTTCGCGCAATCACAATCGCGCCCCCGTGTTGTGACAAACCCCACAACGCAACAAACCACGCAAACACAAACAAGTAATCCGAACACATCGCCAACACCAGAGCGTAAAAAGCCTGTTTTGATTGGCGACAACGGCGGACAAACCACACAGCCAAACAACAATCAGAAGGTTGACCCGAACGCTCCGGTTGAAGTTGATGACGGCGATGTCGTGCGCGTCGAAACTGCTCTTGTGACGATTCCCGTCAGTGTAATGGACAGAAACGGAAACTTTGTTTCGGGGTTACGCAAAGACGATTTCAAAATTTTTGAAGACAATCAGGAACAGGACGTAGCCTATTTTGCAACCGTTGACGCGCCTTTTACAGTCGCGCTTGTGCTTGATATGAGCGGTTCGACAAGAAACCGTTTGGGTGAAATTCAAGAGGCGGCAATGGCGTTTGTTGACCAGCTTCGTTTTGATGACAAGGTGATAGTTGTTGAGTTTGATGACAAAATTAACGTCCTTTGCGAAGCAACAAATAACCGAAATGTGATTCGTAATGCAATTTACAGTGCGCGTTCCGGCGACGGTACAAAACTTTATGACACTGTTGATTTTGTTATCAATCAAAAACTCAGCTACGTTCAAGGTCGCAAAGCAATTGTACTTTTCACAGATGGCGTTGACACAACAAGCAAACGCGCTTCTTATGAAAGTACTCTTCAAGACGCAGAAGAACTTGATGCTTTAATTTTCCCGATTCAGTTTGATACTTATAACGATGTTGCCGGAACGGGTGGCGGCGGTGGCACTACTTATCCTACGCCATCAAGAAAGAAACCGAGTATCTGGGACGCCGTGGGGATTATCTTGGGCGGAGGAAATGTGAAAATCGGTGGTGGCGGTGGCGGCATGGGCGGTAGCCGTGACGATTACGCAAAGGCTGACCGTTATCTTAGTGCCTTGGCTCGTTCGACGGGTGCGCGTGTCTATCGTGAGCAATCTTCATACACCTTGCGTCAGGTTTTCGGTCAGGTTGCAGAAGAATTAAGAAAGCAATACAGCCTTGGTTATTATCCGAAAATGGCTTCGACAGAAGGTTCGCGCCACAACATACGCGTCCGCGTCATGCGTCCAAACCTAGCCGTTCGCGCACGCGACAGCTACATCACAGGACAACAGGATTCAAACGCACAAACACCGAAGAAGAAACCGACGCTTTCTTCGCCTTTTGGTAGAAAAATCCGATAGAAAAATCTTAGCGAATAGGGACGTATCGTATGGTTATAATCCTGCGATACGCCCTTTTTTTGTCTTTGAAAAGTCGGGTACAACTATTTTTTTCTTCACAGAATCTTTGTGCGGCTTTTACGGACAAACCCGAAACAGTTTAAGATTACGAGGTCATGTTTAGAAAATTGGAAAAACCAGAACTACCCCAAGAATGCCTTTCCGTAGTCATTCCCGTTTATAACGAAGAGAAAACTCTTGCAGATATTGTTTACAGGGTTTTAGAACTTCCACAAGTCTTGGAAATCATCATCATTGATGATTGTTCAAAAGACCGTTCGCCCGAAATCGCGCAAAGGCTGGCGAACGAAAACGCTAAAATCCGTTATGTGCGACAACTGAAAAACGGTGGCAAGACGGCGGCATTAAAAACAGGCTTTGCAATGACGTGCGGCGAAGTTGTGATAATTCAAGACGCAGACCTTGAATACGACCCGTCGGAAATTCCCGACGTGATTGAGCCAATAGTAGAAGGTCACGCAGATGTCGTTTACGGCTCGCGCTTTATGGTGAAACGTGCCGCGCGCGTGATCTATTTTTACCACTACATTGCAAACAAATGTCTGACCTTCTTTTCAAATATGCTGACGAATCTGAATATGACGGACGTTGAGACCTGTTACAAGGCTTTTCGCGGTGACATAATCCGCAACATGGTTATCACGTCCCGCGGATTCGGTGTTGAGATTGAAGTAACGGCGAAGATTGCAAAACTAGGCTGTGCCATTTACGAAGTCCCGATAAGTTACTACGGCAGAACTTACGAAGAAGGAAAAAAGATTGGCATGAAAGACGGGCTTGAAGCATTGTGGTTCATAGTAAAATTCAATCTCTTTTGCGGATTGAAATCCTCTTTCAAACAAGTTCCCGAACTTGCACCGACGACCACACCACAACCAACCAGAAGTTAAAAAGTTCAAGGTTCAAAGTTCAAAGTTCAAAGTTGATTATGGTTTTGAACTTTGAACCTTGAGATTTGAACTCAAGTTATTGACCCGTTGTATTGAGAATTACATCCCAAGCCCAACGTCCCACATTCGCATTTGCACGGTCACGAACTCTTGCACGATATTTGAAACGATTTCCAAATTGGTCAACGCGCCTTGACTCTTGATAGTTCAAACCAATCGCCACAACATCCAACGCATGAAGACGATAAAGTTCTTCCGGTTCGGATACTCCGTTGTGGTTTCGGTCTTGCCACAAACGAAGCTTTCTGAACACACCATCACGGCGCGTTATTTTACCGTCACCATTGCCGCCCTTCTCTCCTTTGTCAAACTCAGCCAAAGCTGTAAAGCCGTTTCGCATCTGTCCTGATATTGTTGGCTGTTCAGTGAAGTTACCAAACAGTTCTTTACCGTTCTCTATTACTTTATTGCCATTTCTGTCCAGCACAAGCCATGCGTCGTCAGTGTTTGAAGATGTCCATGCAAGCGGTTCACGATGACCATCTCCGCTCAAATCAAACTGAACACCCGCAAACGGACTTGTAAGGTCAAAACCGTCGCCATCAATATCAATCACTATCGGCGTGCCGCCACAACAACAACCCGAATTACCATCTACAAACCCTGCCGCACAACCGCTAAACGGATAAGTGCAATAATCAATAGGACCTGTGCAACCGCCGCTTTCAAGCGGATAGTATGGGACACAGTATTGAGCGCAAGATTGTGGAGGCTCACCACCACCACCACCGCCCGGTGACGGTCTAACAATAAATGTCATATTTGCCGAGTCTCGTGTTCCTACTGCTACATCTGCTCCACCGGGCGCAGTCGCACGATCAATTCTTCCTCTATTTACAACCTGTCCAAATGCTGTTTGAGAATTTACTGAAACAAGAAATGGAACATTCACAGTTACCCCTGAACTTGAAACACTGGCAGTCTTTGTGCGGTCATCTACAGTATAAACAACATTATTGAAGTTTGAGTGTTCATTAAACTCTAAGAAAACCTGTGTTCCAGCAACCACACTGCCTGTAGCTTGTATTGCAACTCTGAAGGTCTTTTGCTCTCCGGGTCTTAATTCTACGTCATTAGTTGGGTCAACTGCGGTTATTGAAACTGTTGCAGCGACTGTTACGGAATTAGTTGAATTGCCGACAGACGAACTTTCGTTTCCGTAAAAGTTTCCATATTCGTCGTAGTAACCTTCTTGTTCTTCAAAGTTTGCTTGTACAGAATATGTTCCGTCTTCTACTCCGATAGAAAGCCCAACCTCATGAACAATCGGCGCGTAACCCCAATCGCTTGTCGTAGTGTTTGAACGTCCGCTTGGCGATGTTACCGAAACTGTTATCCGGTAACTTGTTTGACTTGCATATTCTTCGCTCAGACTGCCTGAACCGTAAACATTCATTCCCTCCTGCCAAGCAGCACTATAAAGATACAACTGACCACCGCCCGTTTGTCTTGACGCAAAAGAGTGTGCAAAAGTTTTGTTTGACAAAAGTTCCGTTGTCTTAGCCGATTCGTTAATCAATATCTTTTGCGTGTTGCGCTTAACTTCCGTTTTGATGAAGTTTCGTAACTTGTTTGTTCCCTCATTACTCAAATTTGGTAGCAAATAACGATTAACGACTTTTTCTAAAAGTTCGTCTTTCTTCTTTTGCAGATTCACAAGTTCAGATTTGATTTGAACATCGGAAGATTTCTCTTTATCCGCTTTTAGTTCAAACGCGCGTCTATCCGCAAATTCAACGGCGAAATTAAAAGAGTTTGCTTCGTTCGTTATCTTTTCAATTTCTTCATCTTTGAACCCTGCGCGTTCGACTAAGTTGCGGGCATTCCCTTCGGCAATCGTGCGAAGAAAAAGTTCGTAAGCGACCATATCGGGAATTTCATTTGGTTTTTCCGCACCTTTGATAACGCCTTTGATTCTAGGCGAACGGCGAACTTCTTTTTGTTTGTTTGTGTTTTGTGTTTTGTTTGTTTGTGCTTGTTGTGGCTGATTGAAAGATAAACTCAAACTCAATGCAACAATTAAAAGTGTAAAAGTCGTGACCAGAATTGTTGATTTTCGGTACGACATATATTTTCTCTCTCGGTGTAAGTGGAACGCTTCGGAAATTTTTTTCAGTTAATCTGGCATTCGCCGCGTTCGGTTGTAAGCGAATGCCGCCGTGTGTAGTTTAAGTATTATGTTGTCGCTAACCTCAGACCAAAGAAAGAGAGGGTTATTTTTTAACTGCCTCTTTTATCTTTCGTGTATTCTGAGGCGGCAAATCTCTATATGCAGTACATTGCAAAAGAGCGAACTATGATTGAAAGAAAAATCGCGGGCATTATGTGTGTGTGTGTGTGTGTCTTGTCAAGAAAAATTTTTATAAACTTTGTAGGGGATAATTAAAGGCGAGACTTGCAAGAAATAATAAGACACACATACATTCGTTTTGTAATCTTTAGATAACCGTGTGAGAAAAACCTAAAACCTGAATAGTATGAGCGAGAGCGTAGTTTACATTGGTAAAGACCTTGAGGCAATGTCGTTTGCGGTGAATTATCACCGATGGATATTGCAAGAGTTTCGTCCACACTTGGGCAAACGCATTGTCGAGGTCGGTGCGGGGACGGGTTCATTCTCAGAATTGCTGATTGACACAAAACCTGAATCGCTTTCTTTGGTTGAACCTTCAAAGATGTATGAATACCTCACTCAAAACATCGCACAGTTGAAAACGTCTGCAGTGGTGGCGACTTATCAATCAATTTTCACGGGCGTTGCGGATGAAATTAAAAAGAAACAAAATCCCGATTCGATTATTTATGTGAACGTGCTTGAGCATGTCGAAGATGACTTGCGAGAATTGAAAGCGATGCACGAAACGCTTTCGTCAAACGGGAGAATTTTTATCTTTGTTCCCGCACTCTCTTGGCTTTACGGCGCGTTTGATAAACAGGTGGGACACTTTCGCCGTTATACGAAAAACGAACTCGAAACAAAATGCAAATCGGCGGGTTTCAAAATTCTCAAGTCCTGTTATTTCGATTTCGCAGGCGTCGCTCCATGGTGGATAAAATACCGCCTGCTCAAATCCGACAGCTTAGAAAGCGGCGCAATAAAGTTTTACGACAAGTTGGTCGTTCCCGTCACAAAAACTTTTGAATCACTCATTACCCCGCCGCTTGGGAAAAATATCTTGTTGATTGCAGAAAAGAGCATATAATCTTGTCCGACTCATTTAAGGAGATTTTATGAACGAAGATACAACAAAAGAGATGTCACCCGACGACAGAATAATCACAGCAATAAATGTTTTGCGTGTTGATATGCAAAATCAAATAAACGACTTGCGTGTTGATGTGCAAGGAAGATTCGACAAATTAGAAACGGAAGTTGGTCAAACCCGTGATAAAGCTAATCAGATTCACCGTGAAATTGAATTGATTCATCGTGAGATTGATTTGATTCATCAGGAAATTAACGCAACGCGCCAAGCCTTCGATTCGCGTTTGAATGTTTTAGAAGAAAAGGTCGGCGGTTTGGAAGAAAAGTTTAACAACTTAGAAGAAAAAGTTGACAGCCGGATGCGCGAAACAAAACCAATTTGGGAGAGCGTTATCGAAAGCCTGAAAATTATGGATGCAAAGTTTGATGTGATAGGTGCGGAGTTACTTGATTTGCGTGGAGAGACTCAATATCTAAAAAGAAAGTTACCGCCAGCCGCGTGAGCCTTTTACAGTATTACTTTCCGAAATGCCCTACGAAATTTTTCTTGCTCTTAGATATTTAAACTCGCGCCGTCGCCGCACACTCGCACGTGCAACAACAATACTTTCAATTGTCGGAATTGCTTTTGGCACAGCCGCCTTAATTGTCGCGCTGTCTTTATCAAACGGTTTTCAAGACGAGATGCGCGATAAGATTTTAAGCGGCACGGCGCACGTTTCAGTTTTAAGAAAAGATGGCGAGGCAATAACAAATTGGAGAGAAGTCTCGGCACAGGCGAAACAGACAGAGGGCGTGCGCTTCGCAAACGGCACGACATATATCGGCACACTGTTGAATCACGGAAAAATCCCCGCTTACACAGTTCTTCGTGGCGTTGACACAGAATCACAAACCGCAGTCGAAGAAATAAGAAATACAATTGTCAGTGGTCAGTGGTCAGTGGTCAGTGGTCAGTCGGAAAATAAACCTGTATTGCCTCAACTCAGAACTCAGAACTCAGAACTCAGAACTCAGAACTCAGAACTCAGAACTCAGAACTCAGAACCTTGCCTGATTGGTGAAGAGTTAGCACAGCGTCTGAATCTAAAAATCAATGATGAAATCGAAATCGTAGCCGCTGACAGAAGCATTACGACAAACGAGATTCTGCCTGTCTTTATGAAACTAAAAATTACGGGCATATTTCGCACAGGGCTTTATGAATATGATTCGACTTGGATTTATTTATCGCTCGAAACAGCATCGAATTTTTTAGGACAGGAACAGACATCTGCTTCGGTTATCAGCATAGAAGTTGAAGATATTTACAAATCAAAACTTGTTGCTGAAAAACTAAATGAAAAACTCGGCAGTGAGTTCACGACTGTTGATTGGCAGGAAGCCAACCGCCCCCTGTTTGCGGCACTCACGCTTGAAAGGCGTATGGGTTTGTTTATTATCTCTCTTCTCGTTTTGCTTGCCGCTTTGAATATCACGACGACGCTTGTTCTGGTTGTTTCGGAAAGACGAAATGACATTGCTATCTTATGCGCGATGGGAAGCAGAGCAAGAAGCATCATGCTGATTTTTATCCTGGAAGGTTTTTTGTTGGGCGTGATTGGCTCTGTTTGCGGTGTTGTATTCGGCTTAATTGTTTGTCGGCTTGGTGACCGTTTCAAAATCGTTAGCCTTCCGCCAGATGTCTATTCAATTGGTAATGTGCCGTTTCACACACGCACGACGGATGTGCTGTTTGCCGTCGCTGTCGCCTTGTTATTAAGTTTAATCGCAACCATCTACCCCGCACGCTCCGCCGCAAAGTTGCGTCCCGTAGAAGCATTAAAAGAGGGTTGACGCTCTGCATCTAAACCTAAGCGGTTATAGATGTAGATTCTAAAGACACGCTTTGTGCAGCCACATACGTTATGTCTTTAACCGTCCGCCCGACGGCTCGTTTTAAGATTACTTGAGC
>Ga0187894_10006521_pt1 | contig 11420 bp, 8 predicted proteins | sample GBC1701081metaG_FD_136650 | JGI IMG/M metagenome (GOLD analysis project Ga0187894, IMG submission 136650) | White microbial mat communities from a lava cave in the Kipuka Kanohina Cave System on the Island of Hawaii, USA - GBC170108-1 metaG ...
TCACGCCCGGCGTGCTGACGCAGGAAGAAAGCGGCCTCAACGTCGATTTCGTGAAGACGTTCGAAGGCTCGCCGCTCAACCTGGCGTTCGGTGCCGAGTTCCGCAACGAGACGTACAAGATCGAGCAAGGTGACGAGGCGTCGATCGTGGCCGGTCCTACGGCGGCGATTTTCGGCGTCGGTTCCGACGGCTTCCAGGGGTTCACCCCGGAATCCGCGGGCGACTTCGAGAGCGACAGCTGGGCGACCTATGCGGACGTCGAGACCAACCTGACCGACCGGTTGTCGGGCGCCGTCGCGGTCCGCTACGAGGACTTCGACACCTTCGGCGACACGTTCGACTGGAAGGTTTCGGGCCGCTTCGAGATCAACGATGCGTTCGCAATCCGCGCGACGGCCAACACGGGCTTCCGTGCGCCGACCCCGGGCCAGGTGAACACGCTGAACGTGACCACCACGTCCGATTCCACGGGCGCCCTGATCCCGAACGGCACGTACCCCGTCGATCATCCGATCGCCCTGGTGCTCGGTTCGCGGCCGCTGGAGCCTGAAGAGAGCACGAGCTACACGCTGGGCTTCGTAGTCACACCGACTCGCAATCTCAGCATCACGCTCGATTACTACCACATCGAGATCGACAGCCGTGTCGCGCTGCTGACCAACGTCATCGACCAGGACGCGGTGGACCTGCTGGACGACGCGGGCATCCCGAACGCCTCGCTCCTGCTGGGCAGCAACGCGAACTTCTTCGTCAACGGCTTCGATTCAGAGATCAGCGGCATCGACCTCGCCGTGACCAGCAGCTTCGACATCGGTCCGGGCGAGCTGATCGTGGACTGGCGACACAACTTCAACGAGCAGGAGGTCTCCAACGTCTCGCCCGGCACCATCAACGCGTCGCGCGTGTTCGACCTGGAGAACCAGGTTCCCGAACAGGCGAGCGTGTTGACGTTCGACTATTCGACGGGCGGGCTCTTCTCGGGAATGCTGCGTTTCAACTACTACGGTGACTGGGCGACGACCGGCGGCCTCTTCAGCCCCGGCGATGCGTCCGACCAGTACGAGTACGACGCGGAAGTGCTCGTGGACCTCGAGGCGCGCTTCACGTTCGCCGAGAAGTACACGTTCACGCTGGGCGGCGAGAACATCTTCGATACGCTGCCGGGCGACGAGCAGGATCCGACCTCGGTGTTCCTGGGCGTACGTCACTCGCTGACCTCGCCGTTCGGGTTCAACGGCGCGTTCTACTATGCGCGGCTGAACGCGAAGTTCTGAAGTCGCTCCGGTTTCCCTCTCCCCGCGCGAGCGGGGAGAGGGAGCTGGACCGGACGCCGCAAGCCGCGGAAGCCACAAGCCCATTCTGGTGTCGGCCGAGCCCAAACAGCTTCCGCTCTGGTCGTCGAAGCTCGCCTTCTATCTCAGCGCCGTCGGCGGGGCAGTGGGCCTCGGCAGCATCTGGCGCTTTCCCTACCTTGCCGGCACCAGCGGCGGCAGCGCGTTCATCATCGTCTTCGTTCTCTGCTGCCTGCTGATCGCCATCCCGCTGGTCACCGCTGAGTTCGCCATCGGCCGCCGCGCGCGCGTGAGTCCGCCGCAGGCGCTCGGTGTCGTCGCCGCGGCCTCGAACCTGCCGCGGCCCAGGCTCTGGAACATCGTCGGCATCCTCGGGACGATCGCGACGTTCCTGATCATGTCGTACTACTCGGTCGTCGCCGGCTGGGTGCTCGCCTACACCTGGAAGACCGTCACGGGCGAATTGGTCGGCCTCGGGCACGACCGGGTGCTCACGCTGTGGCGCGATTTCCTCGCGAGCCCCTGGCAGGTGGGTGCGTGGCACCTCGCGTTCCTCGCGCTGGTCACCTGGCTCTCGGCGCGCGGCGTGGGTCGCGGCATCGAGGCGACCAACAAGATCCGCGCCCCGGCGTTGCTCGTGCTGTTGCTGGTGCTGGTCGGCTACTCGCTCGCGACAGGCGACGTGGTCCGCGGCCTCGCATTCGCTTTTACTCCGAACTTCGCGGCGATCACGCCGGACGTCGTGCTCGCAGCGGTCGGCCAGGCGTTCTTCGCGACCGGCGTCGGCATGGCGATGATGCTCGCCCTCGGTTCGTACGCCACGCGCGGCACGTCGCTCGTGCGTTCGGCGCTGATCATCATCGCCTCGGTTCTATTGGTCTCGGCACTCTCCGCCGTGATGATTTTTCCGCTGGTGTTCAGCTACGGCATGGACCCGGCCGGTGGAGTGGTGCTCGTCTTCGACGTCCTGGTCACGGTTTTCGCCGAGATGCCGGCCGGCCGACTCGTCGGCAGCCTCTTTTTCCTCCTGCTCGTGCTGGGCGCACTCACGCCGTCACTCGCAGGCATCGAACCGATCGTCGCCTGGTTGCAGCAACGGCATCGCTTCAGTCGTCCGTGGGCATCGGTGGCCACCATCTTCGCGTGCTGGGTGGTGGGCATCGGCTCGGTGCTGTCGTACAACCTTTGGGCCGACGTATATCCGCTCGAGGGCCTGCCGGTCTTTGCCGGCAAGAAGGTATTCGAGATCAAGGATTACGTGGCGTCCAACGTGCTCCTGCCCATCGGCGCCTTTCTGGTCAGCATTTTCTTCGGCTGGCGGCTGAGTCGCGCCTTCGTCGCCGAGGACCTGCAGGAGACAACACCGTTGGGCCGGCAGGTCGTCGTCTGGCTGTTGCGGTATCTTTGCCCCCTGGCCATCGCCGTGGTGTTCACGACCAACCTGCTGTGACACGTCCGCGCTACTCCCTTCTCCGGCTCGCGCGCGAAGCTTTCACGGGCAACAAGGGATGGGAACCGGCGTGGCGGGACGCCGAGCCACGCGCCTCGTACGACGTGGTGGTCGTGGGCGGCGGCGGGCACGGACTCGCCACCGCGTACTACCTGACCAGGGCGCACGGCGTGCGCAGCGTCGCCGTCCTCGAGAAGGGATACATCGGCGGCGGCAATTCGGGCCGCAACACCCAGGTATCGCGCTCGAACTACTTCTACCCGGTCAGCTCCTCGTTCTACGACCGCTCGCTGCGGCTCTACGAGTCGCTGGCGCGCGAGCTGAACTTCAACGTGATGCTGAGCCAGCGCGGCCTGATCGCGCTCGCGCACAGCGAGCACGAGCTGGAGCTGACGCGCCGCTGGGTCAACGGCATCCGCATGAACGGCGTCGACGCCGAGGAGCTGTCCGTCGCCGAGATCGCGCGCCGCGTGCCGATCCTGAACCTGCGATCTCGCTATCCGGTGCTCGGCGGCTTCACGCAGGCGCGTGCCGGAATTTCGCGGCACGACGCGGTGATCTGGGCGTTCGCACGCGGCGCGAGCGCGGGCGGCGCGGACATCGTGCAAGGCTGTGAAGTCACCGGCCTGCGCCAGCAGGGTGGCCGGATCGTGGGCGTCGAGACTTCGCGTGGCAGCATCGCCGCCGATCGCGTCGTGCTCAGCGCGGCGGGACATTCGTCGGTGCTGGCAGGCATGGCCGGCCTGCGCCTGCCGCTCACGACCATGGCGCTGCAGGCGATGGTGACCGAGCCGGTAAAGCCGATTCTCGACACCGTGGTGCTGTCGGGCGCGATCCACGCGTACGTGAGTCAGGGCGATCGGGGCGAAGTCGTGATCGGCGGCGGTGCGGACGTCTACAACTCGTATTCGCAACGCGGCAGCCTGGCTCTCTTTCGCAACACGGTGGCGGCGACGCTCGAGCTGTTCCCGTGCTTCAGCCGTCTGAAGATCATGCGCCAGTGGGCCGGCGCGGTGGACGTCACGCCCGATACCAGCCCGATCATGGGGCTCACGCCGGTGCGCGGGCTGTACCTCAGTTGCGGCTGGGGCACCGGCGGCTACAAGGCGATTCCCGCGGGCGGCGAGACGATGGCCTGGACAGTCGTGAACGATCGTCCGCATCCGCTGATTGCGGCATTCTCGCTGGACCGTTTCGAGCAGGGAGCGCTCATCGACGAAGGCGCTGCGGCCGGCGTCGCGCACTAGTGCTGCGCATCCCCTGTCCGCATTGCGGCGTTCGCGACGAGCCCGAGTTCGTTTTCGGCGGACCCGCGCACGTGGTACGGCCGGATCCGCTCGATGCGACCGTGAGCGACGCGACGTGGACGCAGTATCTCTTCGCCCGGGACAACCCGCGCGGCCTGCATCACGAGCGCTGGTGTCACGCCTTCGGCTGCGGACGCTGGTTCAACGTGGCGCGCGATACGGTTACGCACGAGATTCGTGCCGTGTACCCGATGGGCCAGGCGCGGCCCGGGGAGCACTAGCGCATGGCCGGCGGACCCTTTCGCGTCGATCACGGCGGTCTCATCGATCGCGGCCGTCCGCTCGAGTTCCGGTTCGGCGCCCGCACGCTCACCGGCTTTGCCGGCGACAGCCTCGCTTCGGCGCTGCTCGCGAACGGCGTCAGGGTGGTGGCACGCAGTTTCAAGCTGCACCGCCCGCGCGGCGTTTTTTCTGCCGGCATCGAGGAGCCTGGCGCGCTCGTACAGCTGCACGAAGGCGCTCGCATCGTGCCGAGCGCACGCGCTCCGGTGGAGCTGCTGACCGCCGGACTCACGGCGCAACCGCAGGGCGGCTGGCCGAGCGTCGCCTTCGACGTGCAGCGCGTGCTCGATCTCGCGGCGCCACTGCTCGCCGCTGGTTTCTACAACAAGACCTTCATCTGGCCCGGCTGGAAGTTCTACGAGCCGATCGTGCGCCGGCTCGCCGGTCTCGGCCGTGCGCCCCGCGAGCCCGATCCGGATCGCTACGACGTTCGCAACGCGCACTGCGACGTACTGGTCGTCGGCGGTGGCGTCGCCGGATTGTGCGCGGCCCTGGAGGCAGGGCGCGCCGGGCAGCGCGTGATCCTCGTCGAGCACGAGCCCTCGCTCGGCGGCCGCGCGCGCTGGGATGGTTCGACCGTCGACGGCGTCGCCGCGACCAGGTGGCTGGGCCAGATCCAGCGCGAGCTTGCCGCATGCGCGGCAGTGACCTTGATGCCGCACACGCTCGCCGCGGGCTGTTACGACCACAACGTCGTCACTGCGGTGGAGCGGGTCGAGGGAGCGGCGGGTGCGGACGCGGGTGTGGCGGGAGCGGGTCGGGCGGGTGCGGGTACTGGCACGCGTCGCGCGCCGGCACCGCGCGAGCGCTATTGGATCATCAGGGCCGCGCGCATAGTCCTTGCGACGGGAGCCATCGAGCAACCGCTCGTGTTCGCGAACAACGACCGGCCCGGAGTGATGCTGGCCGGCGCGGCGCGGCGCTACCTGGCGTGCCAGGCGGTCGCGCCCGGCCGTCGCGTCGTCATCGCCACGAACAACGATTCGGCTTACGACACAGCTGCAGAGCTGCACGCCGCGGGCGTTACTCCGCTGGCGGTTGTCGATTCGCGCGCGCACACCCCGGATGCATCACTCGAGCGCATGCGCAGGCTCGGCATCCCCGTCCACGCCGGGTGGATGCCGGTCGACACTCGGGGGTTCGGTGCCCTTTCCGGCGTCGAGATCGCGCGCGTCGCCGCCGACGGCGGTGTCGCAGGTGCCGGAGCAGGGCCCACTGACGCGCGTCGCCTGCGCTGCGATTCGCTGCTCGTTTCAGGCGGCTGGAATCCTGCCCTGCACCTTTTCGCGCAAGCCGGAGGCCGGCTGGCCTATCGCGACGGCGCGCTGGCACCGGCCAACACGGTGCGCGACATGGACATTGCCGGCACCGCGGCCGCGGTAACGGGCGGCAACGCTGAGGCGGCCGGGGGCGCGGACGCTGTGCCGAACGGGCCGCGGGTCACGCTACACGGCAAACGAACGCGGCAATGGGTCGACCTGTTGCACGATGTCACCGTGGCGGATCTCGAGCTGGCGATTCGCGAGAACTTCACGTCCATCGAGCACGTCAAGCGCTACACCACCGCCGGCATGGCCGCCGACCAGGGCAAGACCTCGAGTCCAGTGACCATCGAAGTGACCGCGCGTCTGCGGGGGTGCAATCCCGCGGAACTCGGTTACACGACGCTGCGGCCGCCGTTCGCGCCGACGACGCTGGGAGCGATCGTGGGGCGCGGCACCGGCGAGCGTTTCGCGCCGCGCCGCACCTCGCCGTTGGGCGCGTGGCACGCATCGCATGCGGCTGCCGTCGAAGATTTCGGCGAGTGGCAGCGACCGGCGGTCTACCGGCGCAGCGCGATCGAGGCACGCGCGGCGGCCACGCGCCGCGAGTGTCGCACCGTGCGCACCGCGGTGGGACTCTTCGATGCCTCGCCGCTCGGCAAGCTCGAAGTCCACGGCCCGGACGCGCGCGAGTTCCTCGATCGCTTCTACATCAACAATCTCGCGAACCTGCAGCCGGGGCGCGTGCGCTACGGCCTGATGCTGCTCGAAACCGGCGTGATCTTCGACGACGGCACCGTGGTCGAGCTGGCTCCCGATCGACTGCTCGTGACGACCACATCTGCAAATGCCGGCGCCGTGGCCGCGTGGCTCGAGGAATGGCGGCAGTGCGAGTGGCCACAACTGCGCGCGGCGGTCGTTCCGGTCACCGATCAGTGGGCCACGCTCACGCTCGCCGGTCCGAGCGCGCGCGCCGTGCTGGCGCGCCTGCGTCCCGAATGCGATCTCGCCAATAGCGCTTTTCCGCATCTTTCCGTGCGCGAAACGCGACTGCTCGGCGCTCCAGCGCGCATCGCGCGCATCAGCTTCAGCGGTGAGCTGTCGTATGAGATCAGCGTGCCGGCGGATTGCGCCGTGGCAACGTGGGAAGCGTTGCTGCAGGAGGGCCGGGGATTCGACATCGCGCCGTACGGTCTCGATGCTGTTCTGCGGCTGCGCACCGAGAAGGGCTATCTGCACGTCGGCACGGACACGGACGGCACCACCGTTCCCGAGGATGTCGGCTGGGGAAAAGTCGCGGCGTCCAAGGCGCGCGATTTCATCGGCCGGCGCTCGCTGGCGCTGGCGGAGAACTGCCGGCCCGACCGCCTGCAGCTCGTTGGCCTGAGCGCGGGCGCGCCGATCCCGATCGGGGCGCACCTGAAGCTCGCCCGGTCGCGCGAAGTGACGGACGGCTGGGTGACGTCCTCGACGACGACCATCGACGGGCAGCACGTGGCACTGGCGATGTTGCGAGCCGGGCGCGGGCACGCGGGATCGGCGCTGTCCGTGCACGATGCCGGCCGCGTCGCGACGCAGGCGAAAGTCGTCAATCCCGTGTTCTACGATCCGGCCGGAGGGCGCGTGAATGGCTGAGTCGGCCGGCGTGTCGCCCGCGATACGCGAGCTCGGATCGTGCGCCAAGGTTCGTGTCGTGACCTGGGGCAGCGAGTTCCTGCCAGGCACGGTCGCGGCATTGAGCTCGCTCGCCGGAGTTGTCGCGCTCAGGACGGGTCCGTCGGACTGGTTGCTCGTGAGCGAGACGGCCCACGGGGTCGCCGTCAACGGCGATGCGATTCTGCGCGTCGCGCGGGATGCCCTGGCTGGGGATGCCAGCGTGCGCGCGGTCGACGTTTCGCAGGCACTTGCGGCGATCGAAATCGTCGGTGTTCGTGCCCGTGAGCTGCTCGAGAAGGCGTGCGCTGTCGACCTGCACGCGCGCGCGTTCGCAGTCGGCAGCAGCACGTGCACGCGTTTCGCCAACGTCGCGGCGATCGTGCTGCGTGCCGGGGACGAGGAGTTTCGCTGCTACGTCGCCCGCAGCCACCGCGACTCCGTGCTCAGCTGGCTGAACGATGCCGCGGCGGAATGGCCAGGAGCGTAGACGCGCGTTCGCCGTGGCGCTCCACGAACTCGCGCGCCAGGCGTTCGGCGAGCCGCTGATCCGGCCAGCGCAGCAGGCGTTCGTGGAAGCGACGGTAGGTTTCGAAGGCATGATCGCTGGCCGCGAGCTTCGCGGATAGCGCGTCCCAGGCTTCCAGGTGCGCGCCGCCGCGCCAGTGGCTGTACAGCTCGTCCATGTCGCGGTCGAACGCGCGCGCCGCTTCGCGTGCTTCGCGGGCGGCCGTACGCTCGGGAGCGCGCCACGCATCGAGGCCCAGTGCATCGCGTCGCTGGTAGACGATACCGCCCATGAGGCAAAAGAGCGCCATGACGCCGTAGAGCACGATCGCGATCTGCGCCGTCAGCCACAAGGTTAGCGAGGACAGCGTTTCGACGACGAAGCCGAGGCCGACCGCGAGCGCGATCATCAACAGGTAGTCGAAGCCCAGCCGCCGGATCAGTTGCGCGAGAAGCCCGGGGTTTATCGCTTCGACGATCCGGCCGGTGATGCCCAGCGTGAGCAGCGAAGCGGGCAGCAACGTGAGAGCCGCGAGGCGCAGGATCGTGGTCGCGCCTTCGCCGATCACGCTCGCGAGCGCCTTGGTCGCGCCGAGGAACACGAGCACGATCAGCAACATTCCGAGCGGGCGCTGCTCGTTGGCGGGATTGACCATGTCGGTGGAAAGCACCGGCGGCTCGTCGAAACCGCGTGCGACGGCGTCGAACGTAACGAACGCGTACTTGAACGACCACGAGACCAGCACGAGTGCGAGCCAGATCCCCATGAATCCCGCTTTCGCCGCGATCGTGAGCAGGATGGCGAACGCGACGATCAGCGTGAGGGGTACGCCGCGCGCGGGCACGGCGAGATACCGCATATATAAGAGTAGCCGGCGCATAAGTGGCGCGTTCCTCCCTGGCCCTATCCTACCGCGTGCGGCGAAGCGCAGGCTGCACGTCCGCCCGACCGCGGCCGGGCCGCGATTCATTCGCCTGCGCATGGTTCTCATGTCGCCAGGCCCCTTTATGCGCGGCCGCCGGCGGCCCAGCATCGCGTTCCGAGGAGGACACCATGATCGAGATTCGCAAGCGCGAGGAACGCGGCCACGCCGACCACGGCTGGCTGAAGACCTGGCACAGCTTTTCGTTCGCTGACTACTTCGACCCGCAACACGTGGAATTCGGGCCGCTGCGCGTCATCAACGAGGACTTCGTGCGCCCCGGTGCGGGCTTCGGCACGCACGGGCACCGCGACATGGAGATCATCACCTACATCCTCGAAGGCGCGCTGGAGCATCGCGATTCGATGGGCAACGGTTCCGTGATCCGCCCGGGCAACGTGCAGCGCATGAGCGCGGGCACGGGCGTGCAGCACAGCGAGTTCAATCCGTCCGATGCCGAGACGGTGCACCTGCTGCAGATCTGGATCCAGCCCGCGCGGCGCGGCGTGCAGCCGAGCTACGAGGAGGTGAAGTTCGACGCGGCCGACAAGCGCGGTCGCCTGCGCCTCATCGCCTCGTCCGACGGACGCGACGGTTCGGTGCACATCCACCAGGATGCGCGCGTGTACGCAGGACTGTTCGACAACGACGAGCGGGCACAGCTGCCGCTCGCAGCCGCGCGGCGCGCGTATGCGCACGTCGCTCGCGGCGACGTCAGCGTGAACGGCAAAGCGCTGCGAGCTGGCGATGGGCTCAAGCTCGCCGACGTCGAGCGCGTCATCGTGGAGAAAGGTAGCGGCGCCGAAATCCTGGTGTTCGATCTGCCGTGAGGAAACGTGGCAGGCAGCTTTTCAGAAGTTGCGCGCCCAGACAGCCTCGAGCCCGGGGCGCTCGTCCGCGGCGCGGGCGATCGAGGTGAGCTTCGGGCAGTTTTCGGCGAACCAGTCGCGGCGAGGCGTCCAGCGCGTCATCGCCGCGACGAACACGTCGAGCGCGGTGAATTGCTGGCCGAGGAACCACGGCTCGGCCCGTGCCGCCTCCTCCACCATCCGCCACAGGTTGAGGCGGTGCCCGCGGATCGACGTCTTGAGTTCCTTTGCCGGTTCCTCGCCTGATACGAACTTCTCCGGCTTGTCGGCGTAGTAGAAGGTGGCGTAGACGTCGGCCACCAGGAAGACCAGCCAGCGCAGGAATTGCGGCCGGGCCGGATCGCCGACCTTCGGAGCGATATTCGCGGCGGGAGCGATGTCCGTCACGTGCAGCGCGATGGCCGCGACCTCGGTCATCACGCTGCCGTCAGGCAGCACGAGCGTCGGCACCTGGCCCAGGGGGTTGTAGGCTGCGATGCGTTCGTTTGCCGGGCCCAGCGACTTGAAGGCGTGCTCCTCGCGGTCGTAGGGGATCCGCGCCAGCTCGAGCAGCGCCTCGGCGATGGCGGAGCCGCAGCCGCGGCTGGTGAAGAGCAGATGGGGTTTCGCGTCGTGTGCAGCCATTTCGTCGACTCCTGGTCGTCGGGCTCCGGCAATTGCGGGGCAGCGTAGCGGATCGGGGCCGCGGGCTGCGTCAGAAATTCTTGCACGCCGGCCACTCATCAGAATTTTTGTACGGCGGCGCGCCAGTCGCTAGCATGCGCCAGTTGCCCAATCGCCGGGGGTCTGCAATGTCGCTGCGTCTCGTGGACTGGTCGCATCTGTTCGCCTTGTCGCGTTTGCTCGCCCTGTCGCGTTTGTTCGTCCTATCGCGCCTGTTCGCGCTGTCGCTGACGGCTGTTTTCTTCGTCGGCTGCTCGCAGCCCGCTCCCAACGCCGATTCCTCGGGCACTGCGCCGGCGGCTGGCGCTGCCAGTACTGTCGGGGGCGAAGGACGCCTGGTCCGCTACGACATCATCTTGCGCGGCGGCACGATCTACGACGGCACCGGGCGTCCACCGCAGACCGGCGACGTGGCCATCCACGGCGATCGCGTTTCGGCGATCGGCGACCTGTCCACTGCCGGCGCGAACCTCGAGATCGACGTGCGCGGCCGCGCCGTCGCGCCCGGCTTCATCAACGCGCTGTCCTGGTCGACGACCTCGCTGATCGCGGACGGGCGCTCGCAGGGCGAGATCCGCCAGGGCGTGACGCTCGAGATCATGGGCGAAGGCTGGTCGATGGGGCCGTGGAACGAGAAGATGAAGAAGGAGGATGTCGAGCAGCAGGGCGACATCAAGTATCCGGTCGAATGGACGACGCTCGGTGAGTACCTCGACTGGCTCGCCGCGCGCGGCGTGTCCACCAACATCGGCTCCCTCGTCGGCGCGGCGGCGGTGCGCATCCACGAGATCGGCTACGCCGATCGCGCGCCAACGGCCGAAGAGCTCGAGCGAATGAAGGCGCTGGTGCGCCAGGCGATGGAGGAGGGCGCACTCGGAGTCGGTAGCTCGCTCATCTACGTGCCCGCGAGTTTCTCGTCCACCGAGGAGCTGATCGAGCTGTGCAAGGTCGCGGCAGAGTACGGCGGCACGTACACCACGCACATGCGCAGCGAAGGCGATCGCTTTCTCGAAGCGATCGACGAGACGATCCGCATCACGCGCGAATCGGGCGTGCGCACGGACATCTATCACCTCAAGGCGGCGGGGCAGCAGAACTGGCCGAAGATGGCGCAGGCGATCGCGAAGATCGAGCGCGCGCGGATGTCCGGCGTGCCGATCAGCGCCAACATGTACCCGTACGTTGCGGGCGCTACCGGGCTGGATGCGGCGA
>Ga0187894_10006522_pt1 | contig 11420 bp, 12 predicted proteins | sample GBC1701081metaG_FD_136650 | JGI IMG/M metagenome (GOLD analysis project Ga0187894, IMG submission 136650) | White microbial mat communities from a lava cave in the Kipuka Kanohina Cave System on the Island of Hawaii, USA - GBC170108-1 metaG ...
TGTGCGTCAGCGGCCGACGCCGTCGACGTCGGCGCGCAGCTGGCCGGCGCAGGCGTGTGCCGCACCGTTCGAGTCGCCAGTGGGCCGGTGCACGGTGCGCGCGTCGTCCCGGCGCCCTCGACGTCGGTTTGAGGCTGCACGCCGGGCGCCGATTTCTGCGCCAGGGCTGAGCCTGCCCCCGCGAATCGCGACCCTGACGTGGAAATTTACGGTCGGCAAGGGGACTTGACTACTGGCAAGTGTGACCCAGATCGCAATTCTCGGCACAGTTTGGCGGTTCCTTAAGAGTTGCTTAAGATGATCGGCGGTGAAAGCTAGCGGTCAGGAATCGGGCGCGACCTTTTCAACCACCGGTAACCCCGGTGGTAGGTCGATCGGATATATAGGCAAAGCCCCGATTCGAGACCTAACCGCTCCCCAATTGTGTGCGCGCCTACGCGAAGGTGCCGCCTATCAGCGGGAGCATTACTCTCAGGCATTTGCTCTGGGACCGTTTAGGAGGATGTCGTGAGCAGATTCACCGAGAAGATGTACCGCAATGCCCGCACCGTGACGACGGGCATGGTCACCGGTGAACCGCACGAACCCGTCCGCCACACCTGGGGCGAGGTCCACGAGCGTGCGCGCCGCATCGCGGGCGGTCTGGCCGCCGCGGGCATCGGACACGGCGACGCGGTCGGCGTGCTGGCCGGCTTCCCTGTCGAGATCGCGCCGACGGCGCAGGGCCTGTGGATGCGCGGTGCCAGCCTGACCATGCTGCACCAGCCCACGCCGCGCACCGACCTGGTGATCTGGGCCGAGGACACCATGACCGTCATCGGCATGATCGAGGCCAAGGCCGTCATCGTCTCCGACCCGTTTCTGGTGGCCATCCCGGTGCTGGAGGAGAAGGGCATCCTGGTCCTCACCGTCGCCGACCTGCTGGCATCGGATCCGATCGACCCGATCGAGGTCGGCGAGGACGACCTGGCGCTGATGCAGCTGACGTCCGGCTCCACTGGGTCTCCTAAGGCAGTCCAGATCACGCACCGCAACATCCACTCCAACGCCGAGGCGATGTTCATCGGCGCCGAGTACGACGTCGACAAAGACGTCATGGTCAGCTGGCTGCCCTGCTTCCACGACATGGGCATGGTCGGCTTCCTGACCATCCCGATGTACTTCGGCGCCGAGCTGGTCAAGGTCACGCCGATGGACTTCCTGCGCGACACCCTGCTGTGGGCCAAGCTCATCGACAAATACAAGGGCACCATGACCGCGGCGCCCAACTTCGCCTACGCGCTGTTCGCCAAGCGGCTGCGCAAGCAGGCCGAGCCCGGTCAGTTCGACCTGTCCACGCTGCGATTCGCGTTGTCGGGCGCCGAGCCCGTCGAGCCCGCCGACGTCGAGGACCTGCTGGACGCGGGCAAGCCGTTCGGTCTGCGGCCCGACGCGATCCTGCCCGCCTACGGGATGGCCGAGACGACGCTGGCGGTGTCGTTCTCCCCGTGCAACGCCGGTCTGGTCGTCGACGAGGTCGACGCCGATCTTCTGGCCGCGCTGCGTCGCGCCGTCCCCGCCACGAAGGGCAACACCCGCCGGCTGGCCTCGCTGGGCCCGCTGCTGACCGACCTCGAGGCCCGCATCATCGACGAGCACGGCAACGTCATGCCGCCTCGCGGTGTCGGTGTCATCGAGCTGCGGGGCGAGTCGCTGACGCCCGGCTACCTCACCATGGGTGGCTTCATTCCGGCGCAGGACGAGCACGGCTGGTACGACACCGGCGATCTCGGCTACATCACCGACGAGGGCAACATCATCGTGTGCGGCCGCGTGAAGGACGTCATCATCATGGCGGGCCGCAACATCTACCCGACCGACATCGAGCGGGCCGCGGGCCGCGTCGAGGGGGTTCGGCCGGGCTGCGCCGTCGCGGTGCGCCTTGACGCCGGTCACTCGCGCGAGACGTTCGCCGTAGCAGTCGAATCCAACGCGTGGCAGGACCCGCTCGAGGTGCGCCGCATCGAGCACCAGGTCGCCCACGAGGTCGTTGGCGAGGTCGACGTGCGTCCGCGCAACGTCGTCGTGCTCGGGCCGGGCACCATCCCGAAGACCCCGTCGGGCAAGCTGCGCCGCTCCACCTCGGTCTCGCTCGTCACCTAGCCGCCCCACTGCTGCGAGCGAAGGTGTCTGCACGCGACTCGCCGATGGATTCAGTACAAACGCGGTCGCTCGCGCGGAAAACCAGTAACGCGTTGTCGGTCACGGCCGATACGGTCGGTGCCATGACACCCGCAATCGAGGCCATTGACCTGGTCAAGAGCTTCGGCGATAACACCGCCGTCGGCGGAGTCAGTTTCTCTGTTCCGCCGGGCACCGTCCTCGGCCTACTCGGGCCAAACGGCGCGGGCAAAACCACCACCGTGCGGATGATGACGACGCTGACCGAGCCCACCAGCGGCACCGCCAGGGTGGCCGGCTACGACGTTCGCCGCGAGCCAGAAATGGTGCGCCGCAGCATGGGCCTGACCGGCCAGGTCGCCACCGTCGACGAACTGCTCACCGGCCGCGAGAACATCCGGCTGATCGGCGGCTTATACGGCATCCGGCGCAAAGACCTCGCGCGGCTGGGCGCCCAGCTGCTGGAACAGTTCGCGATCGCCGACGCCGCCGACCGCGTCGTCAGGTCGTACTCGGGAGGCATGCGCCGCCGGCTCGACCTCGCGGTCAGCCTGCTGGCGTCACCGCCGGTGCTCTTCCTCGACGAGCCGACCACCGGGCTGGATCCGCGCAGTCGCAGTGACCTGTGGGACGTGCTGCGCGGTCTGGTCGAGCAGGGCACGACGCTGCTGCTCACCACGCAGTACTTGGAGGAAGCCGATCAGCTCGCCGACAACATCGTGGTGATCGACAAGGGCCGCATCATCGCGGAAGGTTCGCCGCTGCAGCTCAAACAGCAGGCGGGTGCCGCGAGCCTGATCGTCACCGTCACCAACGCCGACGACTTGCCTGCCGCGCAGGCGCTACTCGCCAAGACGGGTGCCGAAGTGTTCGTCGACGCTGGCGCGCGCCAGGTGACCGCGGCCGCCGACGGCCTGGCGGACATGGTCCGGGTGGCGGGCTGGTTGCGTGACAGCGACATCGAGGTCGACGACATCGGGCTGTCGCGGCCCAGCCTCGACGACGTGTTCCTGTCGCTCACCGGCCATCGCACCGAAGAGGAGGTAGTGGCATGACCGCTACGGCAACGCACGCGCAGATCGAGCTGCAGCCGGCTCGCACGAACCCCACCAACATCATTCAGCAGTCGTGGATCATGGTGAAACGCAACATGATCCACACCAAGCGGATGCCCGAGATGCTCAGTGACGTGACGGTGCAGCCGATCATGTTCGTGCTGCTGTTCGCGTTCGTTTTCGGTGCGTCGATCGCGATGGGTGGAGGGGCGTCCTATCGGGAGTTCCTGCTGCCGGGCATCCAGGCGCAGACGATCGTCTTCACGGCGTTCGTAGTGGCGTCGGGTATCACCGCCGACGTCGAGAAGGGCATCATCGATCGCTTCCGGTCGCTGCCGATCTCCCGGTCGTCGGTGCTGATCGGCCGGAGCGTGGCCAGCCTGCTGCACTCGTCGATCGGTGTGGTCGTGATGGCGGTGACGGGCCTGGCGATCGGGTGGCGGATTCGGGGCAGCGCCGTCGAGGCGGCGCTGGCATTCCTCCTGATCCTGGTGTTCGGCTTCAGCATGATCTGGTTCGGCATCCTCATCGGCTCGGTGATGCGGTCGGTTGAGGCGGTCAACGGTGTGATGTTCACGGTGTTGTTCCCGATCACGTTCCTGGCCAACACCTTTGCGCCTACCGAGCCGATGCAGCACTGGCTGCGCGTGATGGCCGAGTGGAATCCGGTGTCATCGCTGGCGCAGGCCATGCGCGAGCTGTGGGGTAACGGCGGGCCCGCGCCGGCCAGTGCCCAACTGCCGCTGCATCACCCGATCCTGGCGACGATCCTGTGGTCGCTGGCGTTGACGGCCGTATTCGCGCCATTCGCGCTGCGCGCGTACGCCCGCCGCACTGGAGGCTAGGCCCGCGACGTGATCGCCCGCAAAGGCATCGTTACGCATTACGCTATATATGTAATGATAGCAATATGGTGGGTGCCAAACCGAAGGTCGCGGTCATCGGCGCAGGCCCCGGCGGCATCGCCATGGGCATCCAACTAGCGACCGGCGGCTACGATTTCGCGATCTTCGACCGCAGTGACGGCTTCGGCGGCACCTGGCGCAACAACACATATCCCGGCGCCGCATGCGACGTGCCGTCACACTTCTACTCCTACTCGTACGCGCTGAATCCGCGATGGAGCAAGACTTTTGCCAACCAGCCCGAGATCCTCGCCTATCTGGAAAGGGTCGCCGCCGCCAACCGGCTCGGCGACCACCTCGTCGCCCGTAGCCGCGTCACGACCCTGCGGTGGTCGGACACCGGCCGGCGCTGGACCCTGGAAACCGATTACGGTGCGCGATATGAGTTCGATGCCGTGGTTACTGCGGTCGGAATGCTGGACGTCCCGAACATCCCCGACATCCCAGGCGTCGACAGATTTCGCGGACGTGCGTTCCACTCATCGAACTGGGATCACACGAAATCGACTGCGGGCGAACGAGTTGCGTCCATCGGAACCGGCGCGAGCGCCATCCAGTATGTGCCCGAGATCGCCAAGGAAACCGCGCATCTCACGGTGTTTCAACGCACGCCGATCTGGGTGAGCCCACGCTATGACGAACCCTTCACCGCTGAACAGCACGAACTCTTCGAACGTGATCCGGAAGAAGCCCTCAAGGTGCGCGACGCCGCTTTCCAGGCCTACGAGTCGGCCAACTTCGCGGTCGACTCCACGATGACCAAAGAGCTGACGGAGATGGCCCACTCGTATCTACAGCGCAAGGTGACAGATCCTGAGCTGCGCGCGAAGCTGACGCCGAGCTATCCCGTCGGCTGCAAACGCCCGCTGCAGTCCCGCGCATGGTTCCCGACCTTCGCCCGTCCGAACGTGCGCCTCGAGACGTCTAGCATCGTGGAGTTCACCGAACGAGGCCTGCGCACTGCGGACGGCGCCGAACACGAGGTCGACACCGTCATCTACGGCACCGGATTCCACGCCGCCGACTACCTGCGCAGCCTCGATGTGCACGGCATCGACGGCAGGCGACTGCGCGACGACTGGCGCGACGGCCCCGAGGCATATCTCGGCACGGTTGTCCCCGGCTATCCGAACCTGTTCACGCTATACGGCCCCAACACCAACGGCGTCACTTCGATCATCTACATCCTCGAGGCCCAGGCGGAGTTCGTGCGCCGCACACTTGACGAGATGGCCCGCCGAAACGTGCGGACCGTCGACGTCAAACGCGATATCCACGACGTCTATAACGACGAGATCCAACGGGCGATGCAGGACACCGTCTGGCTGGCCAACTGCAACAACTATTACCGTCATCCGAACGGCAAAGTGGTCACCCAGTTCCCATACAGCGGAACGAAGTTCGCCGAAATGCTTGCCGGGGTAGGGCTGGACGCGTTCGACCGGATGGAGGTAACCGCGTGACCGGAATCCACCACGCGGCGATAGTCACCGGCGACTGGCCCACCCTGTTCGGCGCGGCCACCGATCGGCTACGGTCGGTGTTTCTCGGCGATCCGGCCGCGCCAGACACCGGCCTCGTCGAGCTGGTCCAGTTCGAGGACGCCAAGCCCGGTTCGCCACCGTCGGCGCCGGCATTCGGCTTCTTCCTGTTGTCGATCGAGCGCGATGTCGACGTGACGCTTGCCGGGCTGGCCGCGCTTGGTTTCGACGACGACGTTCGCCACATCGAGATGCCCGCACCGGGCGGCAAAACGGTGGCCATGGCGGTCGTCACGGCGCCGGACGGTGTGCGCGTCGAGTTGATCGGTCCGCCCCAGTGATCGCCGTCGTCACCGGAGGAGCGTCCGGCATCGGCCGCGCGGTCGCCGACCGGCTGCGCAACGCGGGCGCCGACGTCGTGGTGTGGGATCTGCACGGCGGCGATATCGACTGCGACATCAGCGATCCCGCTGCTGTTTCCGCCGCGATCGGCCAAACGTTCGCCGACCACGGCCCGCCTGCGCGACTCGTCGCCTGCGCAGGTATCGGGGCGTCGGGGCTGCTACTCGAGCAGACGCCCGCAGACTGGCAGCGCGTCATCGACACCAACCTGACGGGAACCTGGCTGACCATGCGAGCCGTCGCGCAGGCCATGGTGGACGCGGGCTCCGGTGGATCGATCGTCGCCGTGTCCAGCATCAGCGGAACGCTCGCGGATCGCGACATGGGTGCCTACTGCGTATCGAAGGCAGGCATCGACATGCTGGTCCGTGTCGCCGCCAACGAATGGGGTGCGCATGGCATACGTGTCAACGCCGTCGGCCCCGGCGTCACCCGCACGCCGATGCTCGCCAAGCCCGAGCAATTGCCGGGGTGGGTCGAAGGTTTGACCGAAAGGACCGCCCTTGGTCGCCTCGGCGAGGCCGGCGATATCGCCGAGGCCATCGTCGCGGTGCTCGAAATGTCGTGGGTGACAGGGCAGACCGTCTTCGCCGACGGCGGCCTGGCGTTGCACAGCCCTATCGACGCGTACGGGCAGACCCAGCGGGTGACGAAGCGGCGGGGTTAGGCCGCCACATTCGACGGAGTCATCTGGTCGTACACCTGCCACCAGACCATCTCGTGCTGAAGTGCCGAGATGTGGCCACTCGCCAGCCGCTCGTCGGCGTCCATTAGCGTTTCCGCCAACGCTTTCAGCCTGTCGCGGGCGGCTACCGAGATCGGATCGTGGTGACCAGCCATCACCGTGGCTCCTATCGTGCGGACGCGGGTGCGCGGCGCGCCAGCCATCAACATGGCCGCCACCCCGGAGCCGAGGCACGCGGCCGTCGAAACGGCGAACGCGGTCCACGGCCCGGTCATGTTGTTCAGGAGAATCTCGCAGGTGATCCACACAAGGGCGCCCCATAGTGGCCAACCCCTGGCGACTCGCACCCGGCGCCGCTCGGACTCGCTGATGCCCGGCGGGAACACCACCAGGCGATATCGGGTCACCCCGAAGCGGTCAGGGCGAATCTCGATCGATCCCCAGGGACGGTCGCCGTCAAGTAGGCGCAGCCAGCCGTGGCGCAGCAGACCGGAGCCCGTTCGTCTGTCGTCCATATCTCAGGTGTACCCGCAAATGCGCGAGTATTACGCGGTCCGAACAGTTTCTTTACGGCTGCTGCGGTCGTTCTTGAAGACGATCCCTCTGAGTATTGAGTACTATACTCAGCATGTCACCCGAGAAGATCCCCGCCCGGCTCGCCGACCACCCCACCGTCCGCAAGGTGATGTCGCGAAAGTCGGAGAAGCCCGGCGTCATCGATGCCGACTGGCTGCGGCAGGTGTGCCTGGACGCGGGTGTCGACGATGTCGCCTTCGCCAGTGTCGAGAACCCCGATCTCGCCGGTGAACGCGAGCACGTCGACGCGGCGCTGCCGGGCGTGCAGAGCTACATCTCACTCGTCGTCAAGATGAACCGCGACAACGTCCGCTCGACGGCGCGCAGCGTCGCCAACCAGGAGTTCCACCGCAGCGGCGAGATCATGAACGAGGCGGCGCACCGGATCACCCGCGCGCTGCAGGACGCGGGCTACCGTGCGATCAACCCGTCGATGTCCTTTCCAATGGAGATGGATCGGTTCCCCGGCCGCATCTGGGTGGTGGCGCACAAGCCGGTCGCGGTGGCCTCTGGACTCGGTGTGATGGGCATCCACCGCAATGTGATCCACCCGAAGTTCGGCAACTTCATACTGCTCGGCACGATTCTGGTAGCGGCTCCGGTCAGCAGTTACGGTGAGCCACTGGATTATTCGCCGTGCCTGGAGTGCAAGCTGTGCGTTGCGGCCTGCCCGGTCGGTGCCATCAAGAAGAACGGCGACTTCGACTTCGTCGCCTGCTCGGTGCACAACTACCGCGAGTTCATGGGTGGTTTCACCGACTGGGTGCAGACGATCGCAGATAGCAGCGACGCTGACGACTTCCGTTCGCGTGTCAGCGATTCCGAGAACGCGTCGATGTGGCAGAGCCTGTCGTTCAAGGCAAACTACAAGGCGGCCTACTGCCTAGCGGTGTGCCCCGCCGGCGAGGATGTGATCGAGCCCTATCTCGACGACCGCAAGGGGTTCATGGACCTGGTGCTCAAGCCCCTGCAGGAGAAGAAGGAGACGCTCTACGTGCTGCCGAACTCGGCGGCCAAGGAGTACGCCGAGCGGCGTTATCCGCACAAGAACGTGAAGGTCGTCGACAGCGGAATCCGCGGGCGCTAGCCAGGCTAAGGAATACTTTTGCGGGCTCCGCCCGTTCCCCAAAGCATGAAGATGCATCGGGTGTTGATCGGCATTGCCGCGGTAGCGGTTTCGGGTGTGACGCTCGTCGCACCCGCCGTCGCCTCGGCACAGGCGGATTCGTGTCCGGCCGTCCAGGTGGTGTTCGCGCGCGGCACGGGTGAGCCGGAGGGCGCGGGACGGGTGGGCCAGGCGTTCGTCGACGCCCTACGACCCATGGTCGGGAGCAAGTCCGTCGCCGTGTACGCCGTCAACTACCCCGCAACACGGGACTTCCTGCGTGCCGCCGACGGCGCCAACGACGCCAGCTTGTTCGTTCAGAAGACGGCCGTCACCTGCCCGGATACCAAGATCGTTCTCGGCGGGTACTCGCAGGGCGCCGCCGTAGTCGACGCCATCACGATGGCCGACCAGCCGACCCTTGGCTTCACCGAACCCATGCCGCCCAACGTCGCCGATCATGTCGCCGCGGTGGCCGTGTTCGGCAACCCGTCCATCCGACTGCTCGGCGGCCCACTGACCACACTGAGCCCGCTGTACGGATACAAGACGATCGATCTGTGCAATGGCGCAGACCCGGTGTGCTCCGACGGCAATGACACTGCCGCCCACGGTCTCTATGGCGAGGCTGGATTGACAACGCAGGCAGCGCAATTCGTCGCTGACCGGATTACCACCAAGGCGCCGATCAGCACGCTCGCCGGCGAGGGATGACGACGAGCTAGCCCCAGGCGTGCACCGTGTTCTGGGCAGGCTCAAGGCCTTCGGACACCAGGAGTTCGGTCGCGTCGGCCGCCTGCTCGCAAATGGTGGGAACCTCTTTCCACTCCGCGTTGGTGAAGTTCCCCAGCACGAACGACGCACCATCCATGCGGCCCGGCGGCCGGCCGATACCGATGCGCACCCGTTGAAAGTCGTTGGTGCTCAATGCCGATGCCACTGACCGCAGCCCGTTGTGCCCGGCGACGCCGCCGCCGACCTTGAGCCGAATGCGGCCGAAGTCGATGTCGAGCTCGTCGTGGATCACCACGATGTCGGTGGGCGCCACCGAGTAGAACTTGGCCAACGGCCCCACCTGGCGGCCAGATTCGTTCATGTAGCACCGCGGTTTGGCCAGCACGATCGACCGGCCGCCGATGTGACCCGTTGCCACATCGGCCCCCGACTTCTTGTGCACCTTGAACCCCGAGCCGATGCGGTCGGACAGGATGTCGGCCACGAGGAAACCCAGGTTGTGCCGCGTCGTCTCGTAACGCGGTCCAGGGTTGCCCAGGCCGACCACCAGAAGGGAATCGGCCATTCCGGTGTCCGCCTACTCGGAGGCTTCGGCGGGCGCCTCTTCGGCGGCCTCGCCCTCGCCTTCGCCCTCGGCGGCGGCTTCCGCGCCCTCGGCCTCTTCGGCCGCCTCGCCGGCACCCTCGCTCTCGAGGTCCTCCGCCGTCGGCGCCGCGACGACGTTGACCACGAGCATCTCGGGGTCCGACACCAGCGTGACGCCCGCGGGCAGCGTGATCGAGCCGGCGGCGAACTGTGTGCCGACCTCGGCGCCCTCGACCGAAACGGTGAGGTGATCGGGGATCGACTGCACGTCGGCCTCGATCGTGATGGTGTTGGCGTCCTGGGTGACCAGGGTGAGGGATGCGGCCTCACCTTCGACGGTGACGTTGACCTCGACGGTCACCTTCTCGCCGCGACGCACGACAAGCAGGTCGGCGTGCTGGATGCTGCGGCGGATCGGATGGATCTCCAGCGACTTGGTCAGCGCGAGCTGCTCCTTGCCCTCGATGTCGAGGGTGAGCACCGCGTTGGTGCCGGAGTGCCGCAGCACTGCCGAGAAGTCGTGGGCGTCGAGTTCGAGGTGCTGCGGGTCGGCGCCGTGGCCGTAGAGGACCGCGGGCACCTTGCCGAGGCGTCGGGCGCGGCGTGAGGCACCCTTGCCGGTTTCCGTGCGTACGGCAGCGGTCAGATTGTTGGCGGCGTTCTTGGCCATCGGTATATCGCTCCTGTTTCGTGTACTTAGCACGGCCAGGGCGTAACCATTGAATCGGTTCGCGTCGATAACGGTGGTCGGGCCACCCTCGCCGTGATTACTGGCCAGGTTAGCCGGAGCTGTGGCTCATCCCCAAATCAGAGAGCAAATTTGGTGTCCGTGAGCTGCTCGGACAGCTCCCACAGCGCCTTGGCCTTCCTGGCGTTGCGCGCCAGCGGGCTGCGGAACGGTGTAGGCCCCGCCGCCCCGCGCATCGCAAGCCGAGGGCCGATATAGGTGTTGCCCGGCAGGTCCTGCGAGGCGGCATAGAGCGTCTGGCGGGCGCCGAAGTCGGCGTCGGTCGCGACGAGCTTGGTGCCGGCGTTCCATACGACTGTGCCGATCGGGTTGCCGGTCTGGCCCTGCAGGTTGGTCTCGGAGTAGCCCGGGTGGGCAGCGTGCGCCTTAACCGTGGACCCGGCGGCGTCGAGCCGACGCTGCAGTTCCTTGGTGAACAACAAGTTGGCGAGCTTGGACTGCCCATAGCCCAGCCACGCGGAATATGGCCTTGCCTTCCAGTTCAGGTCCTTGAGGCTGATATAGCCGAGCAAGTGCATCATCGACGCCACCGTCACGACCCGGTCGGTGATCTTGGGCAATAACAGGTTCGTCAGTGCGAAATGGCCGAGGTGGTTGGTGCCGATCTGGCTCTCGAAACCGTCGACGGTCTGCGCGAACGGCACGGCCATGATGCCTGCGTTGTTCACCAGCACGTCGACGCCGTCGACCCCGTCAGCGAATTCCCGCACCGAGGCCAGGTCCTGCAGGTCGAGCTTGCGGACTTCGACGTCGCCGGTCATGGTGGCGGCGGCTGCGTCGCCCTTGGCGGTGTTGCGAACGGCGAGGATCGTCTTGGCCCCAACGCGGGCCAGTTCACGTGCGGTGACCTCACCGAGGCCACTGTTGGCACCGGTGACGATCACGGTGCGACCGGAGAACGACGGCAGATCCGCGGCTGTCCAACTCATAGGACGAAGCCTAATGCGCTACTTCGGCGGCGCACCCGGCACCGCGACGTTGAA
>Ga0187894_10006523_pt1 | contig 11418 bp, 13 predicted proteins | sample GBC1701081metaG_FD_136650 | JGI IMG/M metagenome (GOLD analysis project Ga0187894, IMG submission 136650) | White microbial mat communities from a lava cave in the Kipuka Kanohina Cave System on the Island of Hawaii, USA - GBC170108-1 metaG ...
CGGCCATTCGTTGGGCGGCGCTGCCGGCGCCTTCCTGGCCGGCTGGCTGTTCGATCTGTTCGCGCAATACGCCTGGATATGGATCGCCTCGATCGCGCTCGCCGCCATCGCGGCGGCATTGGCACTGGTCATCCCGGAGCGACGCGAGGCTGACGCCGTGCCGGCCGCTCAGCCGGCGTAGTCTTCCTTTTCGGACCGCGCGCCTCCCGGCGCGCATTCGCTCGAAGCGAAGCGTAGGGCGAAGATGGTCGGCGCTCACGCGCCGATGCGGGCGTGAACGCCCGCGGTCCGAAAAATCACCGCTGGGCGAGCTTGGCCTCGAGTTCTGCGATACGGGCGCGCAACTCTTCGTTCTCCTCGCGCGCCTTGGCGGCCATGGCCTTGACCACTTCGAACTCCTCACGGTTGGGCAGGTTCATGCCGTCCAGCAGCTTGGCCAGCTGGTCGCGCACGCGCGTCTCGATCTCGCCCCGCAGGCCGCTGAAGGCGCTGGCAGCGCCGGTGGCCACCTTGGCGAGGTCGTCGAGGATTGGATTTCGGGTCTGCATGGGCCGGCGCTCCGGGCTCGTCAACAGACGCTATATGGGCCCGCGGCTGCGTCCCGTCCATGGGGATTGCTCAGGCTGCATCCAGCGTCGTGCGGTAGCGCTTGAGCGCAATGAAGGCGACCAGCACCAGAAAGACGCCCAGCGGCCAGACATCCTGCGCGACCTCGTTCCAGCCCGTACCCTTCAGCATGATGCCGCGCACCACGCGCAGGAAGTATGTGAGCGGGATGATCTCACCCAGCGCCTGGGCCCAGCCCGGCATGCCGCGGAACGGGAACATGAAGCCAGACAGCATGAGCGAGGGCAGGAAGAAGAACACCGACATCTGCATCGCCTGCATCTGGGTGCGGGCGACGGTCGAGAAGGTATAGCCCAGCATGGTGAGCGCGGCGATGAACAGCAGGATAACCGCCAGCAGCAGCGAGAGCGAGCCGATCATCGGCACGCCGAACACCAGCCAGGCCATCGACAGCACGATCACGACCTGCACGAAGCCGACGCCGATATAGGGCGCGATCTTGCCCAGCATGACCTCGGCCGGCTTCACCGGCATGGCGAGCAGGTTCTCCATGGTGCCGCGCTCGAGCTCGCGGGTCAGCGCCACCGCCGTCATCATCACCAGGGTCAGGGTCAGGATCACGCCCAACAGGCCAGGCACGATGTTGTACTGTGTGATGCCTTCGGGGTTGTAGCGGCGGTGCACCACCGTCTCGAACGCGGCCGGGCCGGCATTGAGCGCCGCCAGCGGCCCGATCAGGTCGCGCGCCAGTGCGCTCTCGCCGATCTGGACCGCGGCCGCCACCGCATTGGACGCAGCGGCCGGATCGGTGGCGTCGGCCTCGATCAGAAGCTGAGGCCGCTGGCCGCGCAGCAGCGTGCGGCCGAAGCCATCGGGGATGGTCACCGCGAACGACACTGCGCCGGTGGCGATCAGGCGTTCGACCTCGGCGCGGCTGTCGACGACGTGCGTGATGCGGAAATAGCCGGAGTTCTGCAGCGCCGTGGTGAGGGTGCGCGCGAACCGGCTCTGGTCGGCCACCGCTAGCGCCGTCGGCAGGTTCTTGGGATCGGTGTTGATGGCGAAGCCGAACAGGAACAGCTGCATCAGCGGCACGCCCAGCATCATGGCGAAGGTGAGCCGATCCCGTTTCATCTGGATCAGCTCCTTCACCAGCACGGCGCCGATGCGCGCCAGCGAAATGCCGATCATTCTCACCTCCACACCCCTCTCCGCCCGCGCAGCAGGGGGAGAGGGGTTGGCGTCCCGGGGGTCCGCACGCTCACGGCCGGTCCCTCCCGCCCATGAGCTGGATGAAGACGTCCTCCAGGCTGGTCTCGCCGCGGCGCCAGACGTGCGATGGATCGCTGCGATAGGGCGCGATGGCGGCTTCCAGCGTGTCGATGTCGGCGCCAACGACATGCAGCGTCGCGCCGAACGGCGCCACCTGCTCGATGCCGGCAAGACCATCGAGCTTGACCTGCAGCGCATGCAGGTCGCCACCGCGCACGACGTACGTCACCAGGCCCGAGTTCGCGACCACCTCGTCGACCGACCCGCGCGCGATCACCTTGCCACTGGAGATGTAGACGATGCGATGGCAGCGCTCGGCCTCGTCCATGTAGTGGGTCGAAACCAGCACCGTCACGCCTTTGCCCGCCAGCGTGTGGACCTGGTCCCAGAACTCGCGCCGTGCCTTGGGATCGACACCAGCGGTGGGCTCATCGAGCAGCAGCAGTCGGGGGTGATGCATCACGCACGCCGCCAGCGCCAGGCGCTGCTTCCAGCCGCCCGACAAGGTACCGGCCAACTGATCTTTGCGATGGGTCAGGCCAAGCTCGTCGAGCGTGCGCTGCACATGCTCCTGCCGTGGCCGCAGCTCATAGAGTCGTGCCACGAAGGCGAGGTTCTCGGCGATCGTCAGGTCTTCGTAGAACGAGAAGCGCTGGGTCATGTAGCCCACCGCCTGCTTGATCTTCCACGCCTCCCGGCGCACGTCGAAGCCCAGGCACGTGCCACTGCCGGCATCCGGTGTCAGCAGGCCACAGAGCATGCGAATGGTCGTGGTCTTGCCCGAGCCGTTGGGACCGAGGAAGCCGACGATCTCGCCGTCCTCCACCGTGAGCGACACATCGTCGACGACGGTACGGGTGCCGAAGCACTTGGTCAGGCCCTCGACGGCGATGACGCTCATGGCGCGCTCAGGGCCCCGCGCGCTGACGGCAGGCGCACGTCGACGATCTGCCCCGGCGCCAGCCGCGCCGCCTCGCCATCGAGCGCAGCTTCGATCAGCACCACCAGCTTCTGCCGGTTCTCGACCGAGTAGATCACCGGCGGGGTGTATTCGGGCGTGTTGGCGATGTACGTCACGCGCGCGTCCAGGCCGGCGGCACAGCTGTCGCAGCGGAACGGCAGGCGGACGCCGATCCGCACCTGCGCCAGCATCGCCTCGGGCACGTAAAGACGGATCTTGCGCGCGCCGTCAGGCAGGAACGAGATCACCGGCGCGGTCGGCCCCGCCGTCTCGCCCATGTGCCGCACCACGTCGTCGACGACGCCGTCGGACGGCGCCTTGAGTGTGCGTTCGGCCAGGCGCCATTCGGTCTGGCTCAGGGCAGCACGCGCCGCCTCGACCGACCGCCGCGCCGCCTCGATCTCCTGCGGCCGCGCGCCCAGACGCGAGACGACGATCTCGGCCTCGACCTGCTCGACCCGTGCCTTGGCCTGGTTGCGCCGCGAGCGTGCCTGGTCAGCCACGGCCTCCGACGCGACCTTGCGATCGACCAGTTCCATCTGGCGGCGATAGTTGGCCTCGGCTTCGGCCAGATCGGCGCGCGCGGCGGCCAGCGTCGCCTCGGTCACGGCGATCTCCTCCATACGCTTGCCGACCAACAGGTTCTCGAGCTTGGCCTCGGCCTCCCGCAATTTGCCGGCGGCTTCAGCACGTGCATTGACGACATCATCGGTGACCAGTTCGGCAAGCACTTCGCCCGCCACAACACGCTGGCCGCGCCGCACCGCCACGCGCGCGATGCGGCCGCTCTCGACCGGGGCAACGAAGACGTAGTCACCCTCGATATAGCCGGTGACGGTCGGTGCATTGCCATCGCCGCAGCCCGAGAACAGCGCCGCAACGAAGGCCCAACCACAGAGGAAGGACATCATTTGGCATTCTCCGCGCGGGCGGCCAGCAGCATGGCGCGCACCGAGTGCTGAACGACTTTGGCGGCCGCCTGCACCTGTGACGGACCAACGTCGGGCCACGCCATCTGGCGCAGCACCGCGGCACGCGCGACCCGGAAGACCAGGAACTGGCCCAGGATGGAGAAAGTGCGCAGCCCGACCACGTCGCGCTGCGGATCATCGTGCGTGGCGATGGCGACCAGGCGGCGTATCAGCGGCAGCATGACGCCCATCATGCGATCGTAGATCAGCGTAAAGGCTTCGCTGGGCTCCTGCTGCTCGCGCACGATGAAGCGGGCAATGGCTTCGCTCTGCGGCTCAGCCAGCAGCGTCAGCGCGCGGACGATCGCAATCTCCACCAGGCTGATGGCGCCATCAGGGTCGACGCCGCCGCTGGCCAGCGCCGCTTCGATCTGCGTGCGCACGGGCGCGATGCGACTACCCATGAAGTCGGCGATGTACTCGGCAACGGCGATGTACAGGCCCTGCTTGCCGCCGAAATGGTAGAGGATCGCCGAGATGTTGGCCTGGGCCTGCTGGCAGATAGCGCGCGTCGATGTGGCCTCGAAACCCTGACGGCCGAAACTATCCAGCGCCACCTGCACCAGCCGCTGCCGCGTCGCATCGCCGTCGGCTGCGCCGCGGCCGGTTCCCTGCGGCAACGAGCCCGTTCGCGCCGACGTCCGCCGTTGCTGGGTTTTTTCTGTCGTCACGATGCAATATCCGACCGCCGATCGTTGCACCACCATATCAATCATTCGATTGATTTACAAGATGAGACTCGGTATACCCGTGCGGTGGCATCGATGAGCCCACCGGGTTCCGTCCACCGAACCCACAGGACAGCGCTCAACGATGCGGAAACCGTCACCTAACCCTTTGCCGGCACACGGTTTGGTGACAGCCGGCGAGCGGCTGGGTAAACCCCTTGCGCATGAGTCCCCTGGTCATCCCCTACCCCGACATCGATCCGGTTCTGATCGCCATCGGGCCCGTCGCGATCCGCTGGTATGCGCTCGCCTATGTCGCTGGCCTGGTTTTCGCCTGGTGGCTGGCACGGCGCGTCGTGGAGCAACCGCCTGTCGTGATGAAACCGCAGCAGGTCGACGACTTCCTGTTCTATGCGGCGCTGGGCGTCATCGTCGGTGGCCGGCTGGGCTACATCCTCTTCTACAAGCCCGGCTTCTATCTGGCGAACCCCGAGCAGCTGTTCGCGATCTGGAAGGGCGGCATGTCGTTCCACGGCGGTCTGCTCGGAGTATCGACTGCCGTGCTGTGGTATTCGCGACGGCACAAAATCGAATTCTTTTCCTTCGCCGACGTCATATGCCTCGCGTCGCCCATCGGGCTGATGCTGGGCCGACTGGCCAACTTCATCAACGGCGAGCTGTGGGGCCGCGCGACCGACGTGGCGTGGGCGATGGTGTTTCCACACGACGAGAAGCAGCTGCCGCGCCACCCCAGTCAGCTCTATCAGGCCTGTCTCGAAGGCGTGCTGCTCTTTGTCGTGCTGGTGGTTCTGTGGAAGGTATTCGGCCTGCGACGCCGACCTGGCTTTCTGTGCGGCGCCTTCTGGGCAGGCTATGGGCTGGCCCGCATCACCGGCGAGTTCTGGCGCGAGCCCGATGCGCACCTCGGCTACCTCTATGGCGGCTGGCTCACCATGGGCATGCTGCTGTCGCTGCCGCTGATCGCGTTCGGCGTCTGGATGATGGCGCGCGCGCTGCGCCGGCCGCCTGTCGCCACGACGGCATGAGCACCGAGCTCGCCGAACGACTGCGGCGGCGCATCGCGCTCACCGGACCGATGACTGTTGCCGATTTCATGCTCGAGGCGCTGGCGCATCCGACGCTCGGCTATTATCGGCGAGCGCGGGCGGTCGGCGCCGCCGGCGATTTCGTGACGGCGCCGGAAATCAGCCAGATGTTCGGCGAACTGATCGGTGCCTGGCTGGCTGAGCGCTGGATGACGATCGGCCGGCCGGACCGGGTGCGGCTGGTCGAGCTCGGACCAGGTCGCGGCACGCTGCTGACCGACGCGCTGCGCGCCACGCGCGGCGTGCCCGGTTTCCACACTGCTGTGCAGCTGCATCTGGTCGAGATCGACGACACGTTGCGCGATCTGCAGCGGGCGGCGCTGGCAAGCGCCGCAGCGGCGGCGCAGTGGCATGCGCGCTTCGAGGATGTGCCCGACGACGCACCGCTGCTGCTGGTCGCCAACGAATTCTTCGACGCCCTGCCGATCCGCCAGCTGGTACGGGTCGCATCCGGCTGGCGCGAGCGCATGATCGGACTGGCGGACGATGGGACATTCGCCTTTGCCGTGGCACCGGGACCGTCGCCGCTGGCGCGGCTGCTCGATGCGACGGAGGTTGCGAGTACACCCGACGGAACCGTCACCGAAGTGTCACCCGCGGCGCTGTCTTTGATGCACACCCTGGCCGGGCGCCTTGTGCGACACCGTGGCGCGGCATTGATTGTCGACTACGGATACGATCGCGGCAGCCATGGCGACACGCTACAGGCCATGTACCGCCACGCGAAGGTCGGTATCTTCGAGCGCATCGGCAACAGTGACCTGACAGCCCATGTCGACGTTGCAGCGTTGGCGCGAACGGCGTTGGAGGCCGGCGCGGTGGTCGACGGTCCGGTGGGCCAAGGCGATTTCCTGCGCGCCCTCGGCATCACGCAGCGCGCACAGGCGCTGCTGGCGCGCGCCACACCACAACAAGCGACGGCGATCGATACCGGCATGGCCCGCTTGATCGCGCCGGATCGAATGGGCACTTTATTTCGCGTGCTTGCCGTGCGCGATCCGGTGACGCCGCCGGCGCCCGGGTTCGCGGCGGCCGGCATGGCCTGCGACCCAAGCCCTGGACCCACGCCGTGATCACGCTGCCCGCCCTCGCCCGCATCCCGCACATCCAACACGCCTTCTTCACCCGCGAAGGCGGCGTCAGCAGCGGCCTGTTCGCGTCGTTGAACTGCGGCTACGGTTCTGCCGACTCGCCCGACAATGTCGCCGAGAATCGTGCCCGGGCCGCGCGCCGTTTCGGGTTGCCGGCGGAGCGCCTGCTGACCGTGCACCAGATTCATTCGACCGAGGTTCTGACCGTGGACGGCACGAACCTCTGGGGCTCGCCGGGCGCACCCAAGGCCGACGGCCTGGTGACCGACAAGCCTGGCATTGTGCTGGGTGTGCTCTCAGCCGACTGCGCGCCGGTCTTGTTCGCCGATGCAAAGAACCGTGTCATCGGCGCTGCTCATGCCGGTTGGCGCGGCGCACTGGCCGGTATCGTCGATGCGACCGTTGCCGCCATGGAGCGCCTGGGCGGACGGCGAGACCACATCCACGCCGCGATCGGCCCCTGCATCGCCCGTCAGTCCTATGAGGTCGGCCCCGAATTCCCGGCACCATTCACGGCGCAGGACCCGGCCAACGCCGAATTTTTCACGCCGGCGCAACGCACCGGCCACTACATGTTCGATCTGCCCGGATATCTGCTGCGGCGGCTGCAGCTGCTGGGCGTCGCGACAGCCGATGCCAGCGGCCACGATACCCTGTCGGACCAGCGACAATTCTTCAGTTTCCGTCACAATACGCTCAATGGTGTGCGCGACTACGGCCGTGGCCTGTCCGCCATCACCCTGGTCGCGTGAGCGCATGCCCTATCTGGTGATCTTCTGCTTCCTCTGCCTGCTGGGCCTGGTGGCCACCTGTGCACTGGCTTGAGCTGACGCGCATCGCGGCGGCGGCCGGCGTACTGCTGGTGGCCCTGGCTGCCTGTGCCGATACACCGCGCCCTTTCCAGCCCGACTCCAAGATCAACCGGCCCTTGCTCGCGCCGCCGGGCGCGCATGCCAGCCAGGAAGAGCCCGAGTTTGCCATCGCGCTGCCGGTCGGCCCACGGCCCGAGGTGGGGGAAAAGATCGCAACGGCACTGGCCCTGGCGTTGCGCGATCACGGCATCGTCGCCACGCCGGCCTCGGCAAGCGGCCTGAAGCGCATCAGCGCCTCGGTCGCCACGCGCGATGCGGGTGAAGATATCCAGATCGACATCACCTGGACCGTGCAGGATGTGCGCGGCGAACGGATCGGCGGTAACGAGCAAAAGGTGCTGGGCAAGCCGCAGGACTGGTTCGAGGCCGATGACCGCCTGATTTCGCGTATCGCCACCCAGGCGGCGTTCCGGATCGGCCGCCAGCTCGGCCGCGGTGATATTGCCAACGTGCCGATTGCGGCCCTGCCTGACGCGCTGGGGCCGGGCACGCTGCCGCCACTGCCAGCCAGCAGCGCTGATCCGCCCAGCCCCACAGTACCACCCGCATCGACGGAGCCACCAGGTCCAGCAAACGCGCCCACGTCACCGACGGCTCCTGCCGCCCCGCCACCGGTGCTGGCGGCGACCAGCAACGCCCCACGCGTGCGTGTCCTGTCTGTCACCGGTGTTCCGGAGGCCAGCAAAGCGATGACGTCAGCCATGCGTCGCGTCCTGGGCGAAAGCCAGATGGTGCTGGTCGACCGTCCCGAGCCCGATGCGTTTCAAATCCAGGGCAGCATCGAACTGACGCCGCCCGTCGAGGGCCGACAGCGCGTCGTGGTCCGCTGGGTGATCCGTCGCAACGACGGCACCCAGATCGGCGATCTGGAGCAAGCCAACACGGTTCGCGCCGGCAGCCTCGACGGAAACTGGGACCGATTGGCGCCGATCGTGGCACTGGCCGCGGCAGACGGCGTCGTCGACCTGATCGCGCGCGCCAAAGGCAGTCGATAGCGCGCGGCACCGGGCGCGGGGCTAATGCGGGCTCAGTGGGCGAGTTTGCTTTCCACGGCCTGCAGGCGCTTGTCGAGTGCCGCGCAATGAGTCGCCAGCACACCGACTGCGGCAGCCAATTGTTCCAAACCCAACCATGCAGATTCCTGGGCGGCGGCAGCCTGCTGGCCGCCTTTGATCAGATCGCTCACGTCGATCAATGCCTTGGCCACGCGTTCGTCCATGTCAACCCCTCCCTTTATTTTCGACATGAAGCATGCGCCCGATGGCAACATGTCGACACGGGATTCGGGTCGGCCCGGTGCAATTTGCCGTGATCGTAAAGCAGGGAATCCCGTTGTCCCGCACGGTGATCATTCGGTGGTTTGACGTATCAGCATGCTGACCAGCCCCCACCTGCTCCATTACATCTGCTGATGGCCCTCGCGTACTGCTGGGGGCCGGCAATTCCGTCGCCGCGGGGGCAATGACCATGATGGCAGGCATGATGGTGCGCAATCCAGCGAAGGCCGCGGTCAAACGCGCGCTGAGTTATTCGACGCTGGTGCTGCACCGCATGATCGGTGTCGTGCCGGCCTGGCCATTCGTCTTGCGCAATCTGCGCGCTCAGGGCTTCGAGCCACGTACGGTGTTCGATATCGGAGTCGCGCACGGCACGCCGGAACTCTACTCGGCTTTTCCCGATGCCCGCTATTATCTGGTAGACCCAACGCGCGAGTCGCTGCCGTACATGGAAAGCATCGCACGACACCTCAACGCAGAGATCCTCAATGTCGCGCTCGGCGACGAGGAGGGCGAGCTCGAAATTGGCGTCCGCACTAACGATATCGGCGGCTCGACCTTCTATGAGGAGATCGGCCCGCTCGGCCCGACGCGCCGCTATACTGTGCCCGTTCAGCGCTTCGATCGCGCCATCGACGGCTTCGAACGACCTGCTCTATGCAAGATCGATGTACAGGGCTCCGAGATGAGCGTCCTGCGCGGCATGGGCGAGCGTATCCACGACGTCGATGCGATCCTGATCGAGGCCAGCGTCATCGCCACCATCAAGGATGGACCGGAGATCGCCGAGGTGATCGCCTTCCTGCGACAGCAGGGCTTCGTCGTCTATGACGTTCTAGGCGGTGGCCGACGCCCGCTCGACCGCGCGCTGGCGCAGCTCGACCTGCTGTTCGTCAAGAACGACTCGCCCCTGCGCGCCGACCACCGTTGGAGTGCCACACTCTGACTCCCCGCCAGGTCAGAGACTCTCCGGTACCTCAGGGGTATTTGAACTGCGGCTGCCAATCACCTGACCCTCCCGGCAGCAGGTCGAAGAAGTGCCACGCCGCGCAGAACGCGTCCCCTGGCTCCATGCCCGTGTCCGATACGCGCACGATGCGCGCGCCATCGCGCTGGAACACCGAGACGCCCGGCATCCAGCCGCCCTCCGCCGTGCCGTAGCCCATGTCGCTGGCGAAACTGGTGTTCTGGTGACTCGCCATTCGGAACCGCCACCCGCGGCTGTCAGCAAAACGCTTCTGGACGGCGGGTGTATCCGGACTTGAGACGACAAATGCGGCACGGCTCGCCAAGTGATCGTAGGCGCCGTTGAAGCCGTCAGCCCACAGCGTGCAGTACGCGCACGAGGTGCCCATGTTGTGGATTACGAACAGATCGCGCTTGTCGCCGAACAGTTCGGAGAGCCGAACCTCGCCGTCCAGCGTCGAAAAACGGTAGTCGGCGACGTCCTGCGGCTCGACCTCGTCCTGGATCTGGCGCATCTCGGCACGCAGCGCCGCGATGCGCTGGCGGCGATCGGCGAGGCGCCGGGTGGCGTCCTGGTACTTCATGGCATCACCGGCCGTACTGATCGCGAAGCTGCACCCAGGCCATCGAGTACGGCAGGCCGGCTTCGCCGCGGCCCTCGGGCACTAGATCGAGGATCTGATAGGCCGTGTTGAGCCTGTCGACGCCGCGCGCGTAGCACGAGTAGGTGTGAAACACCGTGCCCAGATCATCCTTGAAGAACACGCTGATCCCGTGATGGTCCGACATCGACGCCATGCCCGTCGTGAAGTTGTACATGGCCTCACCTCCGGCGAGTTCCTGTGGCGTGAACGATGCCTGGAAATCGAAATTGAAGTCGCTGGGTGCCGATGACACCCACTTGAAGCGCCAGCCCATGCGCTGGGCGAACGCCTGGAGCTTGGCCAGCGGCGCGCGCGAGACGGCAACGAACGTGACGTCCCGCTGATTCAAATGCTCGACGATGCCATTGAAGCTGTCGGCCCAGAACGAGCAACTCTTGCAGCCCGCCTCCCACTCCGGGCTGAACATGAAATGATCGATGACGAGCTGATGCCGACCGTCGAACATCATCGGCAATGTTTCCCTGCCGTTGGGCCCATCGAAGGCGTACGCCTTGTCGATGCGCACCCAGGGCAGTGCGCGCCGCTGGCGGCTGAGGTCATCGCTCAACCGGGTGAACTCCTTTTCCCGGGCCAGCAGTTGTCGGCGGGCGTCAAGCCATTCGTCTCTCGAGACGACTTTATGACTGTCCATGCCATGCCTCCCCTCGCGTGCTGTCATGATCCGGTGCGCTGCGTACCACGGCGCTTCCGCCTCGGCGGCGGCCGAACCTGGCCGGCACGCCGCTCCTCGATTTCCTCCAACGAAGCGGCAAGCGTGTCGAACTGCGCCTGCCAGTACTTGCTGTAGTGGTTGATCCACACTGCAGCTGCGTAGATCGGCCCAACAACGAGATTGCAGCGGCTGATGCGTCCGCTTCGTTCCTGCTGCACCAAGCCGGCGCGCACCAGCACCTGAATGTGCCGCGATACAGCCTGCAATGAGATCTCGAACGGCGCGGCGAGCTCGGAGACCAGCAGGGGCTCCTCTCCCAGTCGATTCAGGATCGCGCGTCGCACGGGATC
>Ga0187894_10006524_pt1 | contig 11418 bp, 6 predicted proteins | sample GBC1701081metaG_FD_136650 | JGI IMG/M metagenome (GOLD analysis project Ga0187894, IMG submission 136650) | White microbial mat communities from a lava cave in the Kipuka Kanohina Cave System on the Island of Hawaii, USA - GBC170108-1 metaG ...
TCATCGCTGCCCATTCGCATTCTGCTGGTCAGCCCGCGCCCGGAAGACGCGCGCGCCGGTTACATTGACCACCGCATCAGCGCCCGCCCGCTGGTTGAAGCCGTCGAGAGTTTGGGCGCGCTGGCGACGGTGACGCTGCTCGCGCCGCCGACGTTCCCCGCGTTACAGCAGGAATTGACGCGCGCCGCGCAATCCGGTCAACCCTACGACGTAGTCCATTTCGACGGGCACGGCGTTTACAACAAGCGCGTCGGATTGGGCCAGCTGTGTTTTGAAGACCCGAAAGACGCGCATCTGCTCGACAAACGGGCGATGCAGCCGATTGACGCCGCGAAACTGGCCGCGTTGATGCGCGACCATCGCATCCCGCTGGTCTTTCTGGAAGCCTGCCAGAGCGCCAGGAGCGACGAAGACCCGACCGCTTCAGTCGCGGCCAAACTGCTGGAAGAGGGCGTGACTTCGGTCGTGGCGATGACGCACAGCGTGCTGGTCGAAACGGCGCGCCGGTTTGTCGAAGCTTTTTACACGGAACTGGCGCGCGGCGCTCGCATAGGCACGGCGATGCTGGCCGGGCAACACGCGCTGTTCGGCGACCCGTATCGCGGCAAGGTCGCGGGCGCGGGCGACCTGAATTTGCAGGACTGGTTTGTGCCCGTGCTTTTTCAAGAAGCGCATGACCCACGCTTACTGACGCAACCGCCGTCCGAGCATGCGCGACGCCTGCAATCGGAGCGCCGCCGGTTGAGTTTGGGCAGATTACCCGCCGAGCCGCCGCACACATTCATCGGGCGCAGCCGCGAACTGCTCACGCTCGAACGTTTGCTCCTGCCGGATTCGCCGCCCGAACTCGCTTATGCCGTCGTGCGCGGCGTAGGCGGCGAGGGCAAGACGACGCTGGCGGCGGAACTGGCGCGCTGGCTGGTTCAAACGAATCGCTTCCGGCGCGCGGCGTTCGTCAGCTTCGATCCGAATGACGAGCGCGGATGCGGCGATGCGCGCAGCCTGCTCGACAGCCTGGGGCGGCAGTTGCGGCCCGAAGGCGAACGCTGGTCGGTGGCCGAGCGCGAATGGAAAGAGGCCGTGCGGCAAGTCGAACGCGCGCTCTGCGATCATCCGACAATCCTTGTGCTGGACAATCTCGAAAGCCTGTTCGTAGTTCCGCCGTTCGTAGTCCCGCCTTCAGGCGGCGGGCTATCGGATGACGCCCCAACCGAAACCGACCCGCCCGTCTCACAAAGCAAGCCGCCTGAAGGCGGGACTACGAACGAGGAAGGCGGAACTACGAACGAGATTTTCGCGCTCTGCCAAACGCTGCTCCGCGCCCATCCCGCGACGCGCATCGTCTTCACCAGCCGCGAACCTTTGCCCGCGCCGTTTGATCATCCACGGCGCGAAATCCCGCTCGGCCAGCTCAGCCGCGAAGACGCCATCGAACTGGTCAGTCAGGTCGTGCTCTCGCAGAACCGCCGCCTGCCCGAAGCCGAGATGCCGGGCGGCACGGCGCAGGCGATCATCGATCTGATCGAAACCGCCAATCGCCACGCCCGCGCGCTGGTGCGGCTGACGCAGGAACTGGCCGGCCGCGGCCTGCGCTCGACGACCGACGACCTGCGCGCAGTGATGGCCGCGCTGGACAAGCGTCATCCCGGCGACCGCGAAAATTCGCTCTACGCCAGCGTCGAACTATCGCTGCGCCGCCTGCCGCCCAATCTGCGCGAGCAGGCGCAGGCGCTGGCTGTCTTTCACGGCGGCGCGCAGATTGGCGTGTTGCGGATGATGCTGGAGGCAGAGGAAGAGACAGTGCAAAGATTGGCCGCCGCGCTGATCGAGGTGGGGCTGGCGGAAGAGATGCTTTACGGCCATCTGCGGCTTGACCCAGCGCTACCCAACTATCTGCTGGCGCAGATGGATGCGGCGGAACTGTCATCGCTAACCGCGCGCTGGGCGGCGGGAATGCGGGCGCTGACCGGGTTTCTGTATCAGCAACTTTTTCAGGACGCCCAACTCACTCGGCAACTGACGCTGCTGGAATTACCCAATCTGCTGGCGCTGCTGACGTGGGTGGCGGGCGCGTTGCCGCCGGAAGAGGTGGTGAATTTGGCAAGCAGTTTGGAAACGCTGATCGCTCTATTGGGCCGTCCGCAGGCAATGGCGCAGGTGGTCAGCGTGCGCGCAGCGGCAGCTCGGCGTTTGGGCGAGTGGAGCCACGCCCAATTTTTGAACGCGGGTAACAACATTGACCGGCTATTGGAGCAGGGCGATTTGCCAACGGCATACGCGGCGGTGCAACAACTGCTCGAACGCTGCCAGTCCGCCGGAGCCGAAGCTTACCCTGGTGCAGCGTATGACATTGCCGGAGCGCATTTCATGCTTGGGCGGGCGCTGCAGATAGGTGGCGCTGCTGAAGAGGCGCTGGCGCCGCTGGCAGAATCGCAGCAGCGGTTTCAGGCATTGGCCGATGCGGACAACGCCGACGCCGCAAGCATGGCCTCCGCAGCGATCACCGAAAGGGCGGATTGCCTGAGCAATTTAGGACGATATGAGGAAGCGGCTGCCGCGTATGAAGAAGGCATTCGGCGCGCTGAGGAACTCGACGATCGCAGGCAGACAGCCGTCGGCAAAACCAATCTCGGCATGGTGCGCAGGCTGCAAAAACGCTATGCCGAAGCGTTGGAACGCCACGCTGAGGCGATGAAGACCTTTGAATCGCTGGGCGAGCCAGGCAGCGTCGCAGGGGCCTGGCATGAAATCGGGGTAGTTCACAAAGAGGCCGGGCAATTTGAACAGGCCGAGCATGCCTATCGGCAATCTCTGGTAATCCGCGTGCAACACAAACTTCGCCCGGACGAAGCCGACAGCCTGGGTGAACTGGGCAATCTTTACGATCAAATGGGGCGGCTGGAAGAGGCGGTGACCTTCTACCGGCAGGCGGCGGAGATTTACGCCAAATTGCCAGACCTGCGGTATGAAGGATTCGCCCGCAGCAATCTGGCCGATACCCTGATCAGGCTGCAACTTTACGACGAAGCCCGCCGCGAATTGCTCCGCGCGATTGAATGCAAGAAGCCTTTCGGCCACGCCGCGCAACCCTGGAAGACCTGGAGCATCCTGCACAACCTGGAACAGGCCACCGGCAACGCGCAGGCTGCCGACGAGGCGCGCGGGCAAGCCGTGGCGAGCTATCTGACCTACCGGCGGGCGGGCGGGGAGAGTCAATCCAACATTGCGCCGCTTTACGCGCTGGTCGCGCAGGCCATCGAGCAAGGGACGACGACCGAGGCCGCCGCGCAACTCGCCGAGTATGCGGAGCCGAACGATCCCGCGTGGTTCACAGCGTTGCTCGACAAGCTGCAAGCTGTCTTGCGCGGCGCTCGTGACCCGGCGCTCGCCGCTGATCCGGCGTTGTATTACTACGATGCGGTGGAACTGCAACTGCTGCTGGAACGCTTGGGCGCGCAGTGAATAGGAGGGCTCAATGTCGAGAAGAGATGATTTGCATTTTCCCGTGAGGAGGGCGTTGGAGAAAGAGGGTTGGACGATCACACACGACCCGGCGGTTCTCTATTTCCGCGACCTGCGGATGAGAGCCGATCTCGGCGCGGAAAGATTGCTGGCGGGCGAAAAGGGAGGGCGGCGGATTGTGGTCGAGGTGAAAGATTTCGACGGCCCTTCGCTCGCTGGCGAGTTGCAACGGATGATCGGACAGCTCGAACTTTATCAGTGGGCGCTTGACGAACAAGCTCCCGGACGTGAGCTGTTCCTGGCGGTCAGCCAGACGGTGTATGATGAACGCATTCAACTCGCACGGTCGGCGTTCAACGCGATTGTCGAACGCAAGCAGATCAAGCTAATCATTTTCGACGAGACCGAGGAGGTGATATTGCAATGGATACAACAATGAGTTACGCGGACATTTTGACCAAGGTTATGCGGGACGAGGAACAGTTTCAACCAAGCTTTGTGCCGGTCAAAATCGCGCCCGTTTGCGACCCGACCAGCGGGCAGTTCTTGCTGGTAGCTGTGGGCTGGGAAGGACGGCGGCGCGTGGATAACATCCTCTTCCACGCGCAACTGATCGATGGGCAGGTCATCATCGAAAGAGATATGACTGAAGAAGGGTTGAAGCAGTCGTTGATCGAAGCGGGTATCCGCGAGGAAGACATCCTATCGTATAAAGATCGCGACCGGCTTGAGGCTACGCAGGTTGCCGCCTGAGCCGGATCAAGAAGGCTTTCTGACGATCAAAGCGTCTTCCACGTGCGGGTCGCTGTGTAGCGTGATGTGTACGGGGCAGCGTTCGGCGATATACAGCAGCCGCTCTTTCTGCTCTTCGGTCACATCGCCCGTGACGTAAATCAGCCGGCTGATGTGCTGAACCTCCTGGTCGCTCGATCCCTCATCTTTCAGGCACGATTCGCAGTCGTCAATATGAATGCGGTCGAAAGTGAGCAGCACTTCGACGTCGGTTACTGGAAGTTTCTTCCGCTCGATGTACAGCTTCAGCGTCATCGCCGTGCAGGCGCCGAGCGCGGCAAGCAGCAGTTCGTAAGGCGACATGCCGCGGTCTTTGCCGCCCGCGTCTTCCGGTTCGTCGGCGATGATCGTATGTTTTCCGGCGGTGATCTGCGTGCGGAAACCGTCTTTCAGCGGGAGTTTGACGCGGACTTCGCTCATTTGGTTTTGATTGTGGTTTGGAGTTCGCGCCCGAACTGTTCGAGCTGTTTGATTGTCGCTCGAACATCCTCTTCTGTCGTGCGAGGGTTGATCGTGCAAAGGCGCATCACGGTTTGGCCTCTGAGCGCGGTTGAGTTGGCGAACGCGAAACTGTCTTCGGTCATCATCTCGACCATTCGCCGGTGGATTTCGTTGATTTCACTCTCCGAACAACCTTCCGCGACGTAGCGGAACGTGACGATGCCCATTGCGGCTTGGGTGACTATCCGCCAGCATTCTGATCGGCGCAGAAGGCTTTCGGCGAATTCGGCCAGTTCGAAGCCGTGATCGATCGCCTCGCGGAACGCAGCCGCGCCGAATGTTTTGAGCGAAAGCCATAGCTTCAGGGCGCGGAAGCCGCGCGTCAGTTGCACGCCGTAATCGTAGTAGTTGATCTCTTCCTCTTCCGCGCGCTTGGTGTCTTCCAGGTATGCGGCCATCGTGTGAAAGGTCTTTTTGAGCAGCCTCGCGTCGCGCACGAGCACGCAGCCGATCTCGTAAGGTTGGAAGAGCCATTTGTGCGGGTCGAGCGAGAGCGAGTCGGCGCGCTCGATTCCCGCCAGGAGTTTTCTTCCCCTCTCGCACAGCGCCGCCGCCGCTCCATAAGCCCCGTCAACGTGCAGCCACAGCTTCTCCCGCTCGCAAAGATCGGCCAGGCGGTCGAGCGGATCAACCGCTCCGGTGTTGGTCGTTCCGGCGTTGGCGATGACACAGAAAGGCTGTTTGCCAGCGGCGCGGTCTTCGGCGACGGCCTGGCGCAGCGATTCGACCTGCAATCGAAAATCTTCGTCCGAAGGCAGCGTGCGAATCTGTTCACGGGCGAAGCCGATTACACGCAGCGCCTTCTCGACCGAGTTGTGGGTTTGATCGGAGAAGTAGATGACGGCGTTTTCGCTTTGATTGTCCAGCCTGGCCCTGCGGGCGGTGGCCAGCGCCGTCAGGTTCGCCATCGAGCCGCCAGAAACGAAAAGCCCTCCGGTTGTTTCCGGCAACCCGCACATCTCGCGCAACCAATCAATCGTGACCAACTCGATCTGCGACGTTCCTGAACCTTCCAGCCAATTGCCCGCGAACGGGTTGAAGCCGGACGCGAGCGCGTCGGCCATCACGCTGACGAAGTTGCTGGGGCTTGGAATGAAAGCGAAGAAGCGCTGGTGTTGGACGTTGCCGATGTTCGACCATACGTCACGCTGCAATTGATCGAGCAGGGAATCAACCGGCGCCGGCTCTTCGGGCAGCGGCTCTCGCAGCTTGGCTTCGAGTTCCACTCGCGGGGAGACGCGCATCACGGGTTTGCTCGCCAGATTCTCGAAATGTTCGACGAGTTGATCAACGACGCGATAGCCGAGGCGGCGCATCTCGTCGGGGGAAAGTTTGAGTTCGCGGTTTGCTTTCATTTTACGGAGGGGAATACTTGCTGTTCGAAAGTTTTGACTGGATAGGCGCGGCTCTTTCACACGATCCACCCGCCACCGACCACAACATCACCATTGTAAAACACCGTCGCCTGCCCTGGTGTCACCGCGCGCTGCGGTTCGTCGAACGTCACGATCATAGATCCGTCCTCCCCCTTCGACACCGTGGCGGGAGCTTCCTCAGCGCGCGAGCGGATTTTGACCGCAACGCGAATCGGCTCGGTCAAATCTTCAATCGCGATCCAGTTCACTCGCTCGACGACCATCTCCTTTTTTAACAGATCATCGCTCGATCCGACGACTACAAGGTTGTTCTTCGCATCCACCTGCACGACGTAGAGGGGGTCGGGCGATGAAACGCCAAGCCCGCGTCGCTGGCCCACGGTGTAACGATGAATGCCCTGATGGCGCCCGATTACTTCTCCAGCCGTCGTGACGATGTTGCCCGGAGTCAGCTTCGACGCGTCCAGGTCGCTTCCGCCGCCGATCCGAGCCGGCGGCCGGTTCAACACGGGCAGGCCGTTGGCGCTTGCGCGATTGGTTTCGTCCTCTTCCAGATAGCGCTCGATGAAGCGCGCGTAATTGCCGTCAGGGATAAAACAAATCTCCTGGCTTTCGGGCTTATGCGCGGTGGGCAATCCGGCGGCGGCGGCGATCGCGCGAACTTCCTCTTTGGTCATTTCGCCCAAGGGGAACATCGCGTAACTCAACTGCTCCTGCGTCAGTTCGAACAGGAAATATGACTGATCCTTCGCGCGGTTGACGGCGCGCAGCAGCAGCCAGCGTCCGCGCTCCTCGTCAAATTTCACGCGGGCGTAATGGCCTGTGGCGACTTTCATGGCGTCGGCGGTCTTCGCCAGCTCAACCAGTTTATCGAATTTCAGAAAGCTGTTGCATGCGACACACGGGCTGGGCGTCAGGCCGTTTAAATATTTGGTTACGAACGGGCGCACGACATCGCGCTCGAATTCGTCTTCGAGGTTGACCACGTAAAACGGAAAGCCCAGTTTTGACGCAACCACGCGCGCGTCGTAAAGATCATCCAGTGAACAGCAGCGGCTGGGTAAAGGTTCGCCATCAGGCCCGACGTTGATGCGCCGCTGATTCCAGAGCTGCATCGAAAAGCCGACCAGGTCGTGTCCCTGATTTTTGAGTAATGCGGCGGCGGTCGAACTGTCCACCCCGCCGCTCATTGCAACTGCGATCATAATTTTTCTTATTGGCCAGTTGTCATTCGCCCATTGTTAATTCTCATTTTCGGCCCTGACAGGGATTCAACTCCGGCCCGATCCCCTCTGATGATCCCTCTGATGAGTATGGGCTGCTGACAACTGACAAAATCCAATCACCAATGTTAAGATATTGTATCAGTCCAATTCTAACACGGTCTGAATCAACATCGCAGGGATGATTTAAACGACAATGGCAAATACCACTGACGCAGTTATTGCAAGAGAACAATCGATAGAAAAGTATCGAATTAGCCGCGAGCCTTTTTACCTGAACATAAGAGACGAAGTCGCGCTGTTTGAAACCGCATATAAAGCCAAGCTTCCCGTCATGCTGAAAGGGCCGACGGGATGCGGCAAGACGCGTTTTGTCGAAGCGATGGCCTATCGGCTGGGGCGTCCGCTGGTCACCGTCGCCTGTCACGAAGATTTGTCGGCGACTGATCTGGTTGGACGGTACCTGCTCGAAGGCGATGACACCGTCTGGCACGACGGGCCGCTCACCACGGCCGTCCGCCATGGCGCGATCTGTTATCTGGACGAAGTCGTCGAAGCGCGCAAAGACACTATCGTTCTGATCCACCCGCTCACGGACGACCGGCGCATCCTGCCGGTTGAAAAGATTGGGGTCGTGCTCAACGCTCCCGACGACTTTATGCTCGTCATCTCCTACAACCCTGGCTACCAGAGCGTGCTGAAAGACCTGAAGCAGTCAACGCGCCAGCGATTCCTTTCACTCGAATTCGATTATCCGCCGACCGAGGCCGAGATGCGGATCGTCGCTCACGAAGGCGGCGTCAACGAGCCTACGGCGCGCGATCTGGTCAAGATCGGTGAGAAGGTTCGTAACCTGAAGGGACACGGGTTGGAAGAGGGCGTCTCGACGCGTCTGCTGGTTTACGCCGGGCAGATGATCGCGCGAGGGGTTGATCCGGTGACCGCATGCGAAGTGGCCATCGCCAGCCCCATCACCGATGACCCCGAGTTGCAGAGGAGCATTCGCGAGATCGTAACGACCGTGATTTAAAAATAGTGGGCAGTGGGTAGTGAATAGTGGGCGGACCCTGCTCACTATCCACTACCCACTGCCCGCTTTAAGTTTTGTTGGGTTTTATGTCTGATGAACGCAAAGGATTGACCGGATCGTTGCTGAGAGGACTGACGCGCAACACCGTCGAGGCGCTGGCGATGAAGATGGGCCTGAAGCCCAACGAGCGCGGATGGGTGACGGTGGACATCGGCGCCTCCCTGGTCAGCGTGTCGCCCAAGGTCGCGATGGATTTCTTCAAGTCCGTGCAGGAAGTGTCGCACCTCGTGGACAACGGCGATCTGCGCGCATGGGCTGAGATGGGGCGGAAGATCGCGCTCAACAGCGCCGAGGAAGCGGGGGATTTCTTCCGTTACTCGAACGAAGTTCTGGCGGCGTTGCCGGAAAGTCTGCGGACTTTGCTGATCGCGCTCTGCTCGAAACAGATCGTGCTTTCGCCCGCCGCCGCGCTGACGACTTTCCGCAACGCGCCGCGCACGGTCGCCTCGTTGGGCGAAGAGCGCTTCGCCTCGCGTCTGTTCAAAATCGCGGTCGAAGTCGCCCATCGTTCGGTCAAACACAGCACCGAGGTTTTATCCGCCGCCCCGCAAGCCCTCAAAGCGCTGCGGGGTTTCGACCCCGGCGCCGCGGAATCCCCGGCCATGGACTCCCCAATGGATGCTGCGTTGAACCTGGCCGAAAGTTTCGCCCAACGCACCGGCGCGACAGCGGCGGAGTTTCTTTCAGCGGTCGGCGAAGGCCTGGATTTTATTCAAAGCCCATCTGACGTTATCGAATTGTGCAAGCAGACCACTGGCTTCCTCGAACGCGGTGGGGCGACAGCTCTACAGTATTTCCGTTCGGCGCGTTCGGTGATCGAAGTCGGCGGCGCGGCGAGTTTTGAAAAATGGAATCGGGTCACACGCAAAGTCGCCGATGAAGGCAACGCGATCGTTTACGATTTCCTGAAACTCACGCCGAAGGTGCTGGCCACACTGTCAATCACGCAGCGTAAACGCGCGCCCGAACGGGTCAACGCCGTGTTGGATGTCGTTGAAGAACTCGCCGGGCAGAACGTTTATGTCGCGCTCGAATGTTTCAAGAGCAGTCCGCGAGCGCTGGCCGCGGCCTCGCTCGATCAGTTTCAAGCGTGGGCGCGCGAAGGCGCAAGCTTGCATCGCGAAGACCGACGCAAGGCGCAGGCCTATTACGCCCTCGAATCGAAAACCAGCCAGGAATCGTTGCGCGGCGCGCACGAAGGCGTCGCGCTCGAATCGGTGGCGCACCTGCTGCGGCTTTACGTCGAAGGCCTGACCGGGCGCGAGATGGTGATCGCCCCGCTCGGCTCTATTCCCGAAGAGTCGAAGATCAGCGATGGGCACACAATTCAACTACCATCAGTAGTCGCCGAATTCGGTTCGCCGGGAGACGATTTCAAACTTTACAAAGCTCTGGCCGCTCACGCTTCAGGCCAGGTGGAATTCGGCACGCGCGTGATGGGCGCGCCGGAGGTTCGCGCCGCCCTGCAAGAGATCGATTCCTATTTCGTCAAGCAGGAGCGTCGCCTCCTGGCCGAGGAGTTGAACAACCCTGAATACGTTCAGTATTCCAACGTCGAGCATTTAGGGTTGCGGACGAGGCCTGAACTCGAACCGATCCAGATCGAAGCGGCTGATTACAAGATCGTTCTTTCGCGGTTCCCCAACCCCACGCTGGCCGGGCGCATCTTTACGACGCTCGAAAACGGGCGGATTGACTGGCGGCTGCGTTCGATCTATCGAGGCATCAGGCGCGACCTCGATTTCGTTCGCTCTCGCTTGATTGAACGCCGCCCTCCAATCGCCGAGTTGACCGTCGAACAGGCGGTTTACGAGATGCTGTTTCAGATCACGCTCTGCGGCGGCGTGATTGACGAAGCGGCCCGGCGCGCCTACGCCGAAGTCATCTTCCAGTTTGAGCGTATCATCGCCGAATACCTGCGCCGCGACGACGCCACGGTCGCCGAGACGCTGATCGCCACGTTCCACGTCTACGAACTCCTGAACCAGCGCAGCAACCAGCAGGAGTCCGAGTCGGAAGCCAATCAGGAAGAGCAAGAAAGCGAGAAGGATCAGCAGGAGAACCAAAACGGGGACAACGATCAGCAGCAAACGCCCATGCAGATGCAACGCCGTCTCGAGCTGTTCAACCAGTGGTCGCAGCAGACCGAAGAGACGCTGCCGACCGACTCAGACCTGCTCAACGAGTTGATGAACGCCGAATCGAGCGAGCAAGAGTTGCAGGAGGGCGACGAAGTCTTCTTTTACGACGAATGGGACCGTGAACTCGGCGATCACCGCGCGAAATGGTGCCGCGTGATCCAACGCGAAAACCGCCGCGGCCACCGCGATTTCGTCGAACAGGTGCGGGCCAGATATTCGGGCGTGATCTCTTCGATCCGCCATCAATTCCAGATGCTCAAGCCAGAATCGCTGCGCAAGATCAAAGGCGAACTCGACGGTGAAGATTTCGACCTGCAAGCGGTGATTGATCATCACGTGGACAAAAAGACCACGGGCCGCCCGTCCGACCGCTTGTACATCCGCCGCCTCCGCCGCGACCGCGACGTGGCCGTGTCGTTCCTGCTCGACATGTCCTCGTCCACCGCGCGCACGATCACCAGGCATCCGAACCAGCCCTACACGCGCCCGGGCCAGAAGATTATCGACATCGAAAAACAAGGACTGGTCTTGATGAGCGAAGCCCTCGAAGCCGTAGGCGACGCCTATTCGATCTCCGGCTTCACCAGCGAAGGCCGCCGCAACGTCAAATACTTCTCGATCAAACGATTCGGCGAGAAACACTCGCCCGAAGTCGAAAAGCGGATCGGCGGCATCACCTACCACAACAACACCCGCCTCGGCGCGGCCATCCGCCATGCGGCGTCGGAATTGGAGCGACAGGACGCGCGCACGAAGCTGCTGATCGTATTGAGCGACGGCCGGCCCTACGATCACGATTACGGCGATTCGCGCTACGCCCGCGAAGACACCAA
>Ga0187894_10006525_pt1 | contig 11417 bp, 11 predicted proteins | sample GBC1701081metaG_FD_136650 | JGI IMG/M metagenome (GOLD analysis project Ga0187894, IMG submission 136650) | White microbial mat communities from a lava cave in the Kipuka Kanohina Cave System on the Island of Hawaii, USA - GBC170108-1 metaG ...
GAGCTCTTCGATCTGGCGCGCGTGGAAGTGCTGAAAGGTCCGCAAGGCACGCTCTACGGCCGCAACTCCACCGCCGGCGCGATCAACATCATCACGCAACAGCCGAAGGATGCGTTCGAAGCGTCGGCGATGGCCGGCTACGGCGATTACGAAACGGCCGAAGCCGAGCTGATGCTCAACGTGCCGGTGAGCGAGCAGCTTGCGCTGCGCTTCGCTGGCCGTGGTCTGTGGCAGGACGAAGGCTATTACAAATCACGCGCGCTGCCGGGTGAGACGCTTGGCTCGCGCGAGGTCTACGCCGGCCGCGTGCAGGCCTTGCTGCAGCCTACCGACAAGCTCGATCTGCTGTTCAAGCTCGAAGGCGAGCGTTCCAACTCGGAGATGGGCCAGCCGGAGTTCTTCGGCGCGATCAATCCGATGACGTTCGGCCCCTGCGCGCCGATCCTCGCGGGCCGCATCGACAACACCCGGTGCACCGATTTCTTCGGCTACACCGACACCGACGGCGATCCCTTCACCGGCGACTGGACCACCGATGCGCACTACGACATCGAGGCATGGGACGCGACGCTGAAGCTGAACGCCGACCTCGGCTTCGCCACGCTCACGTCTGTGACCGGCTACCGGAGCCACGATCGGTCGTTCTTCATCGACGCCGATGCGAGCCCGCGGCCGCAGGTGGACTTCAATCAGACGGACCAGGTCGAGCAGGTCTCGCAGGAACTGCGCCTCACCGGCGAGGCGGGCGGCGTGAAGTGGGTGCTTGGCGCCTTTGCTTCGCATGACGAGGTGGACGTCTTTACGCCCGGCTTCCACGACTTCCTGTTCGCCACGCGCACCGCGATCAACGCGCACCAGGAGACGGACTCGGCGGCGGTGTTCGCCAACGGCGACTGGGCGCTCGGCGAGCGGCTCTCGCTGGTCACTGGCGTGCGGTTCACCACCGAAGAGCGCAGCTACATCGGCGGCGCCACCGATCTCAATCCATTCGGCGTGTCGCTGCTGTGCGGCCCGCTGATGCTGTGCGCCCCGGTCCCCGGCTCGTCGGCGGCGCTGTCGTTCATCGACAGCGAAATCTCCGACGACAACATCTCCTGGCGCCTCGGCCTTGAGTTCAAGCCGACGGAAGATTCGCTGCTCTATGCCACGGTCTCGCGCGGCACGAAGAGCGGTGGATTCTTCTCTGGCATCACCACGTCCACCGACCAGCTGCGACCCTACGAACCGGAAGAGCTGACGGCGTACGAAGCCGGCGCGAAGGCGAAGTACGAGACCATCCGGCTCGAAGCGAGCGTCTTCTACTACGACTACCAGGATTTCCAGGCGTTCGTCCGCTTCGATGGCGGCTTCGTGCCGGTGCAAAAGCTCGACAACATCGAGAGCGCCGAAGTCATGGGCGCCGATCTCGACGTGCTGTGGTCGCCGCTGCCGGACACCGACGTGACGCTGCGCGTCGGTCTGCTCGACACCGAACTCAGCGCCTTCGCCACCACCGCGGGCCCCATCGCGGCCGGCAACAAGCTGCCGAACGCGCCGGACCTCACGTTTACCGGCGGCGTGCGGCAGGGCTTCCGGCTGAGCGAAGGCTTGCGTCTCGAAGCGCAGGCCGATGCGCACTACGCGGACGATGCGTTCAAGGACGCGCTCAACGATCCGCTGATCGCCTCCCCGTCGCACTGGATCTACAACGCGCGCCTCGCGCTCATGCCGACCGACGGCCCGTGGGAGTTCGCGGTCTATGGGCGCAACCTCGGCGATGAGCAGTATGTGGTGAACGGCCTCAACGTCACCTCGCTCGGCTTCGGCAACCGCAACTACAACGCCCCGCGCACATGGGGCGTGGAGCTACGGTACAGCTGGCGCTGACGGCGACGACAGATGGACCTGTCGTTCAGCGCGGGGGACGAAGCGTTCCGCGACGAGGTGCGCGACTTCCTTGAGGCGCGGGTGACGGCAGAGTTGCGGGCCTACACGGCGCGGATGACGAGCGTCTACGCAGACAAGGCGACGAGCCTTGCGTGGCAGCCAATCCTTGCCGAGCGCGGCTGGCGGCGCCGTCGTAGCCGGTGCGCTACGGCGGGTGCGACTGGAGCGTCGTGCGGCATTTCATCTGGCAGGCCGAGCTCGCCCGCTCCGGCGCGCCCGCTCTCTCGCCCATGGGCATCGGCATGTGCGGCCCCGCGCTCATTGGACACGGATTGCCGGCGCAGAAGGAGCACTACCTGCCGCGCATTCTGTCGGGGGAGGACTTCTGGTGCCAGGGCTACTCGGAGCCGCACGCCGGCTCCGATCTCGCCGCGCTCACCATGTCCGCCGTGCGCCACGGCGACGAGTTCGTCTGCAACGGCGTGAAGGTCTGGACCACGCATGCCCACGAGGCGAACAGGATGTTCTGCCTGGTGCGCACTGCAAGGACGCCGCGCCCGCAGGAAGGCGTGACGTTCCTGCTGATCGACATGACGGCGCCCGGCGTGCGCGTCGATCCCATTCCGATGCTCACGGGCGAGCACATTCAGAACACTGTCTGGTTCGACGATGTCCGCGTGCCCGTGGCGAACGTCGTCGGCGAAGTCGACAAGGGCTGGTCCGTCGCCAAGTCTCTCCTGGATTTCGAACGCGGCGGCGCGGCGTATGCGCCACGGCTGCGCTCGCGGCTCACCGGTGTCCGCGCGGCATTTGCGTCTTCCGGCGCCGGCGACGCGAACGTCGCACGCAACATCGCCGAAGCGGAGACCGACATCGTCGCGCTGGAGTTCAACGAGTTGCGTTCAATGGCTGCGTTGTCCAGCGGCGCACCTGCCGGAGCGCGCGCCTCGATGATGAAGGTCATCGGCGCCGAAATCTATCAGCGACTGTCGGAGATCGCTCTCGATATTGCAGGGCTCGATGCGTGTCCCTATCAGCCCAACCATACCCGACCGGGCGGACCCACGCCGTACTTTGACAAAGCTCTCGACGCTCAGATTGGCCCGGACTACGCCGTGACGGCTGGCGCGCGGTATTTCAACGACCGCGCCGCATCCATCTATGGCGGCTCCAACGAAATTCAGCGCAACATTCTGGCCAAGGCATTGACGCAGCGCTGAGCCGACAACTAGCGGGCGCATGTTGGAGCGCTACTCCCTTTGTCCCCCATGGCGCGCCCTAAGAGATTCGAACTCCTGACCCCCAGATTCGTAGTCTGGTGCTCTATCCAGCTGAGCTAAGGGCGCGTTGGGAGGGGCGGTACATAGCGCCCACCCTCCCGCGCCGCAAGCGCGCCGCTAGCCGTCGGCGGGAAGCTCGCGCCAGCAGGTCTCGCCGGCCAGCGGCGTCGCCAGATAGACCCCGCGCGCGACGGCGCGGGCCAGCACGTCGGCGGCAGCCGCGCCGAGCATGGTGAGCATGGCGGGCGTGGCGCTATCGAGCGGGCGCACGCCGGTGGACAGCGCGAACACCACGTCGCCGTCGGTCGGCGCATGCACGGGGCGGATCGCGCGCGCGAGGCCGTTCTGCGCCATCATCGCGACGCGGCGCGCCTGCGCCGGCGTCAGCGCGACATCGGTGGCCACAACGGCGAGCGTCGTGTTCGTGCGCGGGCCGGGATTGATCTTGGCGAGCCCCCAGTCGAGCGGCGCGACGCGTTGGGTCGGCGGCGCGACGGCGCCGAGCTCGTCGCCGATCTCGAACGGCCACGCCCAGAACGCGCGCGACCCGGGCATCACCACGGAGCCGAAACTGTTCACCGCCGCGAGCGCGCCGACGACGGCGCCGTCAGGCAGCACCAGCGATGCCGATCCCAGTCCCCCCTTCAGCCCGCCTGCCATCGCGCCCGTCGCGGCGCCGACGCTGCCGAGTCGCACGTCGTGCGAGGCCGTCGCCATCGCCTCGGCGCCGAGACGCCTGTACGGCGGCTCGGCGCCCCAGCGCTTGTCGCCGCCGTTGACGAGATCGAACAGAATCGCGCCCGGCACGATGGGCGCCGGCACGCTCGACGGCAGCAGCCTGAATCCCCGCCCCGCAGCGCCGAGCGCCGCGACCACTCCGTCGCCCGCCGCAAGACCGTAGACGGAGCCGCCCGACAGAACGATGGCGTCCACCGCATCGACGAGATTTTCCGCCGCCAGCAGATCGGTCTCGCGCGTCCCCGGCCCGCCGCCGCGCACATCCACCGCCGCGACCGCCCGGTCGGACGGCACGATCACCGTCGCGCCCGTGCGCACACGCAAATCTTCCGCCGAGCCGACACGAATGCCCGCCACATCGGCGATGGTGTTGAGTGGGCCGGGTCCTGCGGTCACGGCGCCTGATCCAAAGCAGCAGCCATTTGAACGAGCGGCGTGTCGAGCGCGGGAAGATCGTCGGTGATGGTCAGCAACACCCGCTCATCGAATATGAACGCGAAGTTGTCGCGCGCTTCACCGATCGCGCTACGAACTTTGCCGGCCTCAGAAGGCATCGACGAGCCGCCTTTCGGCCACCGCGCGCAGCCGTCGAACCGGCAGGAGCGCATCGCTGCGCACCGCCAAATCCACTGGCCGCCCAAAGAGTTCGCTCAGCTCGTATTGAATGGCGCCGAGATCGAAGGCCCTGAACAGTGGCTTTCGGCCGCCGGGACCTTCGTCGAGGTCCACCATCACATCGACATCGCTGTCAGCGTCGGACACGTCTTCAGCCACGGATCCGAACAGGTAGGCGTGCGTCACGCCCAGCTCGGCGAGCCGAGGGCGGTGACCTCTGAGGAGAGAGAGGGCTTCGTCGCGACGCATGGTTTGGAGTTTACCCGCGCTGCGCCGCCGCGTCACCACATGGTCAGGGCGCCTTTGGCCCCCCTATGCTCGTTTGGACTCCCGACCGCAACGCACCCGAAGGTTCCACATGCGCCGCCGCACGCTCCTTGGACTTGCTCTCTCCCTCGCGCTCGCCGCGTGCGCGAACGCGCCGGTCGCGACAACGCCGCCGCCGGGCGAAGGCATGGTCGCCGCCGCCGACGCGCGCGCGGCGGACGCCGGCCTCGAGATGCTGCGCCGGGGCGGGACGGCCACGGATGCCGCCATCGCGACGATGATGGTGCTCGGCCTTGTCGAGCCGCAGTCGGCGGGACTGGGCGGCGGCGGCTTCCTGCTGGCGTGGGACAAGGCCGACGGCGATTTCGACAGCTACGACGGACGAGAGATCGCGCCGGCGGCAGCGCGCGCCGAACTCTTCCTCAAAGCCGACGGGACGCCGCTTCCCTTCCGCGACGCGGCCTTCAGCGGACTCTCCACCGGCGCGCCGACCCTGATGCCGATGCTGGAGATGGCGCACCGCGAGCACGGGCGACTGCCGTGGCGCGATCTCTTCGAGCCGGCGATCAAACTTGCCGACGAAGGCTTCATCGTGTCGCCGCGCATGGCCGCGCTGGTCGGCTTCGTGGCGCAGGGCCCGCTGAAGGACGATCCCGAAGCGCGCGCGTATTTCTTCGACGCCGAAGGTAAGCCGCTCACCATCGGCGCGCGGCGCACAAATCCGGCGTACGCTGCAGCACTCCGGCGTTTGCAAAGCGAAGGCGGGCGCGCGCTGACGCGCGGGCCCATCGCGCAGAGCATCGTCGCCGCGGTGCAGCGCGAGCCCCGCGCCGGATCGTTGTCGCTGGCCGATCTCGCCAGCGTGCAGCCGCGGCGTATCGAGCCGCTCTGCGCGCCGTATCGCGCGTACAAGGTGTGCAGCATGGCGCCGCCGAGCTCCGGCGGCATCGCGGTGCTGTCGGCGCTTGGGCTCTACGCACGCGCGCGCCCAACGCCCGTCGGCGCCAGCGATCCCGACGACTGGAGCGCGTTCATCTGGGCGAGCCGCCTCGCCTACGCCGACCGCGATCACTACGTCGGCGACGACCGCTTCGTGCCCGTGCCGACGCACGGCCTCGTCGATCCGCGCTACCTCGACGAACGCGCAAAGCAGATCGACGTCGCGCATTCGGCGACGCGCATCGAACCGGGCGATCCCTCTGCCGTCATCGGCGGCGCCTCGCTGCTGGGCCGCTGGGGACGCGACGCCACGAGCGAAGTGCCCGGCACCACGCACCTCTCCGTGGTCGATGGCTTCGGCAATGCGGTGGCGCTGACGGCCACCATCGAAGGTCCGTTCGGGTCGCAGCGCATGGCGTCGGGCTTCATGCTCAACAATCAGCTCACCGATTTCTCGCTGGCGCCGACGAAGAACGGCAAGCCGGTCGCCAACGCGCCGGGCCCGCGCAAGCGGCCGCGCTCATCCATGGCGCCGACCATCGTGTTCGACGGCGAGGGCAATCTGCGCGCGGTGATCGGCTCTCCCGGCGGCTCGGCGATCATCGGCTACGTGGCGAAGACCCTGGTCGGCGTGATCGACTGGAATCTCACCATGCAGCAAGCCATCGACCTGCCGAACACCACCGCGCGCGCCGTCGATATCCGCGTCGAGCGCCAGCGCATGGCGCCGGCCGTGTACGACGCACTCGGCGCCCGTGGCTGGAAGCTCGTGCCCACGGGCGCGCAGGAAGCCAGCGGCCTCCACGGCATCCGCGTCACACCTGAGGGTCTCGATGGCGGCGCAGACTCGCGGCGAGAAGGCGTGGCGAAAAGCACGCGCGCAGGCGCGCCGGCGCGGTAGTCACGACCTTACGGCAAGGGCCGTGACCGTATCGCCTCATCGTCGATCGTCGTGAACGCTCCGATGGCGGCGTCGCCGATCGACATGACCTGAGCCGCAACCCTACGGGCCGTTGCGTCGTCGGCGACCCTGGTCCGCACGAGAACGACGCCCGACGAGCGCCAGCCCATGGCGAACACATGCGCTCCAAAACCCTTGTCTTCAGTAAGGATGACGCGGTTTTCCTTCACGGCGAGCATCATCACATCGGGATCATCAGCGCCGTGCGACAAGTTGCGGACCAACGCACAATCGACGCCATTTTCCATCAGCGCATTGCAGACGCGCTCGTCCACGCACTCATCGACCAGCAGCCTCATTCAGCCGCATGAAGACTGGCGGCCTCCACACGGTCGGCCGCAAAACGCAGGGCCGCTTCGATGTCTGCGCGCGACAGCGTCGGATAGCCTTCAAGCAGCCAGTCGATGGACGCTCCCGCCGCGATCTTGTCGAGCAGCAACGCGACAGGGACGCGCGTTCCGGCAATGCGCGGGGCGCCTGCACATGTGTCAGCGTCGATGGCGATGCGCGGGTGGCCGGAAACCAGTGTCATGATGCAACGGTAACACAGCCGGCGTGTGCTGTCATGCCGCTGGCTATCCCTTCGGACCCACCGCGTGCAGCGCGGCGCCGTGTTTGCGGAGCCAGGTTTCGGCTTTCTCGAAGTCCGGGCAGCAGCGCGCGACGTGGGTCCAGAAGCGCCTGGAGTGGTTGAGTTCGCGCAGGTGCGCAGTCTCGTGCGCGGCGAGGTAGTCGAGGATCGCGGGCGGCGCGAGCACCACGCGCCAGGAGAAGCAGAGCGCGCCATCGCTGTTGCACGAGCCCCAGCGGCTCGACGTGTCTTTCACCGCGAGGCTCTTCCACGTCACCTTCAGCGTCTTCGCATGCACCTCCACGGCGAGCGTGAGATCGCGCCTGGCCTCGGCGGCGAGGAAGCGGCGCACGCGCGCGGCGAACGCCTCTGCATCCGGCGCGCCGACGACGATGCGCGCGGGCGCTCCGGGGACGATGCGTGCAGGCGTGCGGCCCTTCACCATAGTCAGCACATGCGGCTGGCCGCGCAGCGGGATGGTGGCGCCGGGGATCAGCGGAATGGCGATCGGCAGGCGTGCGAGGTGCTGGTGGATCCAGCCGGCGCGATCGATGGCGAACGCGGCGGCTTTCGGCGCGAGGCGCTGCGTCGGCGCCACCGCCACCGCTTCGCGGCGCGCGCTGTCGAGCCTGAGGCTGATGCGGCGCGCGCGCGGATTGACGACGACGCGCAACGGCACGCGGCGGCCATCGATCAGCTCGACATGTTGCGGGAGCGCCGGCGCCGGACGGGGAGCGCGGGCGGGCATCGCGGTGCTACGCTGCGTCCACGGCGCGCAGCACGCGGCGCTGCGTGGGCCGCACCGTCTGGTGCGTGCGGATGAACTCGCGCATGCGCGGGTAGATTTCGGTGCGGAAGCGCTTGCCGTTGAACACGCCGTAGTGGCCGACCGCTTCCTGCAGGTGGTCGATGCGCATGGCGGCGGGGATGCCGCTGCAGATGTCGTGCGCGGCCTGCGTCTGGCCGACGCCGGAAATGTCGTCGTTCTCCCCTTCCACCGTCATCAGCGCAACGGTGCGGACCGCTTCGGGGCGCACGATGCGCCCGCGGTGCTCCAGCAGACCGCGCGGCAGGAGGTGTTCCTGGAAGATGTCGCGGATGGTTTGCAGGTAGAACTCCTCGGTGAGATCGCAGACCGAGAGATACTCGTCGTAGAATTTGCGGTGCTTGTCGACGCTGTCGTCGTCGCCTTTTGTGAGGTTGGCGAAATAGTCCCAGTGCGCGTCCACGTGGGACGTCCAGTTCATCCCCATGAAGCTCGCGAGCTGGATGAAGCCCGGATAGACCTGCCGGAAGGCGCCCGGATAGATCACCGGCACGGTGTGGATCATGTTCTGCTCGAACCAAGCGTAGGGCCGCTCTTCGGCGAGCCGATTTGGCGCTGTCGGCGATTGGCGCGCATCGATGGGCGAGCCCATGAACGTCATGCCCGCCGGCAGGCACGGATCGGCGTCCTCCGACATCAGCGCGACGGCCGACAGCACCGCCGGCCCCGGCTGGCAGACGGCGACCACATGCGCGCCCGGCCCGATGCGGCGGAGCATGGCCATGACGTGATCGATGTAGTCGTTGAGATCGAAGCGGCCCGAAACGACGGGGACCATCCGCGCATCGGTCCAGTCGGTGATGTAGACCTCGTGGTCCGGCAGGAAGGCTTCCACCGTGCCGCGCAGGAGCGTGGCGTAATGGCCGCTCATGGGGGCGACGATCAGCACCGCGGGATCGGTCCGCTCGGAGCGGGCCCGGCGCAACTGGGCGGGGTCGCGCTCGAAATGGAGGAGATTGCACCAGGCACTGCGCCAGACCGACTTCGCCGTGACGTCCACCTCGATGGCGTTGACGCGGGTCGAGGGCAGGTTCCAGTCGGGCTTGCGGTAGCGGCGGGTGACCGCCTCGAACACGTCGGCCGCCGCGGTGAAGGACTTGGCGTAGGCCGTGTCTGCCGCCGGATTGAGCGGCGAGCGCAGGAACGCCGACTGCGCCATCGCCGCCGCCCGGAAGGGCGCGACAGCCAGATGCGTCATCTCATAGAGCGAATAGAGCATCGTTCCCCGCGCTTTGCCGACCATCCCCAAGGCTTGCTGCGGCGCACAAGCCGGGGGAGTTTAAGAGTGCGCAACACATGTTGCAAACCAGTTAAACATGGCCCCCTGGGCCGGGCGTTCCCAAGCCTTGGCCGCCGCCACGGCGCCCATCTGGCCCCGATTTACCATGGCGCGCAAAGCGATTTCCCACCCGAAGCTCAGTTCCCTGCCCCGGCAAGCCGGCTTGGCGATCTAGCTTTGGCGCCGCTTCGCGAGTGCATGATCGATGCAGGCGGCCATCTCGGCGGGGGCGAGCGAGTCGGGGAAAATGGCCGCCATCCGCCACTGGCGGTCCATCAGGTACAGATTGCGCGAGTGATCGACCACGTAGCCGGCGGCCGACCCCGGATCCTCGCGGCGCTGTGCATAAACCGCAAACTTCGCCGTCACGGCGCGGACCTGCTCCGGCGTTCCGCCCAGCCCGCGCAGGCCCTCGGGAAACGCTTCGCTGGCGACGTACTGGCTGAGCACCGCCGGCGTGTCACGCTCGGGATCGACGGTGACCATCGCCGTGTGGATCGGCGGCGCGTTGGCGGGGCGCGCGTCGAGCGCGGCGCGCATCACCTGCAGCGCGGTGGGGCAGACGTCGGGGCAGTTGGCGAAGCCGAAGTAGAGCAGCGTCGGCCGGTCGGCGAAGTCGGCCTCCGTCACGGCGCGGCCCTGCTCGTCGGTCAGCGCGATCGGCCCGCCGACGCGCTCAAGGTTGCCCACCGCGCAGCGCGCCGGCAGCGGCGGCGTGGGCGCACAGGCGCCAACGAGTGCGGCGGCGCAGACGAGTGCGAGGGAGCGCAATCTCATGGCGGCACGGTGCGATGCAGAACCGGCGCTGTCGATTGGCTTCTGCCTCATGTGACGATGGGCTGCACTGCGCGCGCGTCCGCGATGCAGGCCCTGACCTGCGCCAGCGTGGGCAGACGCCGGACATGGCGCGCCATCGGCTTGGCCGCGGTCAGCGCGGCATGCAGCGCGTCCGCGTCGGCCCCGGCCAGCGCGGTGACCGAGGTGACGCCCGCGGCATGCAGCAGCGTCGCATACCCGGCGCCGCACCCGTTCACGCGCATGAGGTCGGCGATCTCCACGGCCCGGTCGATCTCGGCTTCGCTCTCGCCCGTCGCAGCGGCAAGCGTCCTGCGGCCGGCCGCCTGCGCGCCCCGGTCGAGCAGATGCCGCGTCGTCTTCACCCCCACCTTGATCAGACGCGCGCGCAAGCGCTCGCTGAATCCCTCGACATCCCCGATAGGATAAAACATGCAGACATGAGTCCCCCGCCCCCCGGCGAAGCGGCGATGTAGTCTGCGGTTTTCGGGAATTTCAATCGGAACTTTGCCTAATGCGCCCCCGGTTTTCGTCCCTGCTTCAGCCGCCCCAGTCCTGGGGCGGCCCCGGCCGCGTCCAGTTACGGACGCTCGTGCTGCTGCGCTGGATGGCGGTGGCGGGCCAGACGGCCGCGGTCATCTACGTGCATTTCGTGCTCGGCTTCGATGCGCCGATCGCCGCGGCGCTCGGTGTCATTGCGGTGAGCGCCTGGGTGAACATCTTCCTCATGGTGGCGCGCCCGAGCCAGGGCGTCGTCGCCGACTGGGAAGCGGCGCTGCAGCTGGCCTACGACGTGGTGCAGCTCGCGGTGCTGCTGGCGCTGACCGGCGGCGTCGCCAACCCGTTCCTCGTCTTGTTCATCGCGCCCGTCGCCGTCTCGGCCATCGTGCTGCGGCCGACGGTGACGGTGGCGCTGGCGGCGCTCACCTACGTGTGTATCGGCGTCATCGCGCTGTGGCGCCTGCCCCTGCCGTGGCTGCCGGGCGAGAGCTACGAGCCGCCGGCGATCTATCAGGTCGGGCTCGCCGCCGCGACGCTGATCGGGCTCGGCTTCACCAGCGTCTATGCCTGGCGCGTGGCGGCGGAAGAAGAGCGGCTCAGTTCGGCGCTGGCGGAAGTGCAGACCGTGCTGTCGCGCGAGCAGAAGCTCTCCGCGCTCGGCGGCCTCGCAGCGGCCGCGGCGCACGAGCTCGGCACGCCGCTCGCCACCATTCACCTTGTCGCCAAGGAAATGGAGCGCGCGCTGGCGAGCGACTCGCCGCTGCTGGAAGACGTGCACC
>Ga0187894_10006526_pt1 | contig 11416 bp, 8 predicted proteins | sample GBC1701081metaG_FD_136650 | JGI IMG/M metagenome (GOLD analysis project Ga0187894, IMG submission 136650) | White microbial mat communities from a lava cave in the Kipuka Kanohina Cave System on the Island of Hawaii, USA - GBC170108-1 metaG ...
CACCTGCGTGACCGGCGTGTCCGGCTCGGGCAAGTCCACGCTGGTCAACGACATCCTGTATCGCGCGCTGGCCCAGATGCTCTATCGCGCGCAGGATCGGCCCGGTGCCCACACGCGCATCGAGGGCGCGCAGCACATCGACAAGGTCGTGGACATCGACCAGTCGCCGATCGGCCGCACGCCGCGGAGCAACCCCGCCACGTACACCGGCGTCTTCACGTTCATCCGCGCGTTGTTCGCGCGGACTCAGGAGGCGCGGATGCGCGGCTACCAGCCCGGCCGATTCTCCTTCAACGTCAAGGGCGGGCGCTGCGAAGCGTGCCAGGGCGACGGGCTCGTGAAGATCGAGATGCACTTCCTGCCCGACCTGTACGTCGCCTGCGACGTCTGCCACGGCAAGCGCTACAACCGCGAAACGCTGGAGATCAGGTACAAGGCGCGCAGCATCCACGAGGTGCTGCAGCTCACGGTGGCCGAGGCCGCGGACTTCTTCTCCGCGGTGCCGGCGATCCGCCGCAAGCTCGAGACGCTGTCCGAGGTCGGGCTGGCCTACATCCAGCTCGGCCAGGCGGCGACTACGCTCTCGGGCGGCGAAGCACAGCGCGTAAAGCTGTCGCTGGAACTTTCCAAGCGCGACACCGGCCGCACGCTCTACATCCTGGACGAACCCACCACTGGGCTGCACTTCCACGACATCCAGCTGCTGCTGAACGTGCTGCACCGGCTGCGAGATGCGGGCAACACGGTGGTCGTCATCGAGCACAACCTGGACGTGATCAAGACCGCCGACTGGGTGATCGACCTCGGACCCGAGGGCGGCGGCGGCGGCGGGCGCATTGTCGCCGCCGGCACGCCGGAGCAACTCGCGGCGAGCGAAACCAGCCACACCGGCAGCTACCTGCGGCGCAGCTTGACAAATACGAACGTTCGTACTATTTTGTCGTCGCATGAGCCCCCCGACCAAGGGCGAACGGACTCGCGCGGCGATCCTCGAGGCCGGGTTTCACATCGTCAGCAAGGCGGGGCTTGAAGGTCTGACCATCGGCACGCTGGCCGAGGCCACCGGCCTGTCCAAGTCCGGCCTGTTCGCGCACTTCGGCTCGCGCGAAGATCTGCTGCTCGCGGTGCTCGCCCGCGGCCAGGAAGAATTCGTCGAGCTGGTGGTCAATCCCGCGCTCGCCAAGCCGCGCGGCCTGCCGAGGCTGAAGGCCATGTTCGTCAACTGGCTCGACTGGACCGAGTCGGCCAACCTGCCCGGCGGCTGCCCGATGATCGGCGGCGCCACCGAATTCGACGACAAGCCCGGACCGGTGCGCGACGCGCTCGCCGCCGGCCAGCGCGCCTGGATCGACACCCTGACGCGCGCCACCCGCCAGGCGGTGGAACAGGACCAGCTCCTGCCCGGCACCGACCCGGAGCAGATCTCGTTCGAACTGTTCGGCATCGCGCTGGTGGTGCACCACCACCGGCGCCTGCTCGGCTATCAGAAGGCGCGCACCCGCGCGCTCGAGGCGCTCGAGGCGCTGCTCGCGCGCTACGCCGCGCCGCTCGAAGCGGCCGCGCGCGGCCGCGCGCGCGCCCCCACCCGCTAGCGAAGGAGCCCGTCATGCATCTCGGCCATGCCCTGCATAGAATTAGCACGAACGTTCGATTTTTAACCGGCTCGCTGCTCCTGCCCGAGCACGCCGGGGCGCTCGCCGAGCGCCTGTTCCTCACGCCGCCCGCATCTTCCCAACACGCCAAGCTGCCGCAGGGCACGCTGTTCGATTTCCTCGACGCGCGCGCGAGCTTCATCGAGCACCGCGGGCGCAACCTAGCGGCGTGGCGCTGGGGACCGAGCGACGCGCCCACGGTACTGCTCGTCCACGGCTGGGGCGGCCATGCCGCGCAGATGCGCGCCTTCGTGCCGGCGCTGCTCGGCGCCGGCTACGCCGCTATCACCTACGACCAGCCGGCGCACGGCCTTTCCGAAGGCCGCCTCACCGGGCTGCCGGACTTTGCCGGCGCCGTCGCCGCAGTTGCGGCCCATTACAACGGCGCTGAAGGCATGCACGCGGTGATCGCCCATTCTCTGGGCGCCGTCGGCATGGCGTTCGCGCACAGCCGCGGCGCCCGCTTCGGCAAGGCAGTGCTGATCAGCCCTCCTTCGGACCTCGTCGGCTACTCGAGGCGCTTCGCGCGCTGGTACTGGATGCCCGAGCCGCTGCGCCGCGCGATGCAGTCGGCGATCGAGGAGCGCTTCGGCGTTCGCTGGGAAGAGTTCGAGATCGCCCGCATGGCGCCGCGCCTGCGTGCGCCTGCGCTGGTGATCCACGATCGCGGCGACGGATTCGTTCCCTGGAAGCAGGGCGCCGCGCTGGCGCGCGCCTGGCCGGGGGCGCGGCTGATGAGCACCGTGGGACTGGGCCATGGCCGCATCCTTGAGAGCGACGTCATTGCGCGTGCGGCGGCGGACTTCATTGCCGGCAAGTCGGGCGTGGCGAGTCCCGCGGCCCCCGCGCTGCCCAATCCGGCGCCTTTGTACTGATCGTGTCTTCTTCCATACAGCCGTGCGCGCTTCCAGAGGCTGCGCTTCTGCGCAAGTACCTTGATGGGGGAAGCTACGCGGACTGCTACGTCACTGAGGTAGCGGCGCCGGTTTCCCACGCCGATTACGTCGAAGCCTTCTACACGACGGCCGTATTCAAACTTGAGCGCTGGCTGCTCAAGTGGCTGGTTTCCAGGCCCTCCACCGACACGGAAGCCAGGCAACTCGCCCGAGGTTCACTCGGTTCGTTCGCCGCGTGGAAAGTAGAGAAACGGAGTTCCAATCAACTGTTGCTGTCAGACTTCTCCGGCCGCACCAGATCATGGCTGATGGTCGCTGCCGCCGACAATGGCAAAGTCTCCCGGGGGACGCGCCTGTATTTCGGTTCCGCAGTGGTTCCCGTTGTGAACACCAGGACAGGCAAGGTAGCGCTCGGTTTCACATTCCGCGCGCTGCTCGGCTTTCACAAGCTTTATTCACGGGTACTCTTGCTTTCCGCGAGGGCCCGCCTGTCTCGCCGCACCGGACATTGAACAGAAAGGGCTGGAAGAATGAGTCGCTCGCTTACCGTGACCTGGGACGACCCGATCGCCGCCTTCGACGCCGGCAAAAGCCTCGCCGGCCTCGACTACATGAGAGAGATGATCGCCGGCCGCATCGCCGCGCCGCCGATCGCGCGCCTGATGGGCTTTCGCTTGGTGCGCGTGGACGAAGGGCTCGCCGTCTTCGAGTGCAAACCGGGCGAGCAGCACTACAACCCGATCGGCGTGGTGCACGGCGGCCTGGCGATGACGCTGCTCGATTCGGCGATGGGCTGCTGCGTGCACACCCGCCTGCCGCCGAAGGTCGGCTACACCACCCTGGAGGCGAAGGTGAACTTGGTGCGGGCGATCAGCGCGAAAACGGGAACAATCCGCGCGACCGGCAGGGTGATCCACTTCGGCGGCAAGACCGCGACCGCGGAAGGCCGGCTGGAGGACGCCGCGGGCAAACTCTACGCCCACGGCTCCACCACCTGCATCATCCTGGGCTGAGCGAGTGGCCGCGCCAGGCGAGGCGCCGCGAGTGGAACGCGGCCAGCGCCTCGCGATGGCCGATTGAAATCAGCGTCGTTGCGGGCAAGCGTTCCTTGAGCAGCGCATAGAGCGCCGCCTGCGCGTCGTCGGGCAGCGCCGCGGTCGGCTCGTCCATGAACAGCCAGTCCGGGCGGTAGACGAGCGCGCGCGCGATCGCCAGGCGCTGCTGCTCGCCGCCCGAGAGCAGCTGCGCCCAGTTCTCTTCGCGCGCCAGGTCCTGCGCGAGCTGCCCCAGGCCTGCGGCCGACAGCGCCTCGCGCACGGCTGCGTCGGTCACCGAAGCAGCATCCTGCGGGTAGCAGGCGGCGTGCTTGAGCGTGCCGATCGGCAGATAGGGCTTCTGCGGCAGGAACAGCAGCCGCGCGCCGCGCGGCAGCGTGACCCGGCCCTTCCAGTACGGCCAGATGCCGGCGATGGCGCGGAACAGCGTCGACTTGCCCGCACCCGAAGGCCCGGTGACGAGCACCGGCTCGCCCGGCTTGAGTTCCAGCGAGCTCGGCTCCAGCAGCGCGCTGCCATCCGGCAGCGCGAGCTGCAGGTCCTGGAGGGCGAAGGCATCGCCCCCCGCGTGCACGCCGCTCTCCTGTGCCGCCTGCGTTCGTGCCTTCTCGAGCGCCTCCGTAAAGCTCGTCAGGCGGTCTACGGTTGCCTTCCAGTTGGCGAACGCGCCGTAGGCGGTGATGAACCAGGACAGCGCGCCCTGCACCTGGCCGAACGCGGAGGCGACCTGGAAGATGCCGCCGAGCGGCATCGCGCCGGAGAAAAAGCGCGGCGAGGCGACCATGAAGGGGAAAATGATCGCGACCTGGCCGTAGAAGGACTGGAACCAGCCGAGCTTTTTCTGTCGCAGCATCTTGTCCCACCAGACCGCGATCACGGCGCCGAAGCGCGAGCGGAAGTTCGCCAGCTCGCCGGGCTCGCCGCGGTAAAGCGCCACCCCTTCGGCGTTCTCCCGCAGCCGCACCAGCGCGAAGCGGAAGTTGGCTTCCTGGCGCTGCAGCCCGTAGTTGATGTCGATCAGCGGCCTGCCGATGAGGTGGGCGAGCCAGGTGCCGACGATCGCGTACAGCAGCGCCACCCACACCATGTAGCCGGCGATCTCGAAGCCGAACAGCGTGAGCGCGCCCGAAATCCCCCACAGAATGCCGACGAAGGACACCAGCGTCACCACCGCCGAGAGCAGCCCCAGGCCGAGCGTGAGCGTGAGATCGACGAAGATGTTCAGGTCATCGGCGATGCGCTGGTCCGGGTTGTCGGTGCCGCGGTCCAGCAGCTGCAGCCGGTAGTAGGCGCGCTCGCGCAGCCAGTCGCCGAGGTAGCGCTCGGTCAGCCAGGTGCGCCACTCGATCTGCAGCATCTGCTGGAAATAGACCCGGTAGACGCCGTTGATGATGTAGAGCACCGCCAGCAGCGTGAACATGCCGAGCTGGCGGAAGAACTCGTTCTGGTCGCGCGATTCGAAAGTGTTGTAGAACTCCCGGTTCCAGGAGTTGAACTGCACCTCCAGCCACACCCCGACCAGGGAGAGTCCGACCACGGCGGCGAGCAGCACCAAGCCGGTGCCGCGCTGCTCCGATACCCAATAGGGCCTGGCAAGCGCCCACAGGGCGGCGAAGAATCTTTTCTTTTGCATGGGGTTACCTCGACAGGAATCGAGCGCGCTGAAAACAGTTTACAGACCCGTCGGTACGGCGCGAGAATGAACCGATGCAGCAGGTCTACCGCTTCGGACCCGCGCCCTCCGGTCCGGCCCTGCCACAGCCAGCCCGGCACCTGTTCGTCTTCCTGCACGCGAGCGGCACCGGCGCGCGTTCGATGATCCCCGCCGCGTTCCGTTACCAGGGGCGCTTCCCGAGCGCCGCGCTGGTGCTGCCGAGCGGCTTCGCCCGCTGCGGCGCGGCCGAAGGCACGCAGCAGTGGTTCTCGACCCGCGACCTGAACGACGACAATCGCATGGCGCGCATCGACGCGATCCTGCCGCGCATCGAGCAGCTGGTGCGGCGCGAGCAGACCAATCACGGCGTGCCCTGGGAGCGCACCGTGCTGATCGGCTACTCGCAGGGCGGCACCGTGGCGCTGGAGGCCGCCAAGGCCATGCCGGGCCTGGCGGGCGCGGTGGTCGCCTACGCGTCGCGTTTCGCGCGCCTGCCGCAAGCGGGTACCCGCATGCGCTCGCGGATTCACCTGGTGCACGGCGCCTACGACAGCGTGGTGTCCAGGGTGCATGCCGAGCGCGCGGCACGGGTGCTTGCGGGCCTGCACGTACCGGTGACGCTGGACATCATCGACGAGCTGGGCCACGCCCTCACGCACGAGGCGATCTGCCGCGGCTCCCTGCGCCTGCTGCAGGGCATCTACGAGCGGCGGCGGGCGACGCTGCACTAGCGGCCGAACTGCCGGGCTTTCGCCCCTCAGTTCCGGCTTTTGCGGGCGCGGCCCCCCCGGAGAATCCCGCAGTGACCAGTGCCGCCGAAAAACCCGGTCCCAACCCCGAACTTCCGCTGGAGGTCGTGTTCGGGCTGGCGTTCGAGGCCACCAGCGACCTGATGGCGATCATCCGGGTCGCGCCGGACGGCCGGCTCTTCGTCGAGCGTTTCAACCGCAGCGCGCGCGAGTTCTTCGGCCACGCGTTCCCGCAGGCCAGCCCGGCGGACTGGCAAAGCGCCGACATGGCAAGCGTGCTGCGCCACAAGGCCGGACTTTCCGCCGAGAAGGTGGACAAGCTGCTGGCACCGCACCGCGAGGCCGTAATGCGCCGCGCGATCGTGAACGCGGCCGCAGAGATCCACACCTCGTCGGGCGCGCCGCTGCGCCGCGAGTTCGTGATGACCCCGATCCAGGACCGCAACGGCAAGGTCACCCATCTTTTCTACCGCGACACCGACCTTACCGAGCTGCGCCATGCCGAGGAGCGCTCCGAGGTGATGTTCCAGGCTTCGCCGATCCCGACCTCGGTCACCACGCTGGACGATGGCCGCATCCTCGACGTCAACGCCGCCTGGCTGCGGCTCTACGGCCTGAAGCGCGAGGACGTGCTGGGCCGCAGCGTCGCGCAGCTCGGCCTGGCGGTGGTGGGCGGCGAGCGCGACCGGATGGTCGCGAGCCTGGCCGAGGTCGGCCAAGCGAGGAATTTCATGGCCAAGTTCAGGGTTGCCGGCGGGCGCATCGCCCATCGACTGGTATCGGCGCACCGCACGATCTGGAGCGGCACCGACGCGGTGGTGATCGCGACGCAGGAAGCGACCGAACTGGAGGAGGCGCGCCGCGCGGCCGAGGAGACCGGCCAGCGCTTCGCCACCCTGTTCGAGCTGACGCCGCTGCCGCTGTCGATCGTGCGCCGGCGCGACGACCAGCGGCTCGCCGCCAACGCGGCCTGGCTGCGCTTCCACGGCAAGACCGCCGAGCAGGCGATCGGACGGCCGACCACGCAGCCGAGCGTCTGGGCCGATCCGGCGCAGCGCGAGGCCGTGATCTCCCGGCTCTACCGGGAGGGCCGCCTGAGCCGCGAAATGGTGCGGCTCAGGCCCGCCGACGGCTCGGTGCGCAACGTCCTGATCTCGGCGGAGCGCATCGACTGGCAGGGCGAGGAATGCTTCGTCACGGCGACGCTGGACGTCAGCGCGCTCGAGGCGGCGCGCGAACGCGTCGAGCAAATCCTCGCGGCCTCGCCGGTGTCGATCTCCATCACCTCGTTCGCCACCGGGCGCTACGTGTTCGTCAACGCCGCCTGGTCCCGCATCTTCGGCTACACGCGCGACGAGGCGCAGGCGATCAGCGCCGGCACCAGCGGCTTCTGGGCCTCGGCCGAGGAGCGCGTGGCGACCTTTGCGCCGCTCCGCGAGGGCCGCGAGGTTCAGGTCGCGCGCCGCTACCGCCGGCCGGACGGCGCCGAGGCTGATCTGATGCTGGTCGCGCGCCAGATCGAGTTCGACGGCGAGGTCTGCGTCCTCGCCGTCACGCAGGATGTCACCGAGACCGAGCGCGCCCGCCGCGACGCGCAGACCTCGGCGGAACGGTTCACCAAGCTGTTCGAATTGAGCCCGGTGCCGATCGTCATCGGCCGGCTGTCCGACGGCGGCTACCTGGCGGCGAATCCGGCCTGGCTGCGACTGCACGGCTTCCAGCTCGAGGATCTGGAGGGACACACCTCGGTTACGCGCGGCGTATGGCTCTCGGCCGAGGACCGGGAGGAGATGGTGGCGGTGCTGCGGCGCGAGGGCGAAGTCAGGGCAATGCCGGTGAAATTCCGTGCCCGCAACGGCGACATCATCGAAGCGCTCTTTTACGCGACGGTGATCGACTGGATGGGCGAACGGGCGATCGTCGCCGCCCCCCAGGACGTCACCGAGCTGCTGCGCGTGCGGCGCGAGGCCGAGAGCCGCGCCGAGGAGGCGCGGGCCGCGAGCGCGCGCTTCGAGGCGATCCTCGAGCAGGCGCCCAGCGGCATCACCATCACGACACGCGCCGGCGGCGTGCTCAGGTACGTCAATCCGGCCTGGTCGGCCATGTTCGGCCTGCAACCGCACCAGGCGCTCGGCAGGACGGTGCTCGAAGTCAGGGTCTGGGCGAGCGAGGAGAAACGGCGGGCATTCATCGCCCCGCTGATCGCGCGCGGCGAGTCGATCCGGGGCAGTCGCACGGTGCGCACCCTGGACGGGCGGGTCCTCGACATCCTCAATTCCGCACTGCCGATCGAGTACGCCGGTGAGCAGTGCATCCTGGCGATCTACCAGGACGTCAGCGAACTGGAGGCGGCGCGCCGGGCGTCGCATGCCTCGGCCGAGCGCTTCGCCAAGATCTTCGGCCTGAGCCCCAACCCGGTGTCGATCGGGCGCCTGTCGGACGGCGTGCACCTGGAGGTCAATCCAGCGTTCAGCCGAGTGCTGGGCTACGCGCGCGAGGAAGTGATCGGGCGCAGCTCGATCGAACTCGGCATCTGGGCCAATCCTGCCGACCGCCGCCTCATCCTGGAGCGGCTGCGGCGCGGCGAATCGGTGCGCAATGCGCCCGCTCGGCTGCGCATGAAGTCCGGCGAGGTGCGCGACTTCCAGTTCTCGGCCACGCTGCTGGAGTGGGATGGCGAGCCGGCGGTGCTGTTCATCCCCTAAAACGTCACCGCCATGGAAAGCGCGCGCGCCGTCGCCCAGGCCTCCAGCGAGCGCTTCCGCGCGCTGTTCCACCACAGTCCCAACCCGTCCTCGGTGACCACGCTGGAGGGCGGCCGCTGCCTGGCGGTGAACGGCGCCTGGGCGCGCGCCATGGGCTTCGCGCCGGCCGAGATGATCGGCCGCTCCGCGCTGGAGATCGGCATCTGGCCCGACGCCGCGGAGCGCGAGCGCTTCGTCGCCTCGCTGCGCCAGTTCGGCGCCCTGCAGCGTTTCCCGGTGCGCTTCCGCACCCGCAAGGGCGAGATCCGGCAGATGCGCATCGGCGCCGAGCTGATCGACTGGGAAGGCGAGCGCGCGATCCTGTCCTCGATGCACGACGTCACCGAGATCGAGAGCGCGCGCAGGCGATCGGGGTCACGACGCTGTCGCTGGGCTCCTGGTTGGACCGCGCGCAGCGCGACCGGATCGTCGCCGGCATCGGCGCCGGCGCTTCCTACCGCAATTTCCCGGTGCGCCTGAAGGGCCGCGGCGAGGAAGTGCGCGAGATCCTGTATTCCGGCACGCTGGTCGACTGGCGCGGCGAGCGCGCCATCGTCGCCTTCCTGGTCGACATCACCGAGATCAAGCGCGCGGCCGAGGAAATCCGGCACCTGAACGAGTCGCTGGAGCAGAAGGTGCACGAGCGCACCTCGGACCTGGAGCACGCGCTGCGCGAGATCGAATCCTTCTCGTATACGGTGTCGCACGACCTGCGTGCGCCGCTGCGCCACGTCTCGGGCTTCGCCAGCATGCTGCGCGAGCGCGAATCGGTGCGCAACGACGCCGAGGCGCTGGACTACGCTTCGCGCCTCGCCGCGGCCGCCAAGCGCCTGGGCAACATGGTCGACTCGCTGCTCGAGTACTCGCGCCTCGGGCGCAAGCAGATCTCGATCAGCGAGGTGGATATCGGTGCCGAGGTGAAGCTGCTGGTCGCCGAACTGGCGACCCAGGCCGGCGGCAGGACCGTGCGCTGGGAGATCGCCGAGCTGCCGGTGCTGCGCGGCGACCCGACCCTACTGCGTCTGCTGCTGCAGAACCTGCTCGACAATGCGCTGAAGTACACGCGGCCGCGCAGCGAGGCCGTGATCGAGGTCGCCGCGCGCCGCGACGGCGAGTCCTGGACCCTGCAGGTGCGCGACAACGGCGTCGGCTTCGACATGCGTTATACCTCGAAGCTGTTCGGCGTATTCCAGCGCCTGCACGGCGAGCGCGAATTCGAGGGCGCCGGCATCGGCCTGGCGCACGCGGCGCGCATCGTCGAGCGCCACGGCGGCCGGATCTGGTGTGACGCCGCCCTCGACAAGGGCGCGACCTTCTACTTCACTCTGCCAGCCTAGACCTTCAACTCGGCCAGGTCGCCGAACAGCTCGAGCGCCTCGGGATTGGCGAGCGCATCGGTGTTCGCGACCGGCATGCCGTGCACCACCGAGCGCACCGCGAGCTCCACCACCTTGCCGTTCTTGGTACGCGGGATGTCCGGCACCTGGATGATGCGAGCGGGCACGTGGCGAGGAGTGGTGTTTTCCTTGATCCGGTCCTTTATCTTCTGTACCAGGGCGTCGTTCAGGGAAAATCCGGGACGCAAGCGGACGAAAAGCAGGACCCGGGTATCGGCGGGTTTCTCCGGCGGCCAGAGCTGGCCGATCGCCACCGACTCCTCGACCTCGTCGATCTTCTCCACCTGGCGGTAGATCTCGGCGGTGCCGATGCGCACCCCGCCCGGATTCAGCGTCGCATCCGACCGGCCATAGACGATCATGGTGCCGCGCTCGGTCAGCTCGCTCCAGTCGCCATGGGTCCAGACGCCGGGAAAGCGCGCGTAGTAGGCGCTGCGGTATTTCTCGCCGCCCTTGTCGTTCCAGAACCCGAGCGGCATCGACGGAATGGGCCGGGTGCAGACCAGCTCGCCCTTCTCGCCCACCACCGGCTCGCCGTTCTCGTTGTAGACCTCGACCGCGGTGGCGAGCGAGCGGCACTGGATTTCCCCGCGATACACAGGTAACACCGGATTCGCGTCGGCGAACGCCGCCATGATATCGGTGCCGCCGGAGATGGAGGACAGGCACACGTCCGCCTTCACCCTGGCATAGACGTAGTCGTAGCTCTCGGGCACCAGCGGCGAGCCGGTCGACAGGATCATGCGCAGCTCGGCGAGCGGATGGGTCTCGATCGGCGCCATGCCGCGCTTCTCCATCGCGTCGATGTATTTCGCGGAAGTGCCGAAATGCGTGAAGCGCTCCTGCTCCGCGTAGTCCCACAGGATCCTGCCGTTGCGCTCGAACGGCGAGCCGTCGTAGAGCATCACGGTGGCCTCGGCGGCGATGCCGTGGAAAAGCATGTTCCACACCACCCAGTTGGTGGTGCAGAAGTAGAACATGCGGTCGCCGGGACGCACGTCGAACTGCAGCTTCAGCGTCTTCAGGGCCTGCAGCAGCGCGCCGCCCGCGCCGTGCACGATGCATTTCGGCGTGCCCGTGGTGCCCGAGCTGAACAGGATGTAGGCCGGGTGCTCGAAGGGAAGCTGCGCGTACGCTATTTCGGCCGGCTGGAACTTGCGCAGCCACTCCTCCAGCAGCACCGCCTTCGGAATGCCGGAGACGTCCGGCCTGGCGCGCAGCTGCGGCACCACCACGATGCGGCGCAGCGAAGGCAGCCCCTCGGCGATC
>Ga0187894_10006527_pt1 | contig 11415 bp, 13 predicted proteins | sample GBC1701081metaG_FD_136650 | JGI IMG/M metagenome (GOLD analysis project Ga0187894, IMG submission 136650) | White microbial mat communities from a lava cave in the Kipuka Kanohina Cave System on the Island of Hawaii, USA - GBC170108-1 metaG ...
AGCCTCTTCGCCCGAGGACGCGCCTTGTCCCAAACAAGGCCGCAGCGAATGTTCTACGATGGTTCTTCCAAGCTTGCCCGTGTACGTTGCCCAGGATGACCCGGTGAGTCCCCCACTGCGCGCATCGAGCGACACTGCTCTTCTATTGTCTTCTCCCTTGAGGGCGGGCTAGATGGTCTTCCACTGCGCCTGTCCAACGAGGGCCTTCTGAGACCGCGCGTTGCACGAGCACAGGGGACTCACCGGGCCATCCCCCCTCTGCTGGCGGACTTTTTCAGCACCCTGCTAGAATTTCAAAAATTACCTGCAAGACTAGGCAAGAGTCGAGCCGCGCTCGATTGGTTGCATGAATCAGCACATTTGCAAGGAATTACGAACAGTCCCTGTGCCTCGCATCAAAACAATCTGCACCAATAACGCTGAGAACCGCACCTCTTCAGACGTTTTTTGGCCCCGGTCGCCTTATCACACAGCATAAACCTCCTCTTTCTTGACCGACGCTCGACTGCGTGGTACTGTGCGCCCCCATTATGAAAACCACTCGTTCCGCCAAGCTGTTTGCCGACGCGCAGCAGTTGATTCCCGGGGGCGTAAATAGTCCGGTGCGCGCCTTTCGTTCCGTCGGAGGCCAACCCCGGTTTATCAAGCGCGCCAAAGGCGCCCGCCTCTACGACGTCGATGGAAACGTCTACATCGACTATGTCCTGTCATGGGGCCCGATGATTTTGGGCCATGCCGTCCCATCGGTCATCCGTACGATCAAGAAGGCTGCCGCAAACGGAACCAGTTACGGCGCGCCGACCGAGCTGGAGGTCATGCTTGCTCGCATGATCCGCGACGCCTTCCCATCGATGGAAAAGGTCCGACTCGTCAGCTCCGGCACCGAGGCGGTCATGAGCGCGATTCGTGTCGCGCGTGGCTTTACGAAGCGAGACAGTATTCTGAAATTTGAAGGGTGCTATCACGGCCACAGCGATTATTTGCTGGCGAAGGCCGGTTCAGGTTTGGCCACGTTGGGTATCCCGGATTCGCTTGGAGTTCCGGCTGACTTTGCGAAGCACACCTTGACTGCCCCGTACAACGACCTCCAAGCGGTCCAACAGATCGTCAAGGAACATCGGGACACGTTGGCCTGCATTATTCTGGAACCGATCGCCGCGAACATGGGCGTGGTGCCGCCGGCGCCGGAATTTCTTCAGGCGCTTCGTCGCCTCACTGAAGAACATGGCATCCTCCTGATTTTCGATGAAGTGATCTCTGGTTTTCGCGTGGCCTACGGCGGAGCCCAAACAATTTACAACATCAAGCCTGACCTTACGGTGCTGGGGAAAATCATCGGGGGAGGATTGCCGGTCGGCGCGTACGGAGGGCGGAAAGAGATCATGGATCTGATCGCGCCGTTGGGGCCGGTCTATCAGGCGGGGACGTTGTCGGGAAATCCGTTGGCCGTGTCCGCAGGCATTGAAACGCTCAAGCAGCTCAAAGCCCGCGGGGTCTACAAGAAGCTGGAAGAGAAATCAGCAGCCCTAGCCAAAGGGATTGGAGACGCCGCGAAAAAGGCGGATGTGCCGCTCACGCAAACCAGAGTCGGTTCAATGCTAGGGGCCTTCTTTACGTCAGGCCCGGTGGTGGATTGGAACACTGCAAAGCTGTCAGACGCGAAGCGATACGGGAAATTCTTTCAAACGATGCTGGAGCAGGGGGTGTACTTGGCTCCCTCTCAATTCGAAGCCGCCTTCCTTTCAACCGCTCACTCAACCCGCGATATCGAATACACGATCAAAGCTGCCGCGACCGCTTTTAAGAAACTCTAACCGCGTCGCTCGTGAAGCATCGTTCGTATCTCGTTTGATTCAATTCTGGATCGTTTCAGATACAGCCGCTGAACCCCGCAGGATGCTCAAAACGAGTTCATCGCAGGCCGCAACGAGCGAGAGCCTGAGGCGTAGCCTTCCTACTCGTCGTCTTCGTCTTCCGCGTCTAACACCTCCTGCCTCTTCTGCTCTTCCATCGCATTGTGCAGGAGCATCCGGACAAACATCGAATAGAGCGAGCCCTTTTCCAGCGTCCCGCCTGGAGGAATGGCAATCTTGCCTTCCTTAATCATACGATCCATCCAGACCTTTTGGTCAGGTGCGATCAAGATCGGAATCTCGATCAGCCCTACACGTCCCATCATATCCATGAAGTAAACCTCCGTATATCACAATTATGACAAAAGCTTGTGGCTTATGGCGTATCGCTCTGAGACGTAAATCTGGAATCCGCCCCGGCCATATGCTCTGATAACGAACCCATTCCAGCATGCGGCTTTTTATATTGTCAACCAAACCGCTCTGGCATGGAGTGTGCGTTCTCGAGAGTATCATGGCACTAGGTCGAACCATGTTCGGTATGCTCATAGCCGTCGGAATCATCCTGATCCACCCCCATCTGATCCCGGCACAACAATCGACTGCCCCACCCTCCTCATTGTCCACAAGGCCCTTGGCTCATGGGTCAACTGAGTCCGAACTTCGCCCGTCCTGCGACCTCTGCAGGAAACCGGATGCAAGGGCGGGGAGTAACATCAAGCCTCATCGACTTCACCGTAAGAAAGGATTGCGTCCGCACAAGACAGCGAAGGGAACCCATCGCTCATTGGACCAAAGCCTCAAGTCAACGTTGCCTCGTCGTCCACTCGCAACCCCAGAAGTTCAGGGACAGCAGGGTTCGCAAACAAGAGGACCTGCTGAGTAACTAAACCGTAAATGTTCCAGGAATCATTGATTTGCCCAGCGGAATTAATGATCAGCCGCCGCCAGGAATTCAGAATGTTCCTGTTTCTGAGTCCGGCCCGCACTATTGAACAAGTGTTGGGCGCTCAAGTAGACTCGCCTTCCATCAGAGTGTTCAGGCAATCGTTCTCTGCTGCACACAGGCAGCGTGCTGCAGGCTCGTCCGTTTTGCGTGAGAACGTGAGAAACACATGAACCGGAGGGGAAAATGGCTGGAGTAAAATTCATGGTGATCTACCCTCGTCCGACTGACATTGAAGCATTCGAGAAGGTGTATCAGGACGAGCACGTACCCATGGCGGTTGAAAAGCTGGCCGGCAAGACTAAGCTCGTGGCGACGAAGGTGCTGGCATCTCCTCAAGGAATCCCACCTTTTTACCGTATCGTCGAGATTCACTTCCCGTCGATTGAAGCCCTGGAAGCCTGCGCTGGTTCAGCAGGGGCAAAGGAGACATTGGCCCATGCCGTATCTATCTCCACCGGAGGAAGCCCGATCTTTTTGATCGCTGAGGAGCGGACTTTCTCTTTCTAGCATACGTTAGGGGCTTAACAAGCACCATGTCCCACGAAGCCACACTCATCTATAGCGAGGCGCTGCTGCGTCAAGCGGTGTTCGCATTTTGGCGGCGCTCCGTGGGCGTTGGCTTTTTTGTTGCGCTTCTCGTTGCAGCACTCGGTCTCGGCGTACTCGTTGCGCAAGGCATGGCTTCTTGGATTGTCGGTACGCTTGCGGCCGTGCTGGTGCTGGGCATCGCGTTCGCCACGGCTGTCTACGTCGTTCACTACCGTAACTCGCTGCGCAAGTTCCACCAGATGGAGAAGCCTCAAGCCACGTTCCGTGCTGACGAGTCCTCGTTCACCATAAGTTCGGACATTGGCCCTATAACGCTTCAGTGGTCCGCCGTCAAAGAGCTGTGGCAGTTCCCTAGCGTGTGGCTTTTGCTGTACTCCAAGGCACAGTTCAGTACGTTGCCGCTCGCGTGCTTGTCGCCCGAAACGCAGGCGTATATTGTGCAGCGTGTTCGTGAGTCAGGAGGTAAAGTTGATGGCTAACCCGTCCAGCAATCCGTGAACCGTGAATGGTCAAACATGAAAGGTTTCGGAAGAAGTGCGCTCGGCAATCCCGTTTCACATTTCACGTTTCACGGTTCCCAGGGTCTTATCCAACATCCCAGGACAAGTGGCTTGTTATACGAAACCAGATAATACGATAATGAATAGTTAGGCATCACCGGACACATCGGGACATACGAATGACATCGCCATCCGACACACCTTCGAGCAAAAAGGGCAAGATTCCTTGGTATGTCTACCTTGTCGGAGCAGTTATGTATACCGCTCTTGCCGGTTGGCTGTTCGCAGAATCGTCACCTCTGGCATGGATTTGCATTATCAGTGCGCCGGTGGGGTTTTTCTTTGCCTGGGGAGCTTGGAAACAAGAGAAACGAAACAGAGGTGATGCCTAGCCCGCACTATTATATGAAGGATCGTCGCGAAAGCGTGTAGACGCGAAGCGAGATGGGCACTCGGAGGCGTGAAGCCCTGAGGCATACTCGTGTGGTCGCAATCCACGCTCCTCGTAAGCAGGGTCGCTCAGCTCGAACGTTAGGCCATTCTGGTGGGTGACACATGCCGGACTTCCCCGAAGAACTGATCCGAGTGAATGCAATCCTTTGCGAGTACGTCACGATTCACGACGCGATCTTTAAGATTTCTTGGCGCAGGCACTCCCAATTCCAGGACTTTTCAAGGCCACTGACTTTGGGGCTCACTTTAGAGACCTCGGTCGGTTGGCATCCGAACTGGCTGCTATTTCATCAGCATTGAAGGCAGAGTCAGGGTCTTTGGAAGGTTCCCACCAGTATACGGAGGCGTTGCTCGAAGCTGTCCATGCTCTCTAGGAGATCTGTGGACAGTTCCATGAGAAGAGCCAAAGTGATCTCGGCAAGTACCCGATGGCTGAGTACAACGCCAACCTCAAGACCTATGAAGGTCTCATGAATAAGTGCCAAGAGCTCGGCGGCGCGCTAATCCGACACCTACGCGGTGAAAATGCCCAACCAGAGGGTTGAACCGGACGGCCTAACATCGTTGCCGTTGGGTACTCTTCGTGCTGTGCGCTCTTGCGGTGGCGAAGACCAAGTTGGAGGGAAATACTTATAGTTGGGTTAGAGCTTCTTATTCCTGTCCTTCCTGTCTTGAGCCATCGGGTTTGGCATGAAAAACCACCAGCCGAGTATGAATATACAGATCACCATGCCGGCCAAGATGAGCCAGCTTCCCAGCGACATTCCAAAACCTACCCATCCCGTTTCCATTTTATGACTCCGTATTGACGCCGGTTATTTTAATACGGCAATCATCGCCTTGTCGAGTCGCTTCACTTTCCCATTTCCATCCGTTGCCGCCAACCTGGCCGATCCTTCAACGACCACACGCCGGCTCTCCCGTTCTCGGACCACGTGCGAAAACGTGAAGGAGGCTGCCGTCATGTCGGAGACGACCGTCTCGATGATCAGCCGGTCGCCATAGCGTGCTGGAGATCGGTAATCCACTTCTGCGTGTACCACGACAAACACCGTGCCTTCTTTCATGAGCCCGGCCACCGATAACCCTCGGTCTTCGAGATACTGCGTCCGCGCCCGCTCGAAATATTTCAGATAATTGCCGTAGTACACCACCCCGCCGCAGTCAGTGTCCTCGTAGTAGATGCGAACTTCCATGAGAGCTTTTGGCGTATCGCGTATGGCAAGAAAAACGGTCTATTCGAGCGTGTTTCTGAATGCATTAATGCTTTCGCAAGTCGCTGACCATTCTCATATAAGGCAATGTGCTCAACCTCTTTGATGTACACTCGATTCTTGGCAAGTAATGCCCCAGCAACTACTTCAATGGTCGATCCCAACGCAATTTCCAGTTGATAGTCGAACGCTCTGTTGCTGCTCCTGGTTGTGCCCTCCTCGATAGTGAGTGCGATCGAGTTAACGGTCCGATACAGCTAAGATTTCAATCCATAGTCTGCATGCCTCGGAAACATAGCGGTAATGGCATAAACCAGTGTTGCGGACTCCTTGGCCATCTGCCAGATTTCGAGCGTCTCAAACCGAAACGCCATTCTCTGCTTTTTTCTTGCTCGTGCTATACGTCATAAGCCATACGCTCTTAGAGGGCTAGGATCGGGAACCTCGGTAGTGCCGTCTCACTGACGCCCGATAGTTTGACGACAACATCGTATAGCCGCTGGACTCGCTCGGCTTTGACCGGCTCGAAGCCGTGGCCGAGGACAGCATGGTTGGCGGCGTCGAGCAACGGTTTCATCGTCGGCCACTCTCGCAGAAAGGCTTGGCCCATCTGGTCGCCCAAACCGGCCAGCGCCCGAAACTGCGCCTGCAAGGGCAACTTGTACTTGCCGTCGAGATCTTCCAGCCAACAAGATCGACAGGTTTCTCGCAGCGCCTGCGGCAATTGCTCCAGCTGCACGTCCCAGGTCTTGATCTGGTATTGCTTGAACAGTTGACGCTGGGCAAAGGCTTCGAGCGCACGAACGAGCGAGATCATGGCTGCTTCCGGATCGTGCAGGCCATGCAGTCGCCGACCGGCATGGGCCAATAGATCGGGGGCCTGCAGGTTTTTCACGGGAGCAGGATCGAGGACGAGCTGTTCCAAGAAACCCGCGTTCGCTTTGATGGCTGGTAACAGCGACGTGAGTCCTGGTGGTCCGCCCCACAGGGACGCCATCTCGAAAGCCTTCACGGCAGTCTTTAGTTTCTCCCAAGCTTGACGATAGTGAAGTCGCTCCCACAGATCGTAGCCATCAGCCAGGTCTCCAAAGGCACGATAGAGCGGTTTCTGCCCGCCGCTCACCCGTGCTTCGATCTCGCGGAACACCTTCGCCGCCGCAGCAAACAATCTCCGGTTGAACAGATCACAGCCCTCGCGACGTGAGACAGACGCCGCCTCATCCCACGGATTCTCCTGCGTCCATACGAACGGTTGCCCGGCTATATCAATTCTGTCCCCCTCCTGTCCCTCTCGCGCCGGCACGAGCGACACGATCCGCGAGCTCATCGGCATGGTGACCAACGTCAGTGCACCCGCCATGGCTGGGGTGGCCCCGGTCACATCGACGATGAGCTCGCCTGGCTGCACGTCCCATGTACGCAACATCTCCGGAAGTGTCCGTGCGAGCGTCTGATAACAGCCGACAAATTCGCGGGTCTCCGCTAGCACCACCCAATCCCACCGTCTAGGCAAGTGCTCGATCTTCGGCTGAACTTCGGATTCTACGAGCGATTTCGCCGTTTCAGGCAACACGAAACAGAGCGAATCCGGCTGCAGACGATTGATCGAATAGACCGCCGCCGCCACATGGTCGGTGAGCGTGATCACTAAGGCTTTGATTGGTTGGTCGTGCGCCATTACGCGCGGACTATAACATAGGACGGCGTAAAAGCCTGCCGGCTTCGTTCTCGCTTCGCTCCCAGGAACCGTGAAACGTGAAGCGAGGGTCAGCTGCGGAGCTGCGGCCTTGCCGGGAAGTCTTTTCTTTCGCCTTATGAGTCATCGCCACATTGAGCAATCGATTCACTCCTGCGAGTCACGTTTGACAGGTGACAGCAGGTTGCCTAGAATCGCTTCCCATGAAAGAACGTGTGCTCAGTGCGTTTGCCGAAAGCGCGACAGTCAAGCAACAGTTCGTGCATGAGCATGCCGATCGCATCGTGCAGGTTGCAAAGCTGATCGCCACGGCGTTTCGCGACGGACACAAAGTGCTGCTCTTCGGCAACGGAGGCAGTGCCACGGATGCAGCCCACCTCGCCGCCGAGTTCGTCGGGCGGTATAAACGCGAGCGTGCGCCGCTCCCAGCCATCGCCCTGGCCACAGACATTGCCGCCATCACCGCCATCGCCAACGACTACGGCTTCGACGAGCTCTTTGCCCGCCAGGTTCGCGCCCATGGCCTGAAGGGAGACGTCGCCATAGCCATCAGTACCAGCGGCAATTCACCCAACGTGTTGAAGGGTGTGGACGCCGCGCGGGCTTGTGGCCTCACTACTATGGGCTGGACCGGGGGGACCGGCGGGAAACTTGCTGGTCTGGTGGATTATCCGTTCGTCGTGCCCTCAACGGTCACGGCCCGCATTCAAGAAAGTCATATCACGCTCGGTCACGTCCTGTGTGAACTCATCGAGGAACAGATCCTTGGCAAAATCTCCTGACCGGCAGCTGCCCTCTGTCTCGACTCCGAGCATGATCCCGCCGATCAACGTGACGGATCTCACGACGTATCCGCTCAAGAAACGGTACAGCAAGGTCCGCGTCTCCGACTGTGCTCGCCCCTGGCGCCGTGGGGGCAGCTTCGGTCAATTCTATCGCTCGCTGCCGGATATCCTCGGCGTTCAAACTTTGCGTGCGGTCGCCAAAGCCGTCGCGAAGGCCCATCGCAAAGGCCGACCGGTCATCGCCGGAATCGGCGCACACGTCGTCAAAGTCGGATTGAGTCCGATTCTCGTGGATCTCATGCAGCAAGGGATCGTGTCGGCCGTGGCCATGAATGGCGCCGGGATCATTCACGATTTCGAATTGGCGCTCATGGGGCACACGTCTGAGGAAGTCGATGCGGAGATTGACGAAGGACGCTTCGGAATGGCAGAAGAAACCGGCCGCATGCTGAATGAGGCGATCGCCCGCGGGGCACACGATCGCGAGGGACTCGGCGAATCCGTTGGCCACTACATCAACCGACGCCAGGGGCAGTTTCCCCATCGCGACACGAGCATCCTGGCGACCGGAGCGCGGCTCGGTATTCCGGTGACCGTGCACGTCGCCATCGGTACCGACATCATCCATATGCATCCTGCCGCGAACGGAGCCGCCATTGGAGCGACTTCGCTGCTGGACTTTCGACGGCTTGCGGCCGTCGTGTCAGGGATGGAGGGGGGCGTGTATCTCAATCTCGGCTCTGCCGTCATTTTGCCGGAAGTATTCCTCAAAGCAGTGTCACTGGGGCGCAATCTTGGTCATGATCTGACCAACATTACGACAGTGGACATGGACTTCTTGGCTCACTACCGCCCGCTCACAAACGTGGTGCGTCGGCCGACCCAGAAGGGAGGAAAAGGCTACTCACTGATCGGCCACCACGAAATTATGGTGCCGTTGCTGGCAGCGGCGGTGCACGAAGAATTGGGGTGACCCCTTTCGCATGTCTCGACGCCAATCCCCTCCAGTGACCTCGCAGCATCTGACCCAGATGTGGAGCGAACTGAATGGCCGCTACTTCGCGGGCCTGCTACCCCCGATCGATCTCGTCTGGAGCCGCCGACTTACCTCCTCGGTCGGCATGTTCGTGAGCCGTCGAGGGCCGCGGCCCCGACTGGATCGGGATGGTCTTCGCCCGCCAACCAGGCGCGAGATTCGCCTGTCCCTTCCCCTACTACATCAAGTTGTCCAGCGGAGCGAGTATGGCAAACAAGAGATCGTGAGCACGCTGGCACACGAAATGATTCATCAATGGCAGTTCGACATCCTGAAGCGGCGGCCGAATCATGGGGCGAACTTTCTCCGCAAGATGACCGAGATGAATCGGGACGGAGCCCTAGCGATCACCATCTACCATTCGTTACAGAGAGAAGTCCTCGCCCTGGCTCGATTTGCCTGGCGCTGTCGGCGATGCGGCCGAGTGTACCGACGCCAGCGACGGACGATTCAGCCGCGTCGGCACCATTGCGGCATCTGTCGGGGATTGTTACAGGAACTGAACCCGTCACACGTCAATCGGCATTCGGCTTTCGTGGAAAACAAGGAACAATCCCCCTGTCCCGTAGCGACCAGACAGAACAGACAACTGGAACTGGCTTTTTCTCCGTCCGAGGTTCTCGTCTCATCTTTGTCCGAGGCAAGTACCATCATTTCTTCTCTGCAATTGACGAATGACCTTTGACCTGTGACGATGTTCGATGAAGCGTTGGTCGCGCCAGATCCTCTTCGGGGACGTCGACGCCATGTTCGCCTCAGCGGCCGTGGTGAAGGACCCGAGCCTCGCCGGTAAACCGGTCGCGGTCGGCGGTCCACCGCCACGTGGGATCATCGCCGCGGCCAGCTATGCCGTGCGGCCATTCGGCATCCACTCGGCGATGCCAACGGCGAAAGCCCTCCAGCTCTGTCCCAACCTCATTCTGCTTCCTCCTGATCGGCCGCTGTATCGACAACTGCATGATGCGATGCGAGCCGTGACCGATCAGTTATTCCCGTTCACCGAATGGAGCAGCATCGACGAGTTTTATGCCGACACGACACAGCTCCAGACCCGCCATCCCGATCCTCGATCACTCGGACAACTCGTGAAGGATGTGCTGTCCGAGGCCACGGGATTGCGCTGCACTATCGCCGTCGCGACCGGCAAGGCCGTCGCCAAAATTGCAGCGGATAGTCACAAGCCGGATGGACTGGTGACGGTCCCACCTGGTACGGAAGAAGCATTCTTAGCGCTGCGGCCTCTGCGCGCACTGCCGGGAATCGGTCCCAAAACAGCCTCGCGCCTGGAACCGCTCGGACTCAAAACAATCGGCGAGCTGTTGGACCAACGCTGGGATCAACCCTTGCGTCATATCTTCGGCACGCGACTCCACTGGGTTCGAGAACTGGCGCGGGGGATCGACCACGAGCCGGTGGTGGCCGATCGCGAATCCAAAAGCCTCAGCCACGAGATCACATTCGAACAGGATACGCATGATCACCCGTTTCTTGAGCGAACCCTGCGCGGATTCCTCCGCGACCTGGCGCGGGATCTCAGACAGGAAGGATTGGCCGCCGGATCCTGCACGGTGAAGGTGAAAAACGCCTATTTTGCCATCACGACCAAGCAGCATCGCTTTCCGCACCCGCTGAACTACGATCCCGACATGTGGCCGACCGTCCAACAAGGACTACGGGAAGTCATGCGGCCCGGCACCGAGTACCGCTTGGCCGGGCTCGCGCTCTCCTCCTTGACACCCGCGCCGACCGGGCTGTTCGACCAACGGCGGACGAAAGCCATCGAGACGATGGACGCGCTGATTGCCAAGCACGGGTCGTCGGTGATTGGGTTAGGCGGCGTGAGCCACGACGACACCGAGTAGGCTGCTGGAAAACTGTTTCAGCACAGCTGAACTTCGATGGCCTGGACATATGGCGCAACAGGAGAACGCTTCCGCAGGACGCTCAAAAAGACCAGACTTCTCACCCGCCCACCCACTGGCACGCCGAGATGTGCCACTAGCCCGTGCGAGGGCCTCTTGTTTCCTTCTCTGCAACATCACACTTTCCCTCTTCAGGGAGTCGCCGGACTGTCCTTCACTGCGCGCATCGAGCGACACTGCTCTTCTATTGTCTTCTCCCTTGAGGGCGGACTAGATGGTCTTCCACTGCGCCTGTCCAACGAGGGCCTTCTGAGACCGCGCGTTGCACGAGCACCGGAGATCATCTAGTCTGCCCTCTCATTCTCCTTCCAAACTGGCTTGGTTTTTCTCCCTTGGAAGGGCACCCATATTGGTCCCACTGCGGCCGTCGAACGAGTCCCTTCTCAGGGCGCGCGTTCCGGGAGCACAGGTCCAACGTGGGTGTCCTTCCAACCCTTTTCATCGTGCGCGTTCTGCGA
>Ga0187894_10006528_pt1 | contig 11410 bp, 9 predicted proteins | sample GBC1701081metaG_FD_136650 | JGI IMG/M metagenome (GOLD analysis project Ga0187894, IMG submission 136650) | White microbial mat communities from a lava cave in the Kipuka Kanohina Cave System on the Island of Hawaii, USA - GBC170108-1 metaG ...
GACGAAGCGCACGTCCGGCTTGTCGATGCCCATGCCGAAGGCGATGGTGGCGACGATGACGACGCCGTCCTCCTGCAGAAAGGCGTCCTGGCTCGCCTCGCGTTCCGGCTTTTCCATGCCGGCGTGGTAGGGCAGCGCGCGGTGGCCGGCCGCGACCAGCATGTCGGCAAACTCCTCGGTGCGCTTGCGCGACATGCAGTAGACGATGCCGTTCATGCCCTTGCGGGCATCGACGAAGTCCAGCACCTGGCGCGGCGTGCTGGTCTTGGCCGCCATCGCCAGCCGCAGGTTGGGGCGGTCGAAGCTGCGCACGAAGACGCGCGGCCTGGCGGCGAACAGCTTCTCGACGATGTCGTTGCGCGTCGGCGCGTCGGCCGTGGCGGTGAGCGCGACCGTGCGCACGCCGCCCAGCTCGGCGCGGATACGGCCCAGCTCGAGATACTCCGGCCGGAAATCGTGGCCCCATTGCGACACGCAGTGCGCCTCGTCGATCGCCAGCAGGCGCACCTGGGCATCGCGCAACAGGCTCACCGTGTCGGGGCGGGTCAGCCGCTCGGGCGCGACATAGAGCAGGCGCAGGGAGCCGTCGAGCAGCAGGTTGTTGACGCGGCGGTTCTGCTCGATGTCGTTGCTCGAGTTGAGGCTGGCGGCCTGCACGCCGTATGCGCGCATCTGGCGCACCTGGTCGCGCATCAGGGCGATCAGCGGCGACACCACCACCGTCAGGCCACCCAGGACCAGCGCCGGCAGCTGGTAGCACAGCGACTTGCCGCTGCCGGTCGGCATCACCGCCAGCACGTCCTCGCCGGCCAGCAGCGCCTGCACGATGTCTTCCTGGCCGGCGCGGAAGGCATCGAAGCCGAAGACGCTCTTCAGCAGCGACCGTGCAGGATCGATCGGAAGAGGCACTGCCTGCCGGATGACGGCACTATCCATGGCCGACGTTGTGCAGCCACGGCGCGAAATGCGCAAGCATACCGAGTCAGCCTTCTCCCCGCGAAGGCGGGGAGAAGGTGGCGCGAAGCGCCGGATGAGGGGCTTCGCGGCGATGCAACCCAACCGGCACCAGTTTCTTGTCGCAATGTCGCGAAGCCCCTCATCCGCCCTTCGGGCACCTTCTCCCCGCCTTCGCGGGGAGAAGGCCAAAAGCCGTTCAGCGGGCGTCGGCGTAGACCTCGAAGAAGCGGTTCCTGGCGCTCTTCTGGTTCTCGTAGATCGAGCCCTGGTGGGGCGCCGGCGGCAGCGGCATGCGGATCGGGCACGGCACCGTGCGCGGCTCGATGGTGGGCTTGCCGGCAATCATGCGGGCACCGACGAAGTCATCGAAGCTCTCGCGCATGATCAGCGGCCACGCGTCGGCAGCAGTGTACTCGTGCAGCAGCAGCCGGCGCATCCGGTTGGAACGGTTCAGCGCCGAGCCATGCACGGCACGCACGTGATGAATGGTCATCGAGCCGGCCGGGCCGGTGAGCGGCCGGGCCGAGGCGAAATCCACCGCGCAGGCATCGGGGTCCATCGCGCCGCAGAAATAGCCGTCGGCGTGGTGGTCCCAGACGGGGCCCTTGTGCGAGCCGGGCACCACCATCAGCGCGCCGTTCGCCTCGTCGCAGTCGTCGAGATAGAGGCCGGTCGCCAGCACGTCGTCGTTGGTGTGCGGATAGAAGGCCCAGTCCTGGTGCCACTCGACCGGCGAGCCGTAGCCGGCCGCCTTCATGTTCAGCTTGGTGCCATGCAGGCGGATGTCGGGTCCGATCAGGGCGGCGATCCGCCCGACGATCGCCGGGCTGCGGGTCAGCGCATCGAACAGCGGGAAGACCTTGTGCGGCGACTTGATACGCCGCACGCGCGGGTTGCGCGGGCTGTGCGTGTCCTCGAGATCGTAGACGTCGTCGTTGGCCGCGACCTTGCCCGCCTCGGCGACAACGCGTTCGACCTCGCCCCGCACCGCGGCGAGCGTCTCACGATCGAGCACACCCTCGACCACCAGATAACCGTCCTCGCGGTACTGCTCAACTTGCGCTTTCGTCAGCATGTCTGCCTCCTCAACTCCAGAGCCGCTGGCTCGCGATCGCGGCACCATCGCGCATCGCCTCGAGCTTGACCCAGACCACGTCCTCCGACACCTGGGTGTCGCCGACGGCGGTGCCGAAGCCGCAATCGGTTCCGGCCATCACCCGCTCACGGTCGCCGACGGCGCGCACGGCGCGTTCCAGCCGCTCGGCGATCACCAGGGGGTGCTCGACATAATTGTGCGTCGTTTCGACGACGCCGCAGACCAGGATCATGCGGTCGGGCAGCCTCTGCGTCTTGAACGCGTCGACCTCGTGGCTGTGGCGCGGATTGGCGAAGGGCAGGCAGAGCGCGCCAGCCTTCACCTGGTAGCAGACCGGCAGCACGTCTGGCGCCGGCACGTCATGCACGTGCGGGCTGTCGCGGTTGCCCCAGCAGGCGTGGAAGCGGACCCGGTCGGGCGGGATGTCGGCCAGGGCCTCGTTCAGCGCCGCGACATGCATCTCCATCGCCGCGATGAACTTCGGCAGCGGCTCATCCTGGAAATGGCCGGCGCCTTCGATGCCGATATCAGGCGAGTCGATCTGCAGCACGTGGCCCTGCGCGACGATGAACTCGTATTCCTGCTTGAGCTCGCGGGCGAGCGCGAAGACATAAGCCTCGTGGCTGTCGTAGTGCTGGTTGTCCAGCGCGCAGGCGGCGAAGCCGGGCGAAACCGCGGTCACGAAGGTCTCAGCGAAGCGCTGTGTCTGGCGCCCCAGGGCACGCGTGAAGGCGTCGAGCTCGGCCCTGGCGCCGTCGAGGCTGTCGTAGCGCACCGGCCCAGTTGCCGCCGGGAAGGCATAGACGTTGAGCCGGCGCACCCCGCGCGCCTGGTAATTTTGCCACCACTTGGGAAAACGCAGCATGTCGAGGATCGGCCGCCGGTTCGAGCGGCCGCCGAAGCCGGACATGCGCCCGGTGATATAGCCGAAGAAGCTGGACCGCGGCACCTCGCCGTCGTTGCCGACGTCGATGCCGCTCTCGAGCTGGCGGCGCACGATGTAGTCCATCGCCTCATCGGCCAGCGCCGGGATCCGCGCGGCATCAACAGGCTTGCCCTCGGCCTGGGCCACCAGCAGGTCGGCCAGCACGTCAGGCCGCGGCAGGCTGCCCATGTGGGTGGTCAGGATGCGGTCGCTGCTGCGCTTCATGCTCGGGCCTCCCCCAGGAGACTGCGGCCGTCAAGGTCGAAGTAGAAGCCGCGCGCGAGCTGGAGGACAAGCCGCACCTTCTCGCCTTCGCGCACGCCCGGCTCGCCCTGCACGAGCACGCGGATCTCGGTTCCGCCGGCGTCGACCAGCACCAGGGTGCGGCTGCCGAGCAGCTCGGTAAGGCGAACCACGCCTTCGATGCCGCCGCCGTCGCGCCCGATCTCCACGAACTCCGGGCGCAGCCCCAGGATCAGCTCGCGGCCCGCGACCCCAAGCCGGCGCACCAGCTCGGCCGGCACCGGCAGAGCAAAGGTGGGCGACGCCAGCCGCAGGTCGCCGCCTTCCTCGCGCAGCTCGCAGCGGAACCGGTTGATCGGCGGCGAGCCGATGAAGGTCGCGACGAACAGGTTGGCCGGCCGGCGATAAATGTCATGCGGCGTGTCGACCTGCTGGACGCGACCGTCCTTCATCACGGCGATCTTGTCGCCGATGGAGAGCGCCTCCTCCTGGTCGTGCGTCACGAAGATCATCGTCGTGGCAAGCTTGCGCTGGATCAGCTTGATCTCGGTGCGCATCTCGACGCGCAGCGCCGCGTCGAGCGCGGCCAGCGGCTCGTCCAGCAGGAAGGCGTCCGGCTCCATCACGATGGCGCGACCGAGGCCTGCGCGCTGGCCCTGGCCGCCGGATAGCTGCCTGGGGTGACGATCAAGCAGCGCCTCGATCTTGAGCAATCGCGCCGCCTCGGTGACGCGCCCGTCGATCTCGGCGCGGGACAGCTTGCCGCGCATGTCGAGGCCGAACGAGATGTTGCGCCTGACGGTCAGGTTCGGGAACAACGCCGTGTCCTGGAACACGAAAGCCAGGTTGCGGTCGCGCGGCGCCAGCCGCGTGATGTTGCGGCCGCGAACCCAGATCGCGTTGTCGTTGTCGGGATTCTCGAGACCCGCGATGCAGCGCAGCGTGGTGGTCTTGCCGCAGCCCGACGGCCCGAGCAGGACCAGCAGCTCGTTCGCACCGATGTCGAGATTGACGTCGTCGCAGGCCACGACCGCTCCGCCGCCGAAGGTCTTGCGCAGGTTCCTGACCTCGATGCCACTCGCGGTGCCGTGCATTGCGTCCTCTCCCGTCATGCCGGCGCGAAGGTCTTCGCCAGATGTTTCTGGGACAGGATGTAGAGCAGAACCGGCGGAATGCCAGTCAGCAGCGTCATCACCATCAGCACCTGCCAGTCCACGCGCTCGCCGCCCGCGGTCGAGGCATAGATTGCGACCGAGGCCGTGCGCGGCCCGTCGCCCGTGGTGAGCATGTTGGAGAACAGGAAGTCGCTCCAGCCCTGCAGGAAGGCGAGGAACAGCACCGACACGATGACCGGTTTCGCCAGCGGCAGTATGACCCGGTAGAAGGCCTGGAACTGGGTGCAGCCGTAGACCATCGCCGCCTCCTCGATGTTCCTCGGCATGCCGGCGAAATAGCCGCGCAGGATCCACATCGAGTAGGGCACGGCGAAAATCTGGAAGGCGAGCCACAGGCCGACGAAGGTGTCGAACAGGCCGATGCGGATCCAGGCGATGGTGATCGGCACGATCAGCAGGATGAACGGGAAGATCAGCGTGCCGACGATCATGTAGAACAGCGGCTCGCGGAACCGGAACTGCTTGCGCGCGAAGATGTAGGCGCCGGGCACCGAGATCAGGATCGCCAGCGCCGCCGAGCCGGCGCCGGCGACCAGGCTGTTCCAGAGGTAGCGGTGGAAGCGGTTGACCTCGAACACCTCGACCCAGGCGTCGAAGCTGACGCGTTGCGGCAGCCAGGTCGCGTCGTACGCTTCCTCGGCCGGCTTGAACGCCGTGACGATCACGTAGGCGTATGGAATCAGCACCAGGGCAAGCACCAGCGTGAGCGCCGCCCAGGCGAGGGCCTTCTGGCCGGGACCGGAGCGGTCGTCGCTCATCGGCGCGCCTTACGCCCCGACTGAACATGGGGAATCGCTTCATGGTGAGCTTGTCGAACCATAAAGCGCCGCACCACGGTCCGTGCGAAGCCTTCATGGTTCGACAAGCTCACCATGAAGGCTACTGGGAGGGCCTTCTGGCCGGGACCGGAGCGGTCGTCGCTCATCGCACGCCTCACGCCCGTCCGACCTGGCGCTGGAACAGCCAGGCGAACGGCAGGATCAGCGCCGCCGTCATGGCGACCAGGAACATGCCCACCGTGAAGGCCATGCCGAAGTCACCGGACATGAAGGCGAAACGGTACATCAGGATGCTGAGCACGCTGGTCTCGTAGCCGGGGCCGCCACCGGTCAGCGTGAACGGCTGCTCGATCTTCGCCAGGTTGAACGCCAGCCGCAGGATCACGACCACGAGGATGGCGTTCTTGATCCCCGGCAGGGTGACCACGACGAAGCGCTGCCACAGGTTGGCGCCGTAGACCTCGGCCAGCTCGTAGCGCGATTGCGGGATCGCCTGCAGCGCCGACAGGATGATCAGGAACATGAACGGCCAGAAGGTCCAGGAGGCGACCAGCGTGATCATCCACTTGGCCCAGGTGTTGTGCGCAAACCAGTAGATCGGCTGGTCGATGATCCCGAGCGCAAGCAGGTAGTGGGTGATCATGCCAAGGCTTGGATCGAGCAGGAACAGCCATATCGCTCCCACGACCACCGGCGGCATGGCGTAGGAGATGATCATCACGCCGCGCCAGACCGCCTTGAAGCGCACGAAGGGCTGGCGCAGGGCGAGCGCCGCGACCAGCGCGACGGCGAGCTGGAACAGCGTCGAGAGCGAATAGATCAGGGTCGCCTCGATCGAATCCCAGAAATAAGCCGCACCGAGGAAGTCGGTGTAGTTGCGCAGGCCGAGCCAGGTCGGATCGCCCATGAAGGGCCAGCGGTGCAGGCTCATCCAGACGCCCTGCGCGAACGGCGCCCAGAGCAGCAGCAGCATGAACAGCATCGTCGGCGCGAGGAACAGGACGATCAGCCAGGTCTCTTCCCGACGTTTCATGCCGGCCGCCGCAGGCAGGGTTGAACGAACGGGAGCAGTCTCCCCCGGCCCCGCCGGGCTAATGCAAATGGCGATATTTCCCGTCGTCCCGACCAAGGCCCGCAGGGCCGCGTGGAGGGACCTTGTCTCCACAACGTCGGCCTTTGCTGTGGATGCGAGGTCCCTCCACGCGGCCCTGCGGGCCTTGGTCGGGACGACGGAAAACCTTGCCCAGATGTCATACGCGATAACCCTAGTCAGCCCGCAATCGAGGCGCTCCGGTCAGGTCTTCAGTGCCGCGTTCACTTCGTCGGCGTAGGCCTTGAGCTCGTCGGCCACCGGGGCGCCCTGCAGCGCCTTCTGGCCGTGCGGCGCCAGCAGGTTGTACTGGAAGTCGACCGAGCGCGGGTGGTTGTTCCAGACACCGGCATTCTTCAGCATCGCCGTACCGACCTCGCCGTAGCGGTCGGGCGCGCCCATGATCTTGGGGAACAGATCTTCGCGGGCGCACAGGCCGGCCGTCTTGGCGTAGGCGATCTGGTTCTCCGGCAGCAGCCATTCCTTGATCAGCTCGAAGGCTGCCCGCTCCTTCAGCGCCGCATCGGGGCCCTCCTGCCTGACCATCTCGAAGGTCGCCATGGCGAGGAAGACGTTGGACCCCGACTTGCCGCCCGTGATGGGGAAATGCGGCCCCCACTGCACGGTGCCATCCTCCATCGGCCCCTTCATCTTCTCGAGCAGGGTGCCGCGGTTGAGGATGTCGCAATGCACGACGCTCTTCTGGCCGCGGATGAACAGCTCGACCGCCTCCTCATCCGTGCTCTGCACCGTGTTCGGCGAGCTGAGCTTGTGCTTCTGGAAGACGTCGACGTAGAACTGCACGCCCTTGATCCAGGCGTCCGACGTGGCATTCGACCTCGTCCAGTCGGCGTTCAGGAAGTCGCTGGTCTCGATGTCGAGCGAGCGGATCCAGCCGTTGAGCTGCGTGTCGCCGAAATCCCAGATCTTGCCGTACACCTCGGTCGGGTACTGGATGCGCGCCTTGGCCTGGATCTCCTTGCACACCGCGATGTAATGGTCGGTGTCACGGATCGGGAACTCCTTCTTGAAGTCGAGCCCCGCCTTCTCGAAATGGTCGCGGCGCACCAGCACCGGCGCCTGCGGGATGAGGGCGAAGGGCAGGTCGCGGATCTCCTTCCCGTCCTTGAAGCCGCGGTTCATGTCCCGCACCAGCGGCAAGGTCCATTGCAGGCCTTTGCGGGTCTCCGCATCGAGGCTGCTCTCGATGAGGTCGTCCATCGGCCGCAGGAACGAGCGGAGCTGCCCGGTCCAGCGGTCGATCGCGTCGAACACGGTCGGCTTCACGCCGCCCTGGAAGTTCGTGCGGTATTTCGGGCCGATGATGTCGCCGTAGCTGTTCCAGCTGACGTTGACCTTGGCCCCGGTCTTCTGCTCGAAGGCCTTCACGATCGACTCGGAAAGCTGGCGGACCAGCTTGTTCTGCACGCCGATCATGTTCCAGTAGTCGATCGTCACGCCCTTGAGATCGGTCTTCGCCTGGGCGAAGACGAGATCGGGGGTAAGCGACGTCGTGACCCCCAGCGCGGCGAGCGCCGTGGTGCTCTTCAGGAAGTCGCGCCGCGTCCGCGGCCCGTCGAACTCGTTCATGGCTTCTTCCCTCCCGTCGGAACGGCTTTGTGCCGCTCCCTCGTCTCCGGTAGCCGGTGGTCGCCGGCGCAACCCGCCTCGCCCAACCGCACGACCATGGTCGCACTTGGTGCCGAAGTATGTTAGCGCTGTCATTCGGGTGTCAAGACCGGGCCTGCGGTCATCATCGGGGGCAAATGCGGCGGACGCGACGGACGCGGATCGAGGATGTGGCGAATGCGGCGGGGGTCAGCGCGATTACCGTGTCGCGGGCATTGCGCGTGCCGCATCGCGTGGCCGAGGGGACTCGGCGCACGGTGCTGCAGACAATCGCGCGACTGGGTTACGTGCCCGACCTGGTGGCGGGCTCGCTCGCCTCGCACCGCAGCCGCATCGTCGGCGCCATCGTCCCCACCGTCGCCGGCGCGATGTTCGCCGATACGGTCCAGGGCATGTCGGACGCGCTGCATGCCGAGGGTTACCAGCTTCTTCTCGGCGCGCACGGCTACGACCTCGCGGCGGAGCTGGCGCTGGTCCAGGCCTTCATCGGCCGGCGCGCGGACGGGCTGATCCTGACCGGCGTGCAGCACGCGCCGGCGACGCGCCGCGTGCTCGCCGCTTCCGACATCCCGGTCGTGGAGACCTGGGACATCGGCCGGGCGCCGCTCGACATGACCGTGGGCTTCTCGAACTTCCGCGCCGCCAGAGCGATGGCCGAGCACCTCGTCGCCCGGGGCTACAGGCGGCTCGCCTTCGTCTCGGGCCCGCTGCGCGGGCACGACCGGTCCCGGCCCCGGCGCGACGGCTTCCGCGCCGGCGCGGGCGGCGTGGCGCTGGTCGAGCTGCACATGGCCGACGGCAGCGACATGCGCGGCGGGGCGAAGGCGATCGTCGAGCTGCTGGCGCGCGATGCGAAGGTCGAGGCGGCCTTTTTCGTCAACGACACCATGGCGGCCGGCGCGCTCATGGAATGCGTACGGCGCGGCTGGCCGACGCCCGGCCGGGTGGCGATCGCCGGTTTCGGCGACTTCGAAGTAGCGGCCGCCCTCGCGCCCGCACTCACCACCGTGCGCATCTCCGGCTACGAGATCGGCCGGCGCGCCGCCCTCATGCTGACGGCCCGTCTCGCCGGCAAGGAGGTGTCGCCCGCGACCGTCGACCTCGGCTTCGAGATCGTGGCACGCGACAGCGCCTGAGAGTCAGGTCGGTTTCATTCGGCCTGCACGATCCCCTCCTGGCCAGGCCGGGTCCACGCACCAAGTGCATGGGGAGTCTGCAGGTATTTGCAACATCCCCTGAATCTGCGGATTCCGGATACGGTCGACGGCGCGCCGCATGCCAGTCTTGGCGGCAGGCCATGGTGACTACCCACCCTGCGATTGGCGAGCGATTGCTGTGCACACTCTCCTGTCATCCCGAGCGAAGCGGGGCATCTCTCCTCTACGGTCGTGCGGGCTCGAATGCCGACTCCAGGATGCCTCGCTGCGCTCGGGATGACAGCCAGTGTTTGGTCGAGCATCGACGTCTCCCCCTTCGCGAAGCCGCAACGCGGTCCGCGTGGTCGCGGCGCGGCTTGCCGCTTCGGCAACGGGCGCGTCTCTTCTGTGCTGCGCCGGGTCGCCTGCGGTTGGCGAGTCGGCACCGACGAGCCATCAGCTGTGGCCGGAGCTGCAGATCCAGTACGGCCTGACGAAGAATACCGACGTGCTCGCACTCGCCAACAGGACGCGGGATCGCGAAGAGCACGCCATCACGGAAGTGCAAGTCGGCGTCCTGGTGACGCACCGGTTCGACGAACGGTTTTCGGTGGGGCTGGGATACCGCTACGGCTTCGCGCCCGGCAGCGACCCGTTCGAGGAGCACCGGTTCCTGGCGGAGCAGACCTTCCGGTTCACGTTGCCGTGGGACGTGCGGCTGAGCCTGCGCACGCGGGAGGATTTGCGCTGGCTGAATGAGGGGTTCTCCTTGCGCATCCGCGAACGCGCCAAGATCGAACGCGAGTTCAGGATCGACGGCTACGCGTTCACGCCGTACGCCTCGGCCGAGCTTTACTACGACACACGGTTCGACGCGATCAGCCGCGGCCGGTTCATCGTCGGCGCGGTGTTTCCGGTGACGCCATACCTCAGCCTGGACATCTACGGGGCACGCCAGTCGGACTGGCGGCCACGCACGAAACACGTCAACGCGCTGGGGCTGAGCGTCGTCTTCTCGTTCTGATGCACACCGGAACTGGGCTGGAAGGGGTTCGCCTACGACGCGTCCGCTGACGCGCGCAGCCGCCGGGCGATGCTTGACCTGCTTGTGGAGACCATCGGTCTCCCCTGATCCGAGCCTATCGCCGAATCCTGAATGACGAACCGGTCTCTGCGGCCCTCATCCTGCACGGTTCAGCACGCCTTCCCGTCAGCGCAGATCTTCCGGCCGCGCATCGCGGCGAGGTATGCCAGGATCGCCGCACGCTCGGCGTCGGGGAGATGGCCGAAGCCCGGCATCTTCGAGCGGGCGCGATAGGTCTCCGGCGCCGTGATGAACGCGGCGAGATGCTCGGCCGACCAGTACTCCGTGATGTTGCGCGGCACGTTCAGCTCGGGTGCCAGGTCGCCGCCAACCAGATTGACCGAATGGCAGGACGCGCAGTTCTGCACAAACAGGCGAAAACCGCGTCGCGCCTCCGCCGTGGCGCCGTCGGCCGGCGCGGCGTTCGCGTAGCGCCGGTCGAAGGTTTCGACCGACAGCGAGACCAGCTGATAGGGCCACTTGTAGTTCGCATCGGCGCCGTCGACCCCGCGCCAGACCAGATAGAACGGCGCCGGCGTGATGGTCTGCTTGCCGTGGACGAACGGCTCCCAGGGATCACCCGCCGGCCGGTCGAGGTCGCGCACCGCGACGATGCCGTCCGCGGCGAGCGCGCGCCCGAGGTCCATCGAGGGCGCGTAGCCGTCGGCGCAGCCGAACACCAGCTCGGCACCTTCGGCGGCCCAGCGGTCGACATCCGGCCAGGCCTTGCGCAGCAGATCGGCGAGCCGGTAGCCGGCATAGCGCTTTGACTTCTTGTAGACCGGGTCCTCGATCGTGACGGTCATCACCGGCGCCGTCGCGCCGACGATGGTCGCGACATCGGCCGGCTTGCCGATCGGCTCCGCGACGACGGTCGGCGCGGCCAGCAGGCAGGCAATCGCAACGATGCGGCCAAGCGCCAGTATCCAGGCGCCGCCCCAGGATCCCTCGCTGCGCTCGGGATGACAGCCTGGTCCCGTTCGACCGGAACAGGCTCCAGCCGACCACGGCCGGGCGACTATGGCGGCGAGGCAGTATCGATCGCGTGCCAATTTCGTCCCTCCGCTACGCCACTGCCGCGTGGTGGATCCCCTGCAACATGTAAAAAAATCGGTTCGGCTTTCGGATAGCTGCCTTCCGGCGATGAGCGGTAGGAGACTGTAACCGGGGGTCGCGCATGTCCATCATCCTGCTGACGAGACGCACCAGCGTATGCATTCTTGGCGTTGCTCTCCTGGGTGCCGGCATCGCACCGGCCCGGGCGACCGATGCGGCCGATGTCGTCAGGCGCAGCGC
>Ga0187894_10006529_pt1 | contig 11410 bp, 10 predicted proteins | sample GBC1701081metaG_FD_136650 | JGI IMG/M metagenome (GOLD analysis project Ga0187894, IMG submission 136650) | White microbial mat communities from a lava cave in the Kipuka Kanohina Cave System on the Island of Hawaii, USA - GBC170108-1 metaG ...
ACCAGACGGATCGAGTTCGATCCGATGTCGATGATGGCGACGCGCCCGCTTTGCATGGCGGGCGTTGCATAGCCGAAAACTTTCGCCGATGGCAGCAGGAAAAACCGCCGCAGGCGCCCCGCCCCCGCCTTGGGCGGAGATGGAGCAGGATGTCACATCACTGTCATGCAGCCTGCTGCGGCATCGGGCCGACATAGCGCGACAGCGGCCGGATGATCCGCCCGCCGCGCTCCTGCTCGAACACGTGGGCGCACCAGCCCACAGCACGGCCGACCCCAAACAAGGGCGTGAAGGCGCCTCGCGGAATGCCGACCGCCTCCAGCGCCAGCGCCGTATAGAATTCGACGTTGGTATCGAGCCGCCGGCCGGGCTTCAGGCGCCGCAGCGTCGCCAGCGCCTGGCGTTCGACCTCGGCGGCGAAGGCCAGGCGACCGGACGCCGGTCCCAGATCGCGCACGACTTGCTTGAGCACGTCGGCGCGCGGATCGCGGACCTTGTAGATGCGGTGGCCGAACCCCGGCAGGCGGCTACCGTCGACCACGGCCTTCTCGAGCCACGGAGCGATGTTGTCCACCGTGCCGATCTCGTCCAGCATGTCGAGCACCGGCCCCGGTGCCCCGCCATGCAGTGGCCCTTTCAACGCGCACAGGCCGCCGATCACGGCAGAAATCAGCCCGGCCTGAGTCGATGCAATCACTCGCGCTGTGAAGGTCGAGGCATTGAAGCCGTGATCGGCCACGGTGGCGATGTAGATGTCGAGTGCCCGCACGTGTGCATCGGGCGCCGGCCTACCCCGCAGCATCCGCAGCAGGTCTGCAGCGGTCGCCAGTGCGGGGTCCGGCGCCACCGGCGCGCCGCCCGCCGCGTGGCGCAGCAGCGCCGGCAGAAAAACAGGCAGCGCCCCACAGACCCGCAGGTGCGCCGGCAGCGTGTCCTCGTCCGGCAGCATCGCGAGGCCGACCCGCATCGCCTCGATCGGCGTCAGCCTGCCGGCGACGGACAGCAGCCCCGGCACCAAGTCGAATGCCGCGCGGCGCGCCACGCCAAGATCCCGACGGACGGCAGCGACATCGCCGCCGCCTGCCGCCAGGCCGTCCCACAGCACGGCCGCCACGTCCTCCAGACCGCCGTGGCGGACGAGATCCTCGATCGGATGGCCGCGCACGATCAGCATCCCTGCCTCGCCATCGACATGACTCAGCACCGTCTCGCCGGCCATCACGCCATCGAGGCCATCATTGTGTCCGACCTTCATCGTGCCCTCCTTGCAGCTCCACGCAGAAGGTAGACTTGATATTGGTCAAGTATATTGTCAATTTTGAATATATTGATCAATATATGGACATGAACGATCAACCTCTCCTGACCGCTGCCGAAGCCTCGGCCACACTCGGCGTCAGCCGCCAGACGCTGTACGCCTATGTCAGCCGTGGCCTGGTGCGCTCCGAAGACTCGACCACCGGTCGCCAGCGACGGTACCGGGCCGAAGACATCCGCATGCTGGCGGAACGCAAGGCCCGCGGTCGCGGCGCCGAGGCCGTGGCCGGCCAGGTGCTCCACTTCGGCACGCCCGTCCTCGATTCGAGCCTCACGCTGATCGAGGCCGACCGCCTGCTCTATCGCGGCAAGGACGCCTGCCGGCTGGCCGAAACAGCGAGCCTCGAGCACGTCGCGCGGCTGCTGTGGGACGTCGCCGCCGACCCCTTCGCCACGCCCGAGGGCCTGCCCGTGATCGGCGCCGCGTTACGGACGATCTGGCCCGGCGCCGCCGCGTTCGCGCCGATCGATCGCTGCCTCACGATGCTGCCTGTGGCGGCGGCCAGCGATACGCGCGCTTTTGCCCGTGATCCTGCCGCCACGGCCACGGCCGGCACCCGCGTCGTGCGCCTGTTGGCCGGCGCCATTGCCGGCAGATTGCCGACCGCCGCGCCCGTGCATCAACAGTTGGCCGACGCCTGGGGACTCGACGAGCACGGCGCCGACCTGGTCCGTGCCGCATTGGTGTTGAGTGCCGACCACGAGCTCAACGCCTCGACGTTCGCCGTGCGCATCGCCACATCGACCGGTGTCACGCCGTGGGGCGCGGTGATCGCCGGGTTGGCCGTGCTACAGGGCCCCTACCACGGCGGCATGACGCGACGCGTCAACGATCTGTTCACGCTGCTGCACGACGTCGCCGATATCGAGACGGCCCTGGTCGAGCGCATCCAGAGCGGCGCGCGGGTGCCCGGCTTCGGCCACCGTCTCTATCCGGCGGGCGATGTGCGGGCGCGCTTCCTGCTGGATCGTCTCTATCATCGCGTCGGCGATCGCCTCGAGACGCGGCTGGTGCGACGCATGGTCGAGGCCGGCGCTCGCGTGCTGGGCGAGCCGCCCACCATCGACGTGGCGCTGGTGGCGATCGAACGTGCCTGTGCCCTGCCCAAGGGCGCGGCGCTCGCTCTCTTCCTGCTGGGTCGCTCCGTCGGCTGGGTCGCGCATCTGCTCGAGCAGCGCGCCAGCGAGCACATCATCCGCCCGCGCGCCCGCTACGTCGGGCCACAGCCGGAGGCGATGTGATTTTTCGGACCGCGCGCGTCCACGCGCGCAGCACAGGCGAAAGCTTTGCTTTCGCCTGTGCGTGTTAGCCGACGTCGGTCGCTCTCCGCTTCGCTGCGAGCGAGTGCGCGCGCGGTCCGAAAAGTTCAAGCCTCGTCGAGCACCAGGCGTGGCACGGCGCTCGATGCAGCCTTGATCGCGCTGCCGCGGCCCGAGAGCGACGGATTGGTCATGAAGTAGGTATGGGCGCTAAAGGCATCGGCCGGTGCCGGGCGCCGGGCATAGCGCCCATCCGATGCCAGGTCCCAGGACTGCGCTTCGTCCTTGAGGTTGGCGACCATGATCTGCTCCAGGATCTGCTGATGCACGGTCGGGTTCTCGATCGGGATCAGCACCTCGACACGGCGATCGAGGTTGCGCGGCATCCAGTCGGCCGACGACATGAACACGTTGGCGTGCCGCGACGGCAAGCGGTGGCCATTGCCGAAACAGATGATGCGGCAATGCTCCAGGAAGCGGCCAATGATGCTCTTGACGCGAATGTTCTCGCTCAGACCCGGCACACCGGGGCGGAGGCAGCAAATGCCGCGGATCACGAGATCGATCTGCACACCGGCCTGCGATGCGCGGTAGAGCGCATCGATGATGTGGGGATCGACCAGCGAGTTCATCTTGGCCCAGATCGCCGCCAGCTTACCGGCCTTGGCGTTGTCGATCTCGCGGTCGATCAGGCGCATCAGCTTGTCGCGCAGCATCGTCGGCGAGACGGCGATCTTTTCCATCTTCTCGGGCTGGGCATAGCCGGTCATGTAGTTGAACAGCTTCGCCGCATCGCGGCCCATGGCCGGATCGCAGGTGAAGAACGACACATCCGTGTAAATGCGCGCCGTCACGGGATGATAGTTGCCGGTGCCGAAATGCACGTACGTGCGCGTACCGCTACTCTCGCGCCGCACGACCATCGAGACCTTGGCATGGGTCTTGAGATCGATGAAGCCGTAGACCACCTGCACGCCGGCCCGCTCCATGTCCTGCGCCCAGCGGATGTTGGCTTCCTCATCGAAGCGCGCTTTCAGCTCGACCAGGGCGGTCACCGTCTTGCCGGCTTCGGCCGCCTCGATCAAAGCCTTGACGATGGGCGAGTCCTTGCTGGTGCGATAGAGGGTCTGCTTGATGGCGATCACGGCCGGGTCGCGCGTCGCCTGGCGCAGGAACTGCACCACCACGTCGAAGCTCTCGTACGGATGATGCACCACGAGGTCCTTGGCGCGGATGGCGGCGAAGGAGTCGCCGCCGAAATCGCGGATGCGTTCGGGAAAGCGCGGCTCGTAGGGCTTGAACTTCAGGTCGGGCCGGTCGTCGACGATCAGCGCCGAGACGTCGCCGATATTGAGAATACGGTCGAGCTCGAACACGTCGACGGTACCGCTGGCGAGCTCGAGCTGGTCGAACAGGAAGGCACGCAGCGCCTCGGGCATGTCGGCATTGACCGAGATCGACACCACCTCGCCACGCCGCCGCCGCTTGAGGGCCGACTGGTAGATCTGCACCAGGTCTTCGGCTTCCTCGTTGATCTCGACGTCGCTGTCACGGATGAGGCGGAAGCGACCGCGATGGACGACGGCATGGCCCGGGAACAGCCGGTCGAGGAAGAGTTGGATCAGCTCCTCAAGCGGCAGGAAGCGGATCGACGGGCCGGGCAACCGTACGAAACGATCGATCTGTGGCGGCAGCGGCAGCAGCGCCATCAGCGTGCGTTTGCCCTGCACGCGGCGCAGTTGCAGGATCTCGCAGAAACCGAGGTTCTGGATGAACGGAAAGGGATGCGCCGGATCGACGGCCAGCGGCGTCAGCACCGGGAACACATGCTCGGTAAAATAGTCGCTGAGCCAGGCGCGCTCGGCTTCGGTGATTTCGGCGTCGTCGAGCACGGCGACATCGTGCCGGCGCAGCTCCTGGCGCAGTGCGTCCCAGACGTTCTGCTGCGTGTGCATCAGCTCGGTGGCGGCGGCGCGGATCGCGGCGAGTTGCCCGGCTGGCGTCAGGCCATCGTCCGACAGCAGGTTGGCGCGTGTCGGCAGCATGTCGCGCAAGCCGGCGACGCGCACCATGTAGAATTCGTCGAGGTTATTGGCCGAGATCGACAGGAAGCGCACCCGCTCCAGCAGCGGATGCCGCGGATTGCTCGCCTCCTCCAGCACGCGCGTGTTGAACGCCAGCCACGATAGTTCGCGATTGATGAAGCGCTGTGGCGCCTCGGTGGCGGATGCCACCTGGGCCACATCGTTCGCTGACACGACTTCCGATACTGCCGCCGGAGATACTGGCGCGTTCACCTTGACCTCACTTTCGCCGTTTCCTTGCACGACGCTGTCCGCGAGTATAGTAGCCCGGCCGCGAAGGCAAAGTCATGGCGCCAGACGGTCATGTTACAATCTGCGACGGCGCGCAGGAATGCACGGATGGCGGTTTTGCGTCGTAAAGCCTACTGTATGCTGTGGTTTCACGGCAGGCCGGCGAGAAACCGGAGGCTCGCGGATGACGCCGCCGGATCCGCAATCAACTGAGGGACAGGTGTATCCATGAAGGATCTGCTGCTGATGCGGCATGCCAAGGCTGTGGCGCATGCGGTCGCCCTGGGCGACCTCGGCCGGCCACTGAATGGCCGCGGGCGGCGTGGGGCCGCTGCCGTTGCGCGCGAGCTGCATCGACGCGGGGCGCGCCCGCAGTTGATCCTGTGTTCGACGTCTCGCCGCACACGCGACACGCTGGACCACGTGCTGGAGGTGTACGCCCCGCCCCCGCCGACCCGGCTTGAGCCCGAACTCTACCTGGCCGATGCCGGGTATCTGATCGAGCGATGTCGTCAACTCGAGGCCGAGATCGACTGCGCGCTTCTGATTGGTCACAACGAAGGGCTGGCTGAAGCGGCCGTCGCCTTGGCCGCGGTCGGTGACCCGGTCGTGCTGGCGTCGATGCGCGTCAAATTCCCCACCGGCGCCGTTGCCTGGCTGCGCTTTCCGATCGACGACTGGAAGCAGCTGGGCCGCAGTCGCGGCGAGCTCACCGCCTTCATTCGGCCGCGCGATCTCGGGATCGCGGCGTGAAGCACTTCCGTTCGATCGTGCTGACCGGTGCATCCAGCGGCATCGGCGCCGCCCTGGCATGCGATTACGCGGCAGAGGGCGTGCGGCTGGCGCTGATCGGCCGCAACGGTGCGCGCCTTGCCTCTGTCGCCGACAACTGTCGCGACAAGGGCGCCGATGTCGATGCCGCGGCGATCGACATCACCGAACGACCGGTTTTTGAGGAATGGTTGCGGACACAGGATGCCCGGCGCTCCATCGACCTGGTGATCGCCAATGCCGGCGTGGCGCTCGAAAGAGGCCGCGATCTCGCTGACGGCGAGCCTCTGCGGCGTACCATGGCCATCAATGTGGACGGCACGCTCAACACCATCCTGCCGTTGTTGCCGGCCATGCGCGCGCGGCGCGCGGGCCAAATCGGTATTGTCAGCTCGCTCGCCGGGTTTTTCGGCCTGCCGCGCGCCGCCGGCTACAACGCCAGCAAAGCAGCCGGCCGCGTCCTGGCTGAAACCCTGCGCATTCAGCTTAAGGCCGACAATATCGGCGTCAGCGCCATCTGCCCCGGCTTCGTGGAGAGCGGCATCACGCGCGACAACGACATTCCCATGCCATTCCTCATGACCGCCGAACGCGCATCGGCCATCATCCGCCGTGGGCTGGCCAACAACCGCGCGCGAATTGCCTTTCCGCTGCCGACCAAGGCGATGGTGTGGCTCGGCATGCCCCTGCCGGGTGGCCTGACGTCAAGTCTGCTGGGCGGATGATTTGAACCCCCTCTCCGCCCACGCAGTGAGGGGAGAGGGAGGGGCCCGCGCGCAGCGCGGGAGGGTGAGGTGGGTGCAGTAACAACGGCGATTGAACTTGCGAGAGCGAGACTAGGTTCGACACCCACCTCACCCTCCCATCGCTAACGCGATGGCCCCCTCCCTCTCCCCCGCTCCGCGGGCGGAGAAGGTTTATTCATCCCGGAACGCTTCCACAGCCGCCGTCAGCCGCGCCAGTGTGGTCCACAGGCACAAGGCCGCGAAGACCGCGGCCAACCAGGCAAACACCTCGGGCCACAAGCACATGGCGATGAGGAACAGCACGGTCTCGGTGCCCTCGACGATGCCGGCGCTGTAGTAGATCGTTTTGCGGCCGCGCTCGCTCGTGGTCTCGCCACGTTTGGCGGCAACGGCGGCCCACGCCAAGAAAGAGCTGCTGGTTCCCATGAAACCGGTCAGCAGCACCGCTGCCCAGATTGCGTTCTCGGGATCGGCCAGGGCAAAGCCCAGGACCGTAACGGCGTAGAACACCATATCGGCGACGATGTCGAAGTAGCCGCCGAAATCGGTGAGCGCGGTCCGGCGCGCGACAGCGCCATCGAGACCGTCGATCAGGCGGTTGGCCAGAATCGCCATCAATGCCGCGTCGTAGTTCTGCGCCGCCAGCAACGGCAGGGTCAGCAAGCCAACGGCGAGGCCCGCCCCTGTCAGGAAGTTCGCGCCCACGCCGCGCTGCGCCAGCCAGGCACCAGCCTGCTCAAGCGGCGGATCAATCAACCGGCGGACGAATGGATCAAGCATGTTTCTCGTCCCCACCATATGGGGACGATTATAGCGCTCGCCTAGAGTCTCGAGCGGTCGCCACCCTCGCCACCGCCTGATGGTCGCAACTCGACGATGCCCGCGCCTGTCGACCGATTGGGTTCGGCCGCCGGCACCGTCGCTGCAGTTGACGGCGCCTGCGCTGCACGGTCCGTCGCCTCGAGCCGCCGGTAGGCGCGCCAACTCAACGGCAAGCTCACGAGATACAGCAGCATGATGCAGGGCAGCGTCACCCAGGGCGATGTCGCCAGCAGCCCGACCACCAGGGCAATGCCCAGAAAAACCGGCAGGACCAGATGTGGCGCAACCCGGCCTTTCTTGAACGAGAAGGTCGGCAGGCGGCTCACCATCAAGGCGCCGACCGCGATCAGGAAGGCACCGCCCACGATCGGATGCCGCAACCAGGTCCAGCTGAGGTCGGGACTGAGGCTCAGCATCAGCGGCACCAGCACCAGCAGCGCACCGACCGGCGCCGGTACGCCGGTGAAAAAGGCTGCCGCCCAAACCGGCGGCGGCTCGTCCGTGGTCAGGCCCACGTTGAACCGCGCCAGACGCATGGCGCTGCAAATCGGAAACATCAAAGTGATGACCCAACCCAGGCTACCCGCCGGCTCCATGCTCGACAGATAGACCAGCAGTGCCGGGGCGACACCGAAGGCGCAGAAATCCGACAGTGAATCGAGTTCGGCACCGAAGCGGCTGGTGACGTTGAGACGACGCGCCACACGTCCGTCGAGTGCGTCAAAAATCGCCGCCACGATCACAGCGAGCACGGCAGAGCGGTAGTCGCCGGTCAGGCCGTAGCGGATCGCCGTCAGGCCCGAGCACAGCGCGATCAGCGTGAGCGCGTTGGGCAAAAGCCGGTTGATCGACAGGCCCCGCAGGGTCCCGGGACGCGGCGGCGGCAGTACGGGTGGTGTACCGGCCATGACTGGCCTCCCTACCTCAGAGTTCGAGCGCCGGCCGCGGCTGGGGGTCGGTCGTCGCGATATCAGCAATCACTGTCTCGCCCCCGATCATCCGCTGGCCCGGGTAGACCAAGGGTAGAACGCCGTCCGGAAGGTAGAGATCCGTACGGCTGCCAAATCGGATCAGGCCGTACCGCTCGCCCACCCGCACTTTCTGCCCAGGCTTGAGATGGCACACGATCCGGCGCGCCACCAACCCGGCAATTTGCACCACGGCTGCGGCGCTGCCGTCCGTCAGGCGCAAGCTGACGGCCGTTCGTTCGTTCTCCTCACTCGCCTTGTCGTCGGCTGCGCTCAGGAATTTACCCGGGTGATAGGCGACCGTCTCAACCACGGCATCGACAGGGATGCGGTTGATATGAACGTCGAACACACTGAGGAACGTGCTGACCCGCATCATCGGCGCCGATCCCAGCCCAAGCTCGGCTGGCGGCACAGCCGGGCCAACGGCACGCACCAGCCCGTCGGCTGGCGCGATAAACAAGCCCTCGCGTTGAGGCGTCAAGCGCGGCGGATCTCGGAAAAAATATACACACCAAAGACTTAGAAGTAACAGTGGCCAGAACAGCGGTGCAATGAACAGCGCCGCCACGAACGTCACGCCGGCGAAAATACCAACGAAGCGCCAGCCTTCGCGGTGGATTGGAATTAGGAAATCAGACAACATTTCAGTACTTTACGCCTGCTATCTCAACGAAAATGACAAAACAAAATCTCATATGAACATCAAGATCACCTTGCAATATCAATCTAATCAAGAGTTTTTGGGATGACAAAAGTCTGCCCTGGGTAGATCAGGTTGGGATCTCGGATCTGGTTCTTGTTGGCCTCGTAGATCACCGTATAGCGCAAACCATCGCCATAGCGCGCGCGGGCGATGCTCCACAGATTGTCGCCACGCACGATCGTGACAACCCCCGGCCGCGCCAGGATGACGCGTTCGAACGGCACTTCCAGGCGGGAGGTCACCGAACCGCCCGGCTCGAGCTGGTCGATGCGGACGGTGCGCTTGCCGGGCTCGATCGCATCGGACGGCTGAACGGCCCATCGCCCGTCCGGCCCGGCCGTCGCGTCGCCGACCGCACGATTGTCGACATAGACCCGCACTGTCGTCCCCGGTGGGGCCTGTCCCGTGGCCACCATGCGACCCTGGTCATCATAGTCGACGGCACCCAGCACCAGCTTGCCGGAGCGCGCCAATGTGTCGGGGCCACCGGGGGCCTGGATCACCGTGCTGGGCCCGCCCGCGGCCGGTGTCGAGACGATCAGGGGCATGGATGATGGCCCCGTGGCGCCTTTGGGCGATGACGCACCGGCCGCAGCCGATGCCGGCACGTTCACCGTGATCGTCCGATCGGACCGCGCGACCACCTCGTTGCCCTGGCGCTGAACCAGGCGGATGTCGCGCGCACCCGGCGCCAGGGGTGGGTCGATCACGACCACCCATTCGCCCCGCGAGTCGGCCTCCACGACAGCCAACTCACGGTCACCATCGAGCACGATGACGCGGCTACCGGGCGCCGCCCGCCCGGCGATCACGCCGCGCCCGTCCGGACCAATGCGCACGATATCAAAGCTCGGCGTAATGCCGCCCGGTGCCACCGTCGTCGCACCCGGTGCTGTGGCCTGCTGCGGCGGCGTGGTCGGCATTGATCTCCCGGCGTCTGCCGGCGTTGCCGGATCCGCGGATGTTCGCGCGCCCTCGGGTTTCGACGCGGGCTTTTCGGGCGCCGGCGATGCACCCGGCACCTGGGGTGCGCCACGGTCAGCGGGCGCGCTGCCCTCCGGACGGTCTGTCGACGAACCGCCGCGCGCGGCCGATGGCGGTCCGGCCGCTGGAATGCCGACATCGACCCCGCGCCACGGCGGCAGGCCAGCCCAATAGCTTCCCGCCAATGCGATCAGCAAAACGACGGCCACACCTGGAAGCCACCGCGAGGGCCGGAAGCTCGGCCGCGCGCCGTCGGACGACGCCGGTGCAACCCGCGTCGGCGCCGCTTTGGTGGTTACGCTCGCCACGGTTTCGGCCGTGGCGGCCGCCGATCCTGGCACAACCCAGATGTCCTCATCATCGGACGGCATCGTGTCCGGCGCGGGTCGCTTGATCGTCACACGACGTGTGGTTGCCATCGCCATATCGGCAGCCGGCGGACTGCGCAGCTGCTCTTGCACCGGTTCACGCGATGACGGCGTCGCGGACGCCGACACGGCCGGACCGAGCTGCTTCGCCAGCTTGGCGACAGCCGAGCGAATCGCCTCCTCGTCTGGTACGTCCGGCGGCGACCCCGGGGGCGGGGTTGACTCGCGACTCATTGGCTTGTCCGTTGCGCCTTTACCCGCGCAGCACTTCGTGGGAACAGCATCATGCCACCGGGTGACGGGCGCAGGAACCGCTTTCGGCACCCGCTACCGACCCCCCTTTTGTGGACGGACGCCGACCAAACGGCCCCGAGAGTACCGAGATGAGCACCGCGACACCCCCTGCCTTGCATGCCATCTGCGTTTTCTGCGGCTCCAGCCCCGGGCTCGACCCGCGATACGCCAGCGACGCCACGCGCTTCGGCCGCGTGCTGGCGGAGCATAACATCAGCCTGGTTTATGGCGGCGGTGCGGTCGGCCTGATGGGCGCCGTGGCCAATGGCGCGCTCACCGCCGGCGGCCGCGTCGTGGGCATCATCCCGCGGTTCCTGCTGCGGGCCGAGGTCGGTCACGAGCATCTGAGCGAGCGGATCGTGGTCGAGACCATGCATGAGCGCAAAATGGCCATGTTCGAACGCGCCGATGCCTTTGTCGTGCTGCCCGGCGGCATCGGCACCCTGGAAGAGCTGTTCGAGATCCTGTCCTGGCGTACCCTGGCGCTGCACGCCAAACCGATGGTGGTAATCGAGGGCAATGGCTACTGGGATCCCCTCAAGGACCTGATCCATCGCTGCGTGGAAGCCCGCTTCGCCCGACCGGCGCTGCACGACTTCATCCGGTTCGTCGATACCATCGACGCGGTGCTGCCCACACTGGCCGCCATGCCGCTCGATCCGATGCCGTCCAAAGTCGAGAAGACTTGAACCCGTCGTCGCGAGCACACTGTCCGTGCCTTGCCGGTCCCTGCCCCGTCCGCTAGAAACCGCGCGCCGGTGGGGCGTCGTGGGGCCACGCCGAGTCCTCCTTACTTCCACGGCAAAAGGTTAACTCCATGGCCAAGATCAAGGTGAAGAATCCAGTCGTCGAGATGGAC